>SDBU01004003.1_pt1 | contig 18402 bp, 21 predicted proteins | sample 2277071 | NCBI WGS metagenome assembly SDBU01 (sample SAMN10397929, study PRJNA504765) | marine sediment metagenome | isolation source: marine sediment core GS08_GC12, 126 cmbsf | place: Arctic Ocean: Gakkel Ridge, Loki's castle | collected 2008 | reverse complement strand
AACTCTTTTTTCTAGTTATGAAAAAGAAAAATTACCAATGCCTCAAGTTATTGAAGGGGAAAATTTTATTAAGTGCATATTACCAAGAAAGACCTTTATGGGAAAGTCTTCAAACACTTTAGATGAAGAGCAAATGATTTTAAATCTTTTTGAATTGACAAATGAAATAGCGATTTCAGATGTAATGAAAACTTTAAAGATATCTCGGGCAACTGCGGGGAGGAGATTAGCGAAATTAATTTCAAAGGGATCGTTAATACAAATTGGAGATGGAAAAACGACCAGATATCGTAAAAAAGAAATAAAAAATCTATATTAATATTATTCGCATTTTAATAATTGAAAAGGTTCGAATTGGTTGCTGCCGCGTCCGAATTTGATGCCAATTCGCACCTTAGAGAAAATAGCAAAGAAACTTAAGAAGTCTTTTGGATGAATAATAATTATGAAAAAACCTAGACAAGTATTACTTCTTTTTGGAGCAGGAGCTAGCTATGGTTCTGAAAAGGATATAAAAACAACCCCGGCATTAAGTGACGGTCTTTTTCAAATTTTAAGAGCTCGATTCCCTTCATGGAGGAATTTGGATCTAAAATATAGGGACCATTTTCAAGATTTTGAAGAGGGGATGAACCAAGTCCTAGCGCAGCATCCTCTAGATGTTTCTGAACTGCAACGAGATATGGCCAAGTATTTTTTCAATTTTCATCCTTCCCCAGAAAACTTATACATTAGGATCATTAAAAGGCTTGGTATAAAGGACATATCCTTTGCGTCTCTTAATTATGATAGACTATTGGAAGAAGCAATTTTTAGATCGGGATTTTTCCCTAAATATTCTTTAGAGGACAAAAAAAGTGAAAAAGAAGTAAACCTTTGTTTGCCTCATGGATGCAGCAACCTTTTTTTGACAGATTTTGGTATTCCCCCGGATTCACTTACTTATACTTTTGATGATGATGTGTTTGATAGTAGTAGTGATCCTAAAGTGATTAGAAACGATAAGGACTTTCAAAATGAAATTAACTTAAATGCGTTGCCTCCGATAATGGCGTGTTTTAACCGGAGAAAAACCTCTGCTGTCGGGAAAAGCTTTCTTGAAAAACAGAAAAGGATGTTTGAAGAGAGGGTCCTATCTGCAGGACTGATAGTAATCGTCGGCATTAATGTAAGGGAACATGATGGGCATATTTGGTGTCCTTTAGCGGAAACAAGCGCTAAATTATTATATTGTTCTGGCGAGGAAGGAGGCAAAGTTTTTAAAATCTGGAGAGACAAATTTAGATCAGCAAAAAATGACTTAATTTTTGGGGGATATTTTGCTGCTCATTTTGATGAAATTTGTAATACAGCAGAAGATTTTTTACGACACTTGCCCTCGATCACAACTGGGTACAATTAATACTAGCGAAAAACATAAAATGAAATGGTGCGAATCGGTTCCTGTCGCGTCCATCATTCATACCAATTTGAACCTTTATATTTTTTATCTAATGTTGTTGAGAAAATAAAAGAAAAAAGAGTGTCAACAGTCAAAAACAATTGCAAACACAAAAGTATTATATTAAGCTCTAAAAGATTAAATAATTTAAGGAGATATATGAATCAAAATGATAAAAAAATTTGCCAAAGTTGTGGTATGCCACTAGAAAAAGAAGAACAATTTGGAACCAATATCGATGAATCTAAAAACAAAGAATATTGTATCTATTGTTATAAATATGGAAAATTTACAGATTTGGATATAACAATGGATCAAATGATCAACAAGTGTGTCGGAATTATGGTGAAAATGAAAAATATGCCACTGGAAAAAGCAAAATCTATATTGGAGAACGTTATTCCAAATCTTAAAAGATGGAAAAAATAATATTTAACTTTTCTAATTAACTGAAAGAGCTTTTCTAACAGTTTTTCGGTTAATCTTTAATTTTTTTGCTATTCTTGTTGTAGCTATTCCAAGAATTTTTAATTCCTTAATCTTAGGCGCTAACTTTTGATATAGTGGAATTTTTTCATTAATAGTGATTTTAATCTTCACAGGGATGAGCGAAATGGTACGAATTGGTTGCTGCCGCGTCCGCATGTAATTTATAGTCAAGTGTATGTTGGGCAAAAGGATAAAATGGATGTAAATTTATAACTCAAAAGATTTTGATTAATGAATCATATGAGTTATAAATTATATAATATTTGATTCAAAATGAAAGGACCTTTTTTGTCAAAATTGTCATTTTTTCGTACCACTTTTTGACAAATTTATCATTTTTCATCACTAAAGGGTCGAGCAAAATATTTAAATATCCAAATCATTTTTTTAAATTTTTGAAAAATTCTTGTTTATGATATAGCTCGTATTTGATATATAATGGATTTTTATTTTTTGAAATTTTAGGAGAAAAATAGTGAAGTGCCCTTTTTGTAATTTTGAAGAATCAAAAGTTGCAGATTCTAGAGAGTCGATGGATGGTCAAGCGATAAAAAGAAGGAGACAGTGTTTAAAATGCAATCAAAGATTTACGACATTTGAGACGATTGATTTGACGGTTCAGGTGCTGAAAAGAGATGAGACGTATGAAGATTTCAAGCAAGAAAAATTATTTGGCGGAATTATGGCAGCTTGTAGGCATACAAGAGTGTCACATGACAAAGTAAAATCCTTGGCATATCATATAACGGCAGATCTAACAGCAAGGCAGCTTAGAGAGATTACAACGAGAGAATTAGGCGCTATTGTAATGAAACATTTGCAAGAAATAGATACAGTTGCATATATTCGTTTTGCTTGTGTTTATAAAAGATTTAAAGATATCAAAGAAATTTTAGATGCAATAGATTCCATAAAGCACAAAGATGGGAGCTATTGTTTAACAGGAAAAAACAATTTTAACAGTGAGGATGCAGATTATGCCTCTACAAGAGAATGAAATAGAAAAATATAAAGAGAAATTATTAGAACTTAGAGTAAAAATTACAGGAGCTATTAATGGAGCAAAAGAAGAAGTTAAAGAGCTCGATGAGACCAAAGGTTATTCTCAACATCAAGCAGATGAGGGGACTGATGATTTTGGAAAAACCATTAATATGGAAGTGTCAAATAAAGAGTATCTAATTTTAAAACAGATCGATAGAGCATTAGAAAAGATTGATGAAGGTACATACGGCATTTGTGATATTACTAAAAAAGAGATACCAAAAGCGAGACTCCAAGCAATTCCTTATGCGACTATGACAATAGAAGCGCAGGAAAAAACGGAAAAAGGTCTTTTATAAATTGTGAAAAGATACCTAAAATTACTATTTATTTTTTTGGTTTTAATCGCTTTAGATATAATTTCAAAAAATTTAGTATATCAAAATATTACTAAAATGAGTTGGATGCATCCATTTTATCCATATGGTGGCATTGGCATTTTTAAAGACTTTTTGGGAATTAGCTTTTCAATAAATCATGTAGAAAATGTCGGTGCTGCTTGGGGCCTTTTTTCAAAATATCCAGCCCTATTATTTTCAATAAGAATTGTTATTGTAATAGGCCTTATTACATATCTTATATTTTTTAATAAGGATGTAAGAAAAGATGTTCCCTTGATATTAATAATTACTGGAGCTTTTGGAAATATTTTAGATTTTATATTTTATAAAAAAGTAATAGATATGTTTCATTTTAATTTTTGGGGGTTTTCATATCCTATATTTAATCTAGCAGATGTTATGATAACTCTTGGAATAATTTGGCTATTTTTTACCTTTTTAAAACGTTCAAAAAGACAAAACTCATGAAAATTGAAATTCTTTGCGTTGGAAATGAGCTTTTATCTGGAAAAACCTTAAACACAAATGCTCATTATATATCTGCATCTTTATTAAAAAAAGGATATGAAACCAATTATATAAGCACAGTGTCGGATGATCAAAAAGAGCTACTGATAGGAATAAAAACAGCTATTAAAAGATCTGATGTTTTAATAATAACAGGAGGTCTTGGTCCGACTCTCGATGATAATACCAAAAAGATTGTATGTGATTTTTTAAAGATTGATCTCAAATATCGAGATGATATCGCGAAAGATATTGAAAAAAGATTTGGGCAGATAGCATCGATAGAAGAGCAAGCAACAGTTCCTAAAAGTGGTTATATTTTTCAAAATGAAGTTGGAACAGCACCTGGTTTTGCTTTTATACATGCTTCAAAAGCGATTATTTTACTGCCAGGAGTTCCAAAAGAGCTAGAAGATATGTTTGAAAAACATGCTATGATATTTATTCAAAAGCATTTTCCAATAGAAGAAAAAGTTTATCAAGAGATTATAAATATAACTCTTTTAGAAGAGCTTAAAGTAGACGCGATTTTAAGAGCGTGTCAACTTCCTAAAAATGTGATTTTAGGAATTTATCCATCCCATGGAATTGTGCAAATCACTATAACTACAAAAGAAAAAGACAGATCTGATGCTGTAAAAACAATTAATTTTGTAAAAAATCAAATCGAAAAGGAGCTTGAAGATTATATATTTATTGCAAAAGATGGCAAAATTGAAACAGCTATTCATAATATTTTAGATAAAAGAGATGAAACAATTGCTTTTGCAGAATCTTGCACAGGTGGAGAGCTCTCTTCTAGAATCACAAAAATACCAGGTTCATCTAAATACTTTTTAGGATCGTTCATTACATACTCAAATAAGCTAAAAAAAGATATTTTAAAGGTATCTGATAAGACTTTAAAAGAAAAAGGCGCTGTAAGTATTCAAACGGTAAAAGAGATGATAAAAGGAGTCTTTGATATAACCGATGCGACATATGCTATTGCAATCTCTGGAATAGCAGGACCAACAGGTGGAAGCCAAGAAAAACCAGTTGGTACAATATGTTTAGCGATAGCTAAAAGATCAGAGGATATCGATGCTGGAATTTTGCATCTGCCTTTTACTAGATCTTTAATTATTAAAGCTGCTACAAATATTGCTTTTGGAGCTCTTTTTAGAAGAATTGCTCATAATCTAGAGTATTTTGAGAAATGAAAAATTATTCATTAATAGATTCGGGAAATTTAAAAAAGTTAGAAAAGTTTGGTCCATATTTAATATCTAGGCCATGTGCAGCAGCTATTTGGAGGCCTAAGCTCGATATTAAGATTTGGGAAGAAGCTGACATTGTTTTTATAAGAGATACTAAAAACAAATGGGTATTTAAAGATAAAAAAAGATTAGATAGTTGGTTAGTAGAGATAGAAGATGTAAAGCTTAAATTAAAGCTTACAGATTTTGGTCACATTGGTTTTTTTCAAGAACATGTTTTTTTAGCTAATAAATTATCAAAAATAATCGGATCTAAGATATTTAAAGATCAAAATAAAAAACCAAATATCTTAAATCTTTTTGCATATACAGGACTTATGAGTCTATTTGCTTTAAAAAATGGAGCAAAAGTGTGTCATGTAGATAGTTCAAAACCATCGATTTTATGGGCAAAAGAAAATGCAAAGCTCAATAATTTTCAAAATTTAGAGATTAGATACATTTTGGATGACGCTTTAAAATTTGTAAAAAGAGAGGTTAAAAGAGGCTCCAAATATGATGGAATCATTTTAGATCCTCCTAGTTTTGGAAGAGGAGCTAAAGGAGAAGTTTTTAAAATAGAGACAGATTTATATCTATTATTAGATCTTTTAAAAAAACTTCTAGCTAATAAATATTCTTTTATTATTTTCTCTACTCATAGCCCAGGATTTAGTAAAATTTCAATAAAAAATTTATTTACCGATATTTTTGAAAAAAATAAAAATTTAGAGATTGATGAGCTTTGTTTAAAAGCTGAAAAGAGTTATGATTTGCCCTCCGGATATTATGCAATATGGCAAAATGATGATAAAAAATTTTGAGATAACATCTTTAAAAAACGAAAAAATAAAAAAAATCATTAAATTAAAAAATAAGAATAAAAGAGATAAATATTCTTTATTTTTAATTGAAGGCTATAGAGAGCTTTTAAGAGCATATAAATCAAATGTTAAAATAGATTCTTTATATGTTTGTGAATCTTTATTTTTAAAAGATAATGAAAATGCTCTTATTGAAAAAATAAACAATCAAAAAACTCCTATATATAATTGTTTAGAAAATGTTTTTCGAAAAATCTCTTATAGAGATAGGCCAGATGGGCTTTTAGCTATTGCTAAACAGTTCAAACAAGATTTAAAAAATTTAGAAAAAATTATTGATAGTAAAAAAGATCCATTAATCATTATATGCGAAGCTATTGAAAAACCTGGTAATTTAGGTACAATTTTAAGAACAGCCGATGCTACAAAAGTAGATGCTGTAATAGTTGTAGATCCTTTAACCGATATTTTTAATCCAAATGTGGTAAGAGCCTCTATTGGCGCGCTATTTTCTGTTCCTATATTTGTAAGTGAGAGTGAAAAAATCATCTCGTTTTTAAAAAAGAAAAACATAAATATTTTAAGTGCAACACCAAAAGCTAAAATCAACTATAGCGATGTGAATTTAAAAAAGGGGGTTGCTATAGCTTTTGGAACAGAGCAATTAGGCCTCACAGATATTTGGTTTAAAAATTCTAGCTTAGTAAAAATCCCAATGTTTGGAGATATGGATTCTTTAAATGTTGCGCAGTCAACAACAATTTTATTATATGAAGCAATCAGACAAAGAAAACTTAGTTGATATCTTATATGAAGACAATCATATATTAGTTTTAATAAAAGATTCTAATATAAGTACTCAACCAACAGAGATTACTCCATATAGTCTTCAAAATTTAGCTAAAGATTTTATAAAAGAAAAATATAATAAAAAGGGCGATGTATTTTTGCATCCTATACATAGATTAGATAAAAAAGTTTGTGGCATTGTTCTTTTTGCTAAAACTTCTAAAGCATTGAAAAGATTAAATGAACAAATGAGAGAAAAAAAAATAATTAGAAAATATATAGCTGAAGTAGAAGGTAAATTTTTAAAAAAACAAGCTGAGCTTAAAGATTATATAGCTCATCTATCACACAGAGCTAAAATAGTTAAAAAAGATCAAAAAGGTTCTAAACTAGCTCATTTAGCTTATAAAGTTATTAAAGAGAGAAAAGATTCATCTATTTTGCAAATAGAGCTATTCACTGGTAGATATCATCAAATAAGAGCGCAATTTTCAAATATATCGCATCCAATCTTAGGCGATACAAAGTATGGCTCTAAAAAAAAAATAGATAAAATTCATCTCTGCTCTTATTTTTTAGATTTTTTACACCCTGTTACAAAAAAGAGAATGAAATTTGAGATTAAACCATTTTTTTTGAAGAAATCTCAAATATCTATATACTAGTAATTTTCTGCTTTTTTATGTCTTTTGTCAGTTCTATAATCTTTCATATGCTTTTTATACTTTTTAAACATCGCATGCTTTTGACCCATTGGCGTTTCATAATATCCTTGAACCCAATATTTTGTGCCGTAATAAGAAGAACAAAGCATTGTTATCAATGCTACTACTATTACAAAATATGCAATAACTTTACCAAAAGCAAACTGAACTTTATGTGCTTTTAAAAAATATAAAAGTGTTCCTCCTAAAACTAAAGCAATTAACTCAATTGCAAAAGCTATATCTACCAAAAATACCATTTTGTATCTCCCAAATAACTATTAATTAAAAAGTTGGACTATTTTTCTAGCCCTTATTTATTTTAATAAAGTCTTTTAATTTTTTTATCCACTACTTTGTGGAGATAGCTCTTTATTAAAAAAAAATAGAAATTTACTTTAAATAGGTATAATACCTAATAAATAGGCATGAATCACTTTAACAGTACCTATATTAGGTGGTAAATTTTAAACCTATGGAAGTTATATGAAAAAGAGCTTTGTTATAATTTATGTTTTCATGTTTTCTTTTTTGAATCTTTTTGCAAATACTACTACAAATAAACAATCTAAAGAGTATTACCTAGCTAAAGATTATTCGTATCTTCTTGAGATAGATGATTTCGATAAAAGTTTGATGCAAATGCATATCACGTTGTATGAAGGCTATGTAAAAAATGTAAATATGCTTTTAAATCAATTAAATAATCTAGATAGTAGCTCAAATATATCAAAAGCTCTAAAGAAAAGTTTTGCATTTGAATTAGATGGCTTAAAACTTCATGAGCTTTATTTTGATAATTTGAAAAATGATATAAAAATAGATAAAAAGTCAAAATTTTTTCAAAAGATAGAAAAAGAGTTTAAAAATTTTCAAGCTTGGGTAGATGATTTTACCAATACAGGTTTAACAAGAGGTATTGGATGGGTCATATTATATTATGATGTTAAAGAAGATAAAATGTTCAATGCTTGGATCGATGAACATCAAATAGGGCATTTAGTTGGCTTAGATCGAATTTTGGTTATGGATGTATGGGAGCATGCGTATCTTACTCAATTTGGTTTAAATCGCAAAAAATATATCGATACTTTTTTCAACAATATAAATTGGCAAGAGGTATCTAAAAGATTTGAAAAAGTTTTAAAAAATTAAATAGATCTATCTTTGTTTTATAAGTATTTCAAGGATTTGAAAAGCATTTAAACTAGCTCCTTTTAAAATTTGATCAGAACAGACCCACATATCTATAGCTTTTGGGTTTGATAAATCTTGTCTTATTCTAGATACGAAAACTTCATTTTGATTTGTAACTATTTGTGGAGTTGCAAAGCTATTGTTTTCAAAATCTTCAAAAATTTTTATATTTTTATTAGCTTTTAAAATTTTATAAATCTCATCTATTAAAAACTTTTTTTCAAACTCCACATTTAAAGATAATGAATGCGCTCTAATAGTTGGTACTCTTACGCAAGTAGCTGTTATTTTAATTGAATCATCATTTAGGATTTTATGAGTCTCGAAGATCATTTTCATTTCTTCTTCAGAATATTTTTGAGCATTGATTTCACTTTCATGTAAAAATAGATTGAAGCCGTATAAATTTTTAGCATTTGGGTTTTTTATTGTATTTTTTGTGTCATTAAATAGTTTATCAATAAGCTTTTTACCACCACCAGATGCTGCTTGATATGTAGATGCAACGATTCTTTTAATTTTAAATTTTTTATGCAGATCAAAAAGTGCTATTAACATGATCGTAGTTGTACAATTTGGTGATGAAATAATCCTATTTTTAGGATTTTTTAAAAGATGAGCATTAATTTCTGGGATAACTAAGGGGATATGTTTTTTTTGTCGAAATGCAGAGCTTAGATCTATTATGTGGATCTTTTTATTTTCCAATTTTGGTAAAAATTCATTAGAAATTTTCGAACCAGCTGCAAAAATAGCAAAATCTACATTTTTTAAATTTTCAAGATTTAAAGCTTTTACAAAATAGTTTTTTTTTCGAAATACTATTTTTTTATTTATAGATTTTTCAGATGCAAAAAGCAGAAGATTATTAATTTTTAAATTGGATTTATCTAAAAGTTTTAAAAACTCACATCCTACAATTCCAGTGGCGCCTACTACGGCAATGTTATATGACATATGGAAATCAATTGTTATTTTGGTTAAGCTAAATTGATTTTACAAAAAAATGAAATTTAAAAAGAGGGAAATTTTCAAATGAAAAAAGATATAAATTTAGCAGTAGAGAGTGCAATTCAAGCTGTAAATTTTTTAAAACAAGAAAAATCCATAACCTTTATTGAATCAGCAGCTTTGATGATTGCAAACTCTTTTAAGAATGGAAACAAAATTGTTATTGCAGGAAATGGGGGGTCTTTATGTGATGCTATGCATTTTGCTGAAGAGCTAACAGGGTATTTTAGAGAAAAAAGAAAAGCTCTTCCTGCTATTGCTCTCTCTGAGCCTGGCCATATGAGTTGTGTATCAAATGATAAAGGTTTTGATTTTGTCTTTTCAAGAGCAGCTGAGGCATATTTAAAACCAGATGATATTTTTATTTCTCTTACTACTTCAGGAAATTCCAAAAATTTGTTAAATGCAATTAATGTAGCTCAAGAAAAAAAAGCTAAAACGATAACTTTTTTAGGTAAAACTGGAGGTTTTATTAAGGGACTTTCAGATTTGGAAATAATAATTGAAGGCTTTAAAACCTCCGATAGAATTCAAGAAGCGCATATGGCAATGATCCATATCATTATTGAAATGGTTGAAAAACTTTTGTTTTCACCAATAGCTCTACTTAAAAAATTACAAAATAAAGCATTAAAATTGTCTGAATAACCTTTTTCAATTAAAGTTATGTTAAAGCAAAAACTATTTATATATATAAAAGATGTTATTGATAAAAAAAGACGAAATATTTTTTTATCAGCTTTATTAACTTTTTTATCTCTTTTTTTTAGATTTTTAAGTTTTTTTAGAAATGCTCTATATGATTTGAAAATTCTCAAAGCTACAAAAGTGAAATCAAAGGTGATTTCAATTGGTAATATAGTAGCAGGGGGAGCAGGAAAGACTCCATTTACAATCTTTTTAGCAAAAAAATTAATTTCGAAATATAAAGTAGGGATAATTTCAAGAGGATATAAATCTAAAGCTGAAAATAAAAATATAGTCATTGATCAAAATACAAAATTTTTAGCTAAAGATATTTCAGATGAGGCTTTAGTTTTAAAAAATCATATCAATGACGCTCTTTTTTTTATCGGTAAAGATAAATTGAAATCTTGCTCAAAAGCTACTCAAATGAAATGTGATGTCTCTATAATTGATGATGGATTTCAATATAGGAAATTAAAAAAAGATATTGAGATTGTCATAATTAATGCAAAAGATCCTTTTGGGAAAAATAGTTTTCTTCCAAAAGGTTATTTAAGAGAACATCCCAAAAACTTAAAAAGAGCTGATTTTATTGTAATAAACAATGCAAATGGCAAAATAAACCATTTAGAAAATCAAATAAAACAATATTCAAGCGCTCCTATTGCTTATACAAAGCCATATGTAAAAAGAGTGTTAGATACTTCAAAAAAAGAGATTAAAATTAGAAAAAAGTCAAAAATAGCCGCATTTTGTGCTATCGCAAATCCCGATATTTTTTTTGAGAATCTAAAAGATTTAGGCTTTGAGATAGTAAATACAATATATCTTTTAGACCATGAAACTGTTCATTTGAAAAGTTTTAAAACATTTATTGAATCATCTATAGCGAAAGGGGCTAAATATATACTCACTACTGAAAAAGATATTGTTAAATTTCCGAATGTTATTAGCTCAGATATTCCTATTCTCTACCTAGAGATAGATTTGAAAATCACTCATAATCATGAGCATCTGAGCCGTTTGGTTGAAAAAATATAACTAAATGGTTTATATTTATGGGAATTTTAAAAATAATTTAAAAAATAATTTATGAAAAGTTGGGTTAAAATTTTAATAGGTCTTTTTATTGGTGTTTTCGTTGGGCTTGTCATGCGCGAAAATGCCAAGATTTTTCAGGTCTTTGGTGATATTTTTATAAGACTTTTGACTATGCTGGTGATACTAATTATATTTTCATCAATAGTTGTTGGTATTTGTCATATTCAAAGTCCTAAAAAGCTTGGTAGAATTGGATTTAGAACAATCGGTTTTTACGTTATTACTACATTAATAGCGATCTCTATTGGACTTATCTTAGCTCATTTTATTAAACCAGGACAAGGTCTTGAAAAGATAAGAATTGATGTGAAACCAACTAATGCTCTTACTTTAAAAGATCTTTTAATGGCACTCATTCCATCGAATCCTTTCAAAGCATTTGCTGATGGAAATGTTTTGCAAGTTATCATTTTTTCGATTTTGTTTGGGGTTGCGATACTTTATTCTAAAGAGAAGGGCAAGCCGATTTTACATCTATTAGAATCTGTTGCTAGTGTTATGCATAAGCTTACCCATTTTGTAATGATGTTAGCTCCCTATGGTGTTTTTGCTCTTATGGCAGCAACTATTGGAAAAATTGGTATGTCGGCTTTATTTCCTTTATTTAAATTTTTACTTTGTAACTATATAGCCTGTTTTATCCAGCTTTTTGTTGTTTTTTCTTTAGCCCTGCGATATCTCGCCAAAGTAAAAATAGGGCCATTTTATAAAGGCATGAAAGATGCAATAGTTGTAGCTTTTACTACATCTAGCAGCTCTGCCACACTGCCTGTTTCTTTAGAATGTACCCAAAAACATTTAGGTATATCGGAAGATATTTCAGGTTTTGTTTTATCTTTAGGCTCTACCATGAATATGAACGGCGGAGCTATAGGACAATCTATCTCAGCAGTATTTATCGCTCAAGCATATGGTATTCCAATAGGACCTGTGCAAATTATTGTTTTGATATTAGTATCTCTTTTTTCTGCAATAGGAGCACCGGGAGTTCCTGGAACTGGTCTCGTTATGCTATCTTTAGTTTTAAATGTAATGGGACTTCCTCTAGAGGGGATCTCATTAGTAATTGGTGTTGATAGATTAAGAGAGATGATGTCTTCTGTTGTAAATGTTTTAGGCGATGCAGTAGCTGCTGTTTTTGTGGCTAAAAAAGAAAAAGCAATCAATGAAAAAACTTATCATAAAGCTACTTGGTTGGATTCAAATATTTAACAAAAGTTAAAATATGGCAAATAATTTTGAGATAAAGCTTCCTAAACTCGGAGAGAGTATAGTTTCAGCTACAGTTGTAAAAATTTATAAAAAAGAAGGGGATTTTCTTGCAAAAGATGAGAGTTTAATGGAGGTTGCAACTGATAAAGTAAATTCTGAAATACCATCTCCATATGAGGGCATTGTAAAAAAAATAACTGTTAAAGAAAATGAAACTGTTCAAGTAGGCGATGTAATTGCAATTGTTGAATCTCAAAGCTCAAGAAAAGAAAAACCTATAGCTAAAGAAGAAAAAATAAAATCTGATGATGATGAAAAAAGCGATAAAAAAAGTTTTTTTTCACCTGCAGTTGTGAGATTTGCAAAAGAAAACAGTGTAAGTTTTGAAGATTTAGAAAGTATTCAAGGTACAGGTGAGGGGAAAAGGGTTACAAAAAAAGATATTGAAAGTTTTGTAAAAGCTCAAAAAGAGCAGACAGGGAATGCAAATGTAGTTGAGCTATCTCCTATTAGAAAAGCAATAGCTGCTAATATGACAAAAGCCTTAAAAGTTCCCCATGCATATATCGTTGATGAAATCGATATCACAAATCTTATGAATTTGATATCAGAAAAAAAATCTTCCTTTTTAGAGAAATACTCATCAAAGCTTACTATTACCTCTTTTTTAGCTAAAGCTATAGCTTTAGCTACTCAAAAATTTCCTTTAGCAAATGCATCATACAAAGATGAGAAGATAGTTTTAAAAGAAGATATAAATTTAGGCTTAGCTGTAAACGTAAATGATAATGTTTTAGTTCCTGTTATTCAAAATGTTAAAAATTTGAGTTTTGTAGATATTACAAAAAACATTCATCTTTTAGCAAAAAAAGCAAAAAAAAATGATTTAGATATTGAAGATTCTCGAAATGGTACAATAACCTTAACAAATTTTGGAATGACAAATATCGCTATGGGGTTTCCAATCATACTCTATCCTCAAGCTTGTATAATTGGCGCTGGAGCGATTAAAAAAAAACCAGCGGCTGTTGATGGTAAAATTCAGATAAGAGACCTTCTGCAGCTATCTTTGGGCTTTGATCATAGAGTTTTCGACGGTATTTATGCTTGCAACTTTTTAAATGAAATTAAAAAATATTTAGAACATGACTTTGATAAAACTTTTTGAAAAGCAAAAAAAATATCTAGATTTTTTTTTCGATAATTTAGATATCGAAAAAGCAAATCAGATTTTTGATTTTTTATCTACTTGTCAAAATAACATCATTTTTACAGGAATTGGAAAAAGTGCAATCATTGCCAAAAAAATAGCTCAAACAATGCTATCTACTGGTACAAAAGCTATGTTTGTATCTGCAGTAGATGCTCTGCATGGTGATATCGCAATAATTTCAAAAAAAGATATTTTTGTAGTTTTTTCAAAAAGTGGAGAGACTAAAGAGCTTATAGATCTTATTTTTTATGTTAAAAAAAGAGGTGCTAAGGTTATCGCTATTGTCTCAAATGATAAATCAAAGCTAGCTAAAATATCTGATTATTATATAAATCTTCCTCTTGAAAAAGAGCTTTGCCCTTATAATTTAGCGCCGACAACATCTACAACAATTCAGCTAATTTTTGGAGATATTTTAACTGTAGCTTTAATGCAAAAAAACAACTTTTCCATAAATGAATATGCTTTAAATCATCCATCAGGAGCAATAGGTCTTCAAATAAATTTAAAAGTTGAAGATTTGATGTTAAAAGATGATTATTTGCCTATTTGCTATGAAAATGATCTTATAAAAGATGTGTTGCATATTTTATCTTTAAAAAAATGTGGCTGTCTTTTAATAGTTGATAAATCAGATAAATTAAAAGGTATTTTTACAGATGGAGATCTTCGAAGGCTTTTAAATAATCAAAATCTAGATTTTTTTAATAAAAAAATGAAAGATATTATGACGGATTCTTTTATTTTTATTGAAAAACACTCTCTTGCTATCGATGCTATGAAAAAAATGGAAGAAAAAAAACAAATTACAACTGTTCCTGTTTTAGAAAATGACAAACTAATAGGACTTATTCGTATGCATGACATTATTCAAACAGGTCTAAAATCTCTTTTGTTCTGATAATCTCCCATTTTCTGTTGTAAAATATACAAAAAAAACTCAAAATATAAACAAAACCTATAGAAAAGATATGGATATAGCTCAGTATTTAATAACATTGATTTTTATTGTTGGTTATTTAGCGATTATCTTTGAGTACTACATCAAAGTTAATAAAACAGCTTCTGCTCTTTTAATGGCTGTATTAACTTGGGTATTTTTGTTTGTCCATCAAGGTACACTTGTATCTGTTTTTAGAATGACAGTACAAGATCATATTGCCGATGCTTCGCAAATTATCTTCTTTTTAATAGGCGCTATGGCTTTAGTAGAGCTGATCGATTCTCATAACGGCTTTAAAATGCTAACCAAATTTATTGCTGTAAAATCAAAAAGAAAGCTTTTATGGATAATTGCAATTATATCATTTTTACTATCTGCTATACTCGACAATTTAACAACTACCATTGTTATGATCTCAATTCTTAGAAAACTTCTGCCTGAGCCCAAAGATAGAAGACTACTCGGTGCTACAGTCGTTGTAGCTGCCAATGCAGGTGGTGCTTGGACTCCCATCGGTGATGTGACAACAACCATGCTTTGGATAAAAGGCAATGTTACAGCTCTCCCTGTTATGAAAGCTCTTTTTTTACCCAGTGTGTTTTCTCTTTTGGTTACTCTTGTTTTGTTAGGATTAAAACTAAATGGGAACTTTTCTATTAATAGAAGAAAATTAGAAAATTCTAAAATAGAGCCTGGCGCTAAAATTGTGTTAACACTCGGTATTTTAGCTTTAGTTTTTGTCCCCTTTTTTCGTTATCTTACTAACTTGCCACCGTTCATGGGTATGTTTATAAGCTTAGCTATTCTATGGATTATTACAGATGTTATGCATCATAAATATGAAAGTAGACATCATTTAAGAGTTCCTTTTATTTTAGCTAAGATAGATATCTCAGGAGTTTTATTTTTCTTAGGTATACTTTTAGCTATAAATTCTTTAGAAATGACTGGCATACTAAAAAAATTAGCTATGTTTTTAGACGTTCACGTAGGTAATTTAGCCGTTGTTGCTACCATCATAGGGTTTTTATCATCTATCGTCGATAATGTTCCTTTAGTGGCCGCTTCTATGGGTATGTATGATTTAGCAACTTATCCTCCAGATTCTGCTCTTTGGCAAATGATAGCTTATGCTGCTGGAACAGGAGGAAGCATCCTTTTAATAGGATCAGCAGCCGGCGTTGCCCTAATGGGACTCGAAAAAGTAGATTTTATTTGGTATATGAAAAAAATTAGTATCGTTGCTTTAACTGGCTATCTAGCTGGCATGGCGCTTTATCTAATTTTAAATGCTATTTACATATAGAAAAAACAATTATTATGTAATCTATTGTTAAACTCTAATAATTATTTCTATGCCTTTTTTTTCTAGTTCTTTTAAAACAGTTGGTCTATGGGTGAAATTATTGCAGTAGATGTGTAACTTTTGTAATCTGGGTAAATCTTTTAGTGTATCTGGCAAAGATTGTAACATATTTTTTCCTAACGAAAGAGCTATTAAATCTTTTAAAAGAGCTACTTCATTAGGAATAGAGTTTAACTTATTATCAAATAAATCCAATATTTTTAGTTTTTTTAGTTTTGAAATTGTTATGGGAATTTTTTCTAATTTGTTTTGCTTCAATTGTAATATCTTGAGATTTTTCAAATTGCCAAGGTTTTCAGGTAGAAAAGTCAAGGCATTATTGGAAATGTTTAACTTTTTAATAGTGGTTATCTTACATATAGCAGGTGACAAATATTTTATCTTTTTATTAGAAAGATCAAGTTTATGCAAAATGATTTTATCTTTATTAACTTCTATCCATTCATTAAATTTTTTAATTATTAGAGTTTTATCTTCTATATCTTTTAATTCATCAAAATTTGGATATGAAAGATCATCTACTGGCATTGCTTGATTTTGAATCTCTTGCCATAGTATTTCTATCCCATGAGCTTCGATATTAATTCGATCTGTCTCTTTTTTGAGTTCTTTGATTTTTTGAACTTCAAATAAACTGTCTAAGCCTTCTCGATTTTTTAAACCAAATACATGAAGGATTTTATAAAAAACTGAATTTCTTTTTCTTGCAGAATTTCTAGGTTTAATAATTTGAAACACTTGCGCAAGGGTATAAACTAATTTAATTTCTTTTCTAAATGTATCAAAATTAGTACCCTTTAAACCAATTATTGAAGCGATATGTTTTTTCCAAAATATTGAATCTCGAGTTAATCTTAGCCATTCATTTGATACCAATCCCACTTGAAGTAACTGTTTAATATTATTAACTATATGTGATAGGATTTTCATTTTTAATTCATCTGGTAATGAATCAAAATGATTTGTTTTGGTAAATGTTTCTAATGAAGATCTTCTTCTAACCAATCTAAATGTCATATCTATTGCTAGTACAAATTATTTTAAAAAGTGTTATTTTGCTATAACAATAAATTTATTTAAATAAAATTATTTAAAAAAAATCAAACAATAAAAAAGGCCTTGATTTCTCAAGGCCTATAAAAGATTTATAATTTAAATATTGATTAATTAAAAATCTAAATGTAATCCGAATATAAATCCATTGAAAGATAGATCTCCTCTAGATACTGTATCATTAGCTACAGGATCTGGATCAAAAAATCTTCTAGATTGGTTTTGATCCCACCAATGATGAAATTCATAACCAATTTTTAAAGATGCTAGATATTGATTTTTGTGAAAAAATCTACTCCAAGCAATTCCCATTCCTATTTCAGCATTTGGTTGAACTGTGTAAAAGCTGTCTTCTGTTTTGTACTCTAAAGTAGTATTGATAGCCTCTGGTAGTATTGATAGCCTCTGATTGTTGAGATATATCAAATTTACCGAAAAGCAGAGAAAAAGCAGCTTTTCCCCAAATTAAGAATCCAGAGCCAATTATGAACTGCGCTTCATAATATCCTCTAAGACCTGCTCCCCAATAATCATTTTTAAGCCAAACATCTCTTTCGATTTGATTTTCAAAGTATCTGATAAGATAATCTTGATCTATCCAACCTGCTCTGATACCGAACATTGGATTAGATGTAAAATATCTAGATACATGATATGGTTTTCCAATCATGATGTCCATTGTATTATAATCACCACTCCATTTAGCTGAAGTCTGTGCAATTTGCCCAAGAGTACCAGATGGTGGCAACCAAAGTGCTCTTAAATTTCCCAATCCACCATTGTTAACATCAATAGTTGATTTGATTCTAATGTATGTCCAATCTATTGAGATATTCCAAAAATCATTCATGGTATTAAAACCAAAACCTGCTCTAAAACCAGGTCTCCAATCCCACTCATCAGAATCTCTTGAAAAACCTTTAATTTTTCCTGGATGCAGAGGAAATATTAATCCTCCATCGCTTGTATCATCGTTATCAAGGCCAAACTCTAAACCTTCTTCAGATCCTTTCATCCATAGAAATTCTCCATGAACATAAAAGTCTCTAGGACAAGCAAGTCCTACATCTTTTGGATAAGAAAATGCGAAAGGACCAGGAGCTGGTTCATCGCAGCAAACATCTTTTGGTGCACAAGGATCTGGTGGAATTGCAAATGCTGCACTTGTAAAAAGTACAGAAGCAACTATCAAAAGAGCCTTGTTTAGAAGATTGTTTTTTTTCATTTAAATATCCTTAGTTT
>SDBU01004002.1_pt1 | contig 18402 bp, 18 predicted proteins | sample 2277071 | NCBI WGS metagenome assembly SDBU01 (sample SAMN10397929, study PRJNA504765) | marine sediment metagenome | isolation source: marine sediment core GS08_GC12, 126 cmbsf | place: Arctic Ocean: Gakkel Ridge, Loki's castle | collected 2008 | reverse complement strand
GCGCCGGACTGACCGTGAACTACCGGTGGCAGTCCTCCCGACGGGTGTATACGCGGTACGATTTTTTGTATCACGATATTGAGGAGGCTGCTGTCGGCAACCAAGGCAATGATTATCGGGTGCATCAGGGGGCTCTGGGCCTCAGTGTAGATTTGGGGCGCCATAGCGCACTTAGCGCCGAAGGAGGTTATTTTCTCCAAGATTACTTGAATGGCGACCAGGCAGAAGGCCCCACATTCAGTGCAGACTTGAGCACCCGTTCACAAAAAACCTCCCTGCGCCTTGCAGGAAGCGGCGGTTACGAGGAGGACTACTTTTCTTCAGAGAATTTGGGATCATCCAAATACAGCCAGGTCTTAGGGTCTGCTGACTACCGCTTGACTGAAGACCTTAGCGTCTTTGGCTCGGCGAGCTACCGCTGTGAAGAATTCCTTGGGGCCGACACCCTCCGCGATCGAAAAGACGAGGTGTGGAGTGCAAGGGGCAGTCTTTATTTTTCATTCTGGCGCTGGCTCACCCTTTCTCTGGAGGGAATACACTCAGAGCGGGATTCAGACGACCCAAGTTTTGACTTTGAAGATAACCGCGTCATGCTTCGGCTCATCGGGGTTTATCCCTTTCGAATATAGGCGACTTTGAGGCGAGATGTTAATCTTCTCAAACTGTTTGCCGATATTATGTATGAAGGGCTTAGCAGAATAATAGAATACATTGCCCCGCGAACTCTGGAGTGAAAGAACCGAACTGGCGGTAAATGTTCAACAATGTATCAAGGCTAGTTCAATTCAACGCGACCTCACGAAGAACCGTTCGTTGAAATCGAACGAATTCGGCGAAGCCCAATGATTGAACGGTTTGAACGTCTTGAACGCACGAAACGATTGAACAACTTGAACGATTCAAACGGTATTTAGTTTACCACAGCATGATACCCAAAGACGGCATAAACTTGGAATATGTCAAAGCAGCTGCGGTCAGGCGTTGGTGGTATTTTGTCCTACCATTTTTCGTAGTTTCCATGGTCAGCGTGACATATTGTCTCAAAGCTCCTCGGGTCTACAAGGCTGAAACTCTTATTCTTGTTGAACCTCAGAGAGTGCCTGACTCATATGTGAAATCAACCGTAACGACGGAACTTAGCGGCCGTCTCAGGACAATAACACAGCAGGTCAAGAGCCGGACAAGGCTGGAGAATGTCATTAACGAATATGATCTGTATCCTGAGATCAGGGCAAACAAGACCATGACGGATGCGGTAGAGGCTTTCCGGGAGACAATTGAGATAAATGTGAAATATTTCGGTGCCCGGTCCACGGGTGGGGCTTTCATTATTGCTTTCACATATGCTGACCGCCTAAAGGCTAGAGATGTAACCAATAACATCGCTAGACTTTTCATAGACGACAATCTAAAGCTGCGCGAGGAACAAGCAACAGGCACGACCGTGTTCCTCAGTCGTGAACTTGACCGAATGAAGCAGGTGTTACAAGAAAAAGAAACGGTTGTTCGAGAGTTTAAACAAAAGTATATTGGGTTGCTTCCGGAGAACATGGAAAAAAACTATCACATGATGGCCAGTCTGGAACGTCAACTCAGCTCAGCCAATGCCTCCATTCAGCTGACTAAGGATCGCCAGGTTATTCTTGAATCTCAACTAAGCAACTTCGACAGAATGGCGTCACAGTCAGTTGATTCTGGGGGCTGGATGGAAGAGATGGTTACGACTGAAAGCTATGAGGATTGGGTGTCGACAGATCTCGAAAACCTTCGCGGTGAACTGGACAAGCTAAGAGTACGATACGGTGACAAACATCCAGATGTGATTCGGTTAAAGGCTGCCATCGCCAAATTGGAGACGAATCAAGCTGCCGATGATACTACTGATACCGAGTCGGGTGAAATTGGTGTTGTTGAGGAAGGAGGAACAAAGGGCAGGGCTGCCGACACTGGTTTGGATATGTCCGCTCCGGAAAATGCTTCATTTTTTGATCTTCAGAGGCAAGACCTTGCAGCCCAACTGTCACTGCTGAGAAAGGAACTTGACAAACTGGAAGAGGAACAGAACAAACTCAAAGAGGGGATAGAAATATATCGTCATCGAATTGAATTTGGCCCTCAAATAGAACAAAAGTTGATTGGTGCAGGGCGTGGCTATAACCAGGCCAGAAAAACTTATGAATCTCTTTTGAAAAAACAGCTGGCTGCGAAACTGGCTGAAAATCTAGAAAGAGCGCAACAGGGCGAACAATTTAGAATTGTGGACCCTGCCACCCTACCTGAAAGACCCGTTGGCCCTAAGAAACGGAAAATTCTGGCTGTTGGGTTCATTGTGGCGTTGGCGCTTGGTCTTGGCTTGGCCTACGGGCGAGAATACTTGGACAGTACTTTTTGGAGCATCGAACACTTTGAGAGTGTTGTTAAGCTGCCGGTGCTTGTCTCAGTACCTGTTGTTTACACGAAACGAGAGCGATCCTGGAACCTCATTAAAAGGGCTGGAGCATTGGGGGCGTTAGCCTCAATGACATCGGTCCTGTTGTACGCCCTATTCGTCTTGTGGAAAATGGATCAAACAGCCGTTCCTATTCCATTCGGCTAGGCACTGGTGAGCTTTTCAGCTCACAGCCATCAGCGGTTAGCCTGGAACGGCTGTGATGAAACACTTTAGAAAGCTGAAGGCATGAGAGAGGAGGCGCATGATTTGGCGTTAGACGTTTACAAGGCCGCTGCCGATTTTGCGCGGGAAGAATTGTATGGCCTGACAAGCCAGATTAGAGGTGCGAGCATGTCTATTCCCACCAAGATTTCGAAAGAATATGGTTGCGACAGGGGTGCTGAGCTAGCCCTGGGTTCAGCCAGCGAACTATGCTTTATCTTGCTGGCTCATCAACTGAACCAGTTGAGCACGGCTGACTTCAAACGACATACTGATGATGTTGTTCAAGCGAAACAGATCCTAACATCATTTCCTCAAAACACCGAAAGCCGACAGGTGAGAGCTGAGGGCTAAGAGCCATAAGGTATTCTATCTATGGGTAAATTCTTCAGAGCTTTGAAAAAATCAGAAGTCGGCAAGAGGCAGACTCCACGCTACACCAGACCGAAAGAGGCAGCCAAGATATCGCCTGGAGAAATCCAAGCCTTGAAGGTGGATACCAGTACCACACCCCATGAAGGGCCAGCGAAGGTATCATCCCTAACTGAAGGGAAAATGGACCATCGTCTTGCTTTGTTCCTTGAGTCTGGTTCGGTGGCCAGTGAATGCTTCAAGCTGCTGCGAGCCAAGATTCTTATCGGAAATCCAGAGTCAAGGCCTCGCAGCATTATGGTCAGCAGCCCCCAGCCTCTGGACGGAAAAACCACCGTAGCGGTTAACTTGGCCATAAGCATTGCCTTGGGTATCAACGAATATGTCCTGCTCGTAGACTGCGATCTTCGTCGTCCGTCAATAAATACTGTTTTCGGTATTGACGCTTGTCATGGCATCTCCGAATATTTGGAAGAAGGAACCTCGGTGGCTCCTTATCTCATTTCAACGCCCTTCAAAAAGCTCACGATGCTTCCCTCCGGGACTCCCCCGTCAAACCCTTCTGAGCTGCTCAGCTCCAAAAAGATGCGCCTCCTTGTTCAGGAGCTCGAGAGCCGCTACAATGATCGTTTTCTTATCTTCGATGCGACACCCGCCCAGTTTGCTGCGGAGGCCACCTTTTTGGCCAACATGGTTGATGGCGTGTTGCTAGTAGTCCGCGCTGGAATGACCAGCCAGAAAGACGTCTTAAAGAGTATTGAAAACCTGGGGCGCGAGAAAATTCTGGGAGTCGTTTTTAATGCTTCTACTGGGGGCTTTGAAGGTTACAACTACTATTATCGACATTACGGAAAAGATCGAACCTAGTCCTAGTCTAGGCTGAGATACTTCGCTGGTAGCCTTTCGGCGGCGAAAAAATCCTTAATGACCGCACAAAACACTTGAGATAAAGGGTATTAAACCCCAGGGCACGCCCTGGACCCTGTTTTGATCGGCAACCCCGCCGCAAGCGGACGGGGTATTGAAAATTTAATGAACCTTCATTTTTTCAAAAAAGACCTTCCCCTGCTCAGTGTTCTCTTTGTCATCGGAGAGGGACTGCTAATTTTCGGTGCAATCATTACGGCTGCTTTTCTCCGATTTGGTGGCACCCCTGCCAGTTTCCTGTCTGAAGGAATCGTGAGCAGGGTTTTGCTAATCTTGCTAATCTGCCAGGGTTGCCTCTATTACAACGAGCTGTATAACTTAAAGGTTACCGACACTTATCTAGAGTTGGCTTTCCGCATGACTAAGGCCTTGGGTATCGCCTCTATATTGCTCGCCTTAATCTATTACTTAGTTCCCGACCTCATCATCGGGCGTGGCGTCTTTTTTATTAGTATTGCTCTAGTCATCCCTCTGATTGTGTTATGGCGTATTGCATATGGAACGGTCTTGAAGAAAAAGATGCTTGTCGAGAGGATTATCGTTGTGGGCTCTGGAGAGATTGCCCGTCAGATTATCGAAGCAATCTACGACCGTCCAGATACTGGCTACGACGTCTCGGCGGTTGCCTCCACCGGTTCGACTTTTCCTCCTTTCTTTAGTCACGACGTTCCCATTTTCAGCATAGACGGACGCTTATATGAGTTGGCCCGTCGACTTCATGTGAATAAGATTGTTGTGGGCATGGACGAAAGACGGGGCAAGTTTCCAAGTCAGGATTTGCTACGATGCAAGCTGCAAGGAATGAAAATTCTGGAAGGCGAAACTCTTTACGAGCAATTGACTGGTAAGCTCTTTTTAGAGAAGCTCAATCCCAGCTGGCTGCTCTTTTCAGAGGGATTTGGAAAGTCCCCTGTGACACGACTTGCCAAGCGTGCTACTGGACTTGTGCTAGCCTTTGTGAGTCTCTTGCTCTCATTGCCACTCGCGGGAATTATCGCTGTGGCTGTCAAGCTTGACTCTAAGGGGCCTGTTTTTTTTAGGCAGAAGAGACATGGACAGTCTGGCCGCGTTTTTGACATCTATAAGTTTCGATCCATGATTGATAACGCCGAAGACGAATCCGGGCCTTGTTGGGCTGAAGAAGATGACTGGCGCTTAACCCAGGTAGGAAGGATATTGCGTAAATACCGTCTAGACGAACTCCCACAGGTCTGGAATGTATTAAGAGGTGACATGAGCTTTGTGGGCCCCCGTCCTGAACGTCCCGAGTTCGTGGAAGAAATTGCTAAACAAGTTCCATACTATTCACAGCGTCACACAGTCAGACCAGGCATCACAGGTTGGGCCCAGGTCTCCTACCAGTATGGTTCCTCTGTTGGTGACGCCTTGGAAAAATTGAAATATGATCTGTTCTACATCAAGAATATGTCCCTAGCCATGGACCTGATAATCATATTCAAGACACTCAAGATAGTCCTACTCAAAAGCGGGGCAAGGTGAATAAGTTTTCAAGGTCAAGGAAGGCGAAGATTTTAACCGCAGGAACACTTAACGTGTTTTGAGAATCAAGATCTGAGTCTGGGGCAGAGATTCGGGCAAAAGAGGCTGTTTTGCAAAAATCTCGTCTCTTAACCTTCTTTCTTGTCATAAGTGCATCCTTTACTCGACTGACCTAGCATTCTGGGGTCAAGAATCAATCTTGTTTCTTTCAGCAATACGCATCGCGATTATGGTTAACGTTGCTCGACTGTCAGTTACCACTGCCCCCGCCGAGCACTGCAGTGAACAAATAGCCCAGACATTCTTACACCAAGCTTCAGGCGGATTAGTTTTTCTGCTGGCTATGCTTTTTCTCTTTTTGGTCCATTTGCTCCTTCAGAATATCTAATCCAGTAGAAGCGCTGAAAGGTCTTAGGCGAAGCCTTTACACCTATGAAATCCCCAGGCGTTGCGGCAAGAAACAATGAGGGCCATAACAGAGAGAACTGGAAGGAGAAATCCGTTGCTCAGGCTCTCAGTGCCAAAGAGTCGACAGGGTTTGTTCTTTTGACCGTTGACGTTGAAGACTGGTTCCAGGTAGAGAACTTCAAACGATGCATCCCCTCTTCCTCCTGGCCAAACTGCGAGCTGCGCGTTGAAAAAAACACCCATCGCCTCCTCGAACTACTGGATTCTCACCACGGACCACGGACCACGGACCACGGACCCGGAGTCAAGCCGCGCGCCACGTTTTTCATCCTCGGCTGGCTCGCAGAGCGCCTTCCGCACCTGATCCACGAAATACACACCCGCGGCCACGAGGTAGCATCGCACGGCTATTACCACAACCTGTGCAATGAGCAATCACCTAATGCCCTAAAAAAAGATCTTTCCGACAGCAAGAAACTGCTGGAAGACATCATTGGTGCGCCCGTTTACGGCTACCGCGCACCAAGTTTTGCTATAAATGAGGATATTCTCAAAGTAATCCAAGGCTGCGGCTATCTATACGATTCAAGCTACAATTCCTTTCGTATGCACGGCCGCTATGGCCGAGTCGATCTATCTCAAAACGGGACAAGAGGCATCGCACTTCAAATTCCCAAAACCCAATGTCCATTATCCAGTATTCAGCATTCAGCATCCAGCATTCAGTACCAATCATCAATTCTATATGAGCTTCCCATCAGCAACCTAAAACTGGGCAATCGCACTGTTGCCTGGGGCGGCGGCGGCTATTTCCGCTTAATGCCCTACCCCCTTTTTGAAATAGGCGTGAAGTCAATCCTGCGAAAGCAAGGAGCCTATCTTTTCTATATGCACCCGTGGGAACTAGATCCCGAACAACCCAGAGTGGAGAATGCCCCAAGATTCTTCAAGTTCAGGCACTACGTCAACCTGGACAAAATGGCATCCAAATTATCATCGTTTCTTGAAGCTTTCAAACAATGTCACTTTGTTACCTGCAGCGAATATCTTCATAAGGATACTGAAAATCCTGTCGAGTAGGCAGATCTGCGCTTTGAGCTTTCAGCTATGACCTACCTTTCCAACAGCCGTGTCCAGATCATCTCTGTAGCTTTTGTTGCAGCCACTATATTTGTAAATTGCCTTGATAAAGGAATGAGTGTGACCATAAAAAGGCCTCTCGAAACATTTCCAAAACAAATCGGAAAATGGTCTTTTGTGAATAGTACGTCATTGCCTCAAAGAATCGAAGAAAAGTTGGGAGTAGACGATTACCTGGAATACGACTACATTTCTCGTTCCGGCCAAGTTGTAAACCTGTATGTAAGCTATTTCAGCAGCATGGAAGGCAAGGGATTTCACTCACCACGAAATTGCATGCCGGGTGCTGATTGGGATGAAGCATCTCTGGACCCCCTGGTGCTTGAAATTTACCATTCAGAATCAACGCCCGTTGAGATCAATAATATGATTCTTCAAAAAGGTGCGGACAGGCAGGTGGTACTATACTGGTACCAGTGCCGTGGCCGGTTTATCCGATCCGAATACATGGAAAAGATTTATCAGGTCCATTCCATCTTTAAGCGCCGAACCGACGGCTCCTTCATACGAATAATGGCCCCGGCTTCGAAAGGCAATACCGAAGAAACAACGCCTTATCTTAAAATATTCGCTGAACAGGTCATACCAATCCTTCACCAATTCCTCCCAGGAACCCGACAAAATTGACTCCCCGCAAAGACCCAAAGAGCGCAGGGGGAAAAGTCTTCCCTCTGCCGTTGAGAGGACGGCAATGGACAAGCTTCGCTGCCTTCGGCAAGACAGACGATCATCTTTTCACTCCCGAAGGGATGAGCGGTTTTGCCCGATCGCCATCTTCCGATCGGGCAAAACAAATTTGCCTCTGTGCCCCGCACGCCTCTGCGGTGACAAACATAATGAATTCTCGGCGGTCTCTGCGCCTGGTTTATTTATGTCAAGATTTTTTTATGACCATAAACAGACAGTATTTGCGAAAGTGAGTGTCACCATGCCCAACCCTGGTATTTGAGAGTCTCCATTGAGCTCTGATCTTGCTTCGAGACCTTTGAATTAATGGGAGATGCCTCTGATTTTAGGATTCTGGGTGGTTTTTTCGGAAGATGTTGGTTTAGAATCCGGGTAGGAAGTGGCCCTAATGGCCACCCCCTCCCGACAGAACGGCTCGTACCGGCCAGGTAAGCCGCTCTTCGATTAGCGACTGAACCTTAGTTCAAGAGGTCTCTGTTGCTGAGTGAACGCATGTAGAAAGATCAGCCCCTGCCTGCGGAACCATTGGAGGTTCATTACAAAGCGAACCTCCTTCCTATTTGCCGAGGAGATTTAATAAGTCGGCTGTGGTTGGGGGCGAGAGCGTGGCCCGGAAGAATTTGAGCGATGGTGCGGGCGCAATTGGGGTCGGACAGAATAAAGAGTGAGGATTTGAAGGGGGGTACCAGGCTTCATCGGCCCTGAGTCATCAGTACTACCCGTGAATCTGCCACCCTTTGCACCCAGCCCCGCTTCGGGGTCACCTTCGCGGTTCGGTTTTATGATATCCCTTGGCAACTCAAGATACCAGTGCAGGAGGGCTTCCCTGGGTAAGACGCACCACCTCCCCATATCCCGTCCAACTTCACAGCGGTTCAGTTCACCGGATATTAGGTCTCGCTCTGCCACGTCTGTTCGACCTCCTCCCCACTGCCATATAGTTGGTTCGCTGTTCGCTACGTACACGGGTTCTGCCTCATGCTTCCTCCGGACACCCCATTTCTGGAAACTGCCCTTGCCTTGTTGGCGTTGCTCTTCCGTCCGGTGACGGCGAGCGTTTTATTACTTCCGGCTAACCTGCCAGAAGTTCAGCTAGTGCGTCATGCCAGGCGCACATCAGCCACCACCAGTAAAACTGGTGGTATGAAGAAGGCCCCTAAAAGGGGCCGTTAGTCAAAGTCAAATTCTAATTGCTGTTTTTGCAACTCTTCCTGTTCTTTGATGTATTGACGTATCTGATGCTCGTCTAAACCTACTGTGCTCACACAATAGCCTCGTGCCCAAAACGTCCGACCAAACAACGTTCCCTTCGTTTTCAACAGCTCCCTGTGGATGCGAACTGCACTCTTGCCTTTCAAATACCCCATCGTCATCGCAAAACTGTACTTCGGTGGAACGCTCAGTAGCATATGGATATGATCCGGCATCGCCTTGCCTTCTTCCAATTGTACTCCTTTCTGCCGACACAAAACCCGCAGGATCTCGCCTATCCTGCTCCGAACTTTGCCGTAAAGTACCTTTTTGCGATATTTCGGCAAAATGACAACATGATACTTGCATTCCCACTTAACATGTGCTTGATTTTTCCAATCTTTCATGACGGTCCTCCTTAGCCCCTCGGGGCCTTCCTCAATGGGGGACCGTCTATCAACTTCACGCCTTAAACGGCAGAGCCGGTGGATTATTTCCGATTTAGCGAATTATGTTGAAATCAGTCAAGACATTAGGAGAAGGAGCTAGTTTGTCAGCCTATTATGTGGGCTGTATTGTTGTCGATGTGCCCATATATTCGACTCTGGGCACACTTCTCCTACCAAGTTATGTGAACCCGAGGAGTCTACCTCCCCGTTTGATATTAAATGCTGCCTGTCTAAACATGGCATCGATGATGTTTTTGATGATGGTAGTACAGCGAGCCCGTTTTGCTCTATCATGCAGATGACTCAGGCCAAAGTATTGTTAAACGATGTATCGTTTCTTTGAGATTTTCTTGTTTTGCTGTTTTTCATATTCGGTCAATTTTGCTGTAGAGGTATCTTTTCTTATAATGCGGTCTTCAATGTTGCTCAAGAAGTCACGGTTGGGTTCACCATGGTAGCCTTTATCGGCATAGACCTTTTTCAGTTCCTGATCTGTATGAAGGCTGTAAATGGTGCAGTAAGGAAAATAGGGCGAATCATGGAAAGAAGCCGGAGTTATGGTGGTAGCTAGTACAAATCCATTATCAACGTCAACAGAGGCATGTTCTTTCAGGCCATAATGAGGCGTGTCATTTTGGACCACCCAATCGGATTCCGAGTCTCTGGAAAACTTCAGAGGCTTGCGGTTTTTGTCAAGTTTGCCCTTAGGTGTTTGTTTCTTTTCTCTGAGTTTGCCTATTTCATCATTGCTGATAGGTCGACTGGCAGACTGAACCAATCTGGCATCAACGGCAATGCCTTCATTAATGCTTAATCCTTCATTGGCAAAGTGTTTTAAGACTTCGGAGTTGATTTTGATCATGGCCTTTTTTGACAATCTTTTTCTGAATCTTGAGAAAGTAGAATGGTCTGGTGAAGGCATATGAAGTGGCAGTTGCAAGAAGTCCTTAAAGGAGATGCGATCGTTGATCTGGCTTTCCAATTCAGGATCTGATTGGATGCGGAACCATTTTTGTAGCAGCAGGCATTTGAATAGCAGAAGAGGAGGATAAGCATCAGCGCCTTCGTCACTGGTGCCAACTTTGTAGTGAGCCATCAACACAGCCTCAATCTTGGTCCAATCGATGACCTTATGTAGCCTTTTTAGAGTGCTAAAGCTCCTGTTCTTTTCCATGGAGTTAGCCAGTGCCAAGTCAGCTGATGTTTCGATCGATCTTCTTGAATCCCATATTCTCCTCCTTGAACTGTTGTTTTGGGAGAGAAATATGGCACGGAAATAGCCCATCGTCAAGTATAATCAGCAGGTTATCCTAACTATTTATAGATTTTTTGCTTGGTGAGACGAAGAAAAGCAACTACAGAAGGTGAATTTGTTGGGGCTTGTGCAAAGGTCTCGTTATGATAGTCCATGGAAAACAAATCTACTGACAAAATGTCTCCAATTGCAGTCCTTTTATTGATGGACCATTTGAGAATAATGGGCGGCGCGGAGCGCAGCCTTTATCTTCTTGCCGGAGGGTTAAAGAAGAAGGGGCACAAAGTCATTGTTTGTTGCTTGAAAGGAGGCCAGTCCTTCAAACAGATGCAACAAGATGGCTTCCTTGTCGAAGATCTAAATGTTAGCAAGATATACAACCTTGGGGGTCTAAAGGCTATTTACAGAATCATGAGAATTGCCAAGCAGGAACGAGTGTCAATCATCATGTCCTATCACGATAGTTCTGACTTCCTTGGCCTTTTGATCGCCATTCTTGCGAAAATTCCCATAGTATCTAGCCGCCGGGATATGGGTTTCAACCTCAAAGCCAGACACATTTGGACATATCGTCTTGTGAATCGATTTTTTGATCACATCGCGACCGTCTCTTCCATGGTCAAGGAGTATGTCGTCAAAATCCAACGATCAGAACCATCTGACATCACGGTTATTCCTAACGGTGTGGAAGCCTTTTCTGACAGTGATTATGGCTCATTTTCAATGTTAAACGTCAATGCTATGGGATCTGATGAAGGATTGCTCAGGATATGTTGCCTGGCCAATATTCGTCCCATAAAGGGACATAGGCATCTCGTTGATGCAGCGAAGATGGTTGTAAAGCAGTTTCCGCAAGTACGTTTCTATTTCGCAGGCTGTTACGATTCGAACGATTCCTATTACACTGAACTTGAAAAACGAATTCAAATCCTTGGGCTACAAAACAAGATCATTTTTACTGGAGGAATTCCTCGGAACAGTCTGCAGTCGCTTTTTTCTTTTATGGACATCTCTGTATTGCCCTCGTTAAGCGAGGGCATGTCCAATACTTTGCTTGAGTCCATGTCTGCTGCAAAGCCAGTTGTCGCAACAGCAGTGGGGGGAAACCTTGACCTGGTTGAGGATGGGAAAACCGGTTTCTTGGTACCTCCTTGTGATTCAAAATCCTTGGCTGAAGCCTTGCTTAAACTCCTGATCGATGCTAAGCTTCGGCGTCAAATGGGCCTCCTCGGTAAATCTCGTGTCATGTCAGAGTTTAGCGTGACGAAGATGGTAGACAGGTATGAGGAACTGTTTCAACGGGTCCTCATGCGAAACAAAGCTGGTTAAAGAGTTCGATTTATTGTAGATTTTCAACATCTTTTTGATGGTTTAAGCATACGGACTGGCGTGATCAATTATGAAGGCTGACATTAGGTTCATTTTGGCGGTGGTGATTCTGTCCGTCGTTAGCATATTTGTTTACGTCAATGTTTTCTCGATTCCTAAAGATGTCCCCACACGAAAGAAGGAGCTTCCCAGCAAAATATCCGATTGGACGGCAAAAAATGTGAAATATGATCAAGAGTTATTGAAGGTGTTATTCGCCGATAGAATCATCTACAAGACTTATCATGATGGAAGCAATAATCCTTCCATCACTTTGTTCATCGCCTACTACAAGACTTTGGAAAAGGCGGATTTTTCGCATTCCCCTATTGTGTGTTTCACAGGCCAAGGTTGGGAGATTCAAAAGAAGGACAAGATAGAAATTCCTATCGACCGCTCCGATATCGACAAAATCAAAGTGAATCAGCTTGTTCAAAACAAGCTTGGCACGAACATGATTACCTTGTTCTGGTACCAGTCTGCGAATCATGCTTTTGCCAACAGGGGAATTCAAAAACTCTCCATGTTCTTTGACAGGCTATTTGGAAAGCCAGACGACAATGCCTTTGTGAGGGTCACTCTCGTTGTTCCCAGAGGTGAGGAGCTTAAAGAAGTAGCCGTTTATTTGTACAGGTTTGTGCGGCAGTTGTATCCGGAACTGACAAACATTTTTCGTGTCTAATCGCCCATACCCGGCTTGAGGGACTATTGATCTTTTGTATTCTGCGACATGTGAAGACACGTTCTGTTCGAACTGACCTTTTTCAGGTACACAATGAATAGACGAATTCAAGGCAATTTCACACTGAAAAACGGAACCAAAATCTGCATCATTTCCATCCTTGTTGCCCTGTTGTTTGCCCCTATAATACTTCGACTGATCAACGTATGGAGCACCAGAGATGACTATTCCCACGGCTTTTTTGTCATACCTATTGCCTTGTACATGGTATGGAAAAAGCGAGACATTCTTTTTCACTCATCCATAGAACCATCATGGATCGGGTTGCCGGTCTTTTTCGTGGCAGCTATGAGCTATTGGGTTTCCTTTGCGGCCAGATTTCACACTCTTACCTATCTATCTATGATTGTCATTATTCTGGGGCTTTTGTTGTTTTTTGCGGGTTGTCCGGTGACCAAGCACCTTTCATTGCCATTACTTTTTTTGCTTTTTATGTTTCCTATTCCCAGCGCCTACTACGTTTTGATCACCAATCCTCTAAAACTGTTAATCACCAAGGTTTCAACTCAACTGATCCGCATGGTTGGGATTCCCATATATCGAGAAGGAAATCTGTTGTTTTTGGCGTCTACTCAACTGGAGGTTGCTGAAGCGTGCAGTGGAATAAGATCACTCTATTCTTATTTGATGCTAGGTTGTCTGTTTGCCATAATGAGCAGAAACAATAAAACCAAAATACTTCTCCTCATTTCTGCTTTGCCCTTGGCCCTTTTCGTCAATGTTGTTAGAGTCTCTGGTACCGGAATACTTGCCAACCAGTTCGGTCCTAGTGTTGCTCAAGGCTTTTTCCATGAGTTTACAGGATTTGCGTTGTTTGTCCTTGGCTTTGTTTTTCTATTCCTAGAGTATCATTTTCTGAACGCTGTTAACATGGAGAAGAATCCGGGCTAGTAACTTTCTCTAACGAAGGCATTTTGTTATCTGATAAAACTCGACCAGATGAGATTCAAGATCTTCTGCATAATCTGGTCGTCTGTTGTGAGTAACCTGCGACATGCGAGTCCTTCAGTTAATCAGCAGTTCCGGGTTCTATGGGGCTGACAACGTCCTAATAGAATTGGTGAAAGAACTGCTATATACTGATTTTGTCCCTATTATTGGGGTGTTCAAAAATGTTCACAATCCTCATCTGGAAGTTGCTGAAGTAGCAGACCGACATGGGCTTTCTGTCGTCATATTTCCCTGCAACGGAAAACTAGACCCCAAAACAATACTGTTGATTAGGAAGTACTTTCAAAAGCAGAGAATAGACATCATTCACACTCACGGCTACAAATCAAACTTGTATGCGCTAGCTTCATCGGCAGGCAAGAGTATTCCAAAGATATGTACTTGTCATAACTGGCTCGGTGACGATCCCAAAATGCGTTTTTACGCATGGCTGGATAAATTGATGTTGAAACGATTTGATGCCGTTGTAGCCGTGTCAGGCTCAGTTAGAAGGGAAATTCTCAATCAATGCCCTATGTCTGAGAAGGTCGCGACGATTTTCAACGGTATCAACATTCAGGAGTTCAATCGCCAGAAAAAACTTCATGACATCCGAAAGGAGCTACGGATTGACAAGCACTGCAAAATCATAGGCACTGTGGGCAGACTTTCCGAGGAGAAAGGTCATTCTCATCTTTTGCATGCAGCTCAAGACGTATTTAAGGAACATCCGGACGTGGTGTTTTTGTTCGTTGGCGACGGTCCCTTGAGGCAGAAACTTGAAGAGAAAGCTTTTCAATTGGCAAGCACTGCTCTTCCCAAAGGGCAAAACGGCCAAGGTCCGTTTGTTTTCACAGGCGTTAGAAGTGATTTGCCCGCCATATATTCAATCATGGACATTTTCGTCCTGCCCTCGCTGACTGAAGGGCTTCCCATGGTGTTGTTGGAAGCCATGGCATCACACAAGCCAGTTGTAGCGACGAAAGTGGGCGCCATTCCCAGTGTAATTGAACATGGTCTTTCCGGTTTGTTAGTTCAACCAGGGGATGTCGGTGCTCTTGCACACGCTATAAATGATTTCCTTTCAGATGCGTCGAAGGCCAAGCGGCTAGCAAATTCCGCCTTTGAGACTGTTAAAAAGCGTTTTTCTTCAAAGATTATGGCGGAAAAGTATGTCGAGCTATATCAAGACGTGCTTGGCATTCGTGGAACAGCAAACTGAGTGACCATGTGTCCTTTCACTCACAATGTTCCAAGAATCTACCCTAACGTTGCAAAAGCCGAGGGTGCTGCAGATGCAAGGCGTCAAGGGTGAGGCTGTAGTGGTTTACGCCGATCCCTTGACAACGCAGCAGATGCTGTATCATCGGCTTTCCCGAAGGGTAAACAACATGGCTGGTTTTCAAATTTCCTGGATATCACTCGGAGTGCATTCCACAAAATCACTCAAAAAAACCGCAAAGAAAGGTTGTTGTTGCTTCTTTTAACCTTTTGCCATGTTGTTTATGCAACTATAGGGTCTACCAGCCCGGAAGCTGTAGCGGGCACACTACTCTCTCCGACTTTCACCTAGAGAGTCTCACGAAAACGGAATCTTGTAGATCCTGTGAATCCTGTCTAAAAAAATGGCTGAAATAATCTTCTGGCTGACCCTAGCAATCATCTTTTACACTTATTTGGGTTATCCCATTCTAACCTTGTTCATCTCTTTGTTCGTCAACAATCCAGTCAACAGGGAGGATACACAACCCTCCGTTACGTTTCTGATTACAGCATATAACGAAGAAAAAAGTATCAGACAGAAGCTGGAAAATACTCTGGGGCTTGATTATCCGAAGGACAAAATGGAAATAATGGTTGCCTCTGATGGATCTACGGATAAAACTGACAAGATTGTCAAGGAGTTTTCTGATAAAGGCGTTGTGTTACATCGGGTCGAAGGACGTGTGGGCAAAACTGCGACACAAAATAGCGCAGTAAGAATGTGTCGAGGGGAAATTGTAGTATTTTCCGATGCCGCTTCAATGTATGAACCCAATGCCGTCCAGGCCATAGTAAAAAACTATGCCGATCCTACGGTTGGTGCCGTTAGTGGCATGTATACCTATGAAGACAAAGAAGGCACTTCCGCAGGCCTTGGAACTATCCTTTTCTGGAGGCTGGAAAACTTCATCAAAAGCAGACAAACAAAAATTAAAACAATCACAGGCTGTTGTGGTTGCATATATTCTGTCAGGAAGACACTTTACACTGAACTTCCTCCGGATATAATCAGTGACCTTGTCGAACCACTGACCATTTTGCAGAAGGGTTACAGGATAGTCTTTGAGCCGGAAGCAAGAGCTATCGAAGAGACCGCTGGTGCCACAAAAGATGAATTCAGAATGCGCGTTAGGGTCATCGTTAGAGGTATGAACGGCATGCTTTTTGTTCGTCGTCTGTTCAACCCCAAAAAGTATCCTTTTGTATCCTTTCAGTTGATCTCTCACAAGCTGTTAAGATGGCTTGTGTCAGTGTTTGCTATCATCGTTTTTGTTTCAAATGCAATGCTAGTCACCACTTCATGGTTCTACGCTTTGCTATTTATATGTCAGATTGCTTTTTACAGTTCGGCGGTTGTCGGCTACTACAAAGAACAAAAGGGAATACACAAACCAATATTCTATCTACCACTTTACTTCTGCACGGTTAACCTAGCGGCCCTCATCAGTATGTTTAAAGTGCTGAAGAAAGAGAACATGGTAACGTGGCAGACCAACAGATAAATTCATCCGCAGATTACACAGATAAACACATAAAAAAGATTATGTGATTGTGCCCACGACTCTCTGACAGGTTTCTATCCATGAATAATCTGCGCCACTCTGTGAAATCTGCGGATCGTCAACATAAAACTTCCAAAATCATCTGCGTAAATCTGTGAAATCTGCGGATCGTGATCAGAGAACTTACAAAATCATCGGAGCTGGCATTGAGGTTCATAAACACCTGGGATGTGGCTTCCTTGAGGCCGTTTACCAAGAGGCGTTGGAACGCGAATTCGTTATTCAAGGGATTCCATTCAGATCTCAGCCGACTGTCGAAATCGCATACAAACGGCAAGTCCTAAACAAGACCTATCAACCAGATTTCATCTGTTATGACGAAGTCATTGTCGAAATTAAGGCAATTTCCAGTCTGACTGGCATCGAAGAGGCACAACTAATAAACTACTTGAAAGCGACAGGTTTGAAAGTTGGACTCTTAATCAACTTCGGAAACAAATCGTTGGAACACAAACGTTTGGTTCATGGTTTTTAATCTGCGAGAATCTGCGTAATCTGTGGACATGAAGATTGTCTTTTTCACCCAAGAAGACCCCTTCTACGTCAAGATATTCTTTGACGAATTCTTTAGGCAATACAAACAGCTGGACGAGGTCAAAGCGGTTGTCATATCTCGTCCTATGGGCAAGAAATCCACGTTTCAACTTGCCAAACAGATGTTTGCTTTCTACGGTCCCTTCAATTTTCTCCGTATGAGCTCCAGATATGCCTATGCGAAATTGATGAGCCAGAAAAACATCAAAAACGAAGCAACCAAAAAAATTCCGAAGACGCACTCTATTAAACAAACGGCCCTTGCATACGGCATAGACGTCATCGAACGCACTGACTTGAACAGCGAGGCTTTCCTGTCGCTGATCAGGCAATATGATTCCGACCTTTTTATCTCTGTGGCATCATCCGTCATTTTCAAGCAGGATCTGATCAGGACTCCAAAACTTGATTGTATCAACATACACAATGCAGCACTACCTAAGTACCGTGGAATGATGCCCAACTTCTGGCAACTCTACCATGGTGAAAAAGAGGTTGGCATAACCGTTCACAGAATTGCGACAGGCGTTGATACGGGGGACATGATTATTCAAGACTTTCTTCCTATCGAACCAGAGGAAACACTCGATCATCTCATTCGAAGAACTAAAAAGGAGAATGCGAGGTTGATCATCAACGTCATAGATGATTTTCGCAACAACCGTATTAGGTACAAAAAAATAGAGGGCGAAGGCAGCTATTTCAGTTTTCCCAACAGTGAACGGGTTAAGGAGTTTAAACGACGCGGCAAGAGACTTTTTTGAATATAAAAATAATGTCCGACAGGATAAACAAGATCGACAAAATGTTTTTTAAATCCTGTGCATCCTGTAAATCCTGTCTAGAAATTTCTCTGCGGTGAGAAAAATCCCAAACAACGGGAGGTCTACATGAGCCAAGGTATCTTCGGTATCATCGATTTCAACAAACGAATTGAATCTCCCGACAAACTTGCTACCACGTTAGGCAGATTCCTGCAGGGCAATGGGGCCGGCCAAACGAGAGTCTCTTGTAAATGGGATCATCATTACATTCTTGGAATGAAGCGCATATGCCGAGCACCTTATCAACAAGATAATGTATTTCAGAACAGCAGAACGGATCCCGTATGTCTGATGCATGGTGAAATACATAATTTTGAGAGCGTTTTGGAGAAATTTTTTCCCGAACAGGTAGATTGCCAGGGCGATTTGGATTTGGGTCTTCGGCTGTATCACAGTCAAGGCCCGCAATTCGCCAAGAATTTCAATGGACTTTTTTGTTTGGGTATTCTAGACCAAAAGGAAAATACATTCATTCTGGCCAATGACCGTTTCGGCATGGCCCATCAGGTGTACTGGACCGTAATGTACGCCTGTTTTTGTTTTCCCACCCATCTGAAAACGTTGCTCTCATAGCCAGATTTACAAGGAACACTCGAT
>SDBU01004001.1_pt1 | contig 18402 bp, 14 predicted proteins | sample 2277071 | NCBI WGS metagenome assembly SDBU01 (sample SAMN10397929, study PRJNA504765) | marine sediment metagenome | isolation source: marine sediment core GS08_GC12, 126 cmbsf | place: Arctic Ocean: Gakkel Ridge, Loki's castle | collected 2008 | reverse complement strand
GCGGGGGCGAGAGCGGGGGCGGTAGCGGGGGCGGGAGCGGCCCCGGCCACACAGCCGGCGCCCTGACTGCGGCGGCTACGACAGCTCGACGGCCTCGGCGATGGTGGCGAAGGTGGGCATCAGCGTCGTCAGGCGGGTTATCTCGAGCATCGCCAACACCGGCTTGCTCGGCTGGACGAGCCGGACCTGCCCGCCGCCCTTGCGGACCGTCACGTGGGCCTCCACCATGGCCCCCAGGCCCATCGAGCAGACGAAGGTCAGCTCGCTGAGGTCCAGCACCAGCACCCGCGTAGTGCACCGGGCGGCCTCGATCAGTCGGGCACGGAAGAGGCTGGTCTGGTCGATATCCGCCGAGCCGGCCAAGGTGACCACGACCGCCTCCCCCTGCCAGGAGATCTCAACTCGCAGCGATGTGTTCGGCATGATGGCCATGGGTGTACCTCACCGGTCGAACTTGACCATGCAAACGCTGTTGCCGCACTTGTTGTAGTCGACCCGATCCATGTAGGCCCGCATAAGCATGATGCCCCGGCCCGTCGGGCATTCGAGGTTCTCGTCGGCGGTGGGATCGGGCACGTCGGCCAGGCGGAACCCCTTACCCTCATCGGTCACCGCAATGCGCACCTGTTGGACGTCCACACTATATTCTATCGTCACCGTCTTGGCGGGATCGTCCAGGTTGCCGTGCTTGATGGCGTTGATCAGGGCTTCTTCGAGAGCCAGCTTCACGGCGAAGACCGCGTCGTCGGAGTACCCGCCGGCCTTGACCCGCGAGATGATCGCCTCGGCCGCCGACCGGGCGAGCCGCAGGTCTGTCCTGATTACCACGGTCTCCAAAGTATCCGCCTTGCAGGCCCGCCGGTCATGGCGCCCCGGCCTACGCCAGGGAAGCCATGGCCGCTTTTCGGCTGTCGTAAATCTGAAAGAATTCCGTCAGTTTGGTGATCTCAAAGACCGCCAGGATGGTCTCCTGCACGGCGCACAACCGCAGCTGCCCGTCGCGCTCACGGATGCGTTTCTGGAGCATGATCAACATACCCAGCGCCCCCGAAGACATGCGGACGACCTTGTTGAAGTCCAGCACGAGCATCGGCGGATCGGCCTCGGCGATGGCGGCCGACAGCGCCTCGCCGATCTCGATGATCTTCGTCTCATCCAGGATATTGCGATCGGCGAGTTCGGCGACGATGATGCCGGCTTGTTCGGACGTCCTGATGCTCGCGACCTTCCCGCCCATCACGCTCTCCTGCGAAACGGCCCGCCGACAGATTGGTGGATCATAGAACGCTGTCGCCGCGACTGTCAAGGTTGGGGCCGGACGGACGGCACCGGCGGCGGCGGCGGCGGCAGCGGAGGTCAGTTACTCAGCGCCAGGATGATATTCAGCAGGATGCTCAGCGCCAGCCCGGCCGCCAGGAGGATTACGACCATCATCTGGTTGCTCGACATCGTCCGCGTATTGGACGGCGCCAAGGCCACATCGAGGGCCTCGGCCTCACCGGTCAGGCCGCTGAGCACGTCCCCGGCGATCACGCTGCGGGCCTGCAACGGCGGCTCCCCGCGTCGCACGGCCTTCAGGTCCAGCAGGAGGTCCTTGGTGCTGGCGTAGCGGTGCTCGGGCCGCTTGGCCATCATGACCTCGATGATCTCGGATACCCCAGCCGACAGCTTGGTGTTGATGTGGTCGGGCGGCGTCAGCGTGTCCTTCAGATGTTTGTGCATCACCGCCGCGGGGGTGCTGGCCTCGAAGGGGACCCGGCCGGTGACCATGTGGTAGAAGGTCCCCCCCAGGCCGTAGATGTCAGCCCGGAAATCCACCGTCACCTGCCCGCGGATCTGCTCGGGACTGATGTAGTACGGGGTGCCGAAAGCCCGGCCCTTTTCCTGCAGGGCCGCTTCGATGTCGTTGGCCTCCCGCGCCAGGCCCATGTCGGCCAGTTTCGCCACGCCGTCCTGCGTGAGCATGATGTTCTTGGGCTTGACGTCACGATGGATGAAGCCCCGTTCGTGCGCGTGATCCAGGGCTTCGGCGATCTGGATGACGATGTCCAGCGCCTCGGCCTCGCTGAAGCTTTTCCCCCGGTCGATCTCGTCGAAGACGGTGTGGCCCGCGACGTACTCCATGACGAAGTAGTGGTACCCACCGGCTTCACCCACGTCGAAGGCCTGCACGATATTGGCGTGGTTCAACCGGGCGGCCGCCTTGCCCTCCTTGTAGAACCGCTCCACGTAGTCGGGGTTCTCGCTGAGCCGTTTGGGCAGCACCTTGATCGCCACGATCCGGTCCAGGCTGAGCTGCCGAGCCTTCAGCACCGTAGCCATCGCACCTTTGCCGAGCTTGCCCAACAGTTCATACCCGGGGATCTGTTGGCTGGCGGGCGAGGTGTCCATCTCGTTCCTGAGGCGCTTGATCTGCCCCGCCGTGACGATGCCCTCGGCCACCAGGATAGCTGAGAGGCTGCTCTGGGGGGGATCGGAGACCTGCTTCTGGATCTCACGCGCATGGCCGATCTCGTCGTCGGTCGCGAAACTCTTCTCGACCACCAGACGGGCGATCTCCGTGTCGAAGGAAGCGTTGGTGCCCTGTTTGTCTTGTTCGTCACTCATCGGCATTTCACCCGTTCGCCGGAACCGGCAGAACATACGCGGCCAAAGCTGATGCGGAACCTATCTATTATGCGCAAGTTCCCACGCAGGTCAAGCGATCCTGCCCTATGGCGGCGAAAAGGGAGTGCAGAATCCTCATTGCCGGACCTCGCGGTCTCCTCGGTGCCATGGGCGAATCCGCAGCCTTGCGTGGCTGTCCGGTCGCTACCATGGCCGTGATCATCCATCGAGGCGATCCCCCGCCGGAAGGGCGTAAACCCCCTCGGGGCCAAGCTGCTCGGCCGCCCCTGGCACACCCATGAGACACCTCCGCAACTCGAAACACAGTTGGCACTTGCTTGCGTAGCCCTCGCCGCGGGGCACGAAGCCGCACTGCTGGGCCCTGGCCATCAACGCCACAGGCCCCCGTCGGCTGAGAGGCCCGACCACGGGCATCTCGGGCCAATTGGCATCCAGTTCGCTCCATATTCGACGAATCGGATGCCGACAAGCGTCGCCGACCACAATACCCACGCAGGTGGCCGGCCAAACGTGTCCCCCAGGGGAAACATGTACGCTCCGACCACGCAAGAGCCTTTCATTGCAGGGATTATCGTCAAATTCATCTGCCGGCATGAGCGAAACCCTGTCGACGGGCCCGTCGGCCAGCCGGCCGGTGAGGCGGTCGCGGCCCCTGGCAACGTATTGTGCAAACAACTCATGACGTTGAGGTGGCGGCATCTCGGACGTATCGACCCCCTGCGCGAGCCAATCCCGCCACCGCACGCGCACCCGCTCGGGGCCGAGGGTGTCCTCGGCAACTCGCCTCAGCAGGCGGACACGGGCGATGGGGACGAACTGCTGATGGTAGGGGTCCGTGGAGATCGCCAGCCGGCCTAGCCCGGCACGGTCGAGGGCCCCCAATCTCTCCCGGACGACGGCCTCGTCAGTGGCCCAGAAACCGTTGGTTTCCACCGCCTCCAGGGGCCCAAGGCCGAGGCGTTGGGCTTCCCGACAGACCGCCAGGAGGTGATCGAAGCGCCCGAAGGGCTCCCCGCCGGTCAGGTGAATTCGGCAGCCGTGCGGGCTGGCTTCGGTGAGGCCGGCCCAGATGTCCAACGCCCGTTCCACCGCCATCCACTCCCGCCCGGCCGGGGAGCAATTGGCGTAGCAGCAGGCACACGAGGCGTTGCACCAGTCGGTGAGCATGAGCCCCGCCCGGGTCCAGTACCTCACGGGCATCGGTTGGCTGCGGTCCGGGCGTACCATGTTTCACTCGCGTGCCGCAGATCTGGGTGTGTCGGCACCGGTGAGGCCCACGTGCGACAGACCGCCGGTCTCATGGCGGGTGGGCCGTCTACAGCCGACGCGGCGTCACGGGCGGCTCGGCGCCGGTCGCCTGACGTCCAAGGGCCTGACCCCGGTGAGGATGTACTCGACGTAGGCCTTCAGGGCTTCATTGTCGGCGACGAGGGGTTTGAGCTTTCCGGCCCAGACCTTGGCCTCCTCGGCCTCGCCGCGGTTGGCGTGGAGGAAGGTCATCAGGAGCACCAGCGGCAGTTCCGTTTGGGCGGCCGGGGAGGCCAGGCGGTCTTTGATCTCCCCGAAGCGCCGCTCGGCGACGGCGGAACCCATCAATCGGGCCACGTCCAGTCGGACCTGCATCAGCGGCGGGAATCGCGTAATGGCCACGCGGAGCGACTCCGACGCCCGGTAGGCCTCGCCCGCGGCCAGGTAGGCCAGCCCCGCCCCCACCGCCGGCAGGGGATCCGACCGGCGAATCAGCCAGGCGCTTTCGTACCGGTTGGCGGCCGTGTAGAACTTCCCCCCGACCATGGCCTCCTGGGCCTGCCGCATGAGGCGAGCGAACAGGTTCTTCCCCTGCCCGGCCAGGCCGCGGAGGACGATCTGCTTGTCGATCGACTCGACGATGGTGCTGTAGCGCTTCCCCGCGAACATCGACGGCCCCGGCGGCGCCGCGTCCAGCCGCTCCGCGTCCTGCTGCCCGCCCGCCGACGGCATGGGCGCCGAGGCGAGGTCCCTGGGCGGCTGGCGGTGCTGCTGCAGGGCAATGAGTATCTCGAAGAACGCGTCCTCATCTTCCACCGGAGCGATCAGTCCCCCCTCCAGCCCCCCTTCCCTCCGGCCGGACGGCAACACGTCCGTGCCGCCGCCGGTGCCCGGGCGGACGACCTCGGGGGCGGGGCCGGCTTCGCGGCCGCCACCGGCGGTGAGTCCCTCGGCCAATTCCGCGGCGATGCGCTCGCTCTCGGCCTCGCCCAGGACGCCGAAGACGTCGCTGATCTGCGGGCGTGTCTCCAACTGGGCAGCGGCCGCCACGACACTGGCGGTGGCGACGTCCACGCTGAGATCCACCCGCCAAAGGTTGGCCTGCGTCTGGGGTTGAGACGGCACCAGGAACGGCGCCAGCGCGTCGCCGTACAGCCTAGCCGTCACTGTGGGGCGGACGGGCAGCACCAACTGCGGCGTCGGCAGGCCGGTCGCCCCGCCGGTCACCCGGCGTCCGATCGAGGCCCCCCGGGGGCCGACCGTGGTGGATGTGTTATAGAACGCCTGGCCGCCATAGAAGTCGCCCGATGTGATCCGGTCGAGGCCTGCCGAGTCGCGTCTGAAGTCGTCCAGGCCCTCGCTGGGCAGCGCCAACCGAAGCTCGTTCTGAGCCACGTACGGCACGCGCCCCCGGAACGACAGCCCGCCGGTCACCTGCCCGGTGATGTACAGGTTCGAGGAGGCACGCCTCGGCCTCACGGCGTTGACGCCGCCGCTGCCGAGGCGGAAATTGCGGTCCAGCACCCGGCCGGTCGAGATCATCCTGACTTGCCCGGCGGCGTCCCCGGCCAACACGCCCAACAGGGCCGCGATCGTGAGTATCCGTATCATGCTCTCACCCTCGTAGTACCAGATAGACAACTTGCCATGGCCGGGCCCATCCCATGCGCTGCCGCGGCCGGCCTCTACTGTATTATATATCGTCCGGCGACGCCCGGCGGTTCAAGCCGAAGCGAATTGGCGAGGATTCACCCTCCTCCCATGCCCACTTCGCGGGCGTAGGCAAACAGCCCCCCGGCCTCGATGATCGGCCCGGCCTGGCCCAGGGGCGCCAGCGGGAAGGCCTCTCCGGTGGTGTGATCGGTCAGCGTACCGGCGGCCAGGTCGATCTCCACGTCGTCGCCGGTGGCGATCTTGTCGATCAGTCGCCCGGGCGTCTCCAACGGCACTAAGTAACCACCATTGATGCTGTTACGGTAGAAAATGCGGGCGTAGAACTCCGCCACCACCGCCGTGACCCCGGCCTGACGGATCGCCAGGGGCGCGTGCTCGCGTGAGCTTCCGCACCCGAAGTTTCGTCCGGCCACGATCACCGCGTAGTCGCTGGTGAACTGCCCCTCGGCCACGAACCGCACCCCCCCGGTCGGCAGACCGGCCCCGCCAGGGGGCATGCCCGTCAGGGCGTACATGCCGAACATCTTCCGCTCATCGGGGATACCCGGGTTGTAGCTGAGGTACTCGGCGGGGATGATCTGGTCGGTGTCCACGTCGTCGCCAACGACGTACGCCTTGCCGCGAATCCGCTGTTGCATGATCCTGCACCTTCCGTTGGGGCCGTGGGCCCGAACCGTTATTGTACCGGCGTCACCGGCCGCGGCAAGGCCCACGGCCGCGCGTCCTGCCGGGCACCACCGGAGCACCACCAACAAGAAACCCGACGTCCAGGCGGAGGGAGACCTGAACATCGGGCTAAATAGCCGCATCCCGAGCGCAGGTGGAGGGAGACCTGCACCTAATGGGGTGCAGCGGACAAATCGAATTGTAGTCAGACTCTAGGAGTCCTGCAATGCAATCGCCGCTTTGTTTCTCTCTTTTATTTGTTTCTCTCTTTTAGAGGTTTTTTCCGCACCTGTCGAAAATCCAGCGTCACAAGAATCGTGGGGCGGCACGACGCGGCGAACGGCCACCCCACATAGAGAGAACTGCTTCTCGTCTTCCTCCGGCCGGCTGCGCGGGCCGTACCAGCCCCGACCGCATCCGCATCCGCCGGAATGCCCAGCCCGGGCTCGAGGCCCGGATACTACGCCACCCGACGTTTCCACCGTCAGATGGCTGTCCACCGGATACCGGCCCAAAATAGCCGTGGCGATGCCGGCCGGCACCGATGGTCACTCACCCGTCGCGTTCCTTCTACTGCAGCATCACGCTCAACTGCAGCCGAGTGAGTTACCGCAAATATAGCATTTGTAGCAGTTCCCGCTTCGCACGGTGATACTGCCGCAGTTATCGCACGGCGGCGCATCCTCCTGGAAATGAGAGAACTGCGCGTCGATCCTTCCCATCTTGGCCACCGCCACCGCCAGCCGGCCGGCGACGGGTCGAACTGCCACCGCGGCCACCTTCCGGGCGACCTTGCCCTTGCCGTTGCCTCCCGGGGAAGCGGCGGCTATAAATGCGCCGACGGGCCTATGGACCTCCGTGTCGGAGGCCCCGCCGGCGCGGCTAGGGTCCGAGGAAACGTCCTCCGTGACTACCTCGGGTGCTGCTTCGTTCGTCTCTTTCGGACCCGTCGGGGGCGCGCTGGCCCCCTTGTCATCGGTCGGTTCGCCCGATCCGCCCTTGCCGCCGCGCTGTGGGAGGTTCGCCTTGCGGTACTCCTCGAGGAACCGCAGGCCCAGCCAGCGGAAGATGTAGTCCACGATGCTCTTGGCAAAGGGGATATCGCGATTGGCGGTCATGCCGCTCGGCTCGAAGCGCTGGTGGCTGAACTTCTTCACCAGCGCGTCCAGCGGCACGCCATACTGCAGGCACAGGCTGATCGCCGTGGCAAAGGCGTCCATCATGCCGCCGACGGTGGAGCCCTCTTTGGCCATCGTGATGAACACCTCGCCGGGCGAACCGTCCTCGAACAGTCCGACGGTGATGTACCCCTCGTGCCCGCCCACGTCGAACTTGTGCGTGATCGACTCCCGCGTGTCCGGCAGCCGGTGCCGGTGCGGGCGGTTCATCGCCTCTTCCAGCAGCTTGGCGTTGATCTTGGTCATCGCCTGCCGGGGTTTTCTCTCGGCGTTCTTGTCGGTGCTCAGCGGCTGGCTTCGCTTGGAGCCGTCACGATAGATCGCCACCGCCTTGAGCCCCAGCCGCCAGCCCTGCATGTAGACCTCGCGGATGTCCTCCATCGAGGACTCCTTGGGCATGTTCACGGTCTTGGAGATCGCCCCGGACAGGAACGGCTGCACGGCCGCCATCATCCGAATGTGCCCCATGTAGTTGATGCTTCGCTTGCCGTTGGCGGGCTTGAAGGCACAATCGAAGACCGGCAGGTGCATCTCGCGAAGCGCGTCGGCCTCCTCGATCGAGTCGTGCTGCTCGATGTGCTCGACGATCTCGGCGACCTCGGCGTTGGCGTAGCCCAGCCGGGTGAGCGCCAGGGGAACCGTGCGGTTGACGATCTTGAACATCCCGCCCCCGGCCAGCAGCTTGTACTTCACCAGGGCGATGTCCGGCTCGATGCCGGTGGTGTCGCAGTCCATCAGGAACCCGATCGTTCCGGTAGGCGCCAGCGCCGACACCTGCGCATTGCGGTAGCCGTGCCGCTGGCCGGCGACGTTGGCCTGGTCCCAACACGCTTTGGCCGCGTCCAGCAAGGCCTCTTCGCAGTGGGCCGGGTCGATCTGGTCCACCGCGTCACGGTGCATCTGCATAACCTTCAGCATCGGGCGGCGGTTGGGCAGATAGTCCGGGAACGGCCCCAGCCGGGAGGCGATCTCGGCACTGGTGGTGTAGGCCTGGCCGGAGAGAATGGCCGTCAGGGCCGCCGCCATCGCCCGCCCGCCATCGCTGTCGTAGGGCAAGCCGAGACTCATCAGCAGGGCCCCGATATTGGCATAGCCCAGCCCCAGCGGGCGGTAATTGTGGCTGTTGCGGCAGATAGTCTCGCTGGGGTAGCTGGCGTGATCGACCAGCACTTCCTGGGCGATGATGAACAGCCGCACCGCGTGGCGGTAGCCCGCGATGTCGAAGCTGCCGTCGCTGCGACTGAACTTCAGCAGGTTCAGACTCGCCAGGTTGCAGGCCGAATCGTCGAGAAACATGTATTCGCTGCACGGGTTCGACGCGTTGATGGCCCCGCCAACCGGACAGGTGTGCCACTTGTTGACCGTGCTGTGATACTGCAGGCCCGGGTCGCCGCAGATGCGCGTGCCCTCGGCGATCAGGTCCATCAGCTCCGGAGCCCGGTACTTCACCGACGGCTTGCCGGTGGTCACCTCGTACGTCTGCCACTCCGCGTTGTCCTCGACGGCCTGCAGGAACTCCTCGGTCACGCGGATCGAGAAGTTGGAGTTCTGGAACATGACGCTGCCGTAGGCGTCGCCGTTGTAGTTCCCGTCGTAGCCGGCCTCGATGAGCGCCCAGGCCTTCTTCTCTTCGTTGGCCTTCGCCTCGATGAACTCCTTGATGTCGGGATGATCGCACCGCAGGCTCTGCATCTTGGCCGCCCGGCGCGTCTTGCCGCCGGACTTGACCACCGCGGCCACCTGGTCGTACACCCGCATGAAGCTCAGCGGCCCGGAAGGCTGCCCCCCGCCGGCGAGCTTCTCCCGGCTGGAGCGGATCGTCGAGAGGTCCGTCCCGGTCCCGCTGCCGTACTTGAACAGCATGGCCTCGGCCTTGGCCAAGTCCATGATGCTCTCCATGTTGTCCTGGACGCACTGGATGAAGCACGCCGAGGCCTGCGGATACTCGTACCCCCGCTCGGTCCGTTCGACCTGATCCGACTCGACCTCGTAGTGGCAGTTGCCCTCGCTGCCCTCGATGCCTCGTTGGTGGAAGAGTCCCACGTTGAACCACACCGGGGAGTTGAACGCCCCGTGCTGGTTGACGCACAACCAGGTCAGTTCATCATAGAACGCCTCGGCGGAAGCCTCGTCGGCGAACAGGCCATCGGCCTTCGCCCAGTCGGTGATCGTGCGGGTCACGCGGTCGACGAGCTGTTTGACGCTGCTTTCACGCTCATCCCCGTTGGCGCCGTAGAAGTACTTGCTGGCCACCACGTTCGTCGCCAACTGGCTCCACGTGCTGGGGACCTCCACGTCGTTCTGCTCGAAGACGACGGCCCCGTCGATGTCTCGAATGGTAGCCGAACGTCGCTCCCATTTCAGCTCGTTGAACGGGTGCACCCCTTCCTTGGAGAACACCCGCTCGATCTCCAGACCCGCCCGGGACGTGCCGCCTTTTGTGTCCCGGAAGGAGCTGTTGTTACTCGTACCTTCCATGTTCACTCCCACGAATCCTCGACAAGACGCCGTGTCTTAATTATACGGCCCGCTCTCGTTGCCGACAGCAACACCGCCCAACGCGCAAACCTACCACTGGGAAGCCATCCGAACAAAACAGCACAAATGGCAATAATCCCAACAATCCCGATGACCGACTTGATGCGGCAGAACAGCCTTGTCAGGCCGCTCACAGGTCGCGAGTACCAAGGGTACCCAACATGTAGTGTATGTCAAGCAGGTTTCCTCGAAATATTGTGCAACATTATAACTTCTTACTGAAAAAGCACTTTCGGATTTCACCCGGAATTACCAACACAAATCAATACCATACGGTATCCTAACATAATGCCGGGTATTTGTCAATAAGATATGAAATTCTCGCCGCAGGTGCAAGCGTTAATCATTTATTTAGCCGGTACTTACATATGTTGGTGCCGACAGCGACCCGCCGGCATTTCCCGGGGGCCGAGCATGGGGATTCGGGCCCGCCATCGAGTTGACCCCCTGTTCTCCCGGCGACTCGAGCGCCGGGGCCCGTCAACGGCGTCGCCGGGCCGATTGGGCAGGGGAATCCGGCAGGGGGACGGGGCACGATCGAAACGGGGACGCACCCGATCACAACAGCGTGGTCAGGTCGGACAGGGCGATCGGCTCATCGACGTGGAACGGTTCGGCCAAGCCTGTCCCCACGCGCGACCCGAAGTAGGCACAGGCGGCCATGACCGCCTCGGGGATCTCGCCGGGGTGGGGACGCTGGTCATAAAACTGGCTCTGGTAGGCCGCCATCGCCGCGCGCTTGGCTTCGGCGTAATTGGTGACATCAACCAGGAAGGTCGGGATGATGTTGATCCGTAAATGGGTACAGAAGAAGTGCACGATCCGCCGCACGTAGTGTGGCTCCCCGGGAATATCGGCCCCGGTGAGCTTGGCGTCGAACCGCGCGCGCAAGACCAGTTCGCCCACGGCCAGGTGGTCGGGGTGAGCGTCCTTGGCGTAGGGGGCGAACAGCAGCTTGGGGCGATGGCGCCGGATGACCGCGGCCAGTCGTTTGCGGTTGTCCAGCGTCACGTCCAGCCACCGGTTCGGCAAGCCGAGGTTTTCTCGAATCGGCCCGCCCAGGGCGGCGTTGGCCGCGGCGGTTTCTCGGGCGCGAATCTCCTCGCTCCCGTAGGGGGTCGGCTCCCCGGAGGTCACGTCTACCACCGCGACGCTCATCCCGGCCGCACAGCACTTGGCAATGGTGCCGCCCATACCCATCTCGGCGTCGTCCGGATGCGGCGAGAACACCAGCACGTCCGCCATGGTCCCATCTCCTCTCGAGGAAGCCATTAGAGCGGTTGGGCGGCCCGGCCGCAACGGCGGGGCGGATGGAACCTTGCACCGTCGCGGACAAGCCCTTCTACTATGAGCAGCCGCCAGGCGGCAGGCACATCGCTCGGGAGCTTCACGCATGGGTGAATCGGCGAAGATTCTCGTCGTCGGGTCGATCAACATGGACCTGGTCGTGCACGGCGTGCGAATGCCGGACCCGGGGCAGACCGTGCTGGGCGACCGCTTTGCGACCACCCCCGGCGGCAAGGGCGCCAACCAGGCCGTGGCGGCGGCTCGCCTGGGGGCCGACTGCAGCCTCATCGGCCGGGTGGGAGACGACTCGTTCGGCCCGGTCCTGCTGGAGACGCTGCAGTCGGCGGGGGTGAACACCGACGGCGTGACGGTGACCGAGGGCCACCCCAGCGGCGTGGCCATGATCGTGGTGGACAACCAGGGCGAAAACGCCATCGTGGTCGCCGGCGGGGCGAACCGGCGTGTGAGCCCCGACGACCTGTACTCGCGAGAGAGCGCCTTCACCGCCGCCGGATTCGTGGTGCTGCAGTTGGAGTTGCCCTACCCCACCGTCAAGGCCGCGATCAGCCTGGCCCGCAAGCACCGCTGCCGGGTGATTCTCGACCCCGCCCCCGCCCGGGCGGACCTGCCGGCGGAGATGTTAGCCGTCGACGTGCTCACCCCCAACCAGGGCGAGTCGGAAACGCTCACCGGCATGCCCGCCTCGAGCCTCCACTCGGCCAAGGCTGTGGCCGCTGAACTGGTCATGCGCGGGGCCGGCAACGTGGTGCTCACCCTGGGCGCCGCCGGGGCCCTGGTGGTTTACGACCGCGTGCACATCCAGCGTGCCCCGGCCTACAAAGTGGACGTGGTCGACACCACCGCCGCGGGGGACGCCTTCACCGGGGCCCTGGCCGCCGCGCTGGCCCGAGGGGAGCCGCTGGTGCGCGCCGCCCAGTTTGCCAACGCCGCCGGGGCTATCGTGGCCAGTCGATTCGGGGCTCAGACGGCCATGCCCACCGCCGAAGAAGTGAAAATGCTCATGGACGACCAGCCCCAGTAGCGATTTCGCTCTCACCTGGGGGGCCCAATACGTTAGAATTGGTTGAGCAGCGCTCTCGGTTTGCGCTTCCCTTCGCCGATGTAGGGTATCGGCGAGGAGTGACGATTCCGCGGCAGGGCCGGAGATGGCGGGACGCTTGGTCATGAGGATTCTCGGGTTGGCTTTTCTGTTGGTGTACGGCTGTGTGGCGGGTACGTCGCGGGCCCAGAGCGACCGGTCCGCCTCGACGGTCCCCGAGCCGCTGGCGTTGGAGCTGCGTATCTGGATCGGGCAGTTGTCCGACCCCGCCCGGGACGCCAAGACCAAGTTCGAGGCCGCCACCATGCTGCTCACGCGGGACCATCCGGCGGCCACCACGGCGCTGGCAGGCTTCCTGACCGACTCCACCAACCGCACCGCCGGCGTGGCGGTGGCCAAAGCGATCGCCGAGGCCGGCACCGGACAGCAGGAATTCGTCGACCCGCTGTTCAAGATGCTCGCCGACAGCGATCCCGCCGTCCGTTCGGCGGCCGCCGAAGCGCTGGGCACGTACAAGGACCCCGTCACGGCGAAGCGCCTGATCGCCTTGGTCTCCAACGCCAAGACCGACCCGGACGTTCGCATCGCGGCGGTTTCGACGCTGGCACGGATCCCGGACAAGCGGTCGGTCGATGCGCTGATCTCCCTGCTCGATGACGACACCGAGGTGATCCGCACGGCCGCGGCGGCGGCGTTGAAGAAACTGACCGGCATTGGCAGCTTCGGCGCCGACGCCGGGCGCTGGCACCTCTGGTGGCAGGAGAACAAAGACAAGTCGCGCCAGCAGTGGCTGGCGGACCTGGCCAACAGCCTGGCCCGCCAGAACGCGGCGCTGGACGAGCAGCTCGCCAGGCTCCGCTCCCGCCTGCGTGGGGTCATCGGCGAGTGGCACGGGGCGACCCCGCCGGCGAATCGCCCGGCGCTGGTGCTGGCGCTGCTGAAGGACCCTCTGCCGGAGGTGCGGCTGATCGCCCTGGAGCTGGCCACCGATCGCGTAGCCGCCGGCGAGGCGATCGCCGAGGGCACCGTCGCGGAGGTGCACGCCCTGCTCGGCGACGACCGCCCGGCGATTCGCGCCACCGCGGCCGTGCTGGCCGGCAGTGTCAACGGCCCGGAGGCCGTCGCCGTGCTGATGAAGCGGTGGGAGAGCGAATCGGTGGCCTCGGTTCGCACGGCGCTGATCGAGGCGTTGGGGAAGGTGCGATCACCCGACGCCTCTGACCTGCTGCTGCAAGCCATCGCCGACGAGCCCGAGACCACGGTGATGGCCGCGGCGCAGGCGATCGCCCGGCTCGTCGAGAGGACTCCGCTGCCCGAGGACCAGATGGCTCGCGCGGTGACGGTGATCTCCGCCCGCTACGACCAAGCCGCCGCGCCGGAGCTGCGACAGGCGTTGCTGGCGGCCATGCGGGCGCTGGCTCACAAGGAGTTCATCCCGGCGATGCGGTCGGCCCTGGCAGACACCTCAGCCGGCGTGCGCCTGGAGGCGGTGCGCGGGCTGCGGAACCTCAACGACACGGCCTCGGCGCCCCTGATTGCCACCCTCGTGGCCGACAAGGAGGATCGCGGCGTCCGCCAGGCCGCCATTGCCGCGTTGGGGGTCTTCGGCGACCCGAAGCACCTCGATGTGATTCTCAGCCGCACCCACAGCGACGTGGAGAGCGATCCTACCGTCCGCGAGCAGGCGCGAGAGACGGCGTTGGCGCTGCTGAGCAAGACCGATTCGGCGCGAGTCGAGGCGGTGATCGAGGCCCTGGCCAACCGGGACGACACGCGGGACTTCCGCATCCGCCTGTTGCGCCTGCTCATCGAACGTCCCCCCGAGGCCTCCCCCCGCCAGTTGGCCGCCCGCGTGAAGCTGGCCGAAACGCTGCAGGCCGCCGATCGCCACGCCGAAGCGGCCGTGGAGTTCGGCAAGGCCTACCAGGCCGCGGCCGGGACGGCGGAAGCGGGCGAGCTGTGGTTGGGGTGGGTATCGGCCCTGCTGGCCGCCGACGACCCGGCCTGCCTGACCCTCATCGTCGAGCAGAAGGCCAACGACGCCGCCTTGGCCGCCAAGGCGGCCGAGCGCCTGATCGAGCGGCTGACCGCGCTGCAGACCGCCAAGGCCGACCAGGCCCTTATCGACTTGGCCGAGAAGGCCCAACTCCTGTTATCGGCCCACTTGCCCGCCCCGCAGTTGGAGGCCATCGCCACCATGCTCACCGAGGCCCGTCAGCGGCAGCGACAGGCCGATCGGGTCCTGGTCTCCCAATTGGTCAAGGACCTGGGCAACGGTGACCCGACCGCGCGTGTCGAGGCCAGGAAGCGGCTGCTGGCCATGCAGAAACGGGCCGTCGCGCCGCTGATCGAGCAACTGCGCCAGACCGTCGCGGCCGAGACCCCCAACGCCGCAATGGAAGACGAAATCGCCCAACTGTTGGCCACGCTGGCCCCGGAGCTGACCGGCTACGACCCCAAGGCGGCGGCCGAGCAGAAGCTCACCGTCCTCGACACGTGGTTGAAGGGCCTGCAGAAACCCAGTTGACGGGGCCTACGGGCGTCCCGTCAGCGTCTCCGCCGCCAGAACTTCCACCAGGGCCGCCGGGCTTCGGCCAAGCGGTCGGCGGCCAGGCGGTCGGTCATCTGGGACAGGGAGGGCAGCTTCTCTCGCATCTCGCGCAGACGCTGCCGGGCGAACTTGTCGGGGTGATCCCGGAAAGCCCGGCGGGAGCTCTCGGTGAATAATGCCTCCGGCGGCGGCATCTCGTCGTCGTCGCCGTAGAACTTCAGCGCCTCGCTGAGGCACTGGGCGGCCTCGAAACCGAGGCGACGGCCGGTGAATTTGCTGGTCTCTCTGGCGCCGGCCTCGACGAACAGGCGGAACAGGCTGAGCCATTGCCCGACGTCGATGATGCGGCTGGGCTGCTCGGTGGTGTTGACGGCCTCGATGCCCGGCACGTGGGGGTCGGGGGCAGGGCCCTCGATGGCGTCGGCGACGAAATGAAACGTCTCGCCGTGCCCGCAGCCCTCACAGGCAGCGACGATCTCCGCCGAGCCTTCCTCGGCCGGGGCGGCAAGCCAGGGGCCCTTCCCACAGGCCGGGCAGGGGGTCACCATCAGGTAGTATTGCACTTCACGGCGACTGTGGGCTCGGAGCCGTTCGTCCATGATAGCACTTCGCCAGCCGAGCCGCGGGCCCAGCCCGGGCGCCGACGAGACCTATTCCTGGAGGTCTGTCTCGGCGATCTTTAACGCCGACGTGCCGGCGGGAGCCGGGAACGAGGCCGAAATGGACCATTGCACCGATTTGTCCACAGCGAAAGTCGTTCCCAGAAAGGCTATACTCGCTGCTGTGTCCGAGTAGTTGAGGGAAACCTCATAGGAGCCGGGCTGCACCTTCAGCGTCGCCGTCTCGCCGGCCGCGAGCTTCCGTTCGACACTCGTTCCGCCGGTCAGCTTGACGGTAAGCTCTCCGCCGGTCGCGTTGACCACTCGCACAGTCACCGTGGCGGCGTCCCCGGTCGGTCCGGGAGGGGCAGGCGCTGGCGGGGTCGGGAGGGGGGCGCCGCTCAGCAGCGGGGAGATCTTCTCTTGGGTCAGTTTCTCCACGTTTTCGTTGAAGTTGGCGGCGTTGATCGTGGCCTGCCGCACGCCCTGGGCGATGGCGGCCAACACCTCCGCCCTGGCCCCGGCCAACTGGCCGAGGGCCGGCAGTGCCTGGGCCGTGCTGCCGGCCCACGGCTGGTAGGTGTACACCCACTGGCCGCCGACATTGGTGAAGACCAGCGCTTGGCGGGGGTTGCCAGGGTCCACCACCTGGATGGCGCCGGCGGTCTCGCTGTAGATCAGTGATTCCAGGTTGGCCCCGGCCAGCATGTCCCACGGGCCTTCATAGGTGCCGGCGATCGGCGTGAGCGTGCCCATCAACGCCGGGTCCAACTCGATGACGACGGTTTGGGCCTCGACCATGGCCGCTTTCTCGTCGGCGACGCCCTTGATGTACTGCTTGGCGATCGCCGCCTGGGCGGGGTTGTAATGGTCGGCCAGCACGAGAAGCTTATTGGCGGCGACGGCCGCCTTCATCTTGGCCACAACCCCCTTGACCGCACCGATCGCCGTGTCGCCCGAGCCGGAATCCTCCGAGCCGTCCTCGGTGCCGTTGTCCGAGCCGGAACCGGCCAAGATGTGCCTTCTCATCCTGGCCAGCGGCGGCGGAAGCTCGCCGTCGACCTCCCGGTCGAAGTACTCCACCTTCTCCGGCGCCTCGCTCTCGCCGCAGCCCACCAACGCCGCCGACAACGCCAGACCCACAACACACATGCCAAGCAGGAATCTCATGGCTCACTCCCGGTCTCGCCACCCTCAGGCGGCTATCGCTTGCGGCCAGATCTACGGCTCGGCCGTTCGGGTGAAACTATATCACCGCGGCCCCCCGCGTGCCAGTGGAAAGCCGCACGGGGGCACCGTGGCTCGCCGCCGGGGGCGGATCGGCGGCCCGGCCGCTCAGTGGTCGGCGCTTCCGGCGGCGTCGCGGTCGCCCGGTTTCTCGATGTCCAGCGCCGCCAGCACGTCGCGCTCGATGATGCCCCGCAGCGTCTCCCGGGGCACCGAGGGCATCCGCGTGCCGTGGGTCACTTCGTTGAGCCGATACAAACTCTCGATGGCTTCGCTGGCCGTGAGGAACGGGAAGTCGCTGCCGAATAACAGCTTGTCACTCACGGAATACTCGTGGGCCCGGAGCAGGGCGTTGTACGCGTGCCACGGCCGACGGATCAGCCCGGCGATGTCGGCATACAGGCACGGGTGCTTGCCCAGCAGGCCGATCGTCTCGTCCACCCAGGGATGGCCCAGGTGAGCGAAGATCATCCGCAGGGTGGGGAACTCCCTCAACACCTCGTCCCAAAGGTACGGGTGGGCGAACTCCATCATCGCCCCCCCGAAGAAGTGCGTCCCCTGGTGCACCATCACCATCAGGCCCTTCTCGGCGCAAAACTGGTACACCGGCATGACGTGGGAGTCGGCGGGATGGAAGCCCTGCCCGGCCGGGCCGATGGTGATGCCCCGGAACGCTTCTCGCTGCTCCACCCAGGCCAGGCGATCGTTGATATCGTCGGCCAACGGGTCCACGCCGGCCAGGCCGATCATCTGCTCGGGATGCTGCTCCACATAGTCGGCCACCAACTCGTTGGGGACGTTGCTGCCGCTGCGACGGCTGTACAGGCCCAGCACGAAGGTCTTGTCCACGCACTCGCTGGCGGCGAGGTGGTGGGCCGGGTCGGCGGTAACCTTCGCCTTGCCGCTCTGGCGCCGCAAGTACTCGGCGCCGTGCGGGCCCAACTGCTGGGGCGTCTCCCAAATATGTGTATGGCAATCAAGAATCATCGTCCCGGCTATTCTATGCACCTGAGGCGGGCTTGCCAATGGGCCAATAGAATGCACATGGTGGATTGTCTCGCACGGTAGGCGAGGGCGAAACCCACGGTCCGTCTCGGCCGCGATTACACGGCGCCTTTGTAGTCGGCCACGGTCGGTTCGGGGACGGCCTCCAGGAGGCGCTCGATGATCTTGTCGGGCGTGAGTCCCTCGGCGTCGGCGTTGAAGTTCGTGAAGAGGCGGTGACGCATCACCGGTTTGGCCACGGCCCGGACGTCGTCGCAGGAGACGTTGTATCGCCCCTGCAGCAGCGCCCGGCTCTTGGCGCCCAAGATGAGGTACTGGGCGGCTCGCGGCCCGGCCCCCCACGAGAGGTAGTTTCGTATGAACTCCGGGGCCGACCCGTCCGGCGGGCGGGTGGCCCGCGTCAGGTTCACCGCGTAGTCCACCACGTGATCGGACACCGGAATCTTCCGGACGATCCGCTGAAGGGCGAGGACGTCTTCGGCACTGAGCACCGCCTCCAGCGTCGCCTGCATCTCGGCGGTGGTGGCCTTGACGATGTCTCGCTCCTCCTGAAGGGACGGGTAATCCACCATTACCATGAACATGAAGCGGTCCAACTGGGCCTCGGGCAGCGGGTAGGTGCCCTCCTGCTCGATGGGGTTTTGCGTGGCCAGCACGAAGAACGGCAGGTCCATTTCGTGGGTTTCCCCTCCGGCGGTGACGTGGTACTCCTGCATCGCCTGCAGCAGGGCCGCCTGGGTC
>SDBU01004000.1_pt1 | contig 18403 bp, 17 predicted proteins | sample 2277071 | NCBI WGS metagenome assembly SDBU01 (sample SAMN10397929, study PRJNA504765) | marine sediment metagenome | isolation source: marine sediment core GS08_GC12, 126 cmbsf | place: Arctic Ocean: Gakkel Ridge, Loki's castle | collected 2008 | reverse complement strand
CGTCAAGGATTCGGTGATTATCGCCGAGTACACCGTCTGGCAAAAAGCTCAGGAACAGTGGGAACTGGAAAAGACGGCCTGGGACGAAGAAGCGATTGCCAAGCAGGATGAACTCATCGAGTTGCAGGAGGAGTTCGATAAGCAGAAGCTGATCCTCTCCGAGGTGAAGAAGAAGGAACGTCAGGCCGCCATTAATGCCAAGAGAGACGCCCTGGATGCCTATACCCGCCAGGTATTCGGCCCCAACGGGCTGGCCGAACGCAAGTACGGTGAACTGGTCGAACCGTTGGTGGAGAATATTCAGAAGGCGATTGAAGGGGTGGCGATTGAGGGCAACTACGATGTTATCTTTACGCTGCAATCGATCGGGTATATCAAGGACTCTTATGACGTTACCGACAAGGTGCTGAATTATCTTGAAGAACTCGAAGAATAAGACCGGTCTCAGTCTGGGGGAACTGGCCGGACGGGTTGGGGGTGAAGTCGAGGGGGATCACGCCGTAGTTGTGGTCGGGGCGGCTCCTATCGAGATGGCCGGTAACGGCGAAATCACTTTTCTGGCCAATAACCGCTATCGAAAGTACCTCGAAACGACGGCCGCTGCCGCCGTGGTACTGGATTCCCGAACTCCGTGCTCTCGTCTGCCGGTCTTGCGGCATGACAACCCCTACCTCGCTTTTGCGCAGATAGTCGATTTGCTGTACCCCCGGAAACCGCAGGTGCCGCCGGGTGTGGATGGGACGGCAGTGGTGGCCGAGGGAGCGGCGGTGGCTACTGGTGCCGCGATCGGTCCGCTCTGTCATGTTCGAGAAGGTGCCGTGATCGGTGCCGGTTCGCAGTTGGTTTCCTCGGTATTTGTGGGCCGTGATACGGTCATCGGCCGGGATTGTCTCATTTATCCCGGCGTCAGGATTATGGATGGTTGCCATCTTGGCGACCGGGTGATAGTCCACTCGTCGACGGTAATAGGTTCCGATGGTTTTGGGTATGCGTCGTCGGACGACGGGCTGTATAAAATCAGGCAGGTCGGCTGGGTGGAGATAGAAGACGACGTCGAGATCGGCTCCAATACGTCTGTCGATCGTGGTGCTTTGGGGCCGACCCGTATCGGTCGAGGAACCAAGATCGACAATCTCGTTCAGATTGCTCATAACGTCGATATCGGGGAGAACAGTATTATCGTATCGCAGGTGGGCATATCAGGTTCGACGCGAATAGGCAGAGGGGTGATGCTGGCGGGGCAGGTGGGTATTGTGGGGCATATAGAGATCGGCGACGGCGCCCGGGTGGGGGCGCAATCGGGAGTCTCCAAATCGGTAGCGGCCGACCAGACGGTCTTTGGCTCGCCAGCCAGGCAGATTATGACCGCCAGGCGGATAGAAGCTGTCCTGACCAGACTTCCCGATCTGCTGAAAAGAATCCGAAAGATCGAACGAAAATTGTCCGAATAAGGTTATAGAAGTCACCCCGGGATTATTCGAGCGTCCTGAAACGCGACCGACCGGGTCGGACAGAACCGTGATACCGCGGGTGGGTTTGACCTCTTTGTCGGAATCGAGGATCGTATGCTCTGTTTCGGGGGAAAGGCCCGGACAGGTTTGCCCTGGATAGTTAAACTGTTTTTTTTGTCGTTGGAGACGACATCAGGAGACTGATTATGCGATTTGAAAACATCATCGACGCCATCGGCAAAACGCCGTTGGTACGGATCAATCGGCTGGTGAACTCCGGTTCGGCGGATGTGTTTGCCAAGCTGGAGAGTTTCAATCCCTGTGGTTCGGTTAAAGACCGTATCGGGGCGGCGATGATTGAAGCCGCCGAAAGAGACGGCCGACTGAAACCGGGGATGACCATAGTTGAGCCGACATCGGGCAATACCGGGATTGCCCTGGCGATGGTGGCGGCAGCCAAAGGGTACAAGTGTTTGCTGACCATGCCGGAAACAATGAGCCTGGAGCGACGGGCGATCCTCAAATACTTTGGAGCGGAGATCGTGTTGACGCCCGGACCGGAAGGAATGAAGGGAGCTATTACCAAAGCCGATGAGCTTTCCCAGCGGGACGACTGCTTCCAGCCCGCCCAGTTTAACAACCCGGCCAATCCGGATATTCATCGGCGGACGACGGCCCCGGAGATAATCGAAGACTTAGGCGATTTGCAATTAGATGCCTTTGTGTCCGGTGTCGGCACCGGGGGTACTATCAGCGGTGCCGGTGAGGTGCTCAAGGCAAAGTACGGTTGCCGGGTGTGCGCCGTGGAACCCGATGCTTCCCCGGTTCTGTCGGGTGGGGAGCCGGGTCCTCATCCCATTCAGGGCATCGGGGCCGGTTTTATCCCGGCGGTGTATAACTCCGAACTTGTAGATGAAATCATAAGAGTCGACAATGAGGCTGCCATGAACACGGCCCGGCAACTGGCTCGTCGGGAGGGGATACTGGTCGGAGTTTCATCCGGCGCCGCCGCCTGGGCGGCATTGCAGGTGGCCTCTAAAGCCGGCTCCGGCAAGGTCGTGGTGGTCGTTTTGCCCGACACCGGCGAGCGTTACCTGTCGACACCGTTATTCACGGAGCAGTAATACCGGGCGGCCGGTTTACCGATATATGTAAAGACTATGCTGAGTATTATCGAGGATATCAGAGCGATCTACCGCAACGATCCGGCGGCCAGGAACATCGAGTTTCTTTTGTATCCGGGTTTTCACGCGATACTCTTCCATCGGTTGAATCATTTCATGTACAAACTGGGAGTACCGTTTGTGCCCCGGTTGATGTCACAGATCGTGCGCTTCCTGACGGGACTGGAAATCCACCCGGGCGCCCGTATCGGCAAGGGTTTCTTTGTCGATCACGGCGCCGGACTGGTGATCGGTGAAACGGCTGAGATTGGCGACAATTGCGTGCTGTTTCACAATGTCACCCTGGGTGGTACCGGCAAGCACCAGGGTAAACGACACCCGACGCTGGGCAACAACGTGCTGGTCGGTACCGGAGCTACTCTACTGGGTCCCATCCGAATCGGGAACGATGTCTTGATTGGCGCCAACAGCTTTGTAGTGATGCGTGACGTCCCGTCCAATTGCACGGTAGCCGGTACGCCGGCGGTAATTATCAAGCGCAACGGCGTTCCGTGTCAGGAAGACCTGCCCAAAACCGTGGTGCGCCTGGAGACGCAGCAGGCATAGCGATTGTAGGTCAGGAGTCTTGTACTCCTGACTATTTGTCCACACCCCGGCGTCAGGACCACAAGGGTCCTGACCTACTCAAGCTACGACATTGTCGGAACCACAGGGGGTTCCGACCTACCAGACTACCAGGCTTGACATCCTTGGCTAGAAAGTCTATTTTGCGGTACTTACATGGGACCGCCGATGCAGATACCATATCTTGACCTCAAAGCCCAGCACGACGCCATCAGACCGGAGATAGATCGCGCCATTGCGACGGTAATAGACAGCAATCGGTTCGGTCTGGACCCGGCGGTCAGTGAGTTCGAGGCAGCCTTTGCGGAGTTCTGTCAGGCCAAACATTGTATCGGAGTCAACAACGGTACTAACGCGTTGCTGTTGGCGCTCAAAGCGATGGATATCGGAACCGGAGACGAAGTAGTAACGACCGCCAACACGTTTGTGGCTACGGTGGCGGCCATCGTTCACGCCGGTGCCCGACCGGTGCTGGTCGACGTTGATCCTGACAGTCGCAATCTCGACCCGACGTTGTTGTCGCTGGCACTTTCGCGCCGGACCAGGGCTGTTATACCAGTGCACCTGTACGGGCGGATGGCTGATATGGAAGCTATCGGTCGACTGGCCGGTAATCACGACATTGCCATCCTGGAGGATGCCGCTCAGGCACACGGAGCGGATTACCGGGGACGGCGGGCCGGGTCGGTTGGTCGGGCAGCCGCTTTTTCATTCTATCCGGCCAAGAACCTGGGCGCCTTTGGTGAGGCGGGTGCGATAACCACTAATGACGCCGCCGTCGACAAACAAGCACGCTTGCTTCGCGATCATGGTTCCTCCAGCAAGTACACTCATGATCTGGTGGGTTACAACGCCCGCATGGCCGGTATCCAGGGAGCCGTTTTGAAAGTTAAACTCGGTTACCTGCAACGGTGGAATGAAGACCGGCGGCGTGTTGCCGGTTGGTATCGTCAACAATTAGCGGATGTCCCGGTGACGTTGCCCTCAGTCGACAACGGTTGCCGTCAGGTGTTTCATCTGTTCGTTATCGAGACCGAACGGCGTGATGAGTTGCAGCAGTACCTGAAGGATCAAGGTGTAACGACGCTCATCCACTACCCGATACCGATCCACCTTCAACCGGCGCTTGAGTACCTGGGTTACCGCCGGGGAGATTTCCCGGTAGCCGAGAAACTGGCCGGGGAAATCCTTTCGCTGCCGATCTACCCGGAACTGACAGAATTGCAGGTAACCTACGTCTGCGACCAGATTCGTGAATTCTTCCACCGGCATTAACAGTCCAGGCGCGCGACGCCTGGAAATAGTCACCATCCTGGTGTTGCTGTCTCTGATCTGGCTGGTACGCTGTCAACGCCTGGAGGCGGATCCGCCCAGTGACCTGTCGATATCCACTGATGTCTACACTGACCCGGCACAGTACACTCTGTTTGCCAAGACGTACGTCAATCGGGGTGATCTCAATCCGTTCCATGACCATCGGCATCCGGTGTTTCTCAAATCAATGGTGACGGTATTGGCGGTGGTGGTCTTTGACGCCCTGGGCGTGGGCGTCTGGCAGTCCAACCTGGTAGGACTGCTGTACGCCTTCGGGGCGCTGGTGCTGTTCTTCCTGTTTGTCAGGCGTGTGGCCGGCCGCGTGGCCGGTTTGTTGTACCTGCTGTTGATCTCGTTCAACTACAATCAGATATTCTACGGTCGGCTGCCCTTTCTTGAAAACGCTATGGCTTTCTATGCCTTCCTGGCGCTGGTGCTGGTCGTCTACTGCCGTCGTTGGGTATGGTTCCTCCTGGCCGGTATGTCTCTGGGAGCGGCCATCTTTTTCGGCAAGATGATCGGCGTGGCATTTGTATTTCCGTTTGCCTGTTTTTTTGTCTACCGGTGGTTTTACGACAAGCCCCACTGGTCGCTGCTCAGACCGCTCCTGTTCACTGTGGGCCTGGCAGCGGCAGCGCTATTCTGGTATTTCTTCACCTATGCTCCGATGAAGGAGCAGGTGGCCGGCTATTTTGGCGAACAGGCGGTGTCGTTGTACGGCTCTCCGGAGGGACTCAGGTCGATAGATGATTTCGTATGGAAGATGGTGTCGCTGGGAGAGAAGGAGCAACTGTTTTCGCGGATGCCGGTGGTGGGATTGTTGGGGGCGGTTTTTATTATGATGATTCTCTACCACGTCGGTCGGGTTCGATCCTGGCGGGAAGGATTCGGATCATTGAACGCCGGGCATATATTCATGGGGGCTATGATAGTTGCCTTCTATGGTTCCCTGATGATCTGGAACTACCGTCCCATGCGTTACCAGTTGGTGATGATATACCCGTTCTACGGTGCCGCGGCGACAATTCTGGCGGCGATGTGGTATCAGAAATCGTCGTCGTCGCCTAAGAAAGTGCCTTTGTTGTTCTATCTGCTGTCGATTCCGGTGGTAGTGGTGCCGCTGTACCAATACTGCCAGGCTCTCTTCGATGCTGATGCCGACGTTGCCTGCTGGGAGGAATACAAGTACTGGCTGGTAGCTGTCGCGACAGCCATAACGATTCTGGCGGGGGCGGGTGTCGCCGTGTGGCAGCGGCGGACACGGCTATTGCCGTCCTGGTTGCCGAAGACCCTGCTGGTGCTCGTGTGTGTGGCGCTGCCGCTGAACGGGATGCGGCTCTATCATAATTTCCGGAACAAGGCGGCGTACACTATTCGTGACTGCAATATCGATCTGGGCGCGATTCTGTCTCCGGGAGCGGTTGTCTCCGGACCGTTCGGCCCCACCCTGACGCTGGCTAACGAGCTTGATTGTATTATCCACATGTTTGGCGTTTCGCAACCCGACCCGGATTTGTTTATGAAGTTCCCGGTGACACACCTGCTTTTGGATGAAGCCAATGAAACTCAGGCTAAAGAGGATTACCCTGAGATCATGGACGGTGCCGTTCACCGGGTTACCTATCGGGTAGGGTCAAAGAAGGTCCGTCTTTTCAGCGTGGCCGGTCTGACGGGCAACAGTGTCGCCGACGGTTATCGGCGTTCTCTTTATGAAGAAACGGTCGACCTGGAAAATGCCGGTGCTACTGAAGAAGCCATGAAGCGGGCGATGGCATTCGTGGAGCGGTATCCGCAGAACAGTTCCTGTTATCTGCTGTTGGGGGAAAAGTTTCAGCGGGAGGAATATATGAAATCGGCTGAGACGATGTTCAAAAAAGCGGTTGAGTTTTCCCCCACCAGTTATCATCTTAATGCGCGGCTGGCAGAGTTCTACAAAGACTGGTTTCTGGCCACGGGTGAACCTCGGCTCAAAGAGCTGGGGTTGAAGTACTATGACCGGGCGATAGAATACTCTCGAAAACCCGGCAGGATCGAGAAGGCGCGACGGGAACTGAAGGAAAGCTTGCCTTGAAACCGACCGAAATCGACAATTCCACGAACACCGGCAGCAACCGAGTGCTGGTCTCAACCGTGATTCCCGCCCTTGATGAGGCAGGGAATATCGAGGAGTTGTGCCGCCTGTATGACGAGATGCGGAAAACTGCTCCCTTTGAGGCGGAGCTGATCTTTGTCGACGACGGCTCCACCGACGGCACCATAGAGAAGATCAAAGAAGCCGCCCAGAAGTACGACTTCGTCAAGTACGCCACTCATCAGCGCAACCGGGGTCTGACGGAAGCGCTCCAGACCGGATTTGCGATAGCAGCGGGGGATATTTTCGTATTTTACCCGGCCGATCTTCAGTATCTGCCCGAGGACATCCCCACGCTGGTGCAGCCGGTTCTGGACGGCGCCGATCTCTGCGCCGGGTGGAAGCAGGGCAAGTATGAAAAGCAGTTTGTCTCCGGTATCTACAACTGGCTTTCACGCCGGATATTCAAACTGAATGTGCATGATCTTAACTCGGTCAAGGCTTTTCGTCGGGAGGTGGTGGAGACTATCTTCATGCGTCGTGACTGGCACCGCTACCTGGTAGTGCTGGCGGCCGACGAGGGGTACCGGGTCGAAGAAGTGAAGGTGCCATTGTACGACCGCGCCTGGGGTGACTCGAAGTTCTACGGTCTCAAGCGGATCATTATCGGCATGCTGGATATGCTGGCGGTCAAGTTCCAGATTACGTTCTTGCGCAAACCGCTGCTGTTTTTTGGCGGCACCGGGTTGCTTTGCTTTATGCTCGGTCTGCTGATTGGTCTGGTGGCGGTCTATCTGCGCTTCGTGATCGGCGAAGGTTACCGACCGCTTTTGTACCTGGTGATTCTGCTGATGGGAATCGGTATGGGGCTGTTCATGATGGGCTTCATGGCCGAAGGTCTGACGGCACTACGCGAAGAGATCGGCGACATGCGCAAGAAGCTACAGAAAACGCAGAGCCGGAAAGATGACGCGCCATCGAAGGACTGAACCGGAAGATGTTCGGAAACCGTCCGGCATATTCGTCAGTAATTGGCTGGATGGCACCGTGTCCGGGGATGCTGACTTCAGGAAAGGCGTGACCTTCGGCAGCCATGACCACAAAAAAGATCGTCTCTCTTTTTCTCAAGATCGCTCTCACCGCCGTTGTCCTGTATTTCCTCTACCGGCAGGTGGCCCTGCGGTGGCAGGATATCAGGGCGTATGAGTGGCACCTGTACTGGGGCTGGCTGGCGCTGTCGGTGGTGGCCGGGATCGCCACGTTTTTCCTGCTGGCTACTATCTGGCGGCGGATTATTAAGGGCTTCGGACACGAGTTGACGCGCACCAAGGCGTTTCGGATCTTTTACCTGTCTGATTTGGGGCGCTATATTCCGGGCAAGATTTGGCCACTGCTGGGTATACTTTATCTGGCGCAAAAAGAGGGGATACCGCCGGAACGGGCCGGGGCCTCGTTTGTGCTGGTGCAGTTGTATGCCATACCGGCCTCGTTACTGGTGTTTGTGGCGGCGGTACTGCTGGAGCCGAGAGTGCTGGTCGACCAGGTAGCGATCCTGGGGGACCAGTCGGCGTATATCATTGCGGCGATGATGCTGGCGGTGGTACTGGTGATCGTGGTTCGACCGCAGTGGGTATTGGCTATCGGCAACCTGGTGCTGCGAAAACTGAAGCGACCGCCGGTGAAGCTGGCGCTGGATAAAAAAGTTGCTCTGGGTATTCTGGTTGCCTATTGTCTGGCATGGAGTTGCTACGGGCTGGCGTTCTGGTTGTTTGTCCGTGGTGTGGGCGGTAATCCGGCCCTGCACTTGATAGCAGCGATTGGTGTGTTTAATGCCGCCTACCAGATTGGGTACCTGGCGCTGTTTGCACCGGGCGGGTTCGGCCCGCGGGAGTTGGTGTTGGGACTGATGCTGACGCCGTTTCTGGGGCCGGTAGCCCCGGCGGTGGCGATCGGTGCCCGGTTATGGGCAGTAGTGATTGAAAGTCTGGCGGCATTGCTGGCCCTGATGGTGCGTAAATAAAATTTGGGAGAGTTTGTTGGCCAAGAGCAAAAAGAAAAAGACCGAGGTTGCCCGCAAGGTCCGGCGAACCTGGGATCCGGAACAGAAACGCTGGTTCGTGCCGGTGGCATTTGTGCTTATCCTGGTGTCCCTGCTGGTCCTGTTTGGCGATTTTATATTCTCAGACCAGATGCTTTATGGATCGGACACGATTCAGGCCGGGGTTTTCTTCCGCAGTTTCCTGGTTGATTATTACAACGAGCACGGTTCGGTGCCGCAGTGGAATCCGTACATTTTCGCGGGAATGCCGTATGTCGAGGCGTTTCATGGAGACATTTTTTATCCGCTGTCGGTACTGAAGTTTTTCGGGTCGATCTACCGCATGCTGGGAATGACACTGGTTCTGCACATATTCCTGGCCGGTCTGTTTATGTACCTGGCGGCACGGCAGTTCCGTTTGTCGAAAACGGCTGCGCTGATGTCGGCTGTTTGTTACATGTTTGCCGGTTACCTGGTATCACTGGTGGCGCCGGGGCATGACGGGAAGATTTATGTAACGGCTTTGTTCCCACTGGTGATGCTGTTTCTGGACCGCATGTTTCAGCGCCGGGCTTTTCTGAATGCCTCGCTGCTGGGACTGGTGCTGGGAGTTGTAATTGTCTCACCCCACCCGCAGATGTCATATTTCACACTGTGGGCGGTAGCGTTGTATACGCTTTACCGTTTGTACCTGCTTTTCCGGGAGAGGAAGCAGGTACTTCCGCTGGTCCGTCCGGCATTGCTTTCCGTTTATGCGGTGGTAATCGGCCTGCTGATCTCGGCGATCCAGTTTTATCCCGGTTACATATATACCAGTGACTTTTCGCCGCGGGCCGACACCAAGAAGGGGTGGAGCTGGGCGACCTCGTGGTCAATGCACGCGGAGGAAGCCTTTTCACTGGTGATTCCCGAGTTCTCGGGGACTTCCAGCAAAAACACGCGAACCTACTATTGGGGCAAGAACTCATTCAAAGACAACTCCGAGTCGGTGGGCGTGGTGGCATTCTTCGTGGGATTGCTGGGGTTGTTGATTTCACGCCGCCGGGTGCGCTGGTTTATGGGCGGGCTGGCGCTGTTCGCCCTGCTGTATGCCCTGGGCGGGTCGACGCCGGTATTTCAGATATTCTATTTTCTGATTCCCAAGGTGAAGGCGCTGCGGGCGCCGTCGATGATCATGTTTTTGTTCAGTTTTTCGGTGGCCATGCTGGCCGGGATGGCTGTGCAGCGACTTATCGATGCCCGGTCCGAGTCCCGCTCGTTTGGCGGCCGGCGTTTTCATTATTTCCTGTGGGTCTGGCCGGCGGCGATGTTGGTGCTGGCCCTGCTGTTCGGAGTGGCCGGTCGCTCGATACTTTCGGCGTGGGCGTCGATATTCCATAGCCAGGCAGCAACCACCTATATCCAGCAGGGCGTCACCCGGCTGGACGTGGCCTACCGGAATCTGCCGGCGATTCAATCCGGCGCCTGGCTGGCATTCCTGTTTACGGCAGTGGCAGCGCTGCTGATATGGTTGTATATGAATCGGAAAGCGGGTATGGTGCTACTGGTGGGACTTACGGCGTTGCCGGTTCTGGACGGAGTGCGTTTTGACTCGCGTTTTATCAGCACTTTCGATCAGGACCAGATGTGGGCGCCCAACCCGGTGACGGAGTTTTTCCGGCAACAACCGGGGCAGTATCGGGTAATGTCTCAGATGCGGACGTTGCCGTTTCACGGGGTCCAGTTGGTGACCGGCTATCATGGTAACCAGTTGCGTTGGTACGATGAGTTGCTGGGCGGGCCGGGAGCTCCCGGCAAAAGCAACCCCCGGCTGCTTAATCTGGTCGGCACCCGGTACCTGGTGATCCCGTCCGATCAGCAGATTTCGCCGACGGCTCTGGGAAGAATCCCGCTGGCGGTAGCGGCTGATTTGGGGTCGATGCAGATCATTGAAAACGATAATGCTTTTCCTCGCGTTTTTCTGGCTGATGAGTACCGGGTCTTTACCGATCGCGGGGAATTGGTGGACGAAGTAATCAGAGGTAGTCTGGACTTGCGACGTGTTGTTTGTCTGGAGCGGGAACCGGGGATAAGTGTCGTTGCGGACAGTCTTTACGACGTTTCCGACTCCGCCTGGATAGTGGATTACGCTATAGATTCGGTGGTTGTAGGTCTGGTTTGTTCGCGCAATCAGTTACTGGTACTGACGGACAACTACTACGATGCCTGGCAGGTTACGATTGATGGCGCCCCGGCTGAGTTGCTGCGGTCCTACGGTTCGTTTCGGGCGGTGGCGGTTCCGGCCGGCAGCCGGCAGGTGCTGTTTAACTATGATTCGCAGCGTTATAAGACGGGTCGGTTGGTGACGGGGTTGACGTTAATGTACGTACTGGTTATAATTGGTGTTAACCTGGTGCGATCAAAATCGCGCAGGAAACCGGAGGATAGCAAAGACTGATGCAGCACACACAGCGGGTCCTGATAATCTTTCCCACATACAATGAGCGGGAGAATATCGAAAACATCGTGCATGCCGTCCTGCCGCTGGACCCGCGGATTAACGTGCTGATTGTCGATGACAACTCGCCTGACGGCACCGGCGAGATCGCCGACCGTTTATGTCAGCACGAAACCAAGGTCAACGTGCTGCATCGAGAAAAAAAGGAAGGGTTGGGGCAGGCCTACCTGGCCGGGTTCCGGTGGGCACTGGAGCGGAAATTTGACTACATCTTTGAAATGGACGCTGATTTTTCGCACGGACCGGAATTCATCAAGAACTTCCTTGAGGAGATCAAAGAGTACGACCTGGTAATCGGTTCGCGCTATATATCCGGTGTCAACGTCATCAACTGGCCGATGTCGCGTCTGTTGCTGTCGTATTTTGCCAACGTTTACACGCGCGTGATCAGTGGGCTGCCGCTTAGAGACGCCACCGGCGGGTTTAAGTGTTTTCGCCGCGAGGTGCTGGAGAAAATTGATCTTGACGACGTGCACTCAACCGGGTATTCGTTCCAGATAGAAATGTCGATGCGGGTCTGGAAGAAGGGCTTCAGCATCAAGGAGATACCGATCATCTTTTATGATCGTCGGGCGGGGGAATCGAAGATGTCCAAGAAGATCGTGCGCGAGGCGATCTGGATGGTCTGGTGGCTGCGCCTGAAAGCGATATTCGGGAAGCTTGGTTAAGGTTCGTTCATGTCGGCAATAGAGAACAAAGTTTCGGTCATTATCGTGACGCACAATTCACGACCGGCGCTGGATGAGTGCCTGTCGGGTCTCAAGGCCGGTCTCAACGGCAACGGCCACGAGATTATCGGTGTCGACAACGCTTCCTCGGACAGTTCCCAACAGGCCGTGCGCGAACATTTTCCGCAGGCACGGGTGGTGGCCAACCGCCGCAATGTCGGTTTTGCCTCGGCCTGCAACGAGGGCGCCCGGATAGCGACCGGCGAGTACCTGATGTTTCTTAACCCCGATGCCACAATCGACAGCGACGCTATCGAACAACTGGTGGTGGCTATCAAAAGCCGCGACGACGCCGGTGTGGTGGTCGGACGGATGCGGTTTCCCGACGGATCTTTTCAGGCTACCTGCCGCAAGTTACCCCGCCTGGACAATATGTTGTTTTCACGCGGGTCGATTTTCTCGCGGCTGCTGCGCAACGGCAGTCACTACACGCTGCCGGACTACCCCGACACCACGGCGGTGGAAGCGTCGGCGGGTACGATGATGATGATCCGCAGGGAACTGTTTGAAAAGGTGGGCGGTTTCGACCGGCGCTTCTTCATGTTTATGGAGGACGTTGATCTCTGTCTCCGTTTGAGTGCGTTAGGGCACACCAACTACTTCGTGCCGTCGGCGGGGGCGGTGCATCTGTGGGGGCGCGGCAGCAACGTCGGCAAACTGCGCCGCAACTGGTATCATCACTGGGCGGTATGGAAGTATTTCCGCAAACATCGTCGCAGTTTGATGACCTACACTTTGTTGCCGCTGGTGCTGGTGGTCAATTTCGTTTTGGTCACACTATTGCCCGTTTCCCAACCGGCCAACCGGCGGTAGGGTGCTGCCGGCTCAGCGACTTAATTCACCGGCAACAGCCAAGGCAAACTTCGATTCGGTTTTGACGAATGGGCTGGTTGTGCGTTATGATGTTGCAGGCGGGCGGCTGAAGCTCGGGGCCGTATCAATGAGTTTGGGTATAAATATCAATAGAGCCATACTTGTGAAAAACATATGTTGAGAGGTGTTTCCATGGAAGCCAGAGGATGTGCCAGGACGGTGGTATTGGCACTCGTGCTGTATGTAGCTGTAATTGTCTCCCCTGCTACGGCATACGCTTCAGGGTTGACCAAATACAGTGAATTTGATGCCGGAGGTAAGATAGAAATAATCGGTGAACCGAGATCAGGATTTCCATTTGAAGTCGTGTTTACATTCATGCCATCCGATTCTTTCTCGCACACGCGCGGCATTTCCGATCAGGCGTATATTGCAAGTGATTCAGGTGTCGAGTTTCTGAGTGGTGACACTATCTGGACGGGTTTTTTAAAGACAGGCCAGGAATATGTGTTGCGCGCCAGGTACGTGGTTAACACGGAGATACGGTTTACGTTCTCGGGGATCGTCGAGACCAAACAACTCTTGGGTAGAATCCTCCCTCCTCAGTCTGGTCCTAACAAGGGTGTGGATTTTGGTATACTTGCTCAAAGCGTGACGAGGAGTTCCAGCGTAGATTTTCGATCTGAGGAAAAAAGACGTAATGTCCAGATGATTCCCATTCTCCTCGTAACAGACAGCGGGGTGGTACAAAAGGGGACAACAATGATGTCTCCCCCGCCACAAGCCATGCGCCGGCCGGAAATTGTGTGGGTAGCCGATAGTGAAATGATTGCCGGAAACGGGTTAGGAGCGGATACATTGAGAAGCACGACTATGGACGACATAAGACGCGAGCATATTAGGAAACTGCGCCTGCCGATCAAGCTGGATTCGTCGATGCCTGACACTATCAGGATTACATACGATCAGGGCAGAGAATATGTGTTTGTGACTGACTCTTCGGTTGACCTGGTCGAAGTCGAGTTGCTTCAGGGGCGGGCAACATTCAAGAGGACCGACCATAAGCAGGGTGCGTTTGAGCTTGAGGCAGACAGTGCTTTCTTTCAGATCAGTGCCGGGGAGCTTGCGAGGGTGTTATTGGTAAAGCAGCGGTAGCCGGGGAGCTATCGGAGCGACAATTAGCCTGCTCCGCAGGGGCTATTCACTGACAGTTTTTGGTTGTCATTTTCAGCTAAAGCATTATTATTGATGTCGCTTCGGGGAGCGGGCAGGAGTATGCCCGAATAACCGCCGAGGCAGCTTAATACTATGTTGAGGCAGACAGGTCCCGCGATGGACAGACCGTACCTGGAGTTTGAAAAGCCGATTATCGAGTTGGAGAAGAAAATCTCCGATATGAGGGATTTCTCTGTCGGGGAGAACGTCGAGTTGAGCGGCGAGATCGAGTCGCTGGAAAAGAAACTCCAGAAGCTGCGCAAGGATGTCTACTCCAACCTGAGCCGCTGGCAGCAGGTGCAGATTGCCCGTCATCCCAAGCGGCCGTATACGCTCGATTATATCCGGGAAATGACCACCGACTTTGTCGAACTGCACGGCGACCGGGGATTTGCCGATGACCTGGCGGTGGTGGGCGGGTTTGCCTACCTTGACGATCAGCCGGTGATGATTATCGGTCAGCAGAAGGGGCGCAACACCAAGGAGAACCTGCGCCGCAATTTCGGCATGATGCACCCGGAAGGATACCGCAAGGCGCTGCGTCTGTTTCGGCTGGCGGAGAAGTTCGAGGTGCCGATCATGGTGCTGATTGATACGCCGGGAGCGTATCCCGGTATAGGAGCCGAGGAGCGCGGCCAGGCGGAGGCGATTGCGTCTAATATCCGGGAGATGGCGCGTTTGCGGGTGCCGATCGTTATCGTCATTATCGGCGAAGGTGCATCCGGCGGAGCGCTGGGTATCGGGCTGGGTGACCGGGTAATGATTATGGAACATGCCTGGTACTCGGTTATCTCTCCGGAGGGTTGCGCGGCGATTCTGTGGCGCGATGCCGCCAAAGCGCCGGAAGCGGCGGAGGCGTTGAGACCAACTGCCAGCGATCTGGTCCAACTGGGCATTGTCGACCGGGTGATAAAGGAACCACAGCATGGAGCGCACAACGATCCGAAAGCGGCGGCGCAGACGGTGAAGAGAGAGATTCTGGCGACGTTGAAGGAACTGTTGGCGAAGCCGACAGATGAACTACTGGCGGATCGAGTTGCGAAATATCGAGTCATAGGAGAGTTTGAAGACCGATAGGGAGAAGACGGATGGTATTGTCGGAAAAATTACTGAGTAAACTTGCCTGCCCGGTTTGCAAAGGCAAGCTGGACTATAAGGAAGAGGAAGAGCGTCTTGTCTGCCCGGCGTGTTGTCTGGCCTACAGGATTGTGGACGATATCCCGGTTCTGTTGCCGGATGAGGCCAAAAAGGTGTAAAGGAGTCGGGCCTGATGAAACTATCGAAATTTTGCGACGAAACACTGGTTACTTTCAATCTGAAAGCGACAAAAAAGAACGCCCTGATCGAAGAACTGGTTGACCTGGTGGTCTCCTCCAGGATGGTGAAGAATCGGGATGAGCTGCTGGCCGATATCATGGAGCGGGAGGAGTTGGTGACGACGGGAGTCGGCTATGGAGTGGCTTTTCCTCACGCCAAGACCAAGGCGACCAAGGGAATTGTGATCGCTTTCGGGCGCAGTGTTGACGGCATTGATTTTGACGCCATGGATCACAAACCGGTTCATCTGTTCTTTCTGATAGCGGCTCCGGAGGATGCCATCGGCGCTCACTTGAACGTCATGGCGCGTCTGTCCTATCTGATGAAATCGGAAGAGAACCGGCAAAAACTAATGGAGGCGACGTCCCCGGGCGATGTCCTTGAGCTCATGGACAACGTGACCTGAGGCTGTCGGCAAGCAGGGACGCTGGCGACAGATGAGTTGGGTAACTCAGTTTTTTCACAGACGATGGCGCAATATCCAACTGGGTTTGGTGCTGGCGTTAGCCCTGGGGCTGATTTTAGGTCCGGCGAAAGTACGGGGTCTGGTCAGCGAGGCTGTTCTGATCGGTCTTTATTATCCCTTTCACAAGATCAAGCTGAGCTTCAAGGATGCTACCATACGTGCTACGGATCTGAGCCGTCTTCAAGCGCAGTTGGTGGAAGTATCCGAGAAGCTGTCTCAGTGTGAAGAGGCTTCTCGAGAAATAGTCAGACTGCGAGCGGCGTTGGGTTTTGAACCGCCTCCCGGGTATGAACTGACGCCGGCAAAGGTAGTGAAAGTCTCCGGATTGGGAGCACACTTGCCGACAGCGGCAGCCATCAACCGCGGCCTTGAGGATGCTATCAAGGTTGACCTGCCTTTGATCAACCAGGATGGGTTGATCGGGAGGGTAGTCTCAGTTAGTGTCAGCACCGCCACTATTCAACTGTTAACTGATCCGTCGAATCGGGTGGCGGCACGCCTGGCCCGTAGTCGCGAGATGGGTATTGTACGCCACGTGATCGGGGTCGGGATGGTGTTAGACAACGTCCCCGTTCAGGCAGACATCCGTATCGGCGATACCGTGCTGTCGTCGGGCTTGGGGGGTATCTATCCGGCCGGTTTGTTGGTGGGCACGGTTGCGGAGGTTATTCGTCCTGAGGAGGAGACGTTCTGCAGCGTGCGACTTAACCCGGCGGCCGACGTCCGAAAGCTTGAGGAACTTTTCGTTTTGCATATATGGGAACAATGACTAAGGCCATACCATTCATACTTTACCTGTTGTTGATTGCCCTGCACGAGGTGATAACCAGGGACGTGACGGCTATTGCCACCTCGGCGATAAACGTGGCGGCGCTGGTGGTATTGGTGGTGGGGATATATAAGAGGGAAATGGTGGTGGTCTGGTTTGGTTTCGCGGCTGGCCTGGTTCTGGTCCCCGAACGACCCGACGTGCTGGGCTGGCATGCTCTGGTGCTGGCGGCGGTAGGGCTGGCCACGTTTCACGTTCGCGAAAGGCTCAACCTGGAATCACTTTACTCGCGGCTGGTGCTGATCTTTGGTGGCGTACTGTTGCACAACGTTCTGGTGTTGGTGATAAACGGTGGACACAGTCTGGCATATCTGTGCCTGGTCAGTGCCTTGCCCGGTGCGGCCTACACCGCTGCAATCGGCTGGCTACTTTTCCTGCTTAAGGAAAGGAAGATAACTTACCAGAAAATCAGAAGCCTCTTCTGAACGCGTTATGCAACGACCATCAATCCCACTTAAGAGAAGAGAAAAGATCGGTCTGACGGGCATCCTGGTAATGCTGCTGGTACTGGCGGCAGGGCTGGCCCGGTTGCAGATTCTCCAGCACCGGCAACTGGCTATGAGATCGGAGGAAAACCGGATACGGGTGGTGCCGGTGGTGCCCCGACGGGGACGTGTGTACGATCGTGAGGGGCGCCCCCTGATAGACAATCGTCCCTCTTACACGGTAGCCGTGGTGCCGGCAGAGATGCAGCGTGGCCAGACGCTTCCCAACCTGGCCCGATTGCTCGATCTGGACACGCTGGAAATTGAGCGCCGCATTGCCAGGAACATGGTTAACCGGTATCAACCGGCGCCAATCAAGCGGGACGTCGGATTTGAGGTAGTGGCAATTCTGGCGGAACAGATGACGCGGTTTCCGGGGGTGGCCTGGCAGACGGAGCATGTGCGTCAGTATGGGGCCGGGTTGGCGGCCGAATCGTTTACCGGTTACGTCGGCGAGGTTTCGCGTCAGGATCTAAGTCGGGAGGAGGGAGAAGAACTCCGTCTGGGCAGCCTGATCGGCAAGAAGGGGCTGGAGAAACAGCAGGACTTCCTGCTGCGCGGTCGCGAAGGAACAGCTTACATGGAGGTGACGGCATCGGGCCAGGTGCTGGGCCAGCTTAGAGAACGAGCGGAGATTGCCGCCGAACCGGGAGCCGATATCACGCTGTCGATCGATATCGATCTGCAGCAACTGTGTGCCGACGTTCTGGATACGTTTTGCTGCGGCGCGGTGGTGGCGATGGATCCCCGTAACGGCGAAGTACTGGCTATGGTATCGTATCCCGGCTATGACGCCAATATCTTTTCATCAGTAGTGCCGGAGAGTCTGTGGCAGGCGATGTCCGGCGACTCGGCTCATCCGATGTTGAATCGTCCTCTAAACGGGCTTTATCCCCCGGCATCCACCGTCAAGCTGGTAACTGTCGGAGCGGCTCTCCAGGAAGGTCTGATCACGACCAACAGTACCGAGAGGCCATGCACGGGCGGGTATCGGTTCGGTAACCGGGTTTTTCGTTGTTGGAAGGCGAGCGGGCACGGCAGTCTGTCGGCTGCGCATGCGCTGGAACAGTCATGTGACGTTTATATGTACCAGTTGGGCTTGAAACTGGGAATCGACAAGCTCAGTGAGTACTATGATCGGTGCGGGTTTGGCAAGCTGACCGGTGGCTGATATCTGTACGTGCATTCGATGATACACATTTCCTCATTGCTCCTGACCCACAGACAGTTTCCGAAGCCATTTACCAGGTTGCCAGAGAGCACACCCTTTTTTCCGCCCGTGACGAGTGATTTCCTTTGACAGATGGACCCCTTGGGAGTTCGCTAGCTCTTTCGCCAGTTTGGGGAGGGACGCGCGCGGGCTGTTTTCCATCGCGTCGATACTCAGGTACCAACCCTTCCCTCTCCGCACAATTGAATCAGGAGGATACA
>SDBU01003999.1_pt1 | contig 18404 bp, 4 predicted proteins | sample 2277071 | NCBI WGS metagenome assembly SDBU01 (sample SAMN10397929, study PRJNA504765) | marine sediment metagenome | isolation source: marine sediment core GS08_GC12, 126 cmbsf | place: Arctic Ocean: Gakkel Ridge, Loki's castle | collected 2008 | reverse complement strand
GCTTCGTTTTTCACGCCCTTCCCAGGCCTGCCAGTCTCCATCAACCCCACTTTAGGCCCCTTTTACCCTTCTACATGGGACTTCTGCTTCGAAATCCCAATGGATACTTCGACAGGCTCAGTACAGGTTTGGAATGAACGCGAATTCGGAGCAAGAATTCGTTCCATCCCTTCGGCTCTGCTCAGGACAGGTCCCAATTCGCTGTCGTGTTTCTAGGAGGAAACCTGCATGGAGAAATACGTCCCATACCACGCCTACCTGCTCCGCCTCTGGCCGACCAAGCGCGGAGGGGTGGCCGCCTCCCGGGTTTCGCTGGAGAGTGTTGCCACCGGCGAACGTAGAGATTTCCCCGACCTGGGAAGGCTGCTCGCCTTCCTGCAAGCACAGGAGAAGGGAAACCTGAAAGACTCCGAAGACACCTCGGATGGGCCTCCACGAATGAAACTCTAGTCGGGTTTGCTACCCGACCCTGAGGCGGCTAGCAAAGCCGCCCTACAATCACAGATAGGAGAAGTGCAATGAAACGCTCACCCTCACTCAATCGTCTCGTTCTGGTACTGTGCGTCGTAGTGTTTGCCATTGTGGCCCTGGTCGCTCAGATCGCTGTTCTCACCGAACTGCCCACAGTCGCCGCGTCCCTGCAAGCAGGAGCAACCCGAGTCCAGGAGCGCGCTCACGACGCACTGGCAGGGCTCTCCTCGCCCGTGCAGAGCGCCAACCTGGATGCTCCCCAGGAGCAGGTGCGGGCCCAGGCACCGTCCGTGCCTACGGCGTCTTCGCCAGAGCGCGCGGTGCAGGCTGCCTGGCAGCGCGCGCAGCAGGCCGGCGCGTACCACTTCACCACGCGCATCGTGCAGACCACCCACCTCGCGCCGACCATCGCCAACGTCGGCAAAAGCAGCCGCGTGGAGACTATCCTCCTCGAAGGCGAAGCCGACCTCCCCGCCCAAACCCTCCTCATGCGCCTCTGGCAGGACGGCGGGCAAGTGGCCGACGCCAGCGATGGCACCGAAATACGCATCGAAGGCGACCTTGCCTACGGCCGCGCCGTCGGTGGCGAATGGCAGGAGATAGACAACTTCTCCGGTGGCTTCGCCCCAGGCAACGACCTGATGGCCTACCTGGTCGGGGCCAAGAACGTTCAGGAAATCGGTACTAACTCCCTGCCCTTTGATACTCATTACTCATCACTCGTCACTCGTTACTCATTCACCCTCGACGGCCCTGCCTTCGCCGACCACATCCGCGACCAACTGGAACAGCACCTGCGCGAGAACGGCGAACTTCCTCCAGGACTGCACCTCAACACCCCCGACCAGCTCCGCAAGGCCATCGGTGACGGGGAGGTCTGGGTTGACAACGATGGTCTCCCCCTGCGCCTGGCCATCCACCTGGAATACCCCCAACAACGCAACGGCGAGCGCGTCGAAGCCGACATCCAGACGGATTTCACCAACTATAACCGCGCGGCCCTGGCCCAGGCCCCCGATGTCTTTGACAATCCCACCGCCTGGCTAGGCAACATCGCGCCCCGCGCACAGAAGACCGCCAAACAGGCCAGCCTTGGGATCGCCTTCCTCGGCCTGGCGCTGCTGGCGCTGACCCGCAGCCAATCGAAAAAAGTCTACGCGGCCCTCGTTATCGTCGTCATCGTCTCCATGGTCGTCACCCCGCTGCTGCAGAGCCACCAGGTCTACGCCTTCAGCCAGAAACAGGCCGCCCGCCAGGCGGAATACGAGCAACACCAGAAAGATCAAGAAGCGGTGCGGGAACTGCAAGAGCACATATACGGTTCGGATTGGGACCCACAACGCGACCCGTTGGCAGGTGAGCAACCAAATGAGTCAGCAATACGCAACACGCAATACGGAATACCCCCCCTCGCTTCCAACGGCACATCATCTTCCAACGAGGATGACGACGACGATGGTGTGCCCAACGACGACGACCCCTGCGACGACAATCCAGATTGTGACGGCGACGGCCTGACCGACCTCCAGGAGACCCGCCTCGGCACCAGCCTCACAGACAAAGACTCCGACGTAGACCAAATCAACGACGACGTCGAAGTGGCGGGCTTCAACTACAACGGCATGTGGTACACCGACCCCGCCAACCCCGATACCAACAACGACGGTCTCACTGATACCGTGGAATGTCCCCAACTGATAGAGGACGGCCCATCGCCCGCCGATAGGTGCCAGGACACCGACAATGATGGCACGCCCGATGTGTTCGACCCGGACAACGACGACGACGGCGTCCCCGACCGTGTGGACCTCTCCCCTTTTAGTAAGATGAACAACGACGGCTCGCCCTTCAATGCCGACAATCCCCTGGCCCTGATCGTCAATGACCTCCAGCCGGGTGAGCCAGCCTTCGTGGACTTCCAACTGCGCCCCGAGAACCAAGACCATCTGTGGCACGCCCTCAACGTGCTGGACTGGCCCAGCGGCGACGAGGAGGGGCAGATTCACCGCAAGAAAGGGAACAACTCGACCTTCGCAGATGTGGCCCCCGAAGGTCAGCCCGTGGCGCCCAATGCCAGCAATGGCGACGTGCGCCTCATCCCCATGATGGAGATTGAGATGACGGGCGATACCATCCCCTTGCAGCTTACCAATCCAGAAATCAGCGCCCAGGTGCAGGGAGAGTTCACGGGCACCATCAAACTGACCCAGGATGGAGCCGACATCAGGCTGGACTTCACCTTCGAGGCGGCGCAGAGTTACGAGGTCAAAATCCAGGACGGTTCCTGCCTGGACCCAGGAGATGCGGTATACACTTTTACCAACGTTATCAGCGGCACGACGCACACTATTGACGACCGCAAACTGGTGAACCTGGCCGATAGCGAGCACATCGTCACCGTCTCGGATGGCACGAACACGGAATGTGCGAACCTCGGCAACGTCATCAACGGCCCCTACGACGACCAGATGATTGACCCGGCGCCACTGAAGCCCTATGGCATCTCGGTGCGCGAGAAGAACAAGGACGGCGTGCTGCTGGCCTACGTGCCCCTCGGCCTCGTCCAGGACGCGACCGGCGGCGACCGGGTGGCCTTCTCTGCGCGAATGCACTACCGGCCTCACACCGATGACTGGGGCGACACCCAAAAGGTGCGCGTGGTGTGGCTGGTGCAGATGCTCGTGGATCAGTGCACACAGCGGCCCTGTAGCGACGACGCTAACTGGTTGCTGGATCAAACCAAGGTCGTGTACACCTACCCCGAAGAGTGGTATCTCACCGGCCTCTCGGTGCGCGAAGACCACGGCCTGGAAGTCGCCATCGCCTTCGAAGACCCATCCCAGGAACCATCCGACGAGGACCGCCGGTATGACGATTTCCTCTGGAAGCTGGCCGATGGGCTGGATGCCACGTTCCTGACCGGACGGGATGATGACGACGATGGCCTGCGCGACATCACCATCAGCGAGATTGACGCGCGCTTTGATGTCACCAGCACGGCCACCATCACCGAGCGTTGGGGTATCCCGCTGACGGTGACTATGGGCGTGGAGACCTTCGCCTACGAGCACGAGGACTACGCGGCCCACATCATGATGACCGAAACCCGGAAGGTCCTGAGCGAGAACTTCACCGATTGGGTGAACCAGGGTTCCGATGCCCCCAGCTTGCTCTTCGCCCGTGAGAACAGCTATCTCCGCGTCAACCTGGACGAAAACGAGGACGTGGCTGCGCAAAGCGCCCTACCGGATGGAAACGGCAGACTGCTCACCATGAGCCTTGGAGAAGCGAAGGAGGAGACCGGCGTTTTCCTGAATTGGGCGCCCTACCGCTACCGGGACGACGAGTGGGAATCCTACCCCGTTGACGAATACTGGGACAAGATGGAAGTGCGCTTCAAAGACATCTTCGATGAGTCCGATGAAGATACTCGACGCGGCCAGCTGGTGATGGCTCAGTCGTTTTACGCCTCGCTCTTCGTTGGCCAGTCAGCCCTGGTACAGGTTGGAGTGGACATCACCGGCAACTTCGAAGCCCAACAGAGCGACGCCGACCTGACGTCAGGGCTTTCGGTCGGGTTTTCCGGGGGAGGGATCGCCAGGCTCACCAAAGCCTACGCCGGAACATGGAAGAAGCTTTTCGGTGTGCCGTACACACTCAAAAAGGCCAAACTAGCGGTAACGGAGAAGGCGGAGATGCGCTTCAGGAGGAAGGCTTATGTGGCAGGCGCACAGGCGCTAGCTACATTCCTAATAATCGGTCTGTACGAGGTGGCCGCTTATACGGGCGCAGAGTGGCTAACCCACACGCTGAACGGTGTGGGCGCTACGTGGGCAGCGTGGGACGCTGCCGTGCTGGGTTACACCATGTATGAAGCGTATAAGGGAAGTGCAAAAGCTCTCTCCACCCTGTCGGCGGGACCCAACGCTCTTGGGATGACACTGTTGGGCATCGGTTTTCTCATCTCCCAGATCACCATGTGGGGGACCTTCTTCAGCGATATGGCCAAGTCGGGGGCCAAGCCAGGCAGCCTTGCCTACAACTATGCTGCCTCCATACAGATCGCCGCCATGATCACGGCCATCGTCTGGATCGGCTTTGGCCTCCTTCCCGGCATAGGGCAGGTCATGACCGTCCTCGGCCTCTTCGAGGGTCTGCTGGGGCTCATCTGCGGTCTGACGCACTCGGACAATCCGATTTGCATGCGCCTCACCGGCATGCTCACCATGGGGGCCCAGTGGTGGCTCTACAGCAGCAGCGTCATGCTCGACTTCGGAGACCCCGACCGCTTCCAATTGGGCTCCTTTGATCAGAAGTTCAAAGACCCTACCAAGAGCATGGCCGTGGGCAACAGCCTGGTCGTGCGCGGCACGGTCACCAACACCATTGGGTTCATTGATAAGATGGATATCCGGGGCTGGCATGGGCAGGCCTATCCGTACCAATACGACATTGATACTCTTCGGTCGTCCACCTTCGAGTACGAGTTGTCCGCCTCCCGAAAGGATGACATCCACGAGGGTCTAAACCGTGGGGATATGGAGCGAGAGTGGGACGGGGTTGATTGCTACGATAAAGGCAACTTCACCCCTCGCTGCTACTACGACGAGGACCTCAGCACCCAGTCGCCGGTCGAGCAAGCGGGCATCAACCGCCCCACTCCGCTCTACCTGAGCGAGGGATACGCCATCCCCGTCCAGGAGTGCTGGGGCATCGGCATTGCGCCCTTCATATTCCCCGTCTGCAGCGTCAGGACGGAAAAAGGCACCAGCCCCATGAACTTGAGCGGTATGCTGAAATACGACGCCTTCCCTGCCACCCTGGACGAATTCTGTTCCCTGAACTGGAGCCGGGGCACATATCCCACCTTCCACGCACAGGCGGACCACGACGGCGACGGGCTGCGGAGCAGATCCTATCCCTATCGCGGCCCCGACCCCAACGACCGGGACTGGGACAGCGACGACGACCAACTGTCCGACTTCTACGAAGTCCAGTGGGGCAGTAACCCCCAGGACTACGACAGCGACAACGACGGCCTGAGCGACCGCCAGGAAGCCCTCCTGGAGACCGACCCCTACCGCGCTGACACCGACTACGACGGGCTGTTGGATAGCGAGGAGGTCTTCCACCAGAACCTCACCACGGGCGCCTGGTCCGGCGGCTGGGAGTTCGTCTACGACTTTGCCGAAGATGGCAGCCAGTTGCGTGCCTGGGTCACATCAGACCCCCTCAGCATAGATGGCGACAACGACGGGTGGACCGATTTCCAGGAGAAGACCTACGGCTTCCATCCCCGCGTCGCCTCTCAGAAAACCATCTTGACCTTCGAGTCCCACGTGCGTGAAGAGGACGCCCCCCTGCTCTTGCTGCGCCTGGACGAGACCGACGGCGCGACCACCTTCCGCGACGCCTCCGGCTATGGGAACAGCGCTGCCTGCGAGGGGGACAACTGCCCCGCCGCCGGGCACCATGGCCGGTATGGCAACGCCGCAAACTTCGACGGCGCGGACGACTATGTTGAGGTCGAGGTTGACGTTTCGGAAACAGACTATACGCTGTCGTTGTGGTTCAATACCTCGTGCGCCAATTGCGGCATCTTCTCGGCAGACCGTGGCACACTGGGCAGCAGCGGGAATGACCGGCACCTCTACTTGAACGGCGGCAACCTGTGCGCCCGTGTTTGGAACGACGTAGGTGGGACACCACCCGTCATCTGCACTTCGGGCGCCAACTATGCCGATGGAACGTGGCATCACGCGGCGCACGTCTTCGGCGGTTCCGTTGGCGGCCAAAGGCTCTACGTTGATGGCGTACAGAAAGCGTCTGGCGGCAAGGCCAGTTCCGATTTCGATCAGCAGACAGGCATCAACATCGGTTTCTCCAACGATGCCGGCAGTCCGTACTTCGATGGCCTGATTGACGAAGTCATCCTCTTCGACCGCGCTCTCTCCCAATCGGAAATAGAGGAATTGATGGCCGGTCGCTACAACACCGCCGACCTGATCGTCAGACCCGGCGACACCCTCTACTACAGGGCCAGCGTCGAAAACGAGCTTCGTGGCCGCTATGCCCAGGGCCTGCTGAGCACCGACTTCCCAGGGGCCATCTCCGGGGAGATCCCGCCCGAAAGCCTTTGTGCTCAACCCCCAGGAGGATGAGATCCTGGAAGGGGACGTGACCGTCAGCGACGGGGCGACCTCCGGGAACTACCGCCTCACCCAGGAAGCCGACGCCATGATCACCGACTGGCGCGAAGAATCCGACTACGCCCAAATGCTGCTGCACTTCAGCGAGGAAGTGACCACCACCACGACCTTCCACGACAGCTCAGGCAACACTCCCCCACGCGATGGCCGTTGCCGATCCGGTCGCTGCCCCACCACGATTGGCGGGCCGTTCGGAAATGCCCTGGAATTTGACGGCACGGACAATTACGTGGATGCCAGCAAAGTGGTCACACACGTCAGTGGCAGCGACGTCTCCTTTTCCTATGGCGGCTGGGTGTATCCAAGCTCCGCCTTGAGCCAGCTCGGCGCGGTCTTCGTCTTCACCACGCAGAACGGAAAAAGCCGGAGTGAGGTCTACTACAGACCCGATAACAAGTTCCAGTACTGCTCCGGAACATGCATCATGGGCGCCAACACCTTCGGCCGCGACCAATGGCATCACGTGATGGTGACCATTAATAAGGAAACGGGCACCGGCTATCTGTACGTCAACGGAGTGAAAGAGACCTCTTTTGGGGCAGTCAGCCTGGCAACAGATGATAGATTCGAGATCGGTCGGAAACTGTACCAATATGGCTATGGCCAGCCCTTCAAAGGGCGAATTGACGAAGTGGTGGTGTTCGACAAGGCGCTCAAGCCGCGGGAAGTCCAGGAACTCTACGGCAAGCCGGTGTTCGACATGCCCCTGGACGAGAATTCCGGCGCGACAATCTTTGAGGACCAGTCCGGTTTTGACAACGACGCCACCTGCCCCCCCGGAGGCTGCCCCACCGCAGGAGTGGCTGGCGTCGCCGACACCGCGGTGCGCTTCGATGGGCAGGACTACCTCCCCGTCCCCGATTCCTCAGCCCTGAACCTGAGCGATGGGGACTTCACCGTGTCCACCTGGATCGCCCCGGAGGGCGACACTTCCGCATCGAGCTGCCCCTGGCGGGCGGAGTATTACTACTACGAATATGACAAATTCGACAGTTACTACGACCAGGACCCCTTCGACGAACAACCACCTTTCGTCACTCGATGCGACCCCTGGCCCGACTACGATTGGGGGACCGGCAAGAGCCCGTCGGGACACAGTGACAACTTCGGCGTGCGCTGGACAGGGACGTTTGAATTCAAGGGTGGAAGCTACACTTTCCACGTCGTGACGGACGATGGCTTTCAGCTCTATGTTGGTGGCACCCAGATTGCTAGGAGGTGGTCGGAGGGCTCATACGACCTCACCTACACGCATCCTCTCGGCAGTGGCTTCCACACCATCAGGTTTGAGTACTTCGAGAAGGCCGGCAGCGCAAGGGCCAAGCTGGAGATTTCGCCTGACCCCCTGCCCCACACCCAGGGCATCCTGGGCGCAGCCGACTACCCCGCCGTCCAGCGGGTGGAGAACCGGCTCCGCATCACCCTCAACACTCCCGACGGCAAGAAGAAATACACCACCTCCAACGACGTGCTGACGCCGGGGGCGTGGAACCACGTGGTCGTCACCTTCGACGGCAGCACCCTGACCGTGTACCTGGACGGCGTCTCCGTCCAGGAATTCGCCGTATCCGGGGTCGCCTCCGACCACGCCTTCGACATCGGGCGCTCCACGGATCAGGGGGATATCGAAATCGAAAGACTGGATAACAAGCGCAGTAACTTCAATGAGCTCCGCATCTATTATCAGGAAGAGGGCAAAGACTGGGAGGAGGTTTGGTCCAAGACTGGACTATTGCAGTGGGAGTCCTACGCGGTCAACGAGCAGAGAACCTTCAAGAACGGAGCCAATGTCAGGGTCAAGGGTTATGATTGGCAATACAGCACCATCCTCACAGGGACCGTGACCGTTCGGGCAATGGATCCCAGCGACTACCAGGCCGCGGACACGTTCGGGCCTGGGGGCTACAAGGGGGTCAACCTCCTCTGGTACGAGACAACCGATAGTGTCCCCTTCCGGGGCAGGATAGACGAGGTGGCCATCTACAAGCGCGTCCTCTCTGCCGACGAAGTGACCGCCCTCTACCAGGCCGACTCAATGGCCTTGCACCTCCCCCTGGACGACCCGCCTGGCTCCACCACCTTTGAGGATGCCGCCAGGCAAAGCAACGGCGCCTGCACGGGCGACCATTGCCCCACCGCTGGCGTCCCCGGACGCGACAACATGGCGCTCCTGTTCGATGGCCAGAACGACTACGTAGAGGTAGAGCTCGACGTTTCAGAAACAGTCTACGCGCTGGCGCTGTGGTTCAAGACGACTTGCGCCAACTGTGGCATATTCTCCGTAGACGACGGCTCGCTGGGCAGCGACGGCCACGACCGGCACGTCTACCTGAACAACGGCAACCTGTACGCCCACGTCTCGAACGACGAAACTATCTACACTTCGGGCGCCAACTACGCCGATGGCAACTGGCATCACGTGGCGCACACCTTTGGCGGCGCTGTGGGTGGCCAAAAGCTCTACGTAGATGGCGTCCAGCGAGCGAGCGGCGCCAAAGACTCCTCTAGCTTTGATGGGCAAACGGGCGTCAACGTTGGTTTCTCCAATAACGCTGGCGACCAATACTTCGACGGCCTCCTCGACGATGTGCGTCTCTACAAGCGGGCCCTGGATGCGGATGAAGTCCAGGAGCTCTACCAGGCAGCGCCTCAGATGTTGCTGCTGCTGGATGAGGACGTGGGCGCAACCCAGTTTGAAGACGCTACCGGCAACGGTCACCACGGCGACTGCTCCGGGAGCAACTGCCCCGATGCCGGCGCGAAGGGCCAGTTGGGACTGGCCGCCCAATTCGACGGGGACAATGATTACATCGAGGTGCCCGACAGCGGCGGGTTGATGCCCGACCAGGAGCTGACCCTGGCCGCCTGGGTCAACATGACGGCATCGGAGGTGGATCAGATCATCGTCGGCAAGTCCACCGGCAGCGATGGATACGTCCTGGGGGCCCAGGACGGCGAGTTGTACCCGCAGGTCTGGGACAGCAGTGGAGCTCTCTACAGCGGGCAGTGGGGGGGCATCACTCCCGGCTATTGGACTCACGTGGCCATGACCTGGAAGACCGATGGAGACCTGATCGGCTACGTCAACGGGAACGAAGTGGGCCGCATCCCCGCCAGTTCGAACCCCATCGGTGCCAACACCAACCCGCTGCGCGTTGGCATCGCTCCCTGGTCCACCAGCCAGTACCCCGCCAACGGGTTCATTGACCACGTGACCCTCTACAGTCGAGCTCTTTGGCCAGCCGAGGTGCGCCAGTTGTACCGCTTCCAGGCCAAATGGATAGAGGAGCGCCAAAGCACCGAGATCACCATTGACGCTGACGCCCCCACTTCTATCCTGGAATCCGACCAGACCTACCGCCCCAACCGGGACGCCGTCCAGCTCGTCACCACTGACGACCCCACCTCCTACGTGACAATGGTGGAAATGGGCGTCAGCACCAACGACGGCCTGAGCTACACCTGGGAGACCGCGCCGGCCTGCGAGGATGCCCCTAGCCAGGGGGCGGCCTGGTGCCCCACTTTTGACCCCACCCAGGGCGAGGGGCGCTACCTGGTCCAGACCCGCGCCACCGACGTCCTGGGCAACGTCGAAACGCCCTCCCAAACCTACACCCTCCTGGTGGACGGCACCCCGCCCAACGTCGGCACCACCATGCAGGAGGGCGAGATCGTCGGTCTCGTCCCCCATCCTGAGGTCGAGAATACCTGGCTCGCCCCCCTCCACGGCACGGCCAACGATCCGCCGCTCAGCAGCGGCGACCCCGGCAGCGGTGTGGCCAGCGTGGAGGTCCGGCTGTTCGGCACTACCAAGCTCACCGATACCCTGCCCATGTCCGCTACTTTGAACGGCGCCAACTGGGAGGCAAACTACGAGATCTCGCTCGCTGACCCCACCGGCACTTACACCGTCGAGGCCCAGGCTACCGACAACGTGGGCAACGTTAGCGACATCGTCCCCCTGGTCACCATCGGGATTGATGCCTCCCCGCCCGAAGCCAGCCTGGATCCGGTGCCCACTCCATTCACCGATACCATCACCACCACGTTGACCTTCAGCGGCCTGGTGACAGAGACGGGCGTCATCAGCACCGGCATCGCCCTGGTGCAGATTGGCTTCCTCCCAGGCGCGCAGGCCGCCATGTCTCGCACTGTCACCCTGCTGCACCTGAACGAGCTGCCTGGGGCTGCCATATTCCACAACCGGGCGAACCCAGGGAATCCGGCCACTTGCCAGAGCGCGTCCTGTCCCACCGCCGGGGCCGATGGCAAATGGGGCAACGCCGTCTCCTTCGACGGCGGGGATCACCTGGTGGTCAACGACGTTGGCCAGCGCCTCACCAGCGGCGCCCTCTCCTTTGGGGCGTGGGTATATCCGGAAGAGAGTGGAACAATCCTCGTGTTCAAACAGGACCTGGACGACCACGACACGTTCGTGTTGCTCCGTGTCGGCTGGGTTTCGGGCGATTGCTGCTACGTCCACTACGCTGATGGGCAGGCTGAGGCCACCAGTGCAGACACCGTTGATTATGGCCGCTGGTACCACGTGATGGTGGTCATAGATCAAGACGGCAACGGCACGCTGTACGTAGACGGGAAGGTGGAAACGACGTTCCAGACCTCCGTCAGGCCACCAGCCGACGCCCAACTCTCCATTGGTGATGACCATCTCAACGCTCGCGTTGACGAGGTCATTGTCTACGACGGGGCCTTTACTGCGGCGGAGGTGTATGCCTCCTACGCGGATGCCACCCTGGCCGCCTCCGGGGAGGGCGTGCTCGACACCACGTGGAGTTACACCGGCCCCGAGGAACTGGATGGCCTCTACCAGATCAACCTGTACGCCGAAGACGTGATGAACAATGGGAACAAGCCGCCCGGCTGGAACACCGGCTGGCGCGGCCAAATCGACACCCGCGCGCCCCGGGTGGCAGTCACCGCTGAGGAAACAGGGATGTACGACGAAGGAGTTCCCAGTTTCAACACCAAAACAACCTACACCTGCTGGGCCCAGGACTTCAACCTCTACGTGCGCACCAGCCCGGACGACGACACCTCAACCGAATACGACTTCCAGTGCCCATGCCAGAGGATTGCGCCACACGCCACGGTCTACACCAGCACCTTCTACCACGAAGTCTCTCCCTGGTATGCGGCCACCTTCACCAGCACCACCCGGCTCTACGAGTACCAGGCCACCTGCACCGTGCCCGGCCCGGCCCTGGCCTCGTCCGACATGCGGGCCTGCGACATCTACGGCCGCTGCACCGAGGCCATCGCTGCGCCATCGCAAGTCCTGATCGTTGCACCCATTGATTCCGGCGTGCTGACCCCTACCCACAACACCATCCTGACCTCCACCTCTCCCGTCAGCATCACCGGCTACGCCTACGCCCGCGACCGGCTGCAAAAGGTCGAGGTAAAGGTGGACAACGTCGTGATAACTACCCTCAACTGGCTCTTCACGCCAGCGGTCACCAACACCCAGTGGTCGTCGCTCTGGTTGGCACCTACCGAAGGCACCCACACCCTTCTCTCCGTCGCCACCGACCACAACAACCAAGAACAAGCATTCGATCTCTATCACCCCGTTGATGTCATCGTAGACAGCATCCAACCCTACGTGGACATCTCGCCCGTGGTGCTGACCACCACCCACCGCCTCGGCCCAGGGCGCGTCGCCCTCACCGGCCAGGCCACCGATGCCACCAGCGGCATGGACCACGTCGAAGTCCAGATTGACGGTGGGGACTGGGCACCTGCCTCCTACTACAGCGACCAGTGGCGCTACGAGTGGTACCTGGGCGAAGACGTCGCTGGCGAGACCTACACCGTCACCGCCCGCGCCACCGACCTGGCCGGGCACACCAGCCGGGTCACTTCGACCGTCACCGTTGACCTGGAGGTGCCCAATCCCATCACCCTCACCTTGACCAGCAGCGGCCAGGTCATCCCGCGCGGCACCACCATCTACACCGTGCCCACCACCCTCGACCTCTCCTGGGTCACCAGCACCGCCCGGACAGATCTCGTATACGAGGTCATCTGGTCGGTTTACGACCCCCAAAGAACCGACTATCAAATCCCACCCGGCCCCATTCCCCACAGCGGCCCGTTTGAATCACAATACATCGCCGGAGAAGGCCAGCGCATCGAGCCGTCGGTGATCAGCAAGCTCACCGACGGCAACCAGCAGCGGGACGTTTACGGCTCGGTCTACGTGGATAGCCCCCTCACGCCCGACTACGTCACTCTGCAACCGGCCATGGGCGAAATCCATCCCTACCAGGGCTGGATGGACAGCGGCTGCAGCCTGGTGGGGACAGACCGCCGCATCGAAGGCCACGCCCAGAGCACCGCGGCCCTGGCTCAGAACCAGGAGCTCTACGTCACCTGGGACTCCGAAGCCCTGCGCATCGCCTGGACAGGCGCCAACTGGGATTATGACGGCGATCTATTCATCTACCTGAACACCCTGGGAGAGGGAGCGGCCGCGGCCTACAACCCTTATACCCAGACGAAGGAGACCACGATAAACCTGGCGGGGGCAGTGTTGGATGACGCCATGGGCGGCTTCGAGTACGCCATCTGGGTGGAAGACGCCCAAACCGCCACGTTTATCTACTGGGATGTAAACTATTGGGATGTCTCCACCCCCCTGCTCACCCGGCAGAACTACCAGTTCCACGAGGGACTGAACGGCGGGCAAACCGATCTGTACATCCCCTTCGACTGGATCGGCGTGGACAACCCGGCCCTCTCCCCGCTCATGCTGACCGCCTTCGCCACCGAAGACGACGCCATGCGGCTGTGGGGCGCCATGCCCCCCGCCAACCCCGTCAACAGCGACCTGGTGGTGGATACGGGCATCTTCGCCGGGGACGACCACAACTTTGGCATGACCCAGTCCTACTTATGGCCCAGCCTGGGGCCTGGGATCTGTCCCAATAGACCTGGCGGTCTGCCGCTGTACCTGGATTCCGACCTGCAATTCGGCCTCTCCGCCGACCCGGTCGGCTCGACCTACAGCCTCATGGGGGATGGTCTCTTCTGGTTGCAGGAGGAACTCATGGACCCCGACCGCCCTGCCGACCTGAGCGAGAGCTTCACCTTCATGGACGTGGATCACCCGGTCGTGGGCGATGGCGCTACCATCAGCTACACCCTCTCCTACAAGAACCGGGGGACGGTAGCCGCTACCGGGGTGACAGTTACCGTTGCTGCGCTCTTTGGCCTGCAACTCGTCGGGAGCAGTCCCCAATCCATGACCATCACCCTGGGCGACATCGAACCCGGCGAAAGCGGCAGCGTCACCTTCCAGGGGCAGGTTGACTTGTCTGCAACCTACACCCCTTGCCTGGCTCTGAATCCGGGCGCTCCCGAGCTTTGTGAACCCTTCAGAGATTGGGCCGCCGTCGGAGCGGTGGTGTACGACGCCGCCCACGGCATTGGAGGCAACCCGCTCGAATGGCTGTGGGCCGACCACCGGGTGGACAGCGAGCCCCCCGAATCCCTCGGCATCCTGTGGCCAGAATCCCTGATCGGGTCAGGCCTCAACACCTTTACTGGCTACGCCTACGACGATTCCGGCGTGCCCCTCGTCACGCTGGAGGTGCAGACGCCTTCTGGTGCAACAGCTTGCCCAGACGACACCCCGCAGGACGGCGTATGGACGTGCGAATGGGACGCCACCGCTGCCAATGGCGGCATCCCGCCGAACGATGGCGATACATTCAACCTGCGCCTGCAGGCCACCGATAAATTCGGGCACTCCAGCCAGACGGATTGGCGTACCTTCATCGTGGACACCGTGCCCCCCACGGTCACGTTCAGTGCGGAAACCACCGCGACTTATAGCGGCACCGTGGTTAGCGGCAACACCTTTGCCTTCAACGGTCAGGTGAACGACAATCGGGGCGTGGACGAGGTGCACGCCTGTCTGAACGACGACTGCGCCCCGGCCATCGTGCTGTTGGAGGGCGTCCCGTCAGGCATCTACGACGATGAACCGGCGTCCCCTATCGAGATAACCGGCACCACCACCTGTGGCGGGGGTGAGATCGTGCGTACCTTCGTCGTCACCGACGACTTCACTATTGGCGAAATACGCCTGGGCTTCAACGCCGACCACACCCGCCGCAACGACATCCAGGCCACGCTCCAATCACCGTTGGCAACGCAGGTGCAGGTGATCTTCCCCAAAGAGGGCAGCCCCTACGACGCCCAAAACTACGACGTTCTGCTCTACGACGCGGCCACCAGTGGATTGCACGACTACACGGGCGACGACAACACCGCCTTCCCCTACTATGACCGGGAAGCCCGCCCCCACCAGCTCTTGCAGGCCTTCCGGGACGAAGACTCAGCCGGCACGTGGACGCTCACCATCTGCGACACTTACCCCGCCGACTACGGCGGCAGCTACAACCACAGCCGCCTGGTGCTCAAGCCGCAGAACACCGCCGCGCAAACCGGCGACTGGTTCCACACTGTGAGCGGCCTGGAAAACCTGGACGATGTGGAGCAAACCCTGTCCGCTTTCGCGGTTGACCTGGTGGGCAACCAGAGCACGGAGACCATCAGCCTCACCTTCCGGGTGGACAACGTCGCGCCAGAAGTCACCGTCACAGTGGCCGTCAGCCTGCTAGAGACCACCCCCAACCGCCCAAGCATGACCATCCTCTCAGGAATGGTCAGCGATGGCGGGTGGGTGAGCACGATGTACGCCCTCGTCCTGACACCGGAGGGTGAATTGCGCAGCCAGCAGATCGCCCGCGGTGGCGATGCCTGGTGGTTCGACTTGAAACCCGATGCAACCGGGAGCTACACCATCTGGATCAACGCCATTGATGAGGCCGGCAACACCACCACGATGGGGCCATTCTACGTGGAGGTAACATGCATAGCCGCCAATCTGTCCACTGCCATCGTCAGTGCCCAGACCGCCGTCGGGGCCAGCAGTCCCATCAGCGTCACTGCGCGGGTGAGCAACAATGGTGGCGCCCAGGTTGCCGCCGGCCTGCCGGTGGCCTTCTACCTGGACGGCGCGTTCATTGGCACAGCCGCCACCAGCGGGACTCTCAACGCCGGCGAGTCGGAAGACTTCACCATCGCCTGGGATGCAGAGGCGACCGGTGACTACGAACTCAACGTCGTCGGCAATGACGACGGCACCGGCGCCAGACCAATGGCCCTGTGCAGCGCACCGGAGGAGACGCACCAGACCATCACCATCCTGGACGTGCCCCTGGTCAAGTCGTGGAATCTGATGTCCGCCTACGTCAACCCCTTCAACACCGCCGCCAGCGTGGTGCAACTCCCCATCCATGGGCAATACGTGGTCATCCAGGGCTTCGACGGCGGCGCCCAGTCCTACTACCCCGACCTGCCGCCGGCGGTGAATACGCTGAAGGACATGGATGCGGAGCACGGGTACTGGGTCAAGGCAGTCGGTCAGTTATCAGTTATCAGTGATCAGTCCGCTGACACTGCGGCAGAGGAAGTGGTGGCTACGCTGCGGGTCGTGGGCGAGAAATTCGCCGAAGACCGGGCCATTGAGCTGGACGCTGACTGGAACCTGGTGAGCTTCCTGCCACGGCAACCGCTGGGCGTCACCCAGGCACTGCAGAGCATAGACGGCCAGTACACCGCCGTGCTGGGCTACAACCAGGGCGCGTTGTCCTACTATCCGGACATAGACCCCAGCTTCAACACCCTACATGAAATGGAACCGCTGTTCGGCTACTGGATCCGCATGGCCCAGGCTGGCACGCTGCAATACCTGACCACTGGGGGAGGTCAGATATTAGATATTGGATATTCTCGATCCCCAACAGCCAATACCCAATATCCAATACCCAATATCCGCCAAGCGGAGCGCGCCGCCGGCGTAGCAGCTACCCACACCTGGGCGAACTTCTACGGCACAGCACACGCATCGGACGGGACACCGCTGCCTGTGGGAGCCACGGTGCTGGCCCTGGACCCCGACGGCGTGGTGTGCGGCGCCGCGGTGGTCACCACCGAAGGGCAGTACGGCCTGCTGGCCTGCTACGGCGACGACCCGACCACACCAGAGGACGAGGGCGCCCGGCCCGGTGACACGATCCAGTTGGTTGTGGACGGCCAGGTGCTCGCTACAGGAACGTGGGCAGCCCACGGTGCCCGCCAGTGGAGGTCGCTGGGGACAGTAGACCTGTGGCAAGTGTACTTGCCTATCATCTTCAAAGGCTATGCTCCCGGTATCGAATCTCCGGCGCCCACGGTCATACCGATGGCCACCAACACACCGACACCCACCGACACGCCCACGGCCACGCCACCAGCCACCAGCGCACCAACACCCACCGACACGCCCACGGCCACCAGCACGCTAATAACACCCACTGGCACGACTACGGTGACGCCGACGGGCACGCCGGTTGAGTAGATAACAAGGCGCGCTAAGGAAATCAGGAGCTATGCCATGCGTCGTCTTTGGATATTGCTGCTATGCCTCGCCAGCCTGCTCGTGGCTGCGCAGGCTGCTCACTCGACAGATGAGCTACATCCCACGCCCTGGTTCATTGACTTTGTGGGCGAGCAGTCCACCCTGGGTGGCCAACTCCTGCCCGTGGGAGCCGTGGTCCGCGCCTACGACCCCAGCGGCGTGCTGGCCGGTCGCGTGGAGGTGACTCTGAGCGGCTGGTATCTGATGCCGGTCTACGGCGACGATCCCGCCACCGAGCTTGACGAGGGAGCAGAGTCCGGAGACACCATTACCTTCACCATCAATGATCAGCCCGCCGTTCCCCTGGGGCCAGACCCGCCCGTGTGGGTTGGGGCGGGCAAGCTGGTGCACGTCGAGCTGGAGGCCTGCACCCTGTTCGGCGACCTGGACTGCGACTGCGACGTGGACGTGGAGGACGTCATGATGGTGGCCAGCAGATGGCGCTGCCAACTTGGGGATCAGTGCTATGATCCGCTCTGCGACCTCAATGATGATGGCGACATTGACATCGTGGACATCATGCTGGTAGTGGCTCACTGGGGGGAAGTCTGTTCCCCGTAGACAAAGAGCCAGACCTCGGAGGTTTTCAGATGAGATTTCGCCGGCAAACCAACCAGATAATCAGGGTAACTTTGCCAGCATAGGCACTGTCGGAAACCTCCGAGGTCTTAAACAGACACATCCCATCAAGTTCATACATCGCGACAACCTGTGGAAGGAACAAAACATGAAAACGCGCCCCTTGAGCACCGTGACACGGATGATCGTACTCACCAGCCTACTCGTGCTGGCCCTGGCCCTGCTCTATGGACCGACCTGGGCCGACGGTGTCACACCTACCAACCAGTGGGTGAACTTTCACAGCGCCAACACCACATTACTTGGTCAGCCGGTGCCTGCGGGCGCGTACATAGCTGCCTATGACCCGGACGGTGTGCAGTGTGGCGAGTTCACCGTCACCGCGGAAGGCAAATACGGCTACTTGCCCTGCTATCGCGACGACGAAACGACCCCTGACGTGGACGAGGGCGCCGAGCCGGGGGACGAGATCAGTTTTACCATCAACGGCCTGCCGGCGGTGGCGCTGGGGCCGGATGACCCCATCTGGACCAGCAACGGCGATCGGCGGGAGGTTGATCTGGAGATACCAGATAGTGACGGCGACGGCGTTTACGATGGCGGGGACAACTGTCCCTTTATCTACAATCCTGACCAGACAGACAGCGATGGTGACG
>SDBU01003998.1_pt1 | contig 18414 bp, 49 predicted proteins | sample 2277071 | NCBI WGS metagenome assembly SDBU01 (sample SAMN10397929, study PRJNA504765) | marine sediment metagenome | isolation source: marine sediment core GS08_GC12, 126 cmbsf | place: Arctic Ocean: Gakkel Ridge, Loki's castle | collected 2008 | reverse complement strand
AAGTAGGAGGTTCTGAGAAAAAGGTTCTCAGGTAAAACTTTTGCCGACTAAGAGAGAAAAAGAAACTCTCAAGCCCGGGCAGGGCTTTCAATGAGCAGGAACTTTAGTTTCTGTGAACTGAGAATCCCCTGACTTTAGTCGTGGGGAGTGTCAATTCTCATACCTAGATACATCCAAGACAAATTTCTTGCCAAACCACTTCTTGAAAACTACAATGGATTTAAAGCCATCACCATATTCCGTAACGGTCCACGTAGGCAGTATCCACAGAAACAACCTGTGCCACCACTTAGTCTTGATCTTCATGCTATTTTCTCCATTTGTTTTTATTGATATCCCATTTCTTCTGGCACCTCTCATACATTAAAAAAGCAAGCCAAACCTCTTGTCCTTCAAGGAACATGACTGTATCGGCATAATGGTCTTTATTTTCACTTAATACATCCAGCCATTTTCTGAGAGCAAACACTTGATTCCAGTATAAGGACGTGCTAATAAATGTATATTTCACATATTTGCTTATAATATCTGTTCCTATCATTTTTTGCAATTCAGTTTGGGTGGGAAGCCAGATGAAGTACTCATTGTTTATATTTATGAAGCACTCTCCATTATAATACCATTGGGGTATATTTACTGCCCCTCGCAGAGTCCCTATCTCTGGTTGTCTCTGTAGCTCCTTTACTTCCTTACGTGCTTCTTTACACATCTTTATAAATGTGTTTGTTATACTCATTATTATTTCCCTCCCTGTGATTTAATTTTATACAAATCTTTTTTGTGCAACCAAGGAGTCATCCTGAAATGACATCTCAGATGGTCGTTTTTGCATACGCTCAACATATTAGATTCTTCACACTTTCCACCCTGTGACTTATACAGAATTTCGTGCACCTCCACTGCTCAACCTTCCCCCTCCCCTCGAACAGACACACTTCGCAATACCTATGCTCCTGCCAGTATGCTAGTTGAGCTTTTTTATTTTCTCTATATTTCTTCCTACTCTTAGCAGATTGTTTTATCACTTATTCCTCACTAATCAAATCTTCTAAGAAATTTTTCAGTTCCCTTACGTGAATAACATCATAAGGAGAGCCCGGGTCATGATAATAAGACATTTCTTCTGTATTTTCTTCTATCCAGTTCCCTATTTTATATATGTTTTTTTTTCTTACTTTTTCCATCTCCTCTAGTCAACGGTACCTTGAACATATATATACTCTTCCGCCACTTGAACCCATTGTAAGCCGAAGAGAGTGAGTATTACACATATCGGGTGCTTTTGAATAAAGTGTACAGCTATTAGCAAATCTGCATTTATCGGCCATCTTCTTTTCCTTTTTTGTTGGGCCAGCCGCACCAGCAACTACCTATAGTTTTATCCATCCACTTATGGCCTCTGGAACATTCATAATAAGTGGTACGGAGATTGCCATCGTGGTTATGAAATCTACCTTTCTCATCATAGAATGGAGGATAATACACTAAAGTTACCGACCCAACTCCTGGATAGATACAACTTTTTAGTCCCTTTTTCTTGCATTCTTGGCATATCATTATCTATTCTCCTTTAATTTTTCTGACTAATTGCTTCGTGCTAACCTTAGTCACCTTATTCGTATTAAGGATCTTCCTCAGCATTCGCTGGGTTGTGATATCATAATGTGGATGACTTGGTTGGTCCTGAAACCATTCTCGTTTCAGTCCCACAGACTGGGCAAAAGAGTGGAGTTCCTGCAATTCATCTCCCGCGAGATGAACGCCATCTGTGTATATCATTAATATCCTCTTTCTTCCTTACCTAACCACTCCGGCCAAAACTGATAACAATTCTTCGCCAATTCCCCACGTATTAAACAGTTTCTCTTCTTTAGGAATCCATTAGACCGTATATATATACATTTTCCACATCTGGGCTTTACCCCACAGATAGTGATCCTTCTTCCACCTAGATATCTCAAGTAATCTACGACTCGCATTTTATTTGTCCTTTTCCTGCTCTTTTAGCATCTTTATAAACTCATCAAGTGCCTTGATAAATATTTCTTTATTTCCAAGCATCCAAGGTTTACAAATTACGTTGGCAAACATTGGCATTATTTCCATCGCTAACCGTTTTTCCTTCGGGATTGTCAATGATTGCACATGGTCACGGATAAAACTCCAAAATTTCCAGTCCGGTTTTTTAAGTAGTTCTTCTGGCATGATGCCTAGTGCCTCAGCTACCTTTCGCTTGACCTCATCGACTTGGGACTTAACTTCCTCAACCTTTTTCAGTTTCTCCATTATTTTGTAGCCTAGATTTTTTGCTTTACGAGAGAGAACAACATTATCTCGCCAATCAACCCGTTCTTTTAGACTCCGTACTCTTGTCAGGGTAGCGACCTTAGCCATGAGGAGGGACTGCCAGTGTATCCGGTCAAGGTCAGCATTGTGTCGTGGTGAGGCTTTGACTACACTCCATGTATCTTTGCCGGGATTATACACAATGAGGCCAGCATCCTGGGGGATATCGGTCTTGGTTAGTAGGCCAATCTGGGTAGCGAAATAGAACCGGTCGCAGAAGGTGAGATATTTTTTGTACTTGGCTTCGTTCACATCACTGAGAAAATCACTCCGGAAAGCCTTGATGTCATAGATAGTCATATCAGACTGGGTATAGGAGTATTTCATAGTCATCACATCCGGGATGGGAATGCCTGTCCCTCTTTCTGCCAGCCACCTGCTTCCTATCCCTACCTCGGAGAATACGATCAGCTTCATTGCCAGGCGGTTCGCGACGAGCTTGTCTATCAGTTCAGAGTGGTCTAAGTTTGTAGTAGTTCCTTTCTTTTTTTCCTTTTTTACGAACGATCCTTTCAGACAAATAGCACATCTATTTCCCTCTCGTTCAGTCCTCGAGGTTGTCCCACAATTACTACATTTTGTTGCTTGCATTTTGTTCCCTTCTTGTGATTGTAATGTTTATGGACGTGTTACGGCTCCTTTTGAGCGATATGCCTTGCTGAGAAGATGAATCATTAGGCTCATTGGAAGTGGTGCGGCCGGCGAGATAGCTGAATTTTTTATACGGTTGAGTGTGAGATATTTGGTGTCACGAAATTGAGTTTCTATTACTTCCAGGAGTCCGCAGCCGGGTGGGATTTCAGATGGTTTTACTAATTTTGGTGGAGTAACAAAAAAGAACTGGTTCGAATACTTTAAGGCAAGAGCCCTTTTCTCTGGGTGCTTGATTTCACGTAGAAAATCGTTTCTCGAAGTTTTTATCTCATGCGCTATGATTCTGTATTCCTTAAACGGTCTCATATTTATTGTTAGGACATCAATCGAGCGACTATATTCTAGTGGGTCAACTGTGAAGGGTTTGTTCTTGAGTGTAGAGAATTCACCAGTGGAAATGTAGGCTTCAAAAAGCACTATCCATTCACCAACTGCGAATGAGTGGTACCAAGAATAGTAATAATGAGCGGCTTTTTTAATGTCGTTAGCAGTCAATTGCTTATCTCCTTCTTTCCTCGCCTTGCATTCTAATTCCTATGCTTCGCTTATCTTTTTCATCTTTGATCATCCATCCTCTCATGCAAGTATGGCACCCATCTCCCTCTCGCTGGATTCTTGATCTTGTCCCACAATTATTACACTTTGTTGCTTGTATTCTCCAACTCCTTTCCTAGTGCATCTACCGTCAACGATACCGCCTCTTGGCGAGTAATATTTTGTTGTTCAATTATAATAAGTGGAGCTGAAAAAAGTTTTTTTGCTTCAAATATGTGGCACTTAATGCGGTTATACATCCCCTTTATGATTAATTCATACCCCGCCTCTTTCAATATCGGCTCGATATCATCCTCCCAATGGAGGATGGGAGTAACATCATCTACTTTAACCCTAACTTCTGGTATAATTCCCAATGGACTTATTTGAAGTAAAATGTCATATTGTCCATCCTGTTTTAGTGGATTGACCCCGGTAATGAGAGCAACTTTATTCTCATAAATTACCATTTGTCCAAACTTCGGTTGCCATTTCCATCCTATTTTCTTTGTGCCATTACAGGCAGGGCATCTGACTACTGCATATATTCCACGTCCCTCACACTTACAACACTCAATCTCCAACCTCTCCAGCACCTCAACGTTCCTTGGTGCGTATGGCATTGCTTTCTTTGCTTGTTTGTGTGTCATTGTTTTTCTCCTCAACTATTTTAGTACACTTACAAGGAATTTTCGTAGTTTCAAGTTTTCCAGAATCATTTTCAACTGTTTTGTAAACCTCACCTTCATCTTCGCAATTTTGACATTTTACTGCCTCATAAGTTCGGTCTACTATTTCCTTCACATAAAAAGTTCCTTTGCAGTAAGAGCAAATTACTTCGATGAGGCCAGTATCAGTACTTCCATGATAAGAAATACATTCATATTCCTCATCTTTATATTCTTCCCCACAATACGGACAGAGGATCTTATGTTCTCTCTGATATCTTTCTTCCCACTTTTTGAACCATTCTTTATTCATCCCTTTTTCTCCTTTTCAAATTCCCTCTTTTTATTTTTTAATCTATCTATTAATGCAGATAGGACCCTCTTTGCTGTTTGTTTCTGGTACATAAGGTGAAGAAACTCTATGAGTGCATCTGCCATCTTTTGACCTACTTTAGAACCCCTTGTCATTTTAGCTCCTTCCCAACAAGTTCTTCTAATGAATCTATCCCTCTTCGTCCCATTGTTTGAAACAGGATAGACAAGTCCATCTATCATATTTGTCTTGCTCAAGGTCTGTGCTCCCACAGAATGGGCATTTTATGACTTCAAACTCTGGTCTTTCTTTAATTGCTGGCATTTATTTCCTCTCCTTTCTGAATGTTTTCAATCTACGGCAATTTCTTAGATACTATAGGTTCCCGGCTAAGGATTTTATTGCAGGTGGTATTTATCCCTCTGATATACTGTGCAACTAAGCCCTCTTTCGGTTGATACGGAATCCTCAGGCTCTCGATCCGTTGCCTGAGCATATCCAAGTAATTGAGTGCTAGACTGTAGGCATTGGATATTTGATTGCGTAGGTCTCTTTCTGTCATTTGACTAACTTTCCAATTATATCTAGCATGTGTTATTTCATTAATAACGTCGGCTAGTGTTATGGACTCTTTTGTCTGCATTTGCTTACCCCCCCTCAAACTTGACATCTGGTAGTAACTTGTCAATCCGCTTGATTTTGTATTGAGCAAGCTCACCAGTGGCCTTTATTATTTTTTTATATTTTTGAATTTCTTTTTTCAACACTATTTTCTTCCTTCCTTACTCAGGCTCCTTCTTTGCCTTCATTATCCCGGTTGTCCCTCTTCTCTCGGCCTCCCCGGACTTGTAGTAGTCATCGCACTCATCCTCGCTGATCCTTTTCAGCCTCCCGCCACACTTTGCGCAACTGAACTCCTCCAGGTCATCCCCGGGTTCGAGGTCAACTATTTGTGGGCTGTGACACTTGGTACATATTGCTTTCATGGTTTCCCCTCCCATACTATTTTTGCCTCTATTCCAGCATGCAATCTCCATTTTTTTTCATCAAAGCTGGCAATAAAGCCTTTTTTCCACAGTTCAACCGCTGGCTGAAATGGGTATCTTTTTCTGCAACGAATATATTTCCATTTTTTAATTTCGGGAAATAAACTGCCCATATATGCTCTGATACTATCCATAATACTCTGCACGATACTATCCTGAGCATTATGTCTGTAACCAGTAAACCCAATATTATCCAAGACCCTGTTTCCTTCACTATCCCTAACACTACCTCCAGCACTTTTCCATAAATTATCCCAAGCACTATCCCAAACCCTATCCCAAAGGTCTTCGCCAATATTATGCCAGATACTATTCTCAACGTCCTCTCTGACGTTATAATAGCCGTTTTCCTTGATACTAATCAAAACGCTGTTACTGACACTATTCTTAAAACTATTTCTGACGCTAGCCCATTCTTTTATAAGGGCTATTTCCTTTTTGGTTACTTTGTTTGCTTGGATTTTCAACGGATTGATGGGATTGATTGCTTCGCTATATTTCCAACCAAAGAGGGTATCGAGATCAAGTATCTCCTTTATAACTTTGAGCTTTATAAATCCACATTTATAGGGACTTTCAATGACTGGATTCCCCTCGACTTCATAGGCCGAACAAGGAATTTGGTCTTCAAAAACAAAGCAATCATTGGGGTTATATGAAGCATGGATAACTGAATCTGAGCAAAGCACATAATTTTTTTTATCGGGAATTGATACAATCTTACCGATATTGTCCCTGTAGTTGATTGTCTTCCCTGTATAGAAATCCCATCCATCGGGGCGGGCTAATTTGTAATAAGTTTTGGTTTTCATGGTTTTTCTCCCGTCATTAACCTAATGATATTCTTACTCAGGTAGATTGTGTTCGCAACTGGCAGTTTCTTATTTAGATAGACTGCCATAATCGTTGCTTGGGCCTCTGACAATGCCAACATTTCACCTATGAAATCTCTCACTAACTTTTGATGCTGAAGGTCAAAGATGCCCCAGTTACCCCCTTTTGGAGAAGATTGTTTAATTATAAATCTAAATTTTCTGTTCATAGTTTTTTCCTATTTCCAATGGTCAATATCTTTCAATTTGCTATTGGCTAGTGCTCTAAACTCATCTCGATAAGGACTTAAAAAAACCAAGTTCTTAAATCTGGTGAGATTTCCCTTCTTGCCTAAATTGTGGTATAAATTTTCCATTCGCTCATAATGTGCCTTACACCAAATATTACCATGCAAGTTTTGGAATTCAAGGCACATTTCAGAACGAAATTTTGCAGCCACTTTGAAAAATCCTGCCTTTGTATCACAGTCAATAACCTTCTCCTTTATCACCCTAATAAACTCTCTTGACTTCTCACCAGGTTTCAGAGACTCATTGAAATCTTTTACTATCCTTTTAATATCTTGTTACGCAGTTTCCATACTATTTGCTCGAAGCTCTTCTTTCCATTTCTTACTAGAGTCTCGCTCTCCAATTTCAGCTATAACTTCTATCATCTTCCCCTCCTTCAAGGCACGATAATGTCCTTCGGTTTGTCTCCCTTTCGAGGTATTGCATTGATGAACTTCTGGAGTAGTTCCTTGCATACATTCACCTGCTCCGCCATACCATTATACTTCTCTATCATTACATTTTGCTTCTTGGCGATGGTGAGCATATCCTTTCCTATGGCATTCACTCTCACAACTAGTTTATTTATGTGAGCCTCACGTTGTTTAGTAGTCATCGCCCCTATTAGTTCAATCTTTTTTCTTGGCATGTTTGCCTCCTAGTTTAATTTTGATTCCTATTGTTCCCAAAAATTTCCTTACTTGTTTGTGTTTTGTGAACCATTTCCAAAGGAGTACTTGGCCGATCTGTATCACAGAGAATACAACTCCCACAATTCCGATCCCCAGAATAGCTCCTAGCATTATTTCTCTCCCCTCTAAATTGCAGGCTTGATGTGAGCAAGCCAGTCTTTATAGATATAGAAGAATATAAGTTGGTCCCTTTCTAGGTTCAAGTACGCTACAAGAAGAACTGCCTCATTGAACCTCTTATCATCTATATAGGAAAGGGAAACTTGAAAAAGTTCCTCAATACTATTCCAACCAACACCATACTCATGAATATTACCTAGGAAACATATCCTTATGCACTTTCTTCCCTCATCCGAAAGATACTCGTAGGGCAGTTCAGTCTCGTAAACTTTGATCAACTGTCCCGGGACTGTCTCGATCGCTTGAGCCTTGGATGGCATTGTTGACCAAATAAGTACAATTACCGCTATTGCTATTATGGTAAATAAGACTATGTTGAATATTTTGTCTTTTCTTTTCATAGTTTTCTCCTTAATGCTGCCCGCCTAGACATAAAGCCTAGACGGGTAAGTCATAGTCTACGGCATCTGGAATCGGTGCGAGTCTTGTACGGCTGTAAATTTCACATTGATTTGGAAATCCCGTTTTTGTGCGTGGTCGCTCGTTCCAAATGGCATAAATACAGATAAAGCCACCTGTTTCCGAGTTCCCGGCCGAATCTTGAAGTGTAAGCCAGGGAAGAATCTAGCTCTTAGAAACCAAGGGACATTAAAAAGCTCAACATAAACATCAACCGGGCAACGTCCTGTATTATAAACCCACCATCTGACGACCAATCTCTCGCCTGGTTGAATGTAATCTCCGAAATGTATATATCGAAGTGTTGAGATGTCCACACTACCCGTGTTGCCGAACGCGGATGTCAATTCCATATCGGTCCACAACCTGGGCGGACCGTTGGGAACCGCAAAGGTGGCTCCTACCATTCCTAGCATTAACACCACTACTAACCCTATTACCACTAACGTTTTCATCTTCACTTCTCCTTTTGTTCTATTTTGTTCGTGTGTCTTTTACTGCTATTTCTCCTCCTTTCTACTGAAGATTCCATCTAAACGAAAAGCTAGCCGTCCCTTGGTCTTCTTTTTTTAGTTCTATTCCTCCACCTTCGAATTCTCGTGTATAGCCGATTGAGAAATCTGTGATGTAGTTGCCAGTGGAGAATCCAATGTACGACCTTAGTATCCGTGTGTTCAGGTCTTGCGAGATATCAAAATCAAGCGTTCTGTACCAAACTTGAGGGAGTTTCTGGTCGGGCATCAGTCCAATGCTTACACCATACGGAAGCTTCAATACCTGGATTTCTTCCTTTGTTTCCGTAGCTTCCTCCACTACCTCTTCCGTTATTTCTGTCCCCTCCGCTAGTGCCATTACCGGCAAAAGCAGAATCCCTATCATTAGCATGACTACTAATACCTTCTTCATCCTTTCACTCCTTTTATTTTGTATATTCCAGTATATGGTCCATCTTTGCTGTCACGGTCATCACTGCGTCCTTAAAAACTCTTTTTTCCTTTTTTGAACCAAAGTGTCCTAATGTTTTTTTTGTTGCTTTTTCCGCTCTCTTCATCAGTAACACTCCTCCCAATATTACCTGGGCTTCCTGTCTGGTTATAAAGACCTTCTTTCCTTTCATATCTTCTTCCATTTTTCCCCCCTCTTATTAATGATACTATTGGCTTCCTGTAAGGTGAGTTCCGACTTAAGAGACTTACCTATCTTATCCATCTTCTCCCTGAACCAGTCATTGTGCTCATTCTTCAGCTTGTTCAACTGCTTCCACTGCCATTCAGTAGGTGGCCCCTTGGGATCGTATTCATTATCCTTGTTAAGTTTTTGTACTGGCATCTTAGTTTCCTTCCAAGTAATCCAAAACGGCCATTCTGATGAAAGAGGATACAGTCAATCCCTTTCGTTTGGCTGTCTCTTTGATTGTCCGCATATCATTTTTTGTGAAGTAGATCCACTTTCCTTCATTTCTTTTTCCATTATCTGCCATATTATTATCCTCCTGTTTTATTTTATTTTTCAATAAAAAAACCACCGCTCTTTTTTAAGATTGGTGGTCTGTGAATGACCACCTGAGCGATGGCGATTTGTCGCCTGAAGCTATGGCTTCGGCTTATTTTTAAGCGTTTCGGGACTTGCGTAAGTCTCTGATTTGTTTGTTTCTCTGGGATACTCTCTTCTTTAGAAAGAGACAAACCTTTTCCCTAATTTCCTTACAAGGAAGAGTTTCAATTTCTTTAAGAGATAAAAATCTTTGTCCGAGTTTAGGAAATAATCCATCTCCAAATCCTTTCCCTAAATCTTTTTCATATCTAGGAAAAACCTTTACATAACAATCTATGTCCGTGTGATAACCTTCTGCTAAATAAAAAACAGGTTCTGTTTTTATGTTCATACATGGAAAGCCCACAAATCTTACTGTTTCAATTTTCAATTTCTCCCATTGTGAAGCAGTTGATAATTTTATCTCATCATTTTCTTCTAAAGCATTTAACAGAAATTGTCTGAAATTCAATCCTTCGTGAAACAATCCTGTGTTTACTATATTTTCTAACATTTTCTTCTCCTTGCCACCGCTCAGGGGCAAGGTAATTTGTCAAAGAGCAATCTAATATTAGTCTAGTATCTATTATATACGAAATAGATACTTTGTCAAGGGGTATTACTTTTCTATTGACTTTATTTTTCCTTTTGCTATAATCCCCTAAAAAGGGGGTGAACATAATGGAACATCTGACTGAGACTTTGAATCCACCTGAGGTCTGGGTAGCCAAGTATAGTCTTTGCCCGACAATCTCACAAAAGGACCCGATGAGAATGTCTGTCCAGGCAATCAAGGATGAGATCGTCAAGCTCCTCTATGATGCCGATTACTTCAAGGAACTTGGAGCCACAGACAGGGAGTTTATTACCATCGCCATCCGCCAGGACAAGGCACACTTCTTTGATTTTCTCAAGGAGCATGCTCTGACTAATTGGAGGACGGTTGGTATCTGGGGAAAACTTGTTGAACCCAATCTCCAGATAGAAATAGAATTTAGGGATAACCAGCAGGAATGTTTTGGCAATCGCCTGATGCATCTTCTGTTTGCCTATAATAAAAAAGAGGTCAAAGAGCAGGTTCTGTACGCTAGGACCACTCCCCTAGAGGAGGGCACGCTTTTCTTCTAGCCTGTCCCTAGCTTCTTTTTCCTTTATCAATCCAAAGAGGCATATATCGTCAGGATCACACTGGCAAATACCGGAACTTGGGACCCAATGGCCTGTTTTCTTGTCTCTATGAATTCTCTGGTAGGGAGCGACCGTCATTGAAAAAAATCCACCACATTTTTGGCATTTCATTTGGATGACTCCTTCCTGTTCAATTCCCTAGCAAGCCACAAAGCATGCGATTTAAGCATAACAAGCGTATGGCCTACTACGTTGTCCCTCACTGTATCCTGCTTTACTGTATCTAGCACGGCATATCTGGCCGGACAGTCGTGGTAATAAAACTGATGTAGTTTAAATCTTGCTTTCATTTTATTTCCTTTTTGCTTAATTATCCTAGCTTTTCTAGGAAGCTACAGAGTAGATTCTGTGCATCGTCAATATGGGCACAAGCCCTAATAAGCATAGAGTCACCAATTTTAAGTACATCCTTTACTTTACTTCTACTAGCTTGCCTTATAAAAAACTTGGCATCTGTTAATTTCATATTAGCATCAACTAAACGGTCTCTTACTTCTTCCTTTGTCATCTTTTCTTACCTCCCTTCCCTCCCTATTTTCTTCTTCAGTTCCCTCATCGCATCAAGCAGGGGATTGCTAGCCTCCCCGCCCCTTCGGGTGTATATCTTGTGCCTCAGTTCCTCCAGGAGTCCCATCTCATACTCACCTAGTTCGTCCTTCTTTATGTCCTCGGGGACCTCCTCCTTCTTTCTCTCTATTATCCGGGTGAGGACATACTGGTAGATATGGGTATGCTCTGAAGACATTGGAGCCTCAAGCGAGGCGGTCATTAGGTACGCGCAAACCTCCGCATCTCCCACCTTCGGCATCTCTTTACCCATAAATCCGGCTAGGCCACTAACCGTTCTCTCCCAATTAATCTCCTTCACCAACCATTCGGGAATATCCTGTCCCCAAGTTCTGCTCCCCACTATAATAGGGGTACTGCCTTTAATCTTTATTTTTGCCATTGTTTTTTCCTTTCTTATTCTCCCATCTTCTCCCAATTGATGATATTTTTTCATCCGCTTCACGTAGGTAGGTTCGAGCGTTCGATAAATCATTTGTATCGGATACACTCCAAGTACTGTGGGGATCAAATCCAAAATGTTTTAGTTTTAGTGTTGAGTTAATCGCTTCGACTATTTTTTCTCTCAAATCTACAATCGTCTCCAAAACTTTTTTGTTAGTCATCTTATCTCCTATTTTTATTCTTTCTTGTCTTTATACTCTATCTTCTGTATCCTTGTAGCCAGCCTATTCCTGTCTGTCATACCCTCCCTTACCATTCGTTCCAGTCTTATGTATTTTTTTTCCAACTCCTTGATCCTTCCTATCCGGTGTAGTAACTCTTTAATCCCTTCCCCAAACTCTCTTTTAAATTCCTCATCCCTTCCTCTTTTTTTAAATAAAAATTCTCTTATTCCCACCTTACTTTTCCTCGTTATAGCCTTTTATCGGCATCACCACTGCTTTGATCTCTCCATCCCAGAGAAACAGGATTGGCTCATTCTGGCCTTTTATCCGCCACTCGCCAGCATTGTTTACTGCCCCATAATTGTATTCGAGATAGTCATAGTATTCTAGGTCCAGAAGGGTCTTTATATCTCCGGCTTGCAATTCGACTACCATCGTCTGGTAACTAACATGTTCATCGATTCTCTCAAGGCACAGATGTCCATTCTTCTCCAGTGGCTTTGCTTCCTTGTATCCTTTGCGTTTCGGGATCTCCTTCCTAAAGCTCGGAAAGTTTTTCCCTGCTGGCACTATCATTTTGTTTTCGAAATCGAACTTATAGTTTCCCGGCACTTGGGGGAATTCGTCCCGGTTCTCGAACACTATTATTGACACATCTGACCAGATTTGTTTGATTATCCCTTTTGTTTTCCAAGTCCTGATAAGACCTTTCTCTTTCCTCTTCATAAAGTAAAACGGTTTTCTCTTTGTCATTGATTTGGTTCCTTTTCATGGTTCAGATTTTGTAATTCCATAGTTGCTGTTTGGAAAAAATTTCCTATACTTTTCATTATTTTATAAGAGTCTTGTACAGTTCGACCTCCATCGAAAGCTTCAATTTTTATCTTCCGCAAATAAAATCTTTTATTACACTCATTTTGTTTTAGACGAACTTCACCAGTCCATCTTTCTCCATCCTCACAAAAACGAATTTCTTTACTTTCAAGTCTTTCCATCTTTTTATTCTCCTTTCTACACTTTTAGGATTATCCCATGCTTTCTTCCCTCTCCCCTGAGAGCTTCGCTATTCACAAATCTGAACCATCCCAAGGACTCTCTGGCTAGGATGTCAATCGGTCTCCAGTCACCAGCCCAACCAGCAATCACCCGGCAACCGCTAATGATATTCCCTGCCCAATTGTGATAGTAGTCCACCACATCCTTCGGGGTGATCCTCAGGTCCTGCTCACCCCGCCAATCAGATACCCTTACCTTGATATAGTTCTTGCCAGCTTCCAGGACGTATTCGGGAACGTTTCCCTGGTAAAACTCCTCCAGCCTGTCATACTGCTCTATCTTTGTCATCGTTTCTCTCCTTTTTCACGTTCAATTTTTTCTCTTGCTTCCTTAGCTCTCTTCGCTGCTCTTAATCTTAAAACTTCTGCACTCATTTTAGGCACATCTATAAACACAGGAGTTAATTCTTTAGACTCGGGTACTCTATCGTGCTTGAAAGGTGTATACAAACTATATTTCCCATCCTTATCGTGTGTCCGAGCAAAGTATTCTCTTCTCCTTCTAATCTTCTTTTTAGTTTTTCCAGCCTTTTTTCGTGTTTTGCCCATTATTTCTTCTCCTAATATTGCCTGTACTTTGCCCCACACCAGCACCGGGACATGGCAAAGAGGATATAGGTATCTCCATCCCGGATGATCTCACACTCCGTTAGCTTGACTTTGTGCCAGGTATGCCCAAAAGTATACCTATCACATCCCCTAGTCCAGCCTCTCTGCTTCACCAGTTCGACAGTCTCAAGGCTACCTCGTAGTATGAGTTCCTTTTTGTTCGTTAGCATAGTCACAATGCCTCCACCATCACCTCTGCCAAAGTGTGCTTGCCAAAATGTCGGTCTCTTTCTACTCCCAATCCTATTCCGTCCGTGATATACTCCAACTCCGATAGCCTAAAATAGCCTAATTCATTTGCAACCCCTCTTATGTAACCGAAAAAGATGTCCTCCTGGTCAAATTCAGTGGGATACCATTTCCATTGCACATTAGGAAGAAAGAATTTGACGATTACCTGGACATCTTTCGGCTTCTTTCCCTCGTTAGAGTGGAGTGCCGGTAGCTTCCTTCGTAACTCCTTGGTTAGTAGCATCATTTGTTATTCTCCTTTTCTATGATAGCCAGTTAATGTCTTTTTTTTTGCAGGCTTCCTCAATATCTTTCCCGTATTGCAGGGTTGTTCGTTTTATTCCCTGTTCATCGATATAGTCTATTCTATACGATGTATCTTCACCGAGACCTAACTTGAAACTTTTTCCTACTACTTCGGCGGTTATTAGCTTTTTCATTAACTAACTCCTATAAGTTCTTTAATTAAATTTACCGCTTCTTGTCCCCATTCCTTTGTGATATAATCATTCATAGAACCATCTTCTTCTATTCGGTAGCCAAGTTTTTGAAGGTAGGTATCAAATTTAATAATATCAAAATCCTGAATATTGAGAACGACTAATCTTCCTACAAAAGCTCCCAATGTAATCCCAAACATCCCCTGAAATCTCTTTCCCCACGTGCTCAACATTCTGTTCGCTACTGGATAACCTTCCATTTTCTTCCTCCGGTTGTTTTAGTCTACCTGCCCTAGCAGGGAGATACCTTGCAAATGTTGTTGTGTCGAATGGAACGGAGTCAGCCCCAGCCAACCCCTTTTGCGCACAAACCATTTAGGCTATCACGGCCATAGGGCAGATAGGTTATTCTCTTAGTTATTTTAGAAGTTTTCAATATCAATCTAGTATTATTATAATACATTTCTGAGAAAAGTCAACCCCCCCCGCTTCTATTTGTCCCGGGACTAATCGGTTAGATACCCTGTTCGGTCTCCAAAATGTTCTCTTGCAAGTCTGTAAAGAGTTCGTTGTAGTCTCTGGGAAAGCGGAGAGTAGCAATTGGTACATTTAGCTCTTCGTTTATTGAGAATAGATAGCACCAACTCTTTGTCTGTCATTATTTTTAATTTTTCGATTGTGTATCCCATCTCTCTTGCTCCTTTAGTTATAATATTTATTAATTACATATTGCCTTCATCGGCAAAAGAATAATAAATTGAGTCATCACCGATGATGATATAGTCCAATAATTGGACATTGAGAGTTTTACAGGCTCCTTGGAGTTGGTTTTTAATTGTAATATCACCTGTGCTAGGATGCGGATCTCCTGATGGGTGATTATGAATTAGAATAAGTGAGCGGGAGTTTGTCAAAAGAGATGTCCGGAGTATTGGTTTCGGATCGGTGAGAGTTGCGGTTGAAGTACCGATAAACACCACTTGAAAACATGATACGGTTCCATGTATGTCTATGTGAATAGCGATAACCTTTTCCTGTGTCTCGGATTGGAGATCTTTGAAGAGATTAACGGCATCGAGGGCTGATTTTATTTTCACTTTATCCTGTTCTCGGGGTTTGGTCTTAAACTTGACTTCTACTTCTCTGATGTATTGATTAGCTTCCATTGTTCTTTTGCTCCTTTCGTTGTATGTTGGGTTTGTCGACCCAGATTTGGATTCTATATTGTCGGCATGGTTCTGGTTCTGGCCAGTCCATTTTGTGGATAACGCCTATACGATACCTTAATTGGATGGCATCGGCTTTAGCCTTAAATCGTTTGACCATTTGTTTCAGTTTTGGCAGTAATTGACGCTTTGGGGAAAACCTGCTATCGGTTATAAATTGGAAGGAGATTTGGTGTACTTTCATGGAGTAATGAACTGGCTGAATTGAGTTGACTAGAGCGTAAATATCATTCTGGGTTAGTTTTTTCATCTTTTTTGCTCCTTTTTATTTTTTTAGTAAACACTCAAAGCAGGTCGTTCCCCCTAAAGAGAACATAAGAGCATCCATTTCTTCATTGCACTGCTTGCATTTTGTCCCAGGTACTTTTTGTTCGTCTTTTAGTATTCTGGTTATTCCTTTATGAGTCACAATTATTGACATCTGTTTTGCTCCTTTCTTTGTTCGTTGCGTCTGGTATACCGCAAGCTCGACGGAATTTATCCCATTGAAAACTGGAATCTTTCTGGTGTAGCCTGATTGCAAACAGTTCGGCAATAATAGCCGTTGGTGTATCTGGGATGAAGCCTTTATCGTTGGCTTCTTTAATTGTCTTGGCTATAAGTTCGTAGTCATTCTTGGTCATTTCTTTTGCTCCTTTCTTATCCTATATCTCTGGCAAGCCGGTCTATTTTGGAATTATGTCGTGTCAATATATCTAAGAATTTTTCCTGATTACTTCTTTCTTCTTGTCTTAATGCCTCTAATGCTTTGCCTCTTTTGCTGTTCTTGTGATGTCTGGTCACTTCCATATCCTCTCGGCGGAAGCTATGCTCGTGACAGTAATAAGACCTATCCCTTCTGCTATGAAGGAACTTCATTCTAACCGAGTTCGGGTTGATTGCGGTGATGATTCCCTCCCGGGTTGGCCGGGTCAGATACTTTGAGTACCGCCCGGTTAGCTTCTTGACCTTCGCACTCGCTCCTATGGCTAAGTCATTGACGTTCATTGACTTTGCTCCTTTTGAATGATGTCTCCTAAGATTTCTATAGCATTCCAAAGTGCGGCTTCTGAGCTTGAAGATAGGTTCAAGTCTTTGGCGGCTGTGGCTATATTTTCAAGATGTTCGATTACTTTTTCAGTGGATAACATTCCATAGTTGCTTTTGCGTAGCATTCTGATGTCCGGGTCGGTCTTTTCGGCTGTCTGAACAGAAAAGGGTATTTCCTTTCCTTCCTTCTTAAAGTATCTTTGCTTAGCTTCCCAGCCGGATAGAGTGAGGCCAGAGGATATATTTAATTCTTTTCTATCTTTGGCCCATATCAGATCCCACCGATTTCCGGGTTGCATTGCATCTCCGCTTAGTTCCCTGTCTTTGCCTTTGAGATTAATTTTAATTATCACTTCTCTATCTCCTTTTTTTTCAAGTTTTCTACTAGGTTTAGCACTGCCTCCCTTACTGCTTCCTGGCGGTCTTTACCCCAACCGAATCCTCCTACTTTACGAGGCCAAGTATTTTTTTTATTTATAGCACAATGGCACTTAAAACCTTCCGAACCGTAACACCGTCGGATAGGCTCCTCAAATATATATCCCATTCCCTCCAGTATTTTTTCAACCTCTTGCCAGGGGATGATACGAGTTACTATCAAAATAGGCCATTCATATTCTGTAGCAGCCTCGGAGATAAACTTCCCTGCTCTTTTACCCTCTATGGCAGGTATAATATCAACATAGAATAGAATCATAGGACCTCGGCAGACTTTATCCCCTACTTTCGGCTCCCACTCCCACCCTAATTCCTCCATCGCCTCTATCATCTTTCTTTCTTCCATCTTTCTTTCTTCTTGCATCTGTCTTGCTCCTTTCTCTTGATAGACTTATGACTGCCCCGATGTGTCTTTAGATGTGGTGGTAGCGTAAAAACGGTTCTACGACCGTACTACCCACCGGGGCAGGGTATAAGGCTACCTGGTCAGGCACAGGACCAATACCGCAATCCTTGTTAAAAGCCTGCTCGTTGAAATTGCCGTTTACCTTTTTGAATGCCGTGACAAATCTCCAATACACCACATTCCTAATAGGGCTGTTTGTCTGCTTGACATTGCCCTCGAGTCCTTTGATCACTCCTGCCACTAGGTCAATATCCTTTCTTTTCATCTTTGCTCTCCTTGTACTTCTTTTATGATATTCTTTGCCACCTTATCCACCTTGCTAAAATCTTTCAGGATGTTCTCGCTCAATCCCCAGGACTTCAGGTAAAAGACTGACTTTCTTTCAATTCCCAGAACCTTGCATGCCAAGTAAGTAGCTGTCTCGGCCTGTTGCTCGGCTACCCTGGACGGAGTACCATTATTGGAATGTTTCAGTTCCTTATGAACCCACTCATGAATGAGCGTCCCTGTATTCTCAGTCTCATCCAGGTTACTGTTCAGGGTGATCTCCCCATTCTGGCTGGTCACATAGCCCCCCTTCGCTATTTCCAGGGGCTTGAACCTGACTGTCCAGCCAGCCTTCTCCGTAGCCTTTTTTAACTCCTCAAATTTGACTTCTGACTTGGTAGTCATATTCCTCTTGACCGGCTCGCCCTCTGTCTGGCCTATATCGAACACCGGGACCGAGAAGAAGCCATGTAGTATCTTCACATCCTCTTTCTCTTGGCCTTCCTGTATCTCTCTCACTTTCTTGAACCAGGGAGCCAGGATCCAAACAGCCTTCCCTCCCTTCTTGACTGTTCTGTCTAGCTTCTTCCATTTCTTATAACCGGCCACCTGGGAGCAGCCTGCAAAGGATAGTATAATCTGATTGTAAAGGCTATACTGGTGAAATTCTACCATATCACTTAGTACGGATTGGAATTGCTTGTCGGTCATATTCTCTACATCGGTGAGCAGATCCTTAACTCTCTTGACATTCCTTTGTGTTATCTCTTTGTTCGTCATTAGTTTTCTCCTTTTTCTATATTATTCTAATACTATTATAATACATTTATAGAAAAAGTCAACCCCCCCTCGAGGAAATTATCCGTATTGTGCAATACGAGA
>SDBU01003997.1_pt1 | contig 18415 bp, 18 predicted proteins | sample 2277071 | NCBI WGS metagenome assembly SDBU01 (sample SAMN10397929, study PRJNA504765) | marine sediment metagenome | isolation source: marine sediment core GS08_GC12, 126 cmbsf | place: Arctic Ocean: Gakkel Ridge, Loki's castle | collected 2008 | reverse complement strand
TGTGATCCCGCGCTCTTTCTCTTCCGGCGCCTTGTCTATCTCATCAAACGCCATGAAGGTGCCGAACCCCTGCATCGCCGCCACTTTCGTGATCGCCGCCGTTAAGGTCGTCTTCCCGTGGTCAATGTGCCCTATTGTGCCCACATTCACGTGCGGTTTCGTTCGTTTAAATTTCTCTTTCGCCATTAGTCTTCTCCTTAAAATCCTTTACTCATAAGGATTCTTCAACTAGTACCAGAGCCCCCGATGGGAATTGAACCCATGACCTCATTCTTACCAAGAATGCGCTCTACCCCTGAGCTACGAGGGCTGGCTTTATACATAACGACAAGCTGTCAAAGGTTCATCACCTTTGCAGCTTGCAGAAAAGGTGGGCGGTGAAGGATTTGAACCTCCGTAGGCGTATGCCAGCTGATTTACAGTCAGCCCCGTTTGTCCACTTCGGTAACCGCCCAAGTAATAGAACCAGATATTTTTGCTCCCTGAGCAATTTTCAGGAGCCGACGACGGGACTCGAACCCGTGACCTGTCGCTTACAAAGCGACTGCTCTACCGATTGAGCTACGTCGGCAAGGGGCTCATTCCTTTATGACCCAAGCCAAGGCATTATATCAGATGGAAATAAGCACGGCAAGGTTCGTCATCGACAGAGGAAAAGTTTATCAGGTTTCCAGCCAATCGTCAATACTTCCAGTCAGCTGCGAAGCCCCTGGAAACCCCTTGCCTGCCAAATCAGATATAAAGCCACAGACCCAGCAACCGCTGCATTTAATGAGTCAATTTTTCCCCGCATCGGCAGCGCAAGTAAAAAATCACAGGAGGATCTGACCAGGTGCCGCATCCCTTCTGCTTCACTTCCAACAACCACAGCCAGGGGACCGGTCAGTTCTATCTGATCCGGCGTCTGGGACTGCTCTCCTTCCTCAAGTCCGATAACCCAAGCGCCTAGTTCTTTAAGTTGTGCCAGGGTTTGAGCCAGGTTGGCTTGAGTGATCAACATATGTTCGCTCGCCCCGGAAGATGCGCTTACCACAGCTGGTGTGACTGTGGCGGTTCTGCGGAAAGGCAGTACAATGCCGTGCACCCCAACCGCTTCCGCAGTGCGAATTAACGTGCCCAGGTTCTGGGGATCCTTAAGTGTGTCCAGCAGTAATACCAAGAGTGGGTCAGTGCTTTCATTTGCATTTTTTAGAATCTGCTGCAAATCAACATAGGGATAAGGGTTCACCTGCAAAGCTATCCCTTGGTGATGACTACCAAAAGAAGCCAGGGATTCCCGTGTTACCTGTGATATGGGGATGGAATTGTTTTTGGCCAGGTGGAGAATATCAGCTAAGCGCCCCTCCTCCTGAGTACCTCTGGCAATCCGCAGTTCGTAAAATTGCCTTCGCTCTGCCAGCAAAGTTTCATACACCGGGTTTCTGCCCCAAATCCACTCTTTCATTAATAGTCCCCCACGTTTCGCTGGGGAAGAACCCTCATGTTAACCCGGCAGGTTATTTCCAACGCCAGGTCGTCCCCCGAGAAGTATCCTCCAAGATGACATCCCGTTCTTCCAACTTATCGCGAATTATGTCTGACAATTCCCAGAGTTCATTTTCACGGAGTTTTTCTCTAATATCTATCAGCAGATCTATGTATTGACCGGCATCTCCTGCCTGTGCTTCCGGAAGATCCAGTTCAAGGCCCAACACACCAGTGAGTTCTTTCAGCACATCCTGCGCTGCCAACAAATATTTCGGATCCGCTCCTCTATCTCTTGCCAGATTGATTTCCTTCACAAAATCAAACAAATGCCCCATCGCTCCGGCAGAATTAAAATCATCGTCCATGGATATAAGGAAGAGTTTTTTCACCTGGTCTGTTTTCTTCTGGAGATCTCCTTTTTCCCAACCATTTTTTGGCAGGGCAGGACGCAGTGCGGAGCGCAGCCGTTTGAGCGCCTTTTCTGCATGCCCAATAGTTTCTTCATTAAATGTCAGGGGACTGCGGTAGCTTGAGTTTAGAATCATCATCCGCAGCACACCGGGTTCATATTTTTCCAGGAAGTTGTCCACTGTTACCAGGTTGCCAACCGACTTTGACATTTTTGCGCCTGAAAGCTGCATCATGCCATTGTGCATCCAGTAAGTTGCAAATTTTTTCCCATGCAGCGCTTCACTCTGGGCAATCTCATTCTCATGATGGGGGAAAATCAAATCATTCCCGCCACCATGAATGTCGATCTGGTCACCCAGATGGGATTGGCACATCACCGAGCACTCAATATGCCAACCTGGACGGCCATTTCCCCAGGGGCTGGGCCAACTCGGCTCATTGGGTTTGGCGGCTTTCCACAAAGCAAAATCCATAGGATGGTCTTTGCGGTCATCTACTTCAATCCGGTAACCCGCTTCCATATCTTCAATTTTCCGTCTGGATAGTTTTCCGTATTCGGGAAATTTTTCGACCCGGTAATAAACATCGCCATTTAAGGGATAGGCGTAGCCCTTTTCAACCAGATCTGCTACTGCTTCAACAATGCTGTTAATTTCCTCGGTTGCCCGAGGGTATTCGGATGCAGTTAGAATATTCAAATCTTTCAAGTGTTGGTCAAACTCATCTATATATCGCTGAGCAATCTGAATTGGGTCCACATCTTCCACGGCTGCCCGCTGGATGATCTTGTCATCAACATCAGTGTAATTTGTAACATGACGGACTTCATAATCCCGGTACTCGAGATACCTGCGGACAATATCAAAAACCAGGGCAGACATTGCATGGCCAACATGGGCTTTATCATAAACTGTTGGTCCGCAAACATACATGGAAACCTTCCCGGGCTGAAGGGTTTCTAATGTTTCTTTTTTCTTGGTTAAGGTATTGTAGATTTTAATGCTCATTATTTATTCCTGATTAATCGTTAGTCCCCATCCGGTTTGGCAAAGATCATTCTCCCCGCAGCGGTCTGCAGCACTTTGGTGACAATGGAATTGATGTCCTCATTCATGTGGTCCTTACCATCCTCAACCACAACCATAGTCCCATCTGAGAGATAACCAACTCCCTGTCCTCGCTCTTTGCCTTCCTGGATTATTTTAACTTCCACGGATTCTCCAGGTAAGAGAACAGCTTTTACAGAATTTGCCAGTTCATTAATATTTAATACCGGGACACCCTGAATTTCCGCCACGCGATTGAGATTATAATCATTGGTCAGAATGGGACAGCTCAACTGCCTGGCCAGGATCACCAATTTGCTGTCAACTTCCCGAGTTCCTTCTACGTCAATATCACTGATTCGGACCGGTATAGTATTGGATTCCTGGAGGTCTGCCAGAATTTCCATACCTCTCCTCCCACGCTGCCGGCGCAGTCCATCTGCTGAATCCGCAATATGTTGAAGTTCATCCAGAACGAATCGGGGAATAAGAAGTTCTCCAACCAGGAACCCTGTTTGGGCAATATCAGCGATTCTACCGTCAATGATCACACTAGTATCAACCAAAATGACCCGTTCTTTGTCCCTCGTTTTTCCTCCCCTATCAGTCAGGCTAAACGCCCTGCCACCGAAGATGGAAAAGATATCATTCTTGCGGGAAACAAAAACCGCCACACCTATATAACCAAAAAGCAATACTCCGATGAAGGGAAAAACCTCTCCCAGGGGAGATGGCAGCAAGGAAATCGGAAATGCCAGCAAGGCAGCAATCACTAACCCTATAGACAATCCCGCTAATCCTGATCCTAAAGTTCTGGTATCCAGCTGGCTTAATAAATTCCGGAGTGATCTTATCGGCCGGGTGGTCAGAGTGGGGGTTAATACCAACCCAAACAGCGCGCCAACCAGTCCAAAAATTACAGCCCCTTCTTCGATTGTAATTGTAGTGACTTTTGCCAGATCAACACCAAAATACCCCCCCAGCAATCCAAACACGACCATACCAATAATACGAAATACAAATTCAGGACTCATCATACCCCTCCTAATAAAGAAAAACAGCGACCACCAGGTATCTGTGCTCGCCAACCAATCCCAATCAAGAGAGATATTTTGATGCCAAAAATCTAAGTTAGACTGCCTGTTTTGTAATAAAAAATTGTCCTAAAATAAATCGGTAGGGCAGATAACAAAAAATAATGGCAAAATAAGTCCCGGTAATTCTTTTGGCAGAGCCAGATAAAATAATGAATAATTCCGCCTTAATAATAGCATGACGGTTCTTGCAAGTCAACTCGGGTTCCCGGCATGATCAAATTCTTAATAAGATTCAAATAATCTGGGGCTCCTGACTATTCAATTATACTGAAAATCGGTTTTAGATTTTACATTCCCGGATCGATCTGTCGTATAATGTAGCTATTAAAATGATTTCCCTAAACGGAGGAATTCATGGAAGATAAAAAATACAGGAAGATCATCAACTCCTGGAGTATGTATGACTGGGCAAATTCCGCCTTTGCAACAACCATCATGGCGGTGGTTTTACCTATCTATTATTCCACAATCGCAGCGCCATCATTAACACCAAACCAAACCACATCATATTGGGCTTATACAAATTCTATCGCCTTAATATTAGTGGCAATAATCAGTATTGGACTTGGCGCGGTTGCTGATTTCAGGGGAGAAAAGAAACGCTTTTTAACAATTTTTGCCTTAATTGGAATAGCAGCTACAGCGTTTATGTTTTTCCTTACTTCCGGAGATTGGTTATTTGCCTCCGTCCTATTTATTATCGGGAATATTGGTTTTGCCGGCGCCAATGTATTCTACGATTCCCTGCTTCCCCATATTGCTCAAAAGGGCGATATCGATCAGGTCTCTACCAGGGGATACGCAATGGGATATCTCGGAGGTGGTATCTTACTGGCAATAAACCTAGTAATGATCATGTTCCCGGATTATTTTCCAAATCTAATTCCTGGATATAGTCCTGGTTATATAAAGGGAATTATGACTAGGATCTCCTTGGCCAGTGTGGCGGTCTGGTGGTTGGTTTTCACAATTCCGCTCTGGAAAAACGTGCCGGAACCCCCCCGTAAAATCTACGAAGGAGAACTCGATTCAAATCCCTTTACCGCGGGATTTAAACGGCTTACGGTTACCTTCAAGGAAATAAGAAAATATGGGGAATTATTTAAATTCCTAGTTGCCTTCTGGCTTTACAATGACGGCATTGGCACAATTATTAAGATGGCGACCATTTACGGAAAAGAAATTGGAATCGGTCAGATTCATTTAATCGGAGCTATTCTGATGGTTCAATTTGTCGGCATTCCTTTCTCATTTGCGTTCGGATGGCTGGCAAAAAAAATTGGCACAAAAAAATCCATTTACATCACCCTGAGTGTCTATACCTTGATATCCATCGGCGGGTACTTTATGAATTCAGCAATTCATTTCTGGATCCTTGGTTTTGCTGTAGCGCTGGTTCAAGGTGGAAGCCAGGCATTAAGCCGCTCTCTTTATGGCCGGATGGTTCCCAAGGCGCAATCTGCTGAATTTTTCAGTTTCTTCAGTGTAAGCGGAAAACTTGCAGGGTTTTTCGGTCCGCTAATCTTCGGTTTGGTCAGCCAAATGATGGGCAACAGCCGTCTGGGTATTGTCTCGCTGGTTATTTTCTTCATCGCAGGCGGATATTTACTGACCAGAGTGGATGAGGAAAAAGGAATTCGAGTCGCCAAAGAGGCTGACGCCCTGGCTGTCCAAGAAGCCTAACATTTATGCCCGGTCGTTTAGATCCAGATTTTTTAGCAGGGCAGCAGACCATGTTTACCCGCATCGCCCGGCATTATGACCTGATAAATCATTTGATGTCAGGGTGGCAGGATAATTCCTGGCGACGATATACAATGAAACAGGCAGCCCTGCCAAATTCCGGGCGCTTGCTTGACATTGGCACCGGAACGGGCATGCTGGCAATGGAAGCATGCAAACAATACCCTTCCAGCCAAATCATTGCAGCCGATCTGACGCTGCCCATGATGGAAATCGGCCGGAGAAAAAATCGCCGGGCTGGTCTGGATTGGACCGCCTCGGAAGTCACTAATTTACCTTTTCTATCCAACTCGTTTGATGCGGTTGTTTCCGGCTTTCTGGCAAGAAATCTGAGCGATCTCCATCAGGGACTGACCGAACAATATCGAATTTTAAAACCAGGTGGAAGAATTGCTATCCTGGATACAACCAGAAGACCAAAAAACACCCTAACTCCTCTGATACGATTTTACATGGTTCATTTAATTCCTACTTTGAGTGGTTTGATCACCGGGAATAAAGAAGACTATATCTACCTCTACGAATCAACTGAGGGATTTCTCCGCACGGAAGAATTGGCTGCTTACCTGGCAGCTATTGGATTTAAGAAGGTCCTCTTCAAACGTTTTATGTTTGGTATGATTGCAGTCCACTGGGGGGAAAAATGACCGCCTATCAACCCTCTGCTCAGGCAGCAGAAAGAGGAGAACCCTCGTATGTCTGGAGAGCTGGACAGCAGCGCAGACTGGAGATGATTAAGGCTGCCGCTGGAAAGAGAATTAAAGGGAAAATCCTGGAAATCAGCTGCGGTGTCGGACTCTACCTGGAACACTTAATCCCTATGGGTGGGGAGCTGATCGGAACCGAATTTGACCTGCCGCGGGCAAAACAAGCCCAGGAAAAAAGCGATCAGATACTGGGCGCTGCCGGGGAATACTTGCCTTTCCCAGAGGGCACTTTTGATCTGATCCTCAGCAATGAGGTTATTGAACATGTAGCAGATGACAAGCTGGTAATCCACGAAATGGTACGAACTCTAAAACCAGGAGGCCGAATCGTTTTATTCTGTCCTAACCGCTGGTATCCTTTTGAGACCCATGGGATATATTGGCGGGGAACCTACCAGTTCGGGAATAAACCCCTGGTTAATTATCTACCCCTCCCTTACCGGAATCGACTGGCTCCCCATGTCCGGATCTACACCCGGAAAGATTTGAAGGAACTTTTCTATGATCTACCGGTTCGATTCATCGAGAGAACCGTGATTTTCGGAGGGTATGACAACATCATCGATCGCTTCCCGCGTCTTGGACGCTGCCTGCGGTCAATTCTCTACCTGTTGGAAAAAACCCCGTTCAGAGTACTGGGATTGTCACAGTTTTGGGTAATTGAGAAAAAGAAGGAAACAGAGAAATGAAAGAAAACATTGAACTATTAATCGGTAATGAACTGCGGGATAGAGGATGGCGGTTAGCCATCGCGGAATCCTGTACCGGTGGATTAATCGGACACCGGATCACCAATAATTCCGGATCGTCTACCTATTATCTAGGCAGCATCACTGCCTACGCATATCGAGCCAAAGTGCGCCTGTTGGGTGTATCATGGGATACACTGGAAAAATACGGCGCAGTGAGCGAAGAAACAGTGAAAGAAATGGCGCTGGGAATCAGGCACGCGTTAGCAGCTGATATTGGACTATCCGTGAGCGGAATTGCCGGACCAACCGGAGGTACCCCTGAGAAACCGGTAGGATATGCATGGATCGGGCTGAACACTCCCACTGGAATCTGGACTCTCCAGCATAACGCAGGGGGAGACCGGATTGAAAATAAACAAGAAGTTGCCCAAATTGCGCTGGAGTTTTTATATAAATTTTTAACAAACGATGGAAAAAATTGAAATAACCACAAAATTCAAACGGGATGGATCCCTGATCCCGATCGAGTTCTTAATTGATAATGTGCCTGTCCGGGTTCTGGATGTTGGCCGGCAGTGGGAATCGGATGACGGGAAGCACATCCTGGTGATGGATTTACAAGGTCAAACGTACCACCTCTTTTTCCAACTCCAGGATTTGGGCTGGTATCTTGTTCGTGATATCAAACCGCCAGCTGAGCCGTCTTGAGAGGATAAGAAATGACTTATACAGTAAAAGACAATATAGTAGTCACACTTGATTATAAGTTGATCGTTGAAGATGAAATGATGGAAAGCACAGAAGATGGGGAACCGATCAAATTTATCCAGGGACTTGGACAGATTATTTCCGGACTTGAAAATGCCCTCTACGGTCTTAAAATCGGGGATCAAAAGACTGTAGTTATCCAACCGGGGGATGGCTACGGAGAGTACGACCCAGAGTCCCTTCAAGAAGCGAAGAAAGAAGAATTCAGTGAAGAAATACCTCTAGACATGGGGACATTCTTAGATCTGGAAGATGATGAGGGTGATATTCTCAGCGCCCAGATTGTTGCTGCTGAGGAAGATACGGTGACCCTCGATTTTAACCATCCACTGGCGGGGAAAACGCTGACCTTTGAAATCACCTTGACCGATCTCCGTCCCGCTACGAAAGAAGAGCTGGATCACGAGCATGTGCATTAAATAATTATCGATCCAGGGACTGGGTCCTTTAAAAGGACCCAGTCCCTGAATTAGATACAAAGGGGGAAATATATGTCAAAAAGAACCGTTCCGTTCATCTCGGGTCATTATTATCACATCTACAACAAAGCAGTAACCGATAATAAGCTTTTCAATGAAGAAAAGAATTACCACTTCTTCATATCCAAGATAAAGAAATACCTTCTGGACTGTGTGGATGTCATTGCTTACTGCTTGATGCCCAATCATTATCATCTGATCATTCAATTGAAAAACACTGAATTGCCTTCTCCGATGCAGAAGTTAGCCCTTTCCTACTCCGTCACATTCAATAAAATTTATCAACGAACCGGTCATCTGTTTCAAGGGCCCTATCAAATTAAACACATAAGTGATTCGGTTTATCTATTACATCTCTCCAGATATGTTCATCTGAACCCGGTGACTGCAAAATTGGTGTCAAGGGCAGAATTTTGGTATTTCTCCAGCTATCCTGAATATGTCGGTTTAAGAAAACCAGATTTTGTGAAACCAATGTTCATTCTTGATCAATCCGGTAATGAAAATGAATGTAAGCTTGAAGAAAAACATGCAGATTATAGAAGATTTGTGGAGGACTGGGAAGCAGAGTATATGAGATTCAATTTCAAAGATTAAGGACTTCCCAAGGAACCAGGTCCTTTTAACGAGACCTCGCCCCTTGGTTTTTTTCTCACGCCACCTCACCCACCATCACAGAGGAAAATTCTAAGCCCTTTTCCCCCACATCCACCCGGATGGTGTCACCCACAATAAACTCACCGGACAGGATCGCCATGGCCAGAGGATCCTGGAGCTGTTTTTGAATGGTCCGCTTTAATGGCCGGGCACCGTAATCGGGATTATATCCCTGGTCAGCAAGATATTGCTGGGCTTCTACTGTAACTTCAAGGGAAAAACCCTGTGTCTGGACAAGTTTTTCCACCCGTTTCAATTGGATGCCGACAATTTCCAGAATGTGCTCCCTGGAAAGGGGATGGAAACTGACAATTTCATCCACCCGGTTTAAGAATTCTGGGCGGAATGTAGCCCGGAGTACTTTTTGAGTGTATTCCCTGGCTTCTTCCTCATTCCAGTTCTCAGCCTGCCCAGTCCAAGCTTCACTGCCGACATTGCTGGTCATGATTATCACAGTGTTTCTAAAGTCCACTGTTCTGCCCTGACCATCCGTCAGCCGTCCGTCATCTAACAGCTGCAGTAAGGTATTAAGTACGTCACTGTGAGCTTTCTCAATCTCATCAAACAACACCACACTGTATTGTCGCCGCCGAACTGCTTCCGTAAGCTGACCGCCTTCTCCATAGCCAATATAACCTGGAGGGGATCCGATCAATCTGGAAACGGTATGTTTTTCCTGATATTCACTCATATCGATCCGCACCATGGCTTCCTGGTTGTCGAATAGGAAAACAGCCAGCGCGCGGGCGAGTTCTGTTTTTCCAACCCCTGTGGGTCCCATAAATATAAAGGAACCAATCGGGCGGTTAGGATCCTGCAATCCAGCCCGGGATCTGCGTACAGCATTGGATACCACCTGGATAGCAGCATCTTGACCCACAACCCATTCATGAAGACGCTCCTCCATGTGAATCAGTTTTTGGGTTTCACTTTCCATTAACCGGGAAATTGGGATACCCGTCCAGCGGGAAATCACGCCAGCAATTTCTTCCTCATCGACTTCTTCTTTAAGCATGGCGCCATCTGCTTGGACTTCTTTTAATCGCCCTTCTTTTTCATTAAGGGTCTCTTCCAGGTCGCGTAAAGTGCCATATTGAAGCCGGGCGGCAAGTTCCAAATTTGCTTCTCGCTCTGCTTTTTCAATTTCAACCCGAGTCTGGTCCATCTCTTTTTTGACCTGTCGAACCTCACCGATGATCTCTTTTTCCATCATCCAGCGTGTATGGAGGTGTTTTTGATCTTCTTTCAGGTTGGCCAGATCTTTCTTCAAAACGATTAATCGTTCTTTGGAAGATTTATCCTTTTCCTTTTTCAGCGCTTCCCGTTCAATTTCCAACTGCATAATCTGGCGATCAACTTCGTCCAAAGCGCGAGGTTTGGAGTCAATTTCCGTTCTCAGTTTGGCTCCAGCCTCATCGATTAAATCAATTGCTTTGTCAGGCAGCTGCCGGTCCGCGATGTAACGGTTGGAGAGGGTTGCTGCAGCAATCGTTGCTGGATCTGTAATGCGCACTCCGTGATGTATTTCATAACGTTCTTTTAATCCACGCAAAATACTGATTGTCGCTTCCACGCTGGGTTCTTCCACCAGTACGGGCTGGAAGCGCCGCTCCAAAGCGGCGTCTTTTTCAATATACTTCCTATATTCATTCAGCGTGGTGGCCCCAATCAGATGCAGCTCACCCCGGGCAAGCATCGGTTTGAGCATATTGCTGGCATCCATCGCCCCTTCTGCAGCGCCCGCTCCCACCACTGTATGCATCTCATCCACAAACAGCAGAATTTCACCCTCTGCAGAAATGATTTCTTGTAATACTGCCTTTAACCGTTCTTCAAACTCACCCCGATATTTTGCGCCCGCAATCAGGGCGCCCATATCAAGCTGAATGAGCTTATTATTCTTTAAACCATCCGGAACGTCACCGTTGACGATACGCTGAGCAAGTCCTTCCACGATAGCTGTTTTTCCTGTTCCCGGTTCTCCAATCAGGGCAGGATTATTTTTTGTCCTGCGGGAAAGGATCTGGATCAACCGACGGGTTTCTTCATCCCGTCCAATCACAGGATCCAGTTTTCCCCGCCGTGCTAAATCGGTCAGGTCGCGACCATATTTTTTTAAGGCTTCGTATGTATCTTCCGGTGTCTGGGATGTCACCCGTTGAGAACCGCGGACATCTTTCAGCGCTTCCAATACAGCATCTAAGGTTAAGCCAAAGTTCTTTAAACGGCGTCCTTCAGGGCTCTCAATCAAGCCCAACAGGAGATGTTCGGTGGAAACATATTCATCCTGCATGCCTTTTGCATATCTCTCTCCGGCAGACAAAACATCACTGGTTTTTCTGTTTAACCCTACTCTGATGTTGCCGCCGTATACTTTCGGTCGTTCAGAGAGATCCTTCCGCAGTTCCTCGCGCAGACCCTGGATTCCCCCCGCAATCCTGGTTACAACCGCAGGTACAACACCCTCACTTTCTTCCAGCAGGGCATACAAAAGGTGAATTGGTTCAATTTCCTGATGATTAAATTCCTCAGCCAGCCGTTGGGCACGTAAAACAGCCTGCTGGGATTTAGCTGTATAGTGATCTAAGTTCATATTATTTCCTCCATATTCAATCCCCAGAGAGAACTTCAAACCTCTCGGGAGGTTGGATCCACTTCATTAATTATATAATTCCACTCTATGAAATGAATAAGAGATATGTAATAGAAAGGTATGAAATGAAAATTAGATTTACAGACAATTTCCCGGAGTTTTTGAAGTTATGCTCCCGGAGTTTTAAAAACTCCGGGAGCCTTAAGCCACATTATTCCACAATCACTTCAAATTCGCCGTCGCTCACCCGGACCTGTAAATGTTCGCCGGAGCTGACCTGCCCCACTTGGTATACCGTGGATCCATCGTCTGCGGTCAGGACCGCATATCCGCGTTTTAAGATCGATTCCGGGTTGAGGGCGGACAACCTGGCCTGGATTGAGTTACATTTGTCCCGTGACCCTTTCAAAAACCCTGCTGCCGCTCTTTCCAGCCGACCGGATAATTCATCCAGCCGCAGACGGCCGTTAATGATTTCTCCCAGGGGTGATAGCCGGGTGATCACACTGGACAAGGTTTCCAATTTCCAGCGTTGTTCGGAAAGGATTCCCTCGATTGATCTTAACAACCTGGCTTCAAATTCACCGATACCAGTTCGTAATTCCCCCTGATCCGGAACCGCAAGTTCTGCTGCTGCCGTTGGCGTTGGCGCACGCAGATCCGCCACAAAATCAGAAATCGTGAAATCGGTTTCATGCCCCACTCCACTGATCACCGGGACTGGAGATTCAAATATTGCCCGTGCAACCCGTTCATCATTAAAAGCCCATAAATCCTCAATTGATCCCCCTCCACGTCCGATTAGAATCAAATCCGGTTTAAGGACATAGAGCCGATTTAGGGCAGCGACAATCTCCGCTGGGGCATTTTCTCCTTGCACGGAAGTCGACGACAATAGAATTGTAACTAACGGGTACCGGCGCATTAAAGTATCCTTCATGTCCTGGAAAGCAGCCCCGGTTGACGAGGTCACAATTCCAATCCGGGACGGCCAGGCGGGCAGCGTTCTCTTCCGCCCTGGATCAAACAACCCTTCCCCTTCTAGCTTGGCTTTCAGCCGCTGGTATTCCTGGAATAGTTTTCCTTCTCCCCGTGGTCTGAGAAAATCAATGTACAACTGGTACTGCCCCCGCTGTTCATACACATTGAGATTACCGTGGGCTTCAATGGCCGCGCCTTCCTGCAGCAGCGTACCCACCGCTGAAGCGCGGTTTTTCCACATCACGCAGCGCAAAGATGAATTCTGATCCTTAAGGGTGAAATACAGGTGACCCGAGGCTGGGCGGGAGAGATTGGAGATTTCCCCTTCCACCCAAAGATCCTGCAAGCTGCTGTCAGATTCCATCAGGGTCTTCAGGTAAGTATTTACCTCAGAGACAGTCCAAAAACGGGAAAAACCGGGTAATTCCGGTGCTGAAAACATAGCCATAGTATAAAGGGAACCTGGTTGGATGGCAAGTTTCGGATGGCATACCAGAAAAGGATATTCTTCCTCAAAGTCTGGCAGAAGCGGGAATTTTCGGGGGAAATTCCACCATCAGCCAAAAGGGTATCCTGGCAAGTGCCAACTCTGCCTGTGATACAATTTTTTTATTATGGAGGTCTCTGAACACATCCAGGATATCTTGAAATCCGTCCCCAACCAGCCCGGCTGTTACCTGATGAAGAATGACCAGGGAAAGGTAATTTATGTGGGCAAGGCAATAAACCTCCGCCACCGGGTGCGTTCCTATTTCCATGCCAGCGCAGGTAAAAATCCCCGGACGAGTCATCTGGTGAACAACATCAGGGATATTGAATGGATCATCGTCGGTTCTGAGTTGGAAGCCCTGATCCTGGAAATGAACCTGATCAAGGAATACCAGCCTTTTTATAACGTCCAGCTCAAGGATGACAAACGCTACCCCTACATCAAAATCCATTGGTCAGATCCATATCCCAAAGTGACGGTAACCCGAAAGGTGGATAAAGACGGATCCCGTTATTACGGTCCCTATATCAACGTTTGGGCTATCAACCAGACCTTGGATTTACTGCGGCGGATCTTTCCCTACCTGACCTGCAACCGGACCATTACCGGTGAAGATCAGCGGGCCTGTCTATATTACGATATTCAACTCTGCACCGCTCCCTGCATCGGCCGGATCAACCAGGAAGAGTACCGGAAAATGATCAAAGAATTGGGGGCATTCCTCAACGGTCGGACTGAATCAATAGTGTCAAAGCTAGAGGCAGAGATGAAACAAGCCTCTTTAAATATGAAATACGAGAGAGCAGCCCAGATCCGGGACCAGCTGGATGCGATCCAGAAAATCGTCGAGAAGCAGCGGATTATCTCTACCAAATTTACCGATTCTGATGTGATTGCCATGGCCAGCCTGGAAAACACAGCCTGCGTGCAGGTATTTTTCATTCGGGGAGGAAAACTAACCGGCCGGGAATACTTCCTGGTTGAGGATATCGATCAAATCGCCGATAAAGACCTGCTTTCAGAAGTCATCAAACAGTTTTACGACCAGGCGCCGACCATTCCGCCTGAAATCCTGCTGCCCCGTGAAGTGGAAGAAGCCAGGATCATCCGCCAGTGGTTAAAGAGCCAACGTGGCGGAAAAAAAGTGGAATTGATAGTTCCCAGGAAGGCGGAAAAGAAAAAACTGATCGACATGGCAGCAGAAAATGCGGCAGCCATGTTAACGGCTCTAAAGTCCCGCGAAAATTCCGAACAAGAGCGGGCTGAGGGTGCACTGGATGACCTGCAGACTCAATTGAAATTGAGTGCACCTCCCATGCGGATCGAATGTTATGACATCTCCAATACCGGGGGTACTGCCCTGGTGGGAAGCATGGTGGTTTTCCTCAACGGGCGTCCAGAAAAGAACCACTACCGCCATTTTAATATCCGGTCTGTGCAGGGACCCGATGATTATGCCAGCATGGAAGAAATCCTGCGGCGGCGGTTTCAGCGGCTGGTACTCTCCGATGAAGAAGCCAAGAAGCCAGGGGGGAAACCAGATTCTTCTTTTTCATCCTTGCCCGACCTGGTATTGGTAGACGGCGGCAAAGGACAGCTCAACCGGGCGGTGGAAGTGCTGCGGGAGTTTGATCTGCTGGATACCATTCCGGTTGCCGGCCTGGCCAAACGCCATGAAGAAGTCTATCTTCCTGATGAAGGTTATCCGGTGAGTTTTGAAAAAAATTCTCCCGGGCTGCAGCTGCTGCAGCGGTCCCGGGATGAAGCGCACCGCTTTGCCATTTCTGCCCACCGCAAACGCCGTTCCCACCAGGGATTGCAGTCCAGCCTGGAAAAAATACCCGGGATTGGTCCAACCCGCCGGCGCGAATTGCTTAAGAAATTCCACACGATTCAGAACATCCGGCAAGCCAGCGTGGAAGAACTCTCTCAAACACCAAAAATTACTCTCAAAATCGCTCAATCTATCAAAAAGCATTTGGAATAACAGCCCAGCCGTGCTAAAATGAGCCTCACTCTATCAAAAAGCATTTGGAATAACAGCCCGGCCGTGCTAAAATGAGCCTCACTTGAAAATATCAGCAGCCCTTAAGGAGCCTTATGTCCCGCAATAAACGCCAACTGCGATTACAACGAATTGTTATGAGTGTTATCGGAATCCTGATCGTGCTTTCCATGATTGGTGGGATGATGCTTAGATAAACCTCTACCACTTTTTCCCTGTCCACTAACCAGTTTTAGAATAAAGGAGTTGGGTATGGTTAAGAACAGATCCACTCTCTGGTATACAGCCCTACTTATCGGCTGGAGTTTTGACCTGCTGTACTGGGGAAAACCCCTGGGAATATCCTTTTTTATCCAGGTCGTCCTGCTGTTAGCCGGCCTGGTTACCCTTTCCCTCATAGAGGAAAAACCCCCGGTCACCAAAAGCCTGCCGCTGATCCCCGTGATCCTTATCTTCAGCGCTCTGGGATTTATACGGGAAGAACCCTTTACCAGGGTACTGAATCACCTAATGACCTTTGGATTCCTGGCTTTATTCACCCTTTCCTTCCGGGGCGGCCGCTGGTTTGCCTACAGTCTGAGTGATTATATTGTCGGCGCTTTCCGGCTCTTTGTGAATTCGATTGCGATGCCGTTTAACCTGATCACCACAAAAAAGGAAGAAAAGGAAGAAGTCGGAGAGGAACTACCCAAACGGTCAGGCTGGAAAAAGAGCCTGCCTTATTTACGGGGTATCCTGCTGGCGCTGCCGGTTGTGGCTGTGCTGGCTTCCCTGCTGGCAGAAGCGGACCCCATCTTTTCCGAATTGCTGCAGGATATCATTGAGCTGCTGCGGCTGGAAAAGCTGCCGGAATACATCTTGCGCCTGGTCTTCATCAGCATCTGGACTTTCCTGACCGGGGGGCTGCTGCTGCACGCCCTCTTTAAAAGCGAAGAGGAAACGCTGGTCGGTATCGATAAACCCTGGCCTCCCCGTTTCCTGGGCTTCACGGAAACCACCATTATCCTGGGCAGCGTCAACCTGCTATTTATTTCCTTTGTCACCATTCAGTTCAGGTATTTCTTCGGGGGAGAAAAGAACATCTCCCTGCAGGGATTCACCTATTCCGAATATGCCCGGCGCGGTTTTGGAGAGCTGTTAACTGTGGCGTTATTCTCCCTGTTTTTGTTCATGGTTTTAAGCGGGATCACAAAAAGGGAAAAAAGGCGGGACCGGATAACTTTTTCTGTCCTGACCGGAACGCTGACCGCATCCATCGGCGTGATCCTGGTTTCTTCTTTACAGCGGCTGGCCCTGTATGAAACCGCTTACGGTTTCACCCGGCTGCGGACCTATTCCCACCTCTGTCTGTTGTGGATCGGGGTCCTGTTCCTGGCTATCCTGATCCTGGAAATCTTCCAGGGTTGGCGCTACTTTACTCTGGCAAGCCTGGCTGCAGTGGCGGGATTTGTGCTGACTATGGGCGCGTTAAACGTGGACGGCTTAATCACCCGTCAAAACATTCAGCGGCTAAAGACGGAAGAGGCTTCCCTGGATACTCCCTATCTTAAGACCCTCTCCAACGATGCCATCCCGGACCTGATCCAGCTGGCAGAACATCCGGCGCTCACGGAACGGGAAAGTCAGGAAATTGCCGCCATTCTGGCCTGCCGGGCTTTTGAGCTGGACGATACTCCCCGGAAATGGCAGAGTTTCCTGGTACCCACCTTCCGGGCAGAAAAAGCACTGCGCGAAAACGCCAATTTATGGGAGGACGTTCAGCTCAAGGAAAATGAGTGGGGCTCCCGATACGTGAAAATTGGGAATGAGGATTTTTACTGCGGATACAGCAACTGGGATTAATACTACTCGCCTTTATATTTATCCAGTGAAAGCGAAATGGTTAATCCCTGGTTGGTTTTTTCCATCACAGCCGGGGATAGGGTACCTAGTTTTTTTACCAATCTTTTCTTTGAAATGGACCGCACTTGAAATGTATCTGCCGAGGATGGTTTTAACAAACCACTCTCGGCTGTGACCTTAATATACACCTACCAGGGAGCATTTTCAAAGCCGGGATTCCAGGCAGTTAGTGGGACAACAATTTTTAGCGGCAATTATGCCAGCGTGTCCCTGTTAACGATCACGCAGGGACGGTTCTTTTTTATTTCCGCCCCAACTGTTGGATCCAAATTCGCCTGCCAGACCTCTCCCCTTTTCATAAGAAATCCTCTCCATCGAGATCTGTGAAAGCGGTGAGTTCCTGATCGGTTTCATAAAGTGGGGCCAGCTCTCTGACTGCCCTTTCCAACTCGAGCTCCTGCTCCCGATCAAATTCCCGCTCACCAGCAAGGCGCACAAAGGCTGATTTGGAGATCCCTCTTTTTTTCGCCGCGGAAGTTAATCGTTTTTCCAGGGTTTCACTGATTAATATATTCAGTCTTTGGGTTTTTTCACCACTACCAGGGACCATCATGCACCCCTTGTATACTCATCTAATATACACATAAGGTATACACATATTTAAGAGGGATGTCAATCCAACGCCCCCGAAGACACTCATTCAGATATGATGGCAGGTACGGTGGTGATGATTGGAGAATTAACTTGATATCAGCCTATTTTGCCCACCAGCGCTTGAGAGGGGGCTTTGGAGGCGCGGTACTGTTCAATCCAGGGATCTTTCCTTAAGCGCAGGAAGATCTGGTGGTCTTCGTTTAAGCAATCCCACTCCCCTCTGGTTTTGAGGTGGTAGGTATGCACCATACAGACCGGGCACCAGGAAAATTTGCTTTGTTTTTCGGTTTTAGTTATCATGTCCGCACTGCCTTTCCGCAGGTTTCTTTGATTAATAGACATCCCTTCTGGTAGAAGTTACGACCTGCTTAAGAAGGTTATGTGCAAGATTTGTGCCGCATCGGTAAAATCACCCCTGTATTTGTGGGTTTCTGGTCAATTGCCCCCTAGCAGTAGGGGTATTAGTCAGTAATCAGTGTTCAGGTATCTTCAGTTAGTAGTAAGTAGTAAGGAGTAAGAAGTAAGAAGTAATTAGTGAATGGAGAATAACGATCAGTGTTTTCTATTCAGTATGCCCAGAGGTATATCAAAGGGCTAAGAACTGCGCCCTCTTAAGAAAGTATCTTATTTTCAATTCGATCTATGTTATCAATGCCAAATATTTAAACTTTCTAACATTCAACCTTGGCTCTACTGAAAAAAGGGGGGTAAAAAGAGGTAAATCTTAAGAATTTAACTTATACTTTCCATATTGGATCAAACCACACGATAATCCCGCGGAGC
>SDBU01003996.1_pt1 | contig 18417 bp, 10 predicted proteins | sample 2277071 | NCBI WGS metagenome assembly SDBU01 (sample SAMN10397929, study PRJNA504765) | marine sediment metagenome | isolation source: marine sediment core GS08_GC12, 126 cmbsf | place: Arctic Ocean: Gakkel Ridge, Loki's castle | collected 2008 | reverse complement strand
GTGGCTCTGGCAGTACCGTCATCACTGATGATTACCCTGGGCGTCATTTATTTTATGGGTTTGAGCCTGAACATCCTGTCAATGCTGGGACTGATGCTGGCGGTGGGCATGCTGGTGGACAACGCGGTGGTCATCACCGAAAGCATCCACCGGCGGCAACAGACAGAAGGCTTCGGCTTCAAAACCACCATCGGCGGTGTCAAGGAGGTGGCCCTGGCGGTAACGGCCGGCACCTTTACCACTGCGATAGTGTTTCTACCCAATATTATCTCCGACGACAACGAGTTGTCTATCCAGTTGAAACACGTAGCCATCACCATCGTGGTGGCCCTGGCGGCCTCCCTGATTATCGCCCAGACGATTGTTCCGCTGCTGGCGTCCCGCATCAAGGCCCAGGGTAGCGCCCCCAAACGCACGGCCGTCACGGCACTGCAGGAAAAATACGCCCGGGTGTTACGCTGGACCCTGGAACACCACCGGACCAGCATCGGGATCGTATTCCTGGTGATCGCCAGCACGGCCATCCCCATCAAGTTTGTTAAGACGGACCTGTTCCAGGAGCCGGAAAGCAAACGGCTGCGTCTGCAGTATCACATAAACGGCCAGTATAGCCTAGCTAAGGTGGAAGAGACGGTGGACAAAGTGGAGGATTTCCTGTTCGCCAACCAGGAACAGTTCCAGATAAAGTCGGTTTATTCCTTTTACACAACCAATTATGCTAATTCCATGATTTATCTCACCGATGACAGATTGGCCATTCCCGTCGAGGAGATAAAAAATGGGATTCAGGAAGGATTGCCCCTGCTGGCTATCGCCCAGCCCAGCCTGGAACGCCAACGGTCGACAGGCGAGAACAAGCTGGACGTACAGCTGAGCGGTAAGTCCAGCGAGCTGCTGGCCGAACTGTCCCAGGATGTGGCCCTGGTGCTCCGGCGCATCCCGGGGCTGGAAAACGTCCGTTCGGACGCCGAGGCCGGCGACAAGGAGGTACAGGTCGTTATCAACCGCGACCGGACCCGGCAACTGGATCTATCCACACAAGAGGTGGCCCAGACAGTGTCCGCCGCCATGCGCGGCATGCTGTTGTCTCGCATCAGGGACGAAGAAGGGGAGACGGACTTCAGAATCCAGTTCCAGCAAGAAGATGAACGCACCCTGGAGACGCTCAGGGATCTGCCCATTTTCCTTAAGAGCGGGCAACCGATCAAGCTCTCCGCCATCGCCGACTTTCGGATCATTAACGGCCCCCGTACCATCCACCGCGAGAACCGGATCACCTCCATCGGGATAAACGCCAATCTAGGCGATATCACCATGGACGAGGCTCGCGATAGGATCAGGGACGCACTGGATCAGTACCGCCTCCCACCGGGCTATAACTGGAGTTTCGGCCGGGCCTTCAGTTACGAGGACGAAACCGGCAAGGAGATGATGATCAACACGCTCATGGCGTTGGCGATGATCTATTTCGTTATGGCGGCCTTATTCGAATCACTGGTGTTTCCCGCCGCCATCTGGTCTTCCATCATGTTTGCGGTCATCGGCGTGTGGTGGTTTTTCCTGATGACCGGCACCACCTTCTCGCTCATGGCCTGGATCGGCGTGCTGATCCTGATGGGGATAGTGGTCAATAACGGGATCGTCCTGATCGATCACGTGAACCAATTGCGCAGCGACGGGATGGAGCGTCAGGAGGCCATTGTCAAGGCCGGCTACGAGCGGCTGCGCGCCATCCTGATGACGGCTGCCACCACCGTTCTGGGGCTGGTGCCCTTATCTATCACCAACACCCAGATCGGCGGTGACGGGCCTCCCTACTATCCCATGGCCCGGGCCATCGTGGGGGGACTTACATTCTCCACGGTAGTAACCCTGTTGATTCTGCCCACTATTTATATCATGCTGGACGACCTGCGGGCCTGGTCGCGGCGGGTAATCCGGCTGGCACGGAAGTCTACTTAAAGCAGCCGCCGATTTTAAAAGACCGGTGAAGGTACACACAGTTATGTATACTCTCCGGTCATAACCAAGTCGAAACACCCGTTTCTACCCAAGTGTTGGATCATGAGTCCGCAATTGTACCATGGTCTTTGCCCACGATGGTCCGGGATATACAGACCTAAAAGGACCATCTTGTGATTTGCCACTGACGCTCCTCTGCTACTACCCGCAGCTTCTCGGATGGGTTAACTACCACGGGGAAACCGACCTTCTCGAGCAGCTGCAGGTCATTTATGCTGTCGGCATAAAAGGCAGCCTTTTGTAGGGAGGAGTTCAGGCTGTCGCAAGATTCCTTTGCTTTTTGCAGCTTATACTTTTTTGAAAGAAACGGGCCGGTTATGCCCCCGGTAAACCGACCGTTTACGATTTCCAGGTCGGTGGCCAACAATCCGGAGATACCTAGTGACATAACTATAGGTTCGGCTATGACCCGGTTAGTGCCGGTTAAAAGCAGTGTGGGTATGCCTCTAACCGTATAGTCCTGGATCACCTGCTGAGCCTCAGGATAGATGAAAGGCTGAATCCGTTCGTTGAAATGGCGCTGGGCTAGTGTGCTCATCTCGGTTCGCGTGCGACCGCTAAACTCCCGCAACTGAAATCGCACGAACTCGTCCACTGGGCATTGTCCCAAATGGTAAAGGTGCAGATAGTGGTCGGCCTGGGTCCGGTCTTCCGCCGGTGCCAACCCTTCATCCACCAGGAAGTATTTCCATGAGTTATCGGCATCTAGGGCCAACAAGGTATGGTCCATGTCAAAAAACACCAGATCGGGTTCTTTCCTCATATTTCTCTATCCCTTGTGACGGCAAATCTGCCAAACAATTATACTTCCGTCTTGAAACAGCTGGATCAGGCTGGCGATATTACCAGCGTTTTGCCGAGGGAATCAATATTGGCGCCGGTATTCTTCGAAACGGCGATGATCCCGGAGGCATCACATGGTATCTCTCAACGCAATTGTTAGCCCTCCAGTAACATTTTCAGTAAGCCGCTTCACAGCATTTGCCTAACTCAATTTGTGAATAGGAACTATTATTCCCCCAGCTTTAGGCCTTGCTTGATTATTTGTGCAGGTACTTTTATGCCCGTCTAAAATAATATTGCACATGCAATATTATCCTAAAAGACATATTAACTACATGTTACGTATTATAAATCATTTCCGGAATAACTCTTGACAGTGCCAGTAAAATTAGGTATGCTTCCATGTAGCAAACACTACCTATTACACTGATTTGATGTAGTATGCTCTACAAACTAATGATGTGAGGGCCTGGCAGTAGTAAAAACTATTCCGGTGCTGGAGGGTACGCGAATTGGAAGTTCATAGCCCAATGGACCTGATAAATCGGCGTTATAACTCGCTCCGGAATTCCGAGAAGCGCGTGGCCGGGTTCATCCAAGCCAACCTGGAGGAAGTGATCATGTTGTCCATCCAGGGCCTGGCTGAAAAGTGCTCGGTCAGCGATGCCACGGTCTTGCGGTTTTGCCGCGCGCTCGGTTATCTGGGTTACCAGGATTTTAAAGCCGCCCTGGTACCCGAGCTGCTACGTTTGGGCTATCGTACCCATCAGCGTCTTGATAAGGCTGAGGGTCCGGATGGGAAGTACAAGGACTTGAGTTGGGATCTCCAACATCAACTGGAGTCAACTTTGGCCGACTGTGATTTCGAGGCGATCAAGAAAGTTGGTAATGCCATATCTCTGGCTAACCGGACTTTAATTGTCGGCCTTGGGGGCTCGGCGGGTGTGGCCCACATCTTATGTGACTCGTTGGGGAGTTTGGGTGTCTATAGCACCTTCATGCATGACCGTTCTATTGTCCAGAGCTTGATTCCCCTGGTAACCGACCAGGATGTTGTAATCGGCATTTCACATTCGGGCGAAACGGAGGAAGTGGTGGGCGCCATCAGCGCAGCCAAGGATTACGGGGCTTTGACCGTTGGTATTACCAACTTCTCGCCTTCACCACTGGCGAGTGCAGCTGATATTGTTCTCATTACTGGTGTTGCAGATAATCTGCTGGGCAGCTACTCTTGCCAAGCCCGTATGTCGCAACTGGCCCTGCTCGAACTGGTGCTTTACGAACTCTCGGAAAAATTACGGTTAAGACGTAACCAGAGTGACTCAGTGGCTGTATGAGTCGCCAGCAACAGATTCGATATGAGCAAGCTTTTCGGTTTGAATGAGTGCTACGTTCAGAGCAGTAGAGAGGCTTTGGAGTAGATTTGATCATAAACACAGGAGGAACAGTCATGATCAAGGGTAAAAGGTTACTCGTAATGGGACTCGCCTCGATAATGGCATTCGGGCTCGTCTCCCAGGTGCGAGCAAACGTATTTGCTTCCTTTGTGGAAATTACCTATACCGGGACCTTCCCGGCGACCATCGGGTATTTCCTCAATCAGGATGCCAGTACTGTGCAGATCGTCATCACAGCCCATCCCGGTGCAGCCACGGTCAAGACGATCGATATTGCATCCGGGGCTTCAGGCACCGCTAAGGGGTTCAACGAGGTCAGTTGGGATGGCAGTCTTGATGGTGGGGGCACTGCTTCGAGTGGTGTGTACATCATTACCATCAAGGCCACGGACGCAACCGGTTCTGCCGGTTGGGAGATGATCAGTTACGATACCGGTCCTGACAGTTGGTACTGGTCATCGGCCGGTGTTGCCAGCAACAAAAACCAACTCAGTCCTTTCTTCGGGATGGTCTATGTGACGGAACGAAGCGGCGGAACTTCCGGTAATACGGGAGCGACTGCGACTCCCCGGGGGTTGTATATGCACTACCCGAATGGACGCTACTATGGCCTTTCCCAGGCCGTTGCGTATGCCGAGGGTAATTCGGGGATTGACTGGGACGCTCTTGGTGCCAGCGAAGGCAAGCCGACCAGCGTGTATGTGGGCCCGGACGATCAGGTATACGCTTGGAGCCTGGCCAGTAATGGTGACGCCACCGTCACCGGTGGTGTGGCGGTCGGTGACGCCGAGTGGACACTTGCCAGTATCGATACCGTGTTGTCGTTCTACAATCTGACCAACCACAGCACTATCTCTCGAGCTATTGTTGTCGGGACAGGTGCGGACCGGGTGCTCTACACTGTTGAGCAGGTGGGTTCCCGGTATGGTTCGGACAGTGAAGGACCGACCGATGGCGACGGCTTCGATAAGGCTGAAGTCCGGTCATACGCCATTGGATCAACGAGTGGTGTATTTACAGGCGCCCATACGGTGGTTATCGACTCGCTGACGCTACCCAGGGCGTTCGCCCTGGCGATGGATGCCTCCGGATTTCTTTACATTGCCCAGTCACAACAAGATACCCTGGCCGCAACCGAAACGGTGTATGGGCTCAGTAAATGGGACATCTCTGGTGCCAGTGCGGTTGAAGTCTGGCATATTGGCCTGACTGATGCGCCGCCACATTTTGACCCCACGCATAGCGCAACGGCTTCGTCGTTCACAGGGATTGCCCTGGATGAGCCCAATGGGCGGGTCTATGTCGCGCGGAGACAGACCGACGGACGGCCGTTACATAACGTTATCGGCTATAGTATGAGCGACGGCGCTCTGCTAACCGGGTTCAGCTTTGCCACTGCGCTCTCAATTGTGGGCACCGCCACGGGCGATACCACCCAACTGTCCGGTGGTGGTGGCAACAACATCCGGGACATATTCGTGGATGCCGCCGGTAATCTGATCTCGGTGAATTCTTCATCGGAAGCCCTGCGGATGCACAGCCCACCTGACGGTGCGAATAACTTCACAACCTACAGCCCCGACGCTGTGGATGTGGGTGTCGGTACTGTCACCAGCCCTCTGGATCCCGCTACCTTGACCACCAGGGAAACTGGAAACCAGATGCCGCTGCACTACTCGGTGGCCCAGAACTATCCCAACCCGTTCAACGCCACCACGGTTATCGAATATGAGCTGCCAATTGCCAGCGATATAAGTCTGACCGTCTATGACCTTAGTGGACGCGAGGTTGTATCGCTGTTGGAAGGTCATCAGGCGGCGGGGTCCTACTCCCTGACCTGGCATGGCACAGATCGGTACGGAAAGAGCCTTCCCAGCGGTATCTACTTCTATAGGATCACGGCTCGATCCAGCAATCTGGTGACCCATCCCTTCAATGTCGTCAGAAGGATGGTTTACCTGAAATAGGATGACCGAATAGGGTGCACCTGTCGTGATCCAATACTGACGGGTATACCAGGTGCGATACTTCGGGGGGTGGTGGAACTCCTCCATCTCCCGAAGATCGCCGTTATTCGACTGCCGGAAAGCCGGTGCTGATAGCTAACTTCAATAGGATTCATCCAGCTTCGTCTGGTAAAGGAAGGCTCCCCCGAGCATGAGATTTCGCTCGCTCCGACCGCTAGTCTGGTTCTGCACTTTGATGCTGGTTCCCCTGGCCCATATGGATGCCGGGACCACCGGCAAAGTAAAGGGGCGGGTGATGGACGGGGAAACGGGCGACCCCCTGCCCGGTGCTAATATCCAGATTGTGGGTACCAATTTGGGTGCCGCCACCGATATTGATGGATACTATTTCATCCTCAATGTGCCCCCGGGGCAGCATGTGTTGGTTGTTACCTACGTAGGATATGCCGATGCGGAACGGGCCATTAGAGTTATTGCCGACTTGTCGACCATTGAGGATTTCGAGCTTACCACCTCTGTGATAGCGGTTAGCGGTATTACCGTGACGGCCGAGCGAGCCGCCATTCAGATGGATAGAACCAATACGGCGGCTTTTGTGGGTGCCGACCAGATTGAAGATCTCCCGGTCCAAGAGATTGCCGACCTGATTCAGCTCCAGGCGGGGGTGGTCATCGATCCGTCCGGCGGGGTTCACATCCGGGGTGGCCGGACTAGCGAAGTGGCCTATTGGGTCGACGGCGTCCCGATCAGCGATCAATTCTCCCCCAAGGGGGGTAGCCTGTTTAATGTCGAAACCGGCAACATTCAGGAGCTGCAGGTCATAAGCGGGACCTTTAATTCCGAATACGGGCAGGCTCAATCCGGGGTGATAAACGTCATCACCAAGGATCCGGGCAATCATTACTCCGGGCAGCTCACCATATATGGAGGCGATAGGGTCAGTAACAATTCGGCCACTTTCCCGGGGATCGACGAGTTACGCCCGTTCAACACGCAAAACCTTGAGGGTAGGATCGCCGGTCCTTTGCCGATCGGGAATAAAACTGGCTTCTATTTATATGGGCGCTATATGTCGGACGAGGGTTATATGTTCGGAAAACGGATGGCCCTCCCGGGCGACGCCTGGCGGATTGCCGCCTATGAAACCTGGTACCGACGGAAATATCCCGATGATCCGGCCGTTTGGAGAGGTATTATTTCTATTCCTGATTCCCTCTTTTCGGGTGATGGCGCATTCGAGTCGATGAATCCCCTCAGGCATCTCTCGCTTAACGCAAAAGTAGTTATGCGCCCACTACCCACTCTCCGCACGACCTATAGCATTTTTACTGAAAATGAAACCGGCCGGAATTACGACGACGATTACCGCTACACACCGGATGCGCTGAAGCATGTCTTCCGGAATAGTCAAATGCACATTCTGAGCATCAGCCATACGCTTAGTCCCAAGTCCTTTTATCTTGCCAATTTCAGCTATTCTACTTCCTCCCTGGATTCCAACCTGTATCGGGACCTTACCAGCCCGCAGCTCCAGACAGTTTCCCCGGTACGGGGGCGATTCAACTTAGGGGGCACAAAATCAGGCATCGATCTGGTAGAGACAGCGAAGGTCATGGGCAAGCTGGACTGGAACTGGCAGATCGATAATTATAATTTGATCAAGTTTGGATTTGAGGGTACCACACACCGAGTCACATACCGGAGCCGAAGTCCGGAGAATTCATCAGACCCCGATTATTCCAGTAACTACTTCCCGGCTGACAGCTCTTTGAGTTTCATTGAATTCCTGGAGCAATCCCGGGCTGCAACCCTAGTATCCCCGCAACTGTCTCCCACCGGGGAAACCGGCTTAAGTGACTTAAGCTATGAGCACCGGCCGCTGGAACTGGCGGTCTACTTCCAGGACACCATTGAGCTTAATGAGTTGATTATCAACATCGGTTTGCGCTATGAATGGTTTTCTCCGGACCACTCCATCCTGTCCGATCCGCGGGTCAATCCGGCGTCCGGGAGTGTCACCCTGACCAGCAGTACGGAATTGATAGCGGTGGACCCCAAATCCCAGCTCAGCCCGCGACTGGGATTAGCTTACCCTATATCCGATGCCGGGGTGATCCACGTGGCCTACGGTCACTTTTTCAAACTCCCACCTTTCGCCTATATCTATGACAATTCTGAATACAAGATCGTAGGGCTCAATTCAACGAAGGTGGGCAATCCCGATCTGCTGCCCCAGAAAACTATCTCCTATGAAGTTGGTCTACAGCAGGAACTGGCCCCCGGACTGGGCTTTGAAACTAGCCTGTTCTATTCGGATTTTCGCAATCTGTTGGGGCTGGAAGTGATTCGCATGGTGGGTAATGTCAACAGCTACTCCCGGCGTGTAAACCGGGACTATGGGTTTAACCGGGGGATTCTGGTAGCGATCCGGAAAACAAGCGGTGCTGTGACCGGTAGTCTCGACTACACTTACCAGGTGGGCAAGGGAAATGAGTCCGATCCCGACAATATTGCCATCATAGCGACCGGTGGCCTGGCCGGTGGTGTTATCAGGGACGCCGAAAAGCAAGTCCTGCCCCTGGATTGGGACCAGCGGCATACACTCAACGGTACCCTGGCCATCAGCACCGAGAAGGCCTGGACCTTCAGCCTGGTGGGGCGAATATCCAGCGGACAGCCTTATACCCCTGAACCAGTCAGACTCGATGTGAAAACCAAATTCAGGAACACGGAATTCAAGCCTTGGAAGACTAACCTGGATTTATATGCTAACAGGGCCTTTAAGCTGGCTGGGTACGGCGCATCGTTTTTCGTGCGGGTGTTTAACGTCTTTGACCAGGCGAATGAGCTGGACGTTTTCGCGGTAACCGGCCGGGCCGGCAAAGACCATCGCTATCCCATTTCTGAGCAACTTGAGCGTGATCGCCTGGTGGGATTGTTCACCTTGCGGGATATTGACACTCATCAGGATAGGTATTCAGAACCGCGCAGAATTCAAGTCGGAATGACCCTCAATTTTGATGTGAAATAATGGTAACCAATGCGATATAGGGAAGGTTTCAACCGGAAACGACTGCCGGGCGGAATGACTGGCAGCGGCTGGGCCACGAGGGCGCTGATCCTATTGATGACTGCCACCGTACCGATACCTGCTCTTGCAAAAGAGGGGAAAGCTGAATACCCCAGCGGCCTGGCCAAGAGTTCGTACGCCTATTTCCTGGATCGGACGGGCGTGCATACGGGCAATCTGGTGCGCACAGCTTACTCCAATTTCGGCAACCTGGGCAGCAGGACTCTGGTCGAAGCCCGCATGGAATGGCCGGTTGGCAGCGGTGTGCTTTACGGTTTTGAATACGTTTTCTTTGTCGGCTCAGAAGTCGTTACCGCTGGCGGCGATACTCTGCATATTGTTAGTGAACGCTATACCGGTGGTGGCCGGGATGTTCCTTCTCCCGAGACCCATAATTGGGGCTGGGAACCGCTGCCCGGCTATCTGAATGATGGCGATTTCAGCATTGGTATCGATGAGGATTTGAACGGGAACGGTCTACTCGATCCGGGTGAAGACCTCAACCGGAACGGTGTTCTCGATAACCGCCTGATCAACTTGGTCGAATACCCGGCCATGAGCCATCTGCCGCAAACCTGGCCCTACGATTGGCCTCAGGGCAGCCATCCCGGGGATCAAGGATCGCGCCGCAACCGCTGGAATGGCGAATATGGGGCTTATGTTCGCGCCGATCAGGAGAGTTACTATGTCATGGACGATCGGACCAACGATGAATTTTCCTATCACCCCTTCCCGGGCAACACATTGACATTCTTAGAGGGTGGCCGCCAAGGTGTCGGGTTGGAGGTGGAGGTGCGCAATTACCAGTGGAACCATCCCCTGGCGGAGGATATCCTGATCTCGATTTACCAGGTCAAAAACGTCAGCCCCCGGCCGCTGGATAAGAATATCGTCGGCATGTACGTGGATGCGGACCTGGGCCGTGGCGATGCGGATGATGACGGTTCCGACTTCGATAGAATTGATGACATCACATGGCAATGGGACATGGATTTTTTAGATCGCCAGGGACGTCCCATCGGCTATTTCGGCTTTGCCTTTCTCCAGAGTCCCGGTCTGATTGATGACATTGATAATGACGAAGACGGCATGATAGATGAGAGCCAGGAGGACGGGATCGACAACGACGGCGATTGGCAATCTTTCTCCGACCTTAACGGTAATGGCACCTGGGACTTTGAGGACTTGAATCTGAATGGTTTCCTCGATCCGGGGGAGGACCTCAATGACGACGGGGTTCTGGACCTGGAGCCGGTTAACGATGATGTGGGCTCGGACGGTCTGGGACCGGACGGCATGGATTACACCGGCCCCGATAGCGACGGCAGCGAAGGCAACGGCAGCCCTGATGAAGGCGAACCCAATTTCGAATTCACCGATAACGACGAGATCGACCAGATCGGATTGACCAGCTATTTCGCCGCCGAGCCCTCCCATAGCATGGGTAATGATGAGGACTTCTGGTTGACGAAAATCACGCCGGGTCTGTTTACCGAAGCAATAATGGGAGTTGACGTGGCTTTTACTTATGGCACCGGGTTTTTTAAGCTGCCATCCGGATCCTCCGAACGCTTTGCCATCGCCTGTCTCTTCGGCAATGACTTTGATGATATCATTCGTAATAAACGCACCATGCAGCGTATTTACGACGCAGACTACGATTTCGCCAAACCACCGGTTAACTCCACTTTGACGGCTGTCGCCGGTGATGGCCGGGTCTATCTGAGCTGGACCGATCAAGGTGAGCGTTCCCGGGATCCCATATATGGTGCAGACTTTGGCCTCTACAAGCTCTACCGTTCGAGTGATCCCTATTTCAATGATATCAAGACTATTACCGACGCCTTTGGTAATCCGGTCCTGTGGGAACCGCTGGCGCAATTCGATCTGAAGGATGGTCTGGTAGGAGCACATCCTATTGCCCTGCAGGACCTGGGGGTCAGCTACGACATGGGGCGTGATACCGGCCTGCGCCATTCCTACGTCGACACTACCGCGATAAACGGCCGCACCTACTACTATGCGATTGTGTCCGTTGATAAAGGTTACGATACGGACTTTTATGACCGGGGCCTATCCAGCAAGCAGGCTGTTTCATCTATCTCCCCTTCTGAATCCAGCAAAATTGTGGAAGTTGACATGCTGGGCAATGCGACCTTCATGGGTCGCAATGTAGCTCAAGTGACTCCAACAGGACCGGCAGCGGGAGTTGAGCCACCAACGGTGGCAGCCGGTATTATCCACCTGAGCGGTCCGGCCACCGGATCAATCATGGTGGAGCTGACCGAGCCGGACTCGGTGAAGAGCCACGACTATCAGATCACGTTCGCTGATACCACCGTCGAGCGGCTCACAACCGATTTCACGGTGACTAACCTCAGCACCGGTGATACGGTGTTATCCTGGAACGCTGATTTTGATGATCTCGAGCTGGAAATGACCATCGTGGACGGGTTCAAGATCTTTCTCGACAATGATGCCGAGCCGGAGATCAGCACGGTGGCCTGGCACGGAAACAGCAATTTGTCGGTGGATATCAGCAAAACCGCGGTGGCGATGCCCGTTGATTTTGAGATAGAGATCTTCGATGAATATGTTGATACTTCATTCTCAACTTTGAGCAAGTGGCAGCAACCGGTCAAGTTCAAGATCTGGAATGTCACCGATAGTCTGCAGATGGAATTTTCATTTAACGACTGGAAACCATCGCCTGGAGATACTTCCGGGGTCGGGCCGGATAGTTCTATCAGCCGGGGCGATAGACTGACCCTGATCGCGGAAAGATCCGGGAAAAACGTTATCGAAACCTGGAAGTTGGAGTTCGATGTACCGACGGGTGAGGTGCCGATCTCTCCTCAGCCTGGTGAGAAGCTGAGGGTTACCACCTTGAAACCGTTTGGCTCCAATGATGTGTATCAGTTCTCCATGCAGGGTTGGGAATTTGCAGCCCAATCGCAGTCCGTGCTGGACGATATCTACGTGGTACCGGATCCATATGTGGCCGTGAACGTGCTGGAGCCGAAGCAACCTACGGGCCTGACCGGCAGGGGGGAACGACGGGTTGAGTTTGTGAACCTGCCGGAGCTCTGCACCATTCGCATTTTTACGGTCAGCGGTAAACTGGTCCGGACCATCGAGCATCAGGCACCATTTTATAAAGGACGTGAGCCTTGGAATCTGTTGACCAAAGACGGGCTTGAAGTAGCTTTCGGGATCTACTTTTACCAGGTGGATGCCGGTGAGTTGGGGCAGAAAATCGGCCGGTTCGCGGTGATCAAGTAGTCACCATGCGGCCTCATTCCATAACTCTCGATAACCGTTGGAGCTAGAAGGGAATGATTTGGTCTCCCGAGTGATTTATCCCATAAAGGCTCCCAGCCAAAAACGGATCGGCCGTAAGGGTGTCCTTAATTCTACACCGGATAGATTGTGCGAACGATGGGTTATATCCTTGATGCTGCTCCTGGGTCTGGTGATCGGGACCCCCGTCAGCGGCCAGAGCATTTCCAATGTAGGTACCAGTTCCGCGGCTTTCTTGGAGGTTGGTGTCGGTGCCCGGGCGGTGGCCCTGGGGGAAGCGTTTGTCTCGCTGGCCCACGACGCCACGGCCATGTACTGGAATCCGGCGGGGATCGGACGAGTAACCGGCTTGGAAGGGATTTTCACCTCCGTCGATTGGTTTGTGGATACGCGCTATACCTTTGCGGGTATCGTGGTCCCCATCCCGGGGAGAGGGGCCGTCGGATTGAATGTGACCAGTTTTGGCATGGGTGAACAACCCGTGCGGTTGGTAGGTCAGGAGGAAGGGACCGGGGAATTCTACACCGCCCGGGACATCGCTCTGGGGGCCGCACTGGCCATCAACCTGACGCATCGCTTCACCTTTGGTTTCAATGGCAAATACGTGCGCCAGCAGATCTGGCATACTTCGGCGGAGGGATTTGCTCTCGACCTGGGCGCCCACTATATCACGCAGTGGGATGGACTGCGGATGGGAGTGAGTATATCCAATTTCGGCACTCCTTTGAAGCTTACCGGCCGGGATCTGATCAATGTGCTGGACCCTGATGCCACCAATTACGGGGTGGATAACATCAGTGTTTCCTATCAGACCGACGCCTTCGACCTGCCGCTCCTGGCCCGTCTGGGATTGGCCTATACCAGACCATTCATTGGAGATAGAAACCGGGTAACTATTGCTGCCGATCTCCTACATCCCAGCAATGACACCGAGAGTCTCAATTTTGGTCTGGAAATACTCCTGCTCAATACGGTGAGCCTGAGAGCCGGGTACAAATCGTTGTTGTTGCGAGATAGATTCGGGGGACTCAGTCTGGGCGCCGGAATAGCGACCCGTGGTTTCGGCGGCGGTAAAGTAATCTTCGACTACGCCTTCGTTGACTGGGGCTATCTCGATATCGTCCATCATTTCACCCTGGGGCTCAAGCTCTAACCCGCCGGTGTCCTGATGTCGAAACATATTTTCGATGCCTTGGTCATTGGGGGAGGTGTTGTGGGCTGCGCTATTTTTCGCGAGCTGGCCAAATACAAGCTCGCCATTGCCCTGGTAGAAAAAGAAAGCGATGTGGGCGAGGGCGCCAGCAAAGGCAACAGCGCCCTGATGCACACTGGATATGATGCCAAACCCGGTACCCTGGAAGCGCAAATGGTTGTAGAGGGGTTCCGTCTCTTTACAAATGAGGTGGCGCCGGCTCTGAATCTGCCCTGCGAAGAAATCGGAGCACTCGTCCTGGCGCACGATGAAGCTCAGCAGGCCCGGCTGGGTGAGATCACCTGGCAAGCGGCCCGAAATGGGGTGCGGGCACTGGAAATCCTCAGCGCGGAAGAGATATATGCCCGGGAGCCTCATCTGGCCCCCGGCGTTCTAGGTGGCATACTCATTGAGCAGGAGAGTATTGTCGATCCTTTTGCACCGCCGATAGGCTACGCGGCGCAGGCGGTGGTTAATGGCGGGGAGGCCTTTCTGGGAGCCGCCGTGACGGCCATCCACCTTCTGGATGATGGAGTTTATGAGGTCCGGACCGCTGGCCGGCCACTGTATGCCCGCTACCTGGTGAATGCGGCTGGCCTATGGGGTGACAGGATTGACGGTTTTCTCGGGATTACGGACTTCCACATCACCCCGCGGCGGGGTGAATTTATCATTTTTGATAAATATGCCAAGCGGCTGGTAAATCACATCCTGCTGCAGGTGCCAACCGCCAGAACCAAAGGAATCTTAATCACTCCGACCATTTTCGGCAATGTCCTGCTAGGCCCCACGGCCGATGATCATACAAACCCGGCCGATACCGCTGTCACCAGGGAGGGGCTGAACAAGATTCTCCAACTGGGGGGCAAGGTATTGCCAACTTTGCCTCAGGAAGACATCACCACCGTTTATGCCGGGAATCGTCCGGCAACAGAGTTCCCGGATTACCAGATCAAGTTTCACAGCGATCGCAACTTCGTTACAGTGGGCGGTATCCGATCAACGGGGCTTTCGGGGGCATTGGCAATTTCACGCTATGTGGTAGAAGGTATGTCGAATATGGGTTTGGTCCTTGAGGAAAAAGCTCAGTTTAAAGACTATCGGATGCCCAATAACCTCAGTGAGTTCTCCCCGCGCCCCTATCAGCTGCCGGCTCTGGTACGAGAAAATCCCAGGTACGGGCAGATAGTCTGCTTCTGCGAACTGGTGAGCCAGCAGGAGGTCATCAATGCGCTAAATGGACCACTGGGCGCAGCTACGTTTAATTCGATCAGGAAACGGACCAGAGCCACCATGGGAAGGTGCCAGGGCTTTAATTGCGCTCCCTCCATCGCCAAGCTGCTTATTGAGAGGCAGGAGCCGATCCTCTCTTGAACGGCCTTTGACTTGGATGCTGGAAACATAGCCAAAATCATGAATGCCGGTAATGATTTCGTGAGAGGAATTGCAGGTGTCAACCGGTAATCAAGCGGAGCAATTCGATGTTGTTATAATAGGTGGCGGGCCTTCCGGGTTATCAGCCGCCATTCGGCTCAAGCAGCTGGGGGTTGAGCAGGTCCTGGTCATCGAGAGACAGGCTCAGCTGGGCGGCATCCCACGCCACTGCGATCATACCGGATTCGGAATCCGTCATCTAAGGCGGCTCCTCACCGGTCCACAATACTCCAGGAAACTAGTGCAGGCAGCGATGGCCGCGGAGGTCACCTGCCTCACCGCCACTACCGTATTTAATCTTGATCCAATAAAAAAGGAAGTGACCTGTGTGAGCGAGCGGGGACCTGAGACCTTCCAGGCCAAAGCAATCCTAATGGCTACCGGATGCCGGGAATCCACCCGCAGCGCATTAATGATCCCCGGGTTTCGAGGCCAGGGAATACTCAGTACCAATGAGGCGCAGCAGTATATTCATGATCTTGGTGTTTTACCCGGGAAACGGGTGGTGATACTCGGGTCGGAAGATGTGGGGCTTTCGGCAGTATACGCCCTCGGTAAGACCGATGCGCGGGTCGTCGGTATGGTGGAGGAGCACTCCCATTTGGTGGGCAGCCGCCTTTTCTCGCTGCCTACAATCGTACTCCGGCGGGTGCCACTCTACACCTGGCACAAGATAAATCTGATTTTAGGCAACAGCTCTGTTGAAGGAGTGGAGATTATTGCTCTCGATCAAAATGGGGACCCACTGCCCGGGACTGAACGGACCATTGCCTGTGACACGGTAGTAGTCTCGGGGAAGTTTGTCCCGGAAAACGCCCTGCCCCGCCAATCCGGCATATCTTTGGATGAAAGGACCAGCGGGCCGGTAGTCGATCAATATCTACAGACCGAGATTCCCGGTGTCTTCGCATCGGGGAATTTACTGCGGGGCGTTGAGACCGGAGATATCGCCGCCTTGGAGGGTGAGTGGGCGGCGCACTCGATTCAGAAGTACCTGCAGGATTCCTCCACCCTTACGGGCCATCGGGTGATCGTGACGGCTGGGGAGCAGGTGAAGTGGATCATGCCGCAGCGTTTTCTATCCGATGCTTCAGAATCACCTGGATTCCTAGCCACGCTGAGGGTGAATAAAAGAATTCGACACGGCCAGATTATCTGCGGTTCTGATGGGGAAATCTGGCGTTCAGGCAAATTCCGGCTCCTTAAACCCGAACGGCGCATTCGCCTCAACCTGCACAAATGGCCCAAACAGATTTTACAGGAATCTGTTGAGTTGGCGATAGTTACCTAGTTAAGTCATTTATTGCCCCGGTCCGGGTTTCCTGAATAAGGAGAGATATGAATCAACCATCTGAAAAGAACGCTCGGTACGAATTTTGGCGCTGGAGGATATTTGGCATCACGTGGCTAGCCTATGCCGGCTTCTACCTGACGCGGTCTTCTTTTGCGGTAGCTAAAATTGGCCTGGGCCAAGACCCTGACATACTAATGAGCCCTGAGCAAATGGGGATGATCGATGGCCTCTATTTGACAGCCTACGCAATAGGTCAATTTCTCTGGGGGATGTTAGGAGACAAAAAAGGAACCCGCTTAGTTGTTCTTGGTGGGCTATTTTCGTCGGTAGTTGCCGGGTTTGCTATGGGAGTCTCATCGATTGTCCTGGCTTTTGGCGTATTTGCAATTCTACAAGGCTTAAGTCAATCCACCGGGTGGGCGCCGTTGGCTAAAAATATCAGCAACTGGTTTTCGCTACGGGAGCGTGGCGTGGTCATGGGATGGTGGGCAACCAATTATACCATCGGGGGTTTGGTTGCGGCACCGCTGGCAGGATTTGCGATGGACTATTTTCTTGACTGGCGGTATGCCTTTTTCATACCGGCATTAACACTATTGGTCATCGCCACCCTGTTCATTTTCCTGCAGAAAAATCGGCCCCAGGATGTTGGATTTCCATCCATCGAAGAGTATCACGGCGAGCCCGAAGCGATCCTCGGTGGGGACGGGGCTGACGGCGTGGAACCGGAAGAAGGATCCTGGAAGGCGATCTTGGTTGTTGCTAAAAATCCTATGGTGATACTGTTAAGCCTGGTCTATTTCTTTCTGAAGCCAACCCGCTATGCCATACTATTCTGGGGACCACTCTATATCCATGAAATGTTCAATACCGGACCGGCCGAATCTGCATTGATCAATGTTTCGTTCTTTCTGGCCGGGCCGTTCAGTGTGCTGGCAGCCGGCTATGCATCAGACAAATTATTTAACTCCCGGCGCATGCCTTATAGCATTATTTCACTGTTTCTTCTGTCGATGGTCCTGTTCGTCTTCAATGATCTTGCCGCCCTGCAGAATAAGGCGGTAATTGCCGGCCTTCTGTTCGTTATCGGGTTTTTGTTATATGGACCTGATTCGCTGGTAAGTGCCACTGCCGCCCTGGACTTCGGTACCAGCAAAGGTGCATCCACCGCATCGGGTTTGATAAATGGATTTGGCTCCATCGGCGCCATCGCCGGCGGTACGATTCCCGGTTTTTTTAAAGATAGCTGGGGCTGGGGTGGTGTGTTTACTTTTTTGGCTATATCAGTGTTCATAGCCAGCGTCATCATGATACCGAAATGGAACGCGTTGCCTATGGTCACCACAAATGATGTGGATGCTACCAAGGGATAAATTGGATTTTGGCTCTCAAATGGCAGTCTCTGCAGCGGCTACTGATGTGGAGCGCCCGGGGTACCAATTAAGATTCAGCCCAAGGTAAACGCGGGGAGTGTAATGACCCGGCAAACTATCGAGCCTGCCAACCGGCCACAATCAGCCACTGTTTTATCCAAGATGAGCCGCCTTGCGGGTGACCTTCATTCATTTTATAACTCAGGAGGATCAGGCCATGCTAAAGAGGCACGGTAACTCATGGACGGAGCGGCTGGAGGGCTTGTTCGGTGGGCTGTGCCTACTGCTGGCTATTTTGAATACCCCGGTGCTCGGACAGACCAGTACAAGGAATATATTTTTGATTAACATTGATGGCTTAAGGTGGCAGGAACTGTTCACCGGCGCGGATTCTCTGTTACTATTCACCGACAGAGGTGGTGTGAAGGATTCAGCGGCCATGGTCGATAAATTCTGGCGCGACACGGCCCTCGAGCGCCGGGAAGCCCTCATGCCCTTTTTCTGGAAGGAGTTGATCGATAATGGATTGGCATATGGGAATCGCAATCTCGGTAGCTATGCCCAGGTAGCGAATGTTAGCCTGCT
>SDBU01003995.1_pt1 | contig 18421 bp, 12 predicted proteins | sample 2277071 | NCBI WGS metagenome assembly SDBU01 (sample SAMN10397929, study PRJNA504765) | marine sediment metagenome | isolation source: marine sediment core GS08_GC12, 126 cmbsf | place: Arctic Ocean: Gakkel Ridge, Loki's castle | collected 2008 | reverse complement strand
GCCCCGTTCTGGTCGGCGGCGCCGGAGTCGGTAAATCGGCAATTGTCGAGGGTTTCGCCCAGGCGGTAGTCGAGAACCGGGTGCCCCGGGCGCTGACCGGTGTTAAGGTCATGGAAGTCGACATGGGTTCGCTGGTGGCCGGAGCCAAGTACAAGGGAGAGTTTGAGGAACGCTTCAAAACCCTGGTAGGCGAGGTGGTCAAGTCGGGTGGCCGGATAGTCCTGTTCATAGATGAGATTCACACCATTACTGCTGCCGGCAGCGGTTCGGGCGGTATGGATGCCGCCAACCTCATCAAACCGGCCCTGGCCCGTGGGCAGATTCGTCTGATCGGAGCCACCACCGAGGATGAATACACCAAGCACCTGGAGAAAGACAAGGCTCTCGATCGGCGTTTTGAGAAAGTGAAGGTCGAGGAGCCCAGCGAGATCGAAGCCACGCAAATACTGGATGGTGTCATCGCCAAATATGCCGAACATCACAAGATTGTATACACGACGGAAGCGATTCAGGGCGCCGTGAAATACTCCCGCCGTTATCTCAGCGAACGCAACCTCCCCGATGTGGCGCTGGACCTGGTCGATGAAGCCGGTTCGGAATTCAGCGTCAAGGAAGAGTTCGCCCGCGAAGCAGTGCCGCGCATCACGGAGCAGATAGCCAGGGTCCAACAGCTCTTTGAGACCTGTCGGGATAAAGACCCGCAGGCAGACATCGAGGATTTCCAGAAGCTGCAAGCGGCCTGCGACGACTTTTCCGGCGAGGTAGACCGGCTGCACGGGTTCTGGGGTCATCGTCTGGAAGCTCTGACGGGAGCGAAAAAATGACGGCACCAAGAGTGAATCCTGCGGATCTGAAAAAGCAATTCGACAGCAAGGTCGAGACGTTCAATTCACTGAAGACGGTCGTTGAATCACTGGAACGCAAGATAGACGATGCCGACATCGCAGCGGTGGTGGCTCGCCGCACCGGCATCCCGCTGTCAAAGATGCTCACGGCGGAGAAGGACCGCCTGGTCAATATGGAAGCGTTCCTGAGCAAGAAAATCGTCGGTCAGCAGGAAGCCATCAGGGGGATTGCCAATGCCGTGCGCAAGGCCCGGGCGGGACTGAAGCTGCCGCACCGACCGGTCGGATCGTTTCTCTTCCTGGGACCGACCGGAACCGGCAAAACCTACCTGCCCAAACTCCTGGCGGAGTTTCTTTTCGACGACAAGAATGCCATGGTCCGGCTGGATATGTCGGAGTTCATGGAAAAGCACTCGGTGGCCAAGATGATCGGCGCTCCGCCCGGGTATGTCGGCTACGAGGAAGGCGGCGTTCTAACTGAAGCCGTCAAACGTAAACCGTTCTCGATTGTCCTTTTTGACGAAGTTGAGAAGGCCCATCCGGATGTCTTTAATGTGTTGCTGCAACTTTTGGATGACGGTCGTCTCACCGACGGGCAGAACCGCACCGTCGATTTCTCCAATACTATCGTCGTGTTGACATCCAACTACGCCGCTGACAAGATTCTGGATGCTGACCGGGAGGGCCGCGACCTCGATATGGAAGAGGTGCACAGCTTCCTTTCCACGAAGTTCCGGCCGGAGTTTCTCAACCGCCTGAACGAAATCATTATCTATCATACTTTCACCCAGGAACAGGTCGAGGTTATCGCCGGTCTGGAATTCGACCAGGTCTGCCAATTGTTGAAAGACCAGAACATCCACGCCACCCTCAGCCCCGAGGCGCGACACAAACTGGCGGTCGACGGATACACTTTCGAACTCGGTGCCCGCCCCATTCAGCGCATTATCGAAAGGGACATTATCAACAGGTTGTCGGTGGACATTATCACCGGGAAGGTGTCACCGGGTGATGACATCGTGATTGAACTGGAGGATGACACTTACGTGTTTAACAGCAAAGAAAAGTCAGATTCACGGTAATATAGCTCACAGGAGGCGCCAATGGCAAAATTCATACTGGGAGCAACTGAACGGATCAAAAGAGACGATTCCATTCCGGTTGAACTCCTGCCGTCCAATAAGCTGCTCTACGCTGCTCGCTTGAACAGCGACGAAGAACCGGATGTAGCGCCAACCAGGTGCAACAATCTCAAAGAGGTTTTTGAGAAATTCCGCCCGTCTTTCTCGATCGAACTGGAGACCGAAGAGGGCGAACCGATCAACGCCAACTTCGAGATCAGAGCGATGAAAGACTTCACTTCGAAGGAACTCATCGAAAAGAACGACCACCTTCAGAAAACATACTACCGCAAGGAAATGATGACGGACCTGGACAAGCAACTGAAGAAAAATAACGCTCTCAAGAAGGTACTGAAGGACAAAGAAAAGAAAGAAGCGCTGCTGAAAGCGGCCCAATACTATATCGACCTGCTGAGTGAGTAGGTACCGAAGGAGGTGATTGACTAATGGGTGAAGAGGAAAAAAATCAACCGCAAGCGCAGCCGGAACAAGCTGCCGAAGCAAAACCCGAGGCGCCCGCCGCTGAAAAAGTCTCTGAAGAGGAGTTTGCTTCGATACTCAGTGATTCTTTCGGTGACTTCAGCAAGCTGGCCAGCCTCTTGCCGTCGTTTAAGACGGCCGATGGTGACCTGGTGCGGGGAGTCGAATGGCTTGACCCCAAGAAGGACTTCCAGCGCAAGGAATTCCTGACCAAAAAGAACTTCGCTACCCAGCGCAAGCTGCTGTCCGAGCGGCTCAAGGTGTGGATTGAGAACCTGTCCCAAAATGACAATATCGACGACATCCGCAAGAATCTCAATGAGCAGGCGACCAAACTGGAAGCCAATCTTGACAAGAACATGAAAAAGGTCCACCGGGCCAGCCGCGAGATTGAAACCACTTACCGGGCTGTCGACAAGTTCTTCGCCAACGCCCAGCAGGAGCCGGACGAGAAAGTCAACGCCTGGTTTGCCAACGTCTCGGGCGAAGAGCTGACTGACCCCGACGACAAGGAGAAGTTTGAGCAACTGACCAAGGACATCGCCGATCTCTACCGCGAGTGGAGCATCAAGGAATGCTTCTCGATGGCAGTGATTCCCGGCTATTTGGGTAGTGTGGAGAGTATCGATACGGTAGCCCGACAACTGGGCCTGGCTAATAAGGTCCACGTGATGACGGACCTGCCCAACTTCGAGAAGTTCGAAGAATTGATGGACATGCTGGAAGACCCGAACTATGCCAACCTGCCGGGGATTGACGACTACAAACAGTATGTCTCCATCTTTGCCAACTACCTGCTGGCCCGGGGCGCTAACCAGTACGAAGACGACGACATGTGGATTCCACCCTCGGCGGCAGTGGCCGGGAAGATGTACCAGGGCGATACCACGGTCGGCATGCAACAGCCGATGGCTGGTTTCAAGCACGGTAAGATTGCCGAAGCCAAGTACCTGCGTTTCAAAGCCAACCAGCCCGATGCCAGCAAGATCAACGAGAAGGGCGTTAACCCGATGGTCAATTTCGAGGGAACGGCAGTGGCCATGGGCGCCGCGACGCTGTTCAGCAAGGAGACGTTCAACATATACTCGATCCGCCGCACCTACGACTACGTCTACAAAACTCTGCGCAACTATCTCAACAAGCAGACCTTTTCGGTTATTGACCAGAAATTCGTTGACGCCATGCGCCGCGATATCGACAAGTTCATGAAAGCGATCAGCGGTGGCGATAATATTCTGCAGGACTTCCAGGTCAAGATTGTTGCCGATGAGGAAATGCGCAAACGGCAGGAAATCGACATCATGGTATCTCTGAACCCGAAGTATCCGGCTCGCACGTTTAACATCGAGTTCACGGCCTGGAACGATGACAACCAGACGAACGTAAAGGACAAGTAATCAGGTTTTGTGGTCGGCGTGCGTCCTCGTGCGCCGATTCGTGCAGGGCAGATGTGGACATCTGCCGCTCGCGGGAACCAGACGAACGAAAAGGACAAGTACTTGTTGGAGTTGAGCGGCAATCGCCGGCAACTCTGACCGCAAACTAAACTACCTGTAAGGAGTGAGACCATGGCACGCAGACCAGTTCTCGAAATCGACGGCGTAACCTACAAGAATGTGTACGAAATTTCTTACAACCTGTACACGGCCAAGGATGAAACGGGACGCCCCTCGGATCGTGCCCATGCCGGGACCATCAAAATAAAAATCGAGTCCGACAAAGAGGGCAACGTCGATATCGCCCGCTGGGCGATGGACACCAGCAAACCCAACTGGAAGGGCGGCAAGGTGATGTTCAAGAATCCCGATGACGCTACCATGAAGGAGCTGGTCTGGGAGGAAGGATTCATCACTAGATTCGAGGAGGTTATTCCGCACGTCAAAGACCGCCCCGATGAACAGATATATCTGTATTTCGAGATCTCCTGCCACAAGCTGACGGTGGGTGACGCCGAGATTGACAATCGCTGGGAAGAGTAGCCCGGATAATCGGCCGGGTGGGGTTTACTTCCCGCCCGGCTGCAATCTTCTCTCGTAGTCCGGAATAGTATCCCATGGCAACACTACAGACCTCGGCAGAATGCCGGATTCGCATAGACGGCAAGGAGATCAAACACGATATTTCAATGGTCCAGTTGGATCAGTTCGTGGATGATCATCATGTTCTGAAGGTCCGACTGCGACAACTGGGCAAGATTGCCGCGGACCGGGACTTTGGCGATCCGACCACGTTTACGGCCTTCCTGGGCAAGTCCGTGGCGGTGACGATCACCCCGCTGGGGGGGGTGGTGGACCCGAGCCGACTGCTGGAGTTCGTGGGAGTGGTCACTCAGGTTAGCCTGGACAACAGCATCGACGGCCTGAACACGGTGCTGGTGACCGCGCACAGCCCGACTATCGTGGCCGATGGCGCTTCTCAGAATGCACTGTATTACGAACAAAGCGCCAGTGACATTATCAACGGTATCATCGGGAGTTACCCGATCACGATAGGCAAAATCGAATCGACCAACGGTACGCTGGCGTACAGCGTGCAGTATAGTGAAACGGACTACCGCTACATCATGAGGTTAGCCTCGACGGCCGGGATGTTCGCTTTCTACGACGGCCAGGAGTTTCACCTGGCCAAAGCGGGCAGTGCCGACAGCGAAGATCTGGTCTGGCGGGAGTCACTGGGTTCATTTGCCATGGGATTGGGTACCGGTCCTGAAAAAATCAATTCCCAGACTTTCAACTATTCCAAGAAAGAGGTCTTTGACGGTGAGACCTCCGGTTCACTGAGAACATCGCTGTCGGATATGTCTAAAGTTGCCCATGACGCCTCGCAGGAAATGTATGCGTCAGCGGACTTCTCGCCGCGACACCAGGCAGCCAGCCAGTCCGAACTCGATGACGCGCTGACTCTGGTCAGGGAGAGCGCCGTCGGCCGAATCGTGACCTGCCGGGGATTGTCGATCGTTCCGGCGGTCAAAGCGGGTCGCTGCGTCAAAATCAAGGGCATGGATCAGATGGACGGCAACTTCTGGGTCCAGTCGGTTAGCCATCTCTTTGACGAAAGCGGCAAGTATCATAATACGTTTGTATGCACACCATTGGACCTGGCCTTTCCCGAACGCAAATTTATGGCGAGACCATTCACGGACCTGCAGACGGCGTTGGTGACTGACACCGATGATCCCGATCAACTCGGCCGTGTTAAGGTGAAACTGCACTGGAACGTCAAGGGCGGATCGGCCGCCGAGCCGGATATCTGGCTGCGGGTGCTTACTCATCACGCCGGCGAAAAAAAGGGCTGGTTTTGTTTGCCGGAGGTTGATGATGAGGTGCTGATCGGTTACGAACAGGGCCGACCGTCGCAACCACTGGTGCTGGGCAGTTTGTACAACGGCAAGGATGTACCCCCGCTGGACCATCCGGTAAGCTGGAGCGGCGCCGACAATAACCTCAAACTCTTCCGTACCAAAAGCGGCAACGAGATCTATTTCGATGATACCTCCGGTTCCGAGTCAATTGTTATCGTGCAGAAGGACAACAAAAACGCCATTACTCTGACGCTCGACGGCCCCAAAATCAGTATTGAGAGTGACGGAGACATCAGCCTCAAAGGTGCCAATATAAGCCTCGAGAGCACCAGCGGTGACATTACTCTCAAATCGCAGGCGGGAGTGTCCGTCGAAAGCGCTCAGGATATCCAACTGAAGGCCGGCGGCAGTCTGAAAGCCGAGGGAAGTATGAACTGTGATATCAAGGCCGGTCTCAACGCCACCCTGGAAGGCGGCGCCATAGTGACCGTAAAAGGCTCCCTGGTCAAGATCAACTGAGCCCGAACCATGGAGTACCTGGCACTGCCGCTGATTCTGCGTGATGGCTACCTGCCCCGAACTGATCTGCACCAGTCGTTGCAATACTCCATCGGTCTGCTATTGTCCACGCGGGTCGGCATGATACCCTTCAATCGCGAATTCGGCTGTAGTCTCTGGGAGAAGGAATACTCCGATATCATCGTGGCCAACAAGGCTGACATCAGATCCAGCTTGCGCAACGCCATCGACAAGTTTGAGAAACGGCTGTCGGACGTATCGGTGTCTTTCGTGAGCCTGGGTGATAACCGATCCCACGCGCTGGGTCTGGTGGTGAAGGTCAGCGGGAACTTTCGGGACGGCAACGAAGAGAAAAAATTCCAGGCCAGTTACGTCCTGGGCTGACTGGCCACCAGCCGGAGAGCAAAAGAACCGATATGAGTCGAACACGATCGCCGGAACAGATATTCAGTGACATGCACCGCCAGTTGCGGTCCTTCGACAGCCAGGTACCTCAGTCGCCGGAACGGCTGGACCCGCTGATCAGAATTTTCTTGCAGTTGTATTCGTACCAATTGGCCGGTATCGATGACAAGCTCCACGGAACCTGGCAATATGCAGCCGGCGCATTGATCAGATCGCTGACCCCCGAGTGCAGCCGCTGGCCGATCCCGGCCCACACGGTGGTGCGCTGCCGGCCGATCGATCCGGTGGTCGAAGTCGACACGCACACCCGTTTCTTTTACAAGGAAAAACGTGAAGGGGGGCGGACCCTCTTTTTTTCTCCCCTGAAGAACGAAAGGGTGTTCGCTGCCGGTGTGAAGCATATTTTCCTGAGGCGAGGCGACCGGGTAATCGACCTGTCGCCCCGACCGCCGGGGGCTGCCCCGGTAACGCCACCGGCGGACGTCCGGGACGTGTCGGCTGATCCCGGTCAGCTATATGTCGCGGTTGAATACGGTGGACGGCCGGCGGACCTGGCCGGTGCCGTGTTATTCCTGAAAGCTTCGCTGCCGATCCAACGCCGGTTGCGGTGGGCGCGTTGGTACCCCGGTTCGCACCAGGGTTCATTCTATGAGGACTGTGGTTTCTGTCCGGGATTAACCAGCAGTATTGACGATGTTGTGGGCGTCGACGGAGATGACCGTGACCGGGGTGGTCTGAGAACCGGGGCCGAGTTATTCGGGCCGCTGGAAGACGGCTTCGTCACGCTCCCGGAGTCATTCGCGGTAACCTGGGAGATGGGCCCACCCGATCCCCGGTTGCTTGACGGCAGCGGCATAAGCAGCGATGCTCTCCGGGAGAATCACTATTGGGTGCGACTTGACCTCCCGACCGGTGGTGACTGGTCCGATTTCAAATCGCCCCTGGACATCTGCTTTGACGCTTTGATCGCCGTCAATAAAAACGAGTTGAAACTGTTTAAGCATACCGGTTCCAGCCGGCTGGTGGAGGTGGAACTGCCCGAACCGATAGCCGACATCCTGGATATCACCGGTGTGGTTGATACTGATGGTCGGGAATATGTGGCCGTGCATCAGATACACCCTGATCACCGGGGTGGCCATTATTCGCTGGAGGACCGGCAGGGGAAACTGGTGCTGTGGTTTGATTTCGCCGCCGGTGTCGACCAACCGCCCGATTCTATCTCCGTTACGTACACGGTTACGGAAGGAGTGAGCGCCAACGGTATCGCGGCCGGCGAAATCAACGAACTGTACGAAAGTCACCCCGGAATAGAGTCGGTCGAAAACGTTATCCCCACGACCGGGGCGGTCCCGGCCAGGACGGAGGCACAAATCATCACCGAGGTTGCCTCCCGGCTGCGTAACCGCGATCGAGCTTTGAGCTTTCCGGAGCTGGTCAACTGGACGCTCACTTTTGACCCCCGGATTATTAACGCCGAATGCTCCAACGGTGTCGAGCGGGGACCCCGTGGGGTTCGACGCTGTATAGTCGTTCGAGTCAATATCGAGCCTGACCGGTTTCATTGTGAAGACGAAGTCAACCTGTTGCGGAAGCGTCTGACAAGTTTTCTCAAGTCGCGTTCGCCGGTCAATACCCAGTTCCAGGTGGAGATTCTCCGGCCATGAACGTGGTGGAACTTAAAGTCATGCCGGACTTCTGCTCCCGGCGGCACCCGTTCCATGTCGCCACCACTCTCAGCGTGCTGAAACAAATGGGTGTGGAAATCCGGAATGTGGATATTCTGGCGGTCGGGGAATTTGAGAATTACCGTGGTGAAGTCCGGCGGCAGAAACCCGGTCCGGGCACGGAACTCGGCGACGACACTAAAATTATGCTGGAAGTCGGCTGTGTCAGCGCCGTGGACTATCTGCCCTACCAGATGTTCTACGGCTTGCAGGGTGTGACACCGCGAACCGGCGCCTGGGAAGAGAAAGCCCGCCATCTGATGGCGCCGTTCGATGCCGCCGTCATTCGTCATGACGGACTGGCCCGATATGACCGACTGCGGTATGCGTTCGGTGTGATTGACATCGATCACCTGCTGAGGTATCTGGAGTTGTTTGGATTTGAGCCTTTCAGCCCCACTGACGATGTCGATGAGGTATTGTTCTGGGTCTCGATTATGCCCCGTTTTCACAGATGGGCCGGCAATCCCAAAATGATCGAGAAAGTTCTCCGCCGCATATTCGGGTATGATTTCCGGATGGTGGAAAACGTGTCCACCGAGCATGTTATCCCGGACCAGATTCAATCTCGCCTGGGGAAGTCAAGCGCTTTGAGTCGCGATTTCCTGATCGGCCGGTCATTCAAGGAATGCGATTCGGCCTACGAACTTCATATCCGCGGGGTCAGCCCCACCAACGTGCGATGCCTTCTTCCCGGACAACCCCAAAGACGCAAACTGGAATGGATGTTGAGTACATGTATGCCCAACAATATGGCCTGCCGGGTAAAGATTACGGTCGACGGGAGCGGCTTTGTCCTTGGCCGCAACCGGGAAAACCGTTATCTGGGGTACTCTTCCTTTGTGTAATCGTTGTCGAATGGGTCTTGGCTGTAGTGTATTTAGCTGCGCCGATAGTGGGGATTCCCAATTAACCACTGCCCCCGGTGCAAATGATGTCTATTGAGGTTGACATAGCTGTCAAGGGTGCATAAATTCCACAGATACTTAGAGGCAAGATAATGAGTGACTTGCACTTATATTCGGTGAACTGGCAGGACGGGATGTTGGTGACTCAGCAGCATCTCAAAGACCAGGAGAAGTACTTTCAGGAGTTGGCCCGCTGGCACGCACTGACGGCAGGCGATCGCTATGGTCTGGTACGCAAGACTTTCTCGGGGAGACCAGCCTTGAGTCTGAATCTTTCGGCCAGTTCCAATCGTCTGAGTGTGGAAGTTGTGCGTTGTCAGGCGTTGACGCCCGATGGTGGCGTCATTGAAATAAACGAATCCAATAACGGCAGCGTAACGGCCGAGATGGATGTTGAACAGGGTGTCGTGCCGGTCTTCATCGGGATCGATCCGACCGCCAGAAAGGAAGTCGGCGACCCGGACCCGGCCGACGACCTGCCCCGCATTCCGTATCTGGTCAGTAGCTACCGGCTGGCCCTGGGTCGGCCGCCCCAGGTCCCCGAAGGGAGTTCTCTGCAGATCGCCCAGGTGACTGTCGATGGCAGCGAGGTGACTGCCGATCAGAACTACTTTCCGCCCTGTCTGACTCTCGCTGCCGATGAGCGGTTGTCGAAGAAGACTCTCGATTTTCACAACCGGCTGGAAAAATTGCTGTCGTTGTCATCACGGGCGTATAAGGCCGTGGTGACCGGAGGTGTCCTGGCTGGTGAGCAAACGGATTTGCAGACCGCTTTTAAGGAAACCATATATCAATTTGCCTATCATCTCTCCTCGACCCTGGACGAGCTTATCGTCGGCAGGAACGCTCAACACCCACTTTACCTGGTGGTGTTTTTCAAGAAGTTGTTTCGCTCGTTCACGACGCTGCTGAATCTCCAGCCCGGCCTGAAGGATTTCCTGAACGAACGCTTCTTTGTCAAACAGGCCAACACTGAAGTGGGCCGGTTCATGTCTATGGTGGATGGTTTTCTGATGGCCGAATACAACCACCGTGACCTGGGCGGCCATCTGTCGGTTATTGACGAGATTCTCGGTCAGGTTCGTGGGATCATGGGCTTTCTGGCGCAGGTGAAAAAAGAAGACCTCGGCAAGCAGGCGGTCGCTACCGATGCTCTCACCTACCAGGGAAGAACGTACCGCATCGTGGAATACGGAGGCTGCCGGCTGGAGCAGGTTGGTGAGCTGGCTTACCTGCTGATTGATATTCCCGAGCCCTGTCCCATATCCGACACCGTGATACTGATCGCCAAAGACCTCTTCAGCAGCGGGGAGTGGTCCAGTATGCTGGTGCGACTGGGACTCAATGATGCCCGCGGGCTGGGCGAGACGGATCCCATCGAGGTTGACGTGGTCACGTTTGAAAACAAGATTGCCCTGCGTCCCCAGGACATGCTGCGCTCACCGGCGGTGCGTCAGGTTACACTGATCTTCCGGGGAGCGCCTGACGCCGGCAAGTTTACCGGCCTGGGTAAATCTGATCTGATTATTTACGCTATGTAGGATGTGTGCCGGGATGGATGAAAGTTTAGCCGTCAGATCGCACGTTGATAACCTCTTCAGGTATCTGGATACCTATGAGCGCAGCTACGCGCAGTTCCAGACGGAAGCTTTTCTGCAGAACTACCAGGGTATCCGCGCCGTTTTCCAGGCCCTCCGGAAGCAGCGCGACAAGGCGGTGGCTTTAGACGAGATCTTCCTGGAGAAAATCAAACAATCGCCGCTGACCGCCTCCGACCTGCGACAACTGACAATTCAGATGCTGGTTTCGTTTTTTGAGTCCGAGGCCGACATCGACGGTCTCTCCAATCGCGCTTACAGCATGTGCCGCGGGGTTCGCGCCGTCAAACAGGATGTGCCCTTTTTTGAAAATCATCTGGTGCCATTGCTGTTTCGACAGGGCGGTCTCAACGACAACGTTCGCCTGAATTCGTTTTTCCTGGGCGAAATTGCGCTTTATCTGAATCGCTACGGAAGAAGCCTGCAGACCGATCTGAATCCGGAACAGTTCGGTGGTCTTACCGATCCGATGAAGATCCTTCAACTGAACCGCCGTCGCCTGCAACTCGGCTCGGATCTCCTGGCTGATCGAACCACGCTTGAGTTTCATCTCAAGCGGGTTGCGGTGTTTATTAAGCTGCGTCATAAAAGCAGGCTCAATGAGTACTATCTGAAACAGTGGGACTATCTGGCTGATAAAAGTTTCTGGTCCCGGGTAAAGGGATTTTTCGGGGAACTCTGGGGAAAGGTTCGGGGAGTTTTCTCCAGTTGGCGCTATTTCGGTCTGGTTTTGTCACAGCGTAACCCGGCTTATCTGTTTTACGGACTGCTGATTGTGCTGTTTGTTCTGCTGGCCGTCTATGTACCGATCAAGTGGAGCGAGTATGGTCGGGATCGTCTGGAGCAACTTGACCAGCGGAACCATATGGACTGGGATCCCAGATGATCCCGCTGAGTATGCTGATTTGGGAGTTGTAATACAACCGTGAAGTTCGGTAAGATATTCAAGTTCTTCAAGAAAGGCGCCAAGGCAGCCTCCAAGCGCCAGGCGAAGGGCGCTCCCGCCGAAGGCGGCTTTGAATGGCCGGCCGGTGTGCGAATCGGTATCTACGGTCACGCCAACTGTGGCAAGACCGTCTATTACACCGTCCTCAACGAGGAATGTAAGATATCGCGGGACCTGCAAATCTCAGTCACCGACGGCGCTACGGCCGGTGTATTCCTGGCCGATTTCCGGCATATCTGGGGGGTGGGGACGGCCAGCGATGATGGTACGGTGGTCGACCTCCGCGAAGACAAGAAATTTCCCGAGCCGACCAGGGGCGAGAGAGTCCTGCAGTTCACCGCCGTCGTAGACCGCAAGAAAAAGATAAAGGTGGTTGCCTACGACTACGACGGCAAGGCCGTGGCCATCTCCCCGAAACATGACCTCTCCGAGAAGGTGACCGACTTCATGTCCGGCTGTGACGGCATCGTGTTTTTCTACGATCCCAAGATGCTCGGCTCCGAGGAACATACGCAGGCCCACGTCGCTTCCTTTATTGACTTTGTGGAAAAACTGGCCCCGCTGCACCGGAGACTGCCCATTCCGCTGGCGCTGGTCGTAACCAAGGCCGATATCCTGCCCGGTTTTTCGCCAAACCGATCTGACCGGCAGACGGTTTTAGTGAGCGCCGAGGATGAAAACTTTTTCGCCGAAGACTATGAGTTCTTTCTGGAGAGAGTGCTCAACTCCAACCGTATTGCCTCCGATTCCGAGTGGGCCGGTTCCGTCAGAAACGTTCTTATCAAGCTCAAGGAATTCCTCCGTGTGGTGGTCGGTCGCACGCTGAACTTCCAGATATTTTTTATCTCCGCCACCGGACAGGAACCGGAAAAAATCGGCACCGAGGTCGGGCGTTCCCTGTACAAGCCGCCGCGCAAAATGAGTCCGGTCGGAGTCCGTCAGCCGTTTTACTGGATGCTGAAAACGATCATCCGGAACAAGCGTATATCGATTCTGCGGAAAGTGGCCAAATATGCCGCCGTATTGAGTCTGATCTGGGTGGCGGCCTACTCCTTGCCTAACCTGTATCATTTCCAGTACTTGCTGTCTACAACGGAACGAGTTGAAGAAAACATTCTCCGGCCGCGCGAGTTCAATAAATACACGATACCCTCAAAACAACTCAGAGAAATTCGGGAAACTTATGGTCGGTATCGCAGTAAATGGATGGTGCGAAAGTTGTTCAATCGTTTCAGTGTCTCGGCCACCAACATGTGGGTGCTGTATGATGGCCTCAAGGAAGGTGCTGCCCGGAAACGGCTCGAGTTTGTTATTGGTCAGGTAGTGGACATTGTCAGCGACACCAGTCGCTGGCCGAAGCGGCTTCCCTCCGGAGACAGCCTGGTGCTGGATTCTTTGCACTTAAGCGTTGAATCCGAATTGACCACCTTCAAAGAACTTGGTGACACATCGCAGCTTGGTGTTCGCAGTGGACGAGTGCTGACATATTGGGAACTACTGAAAGAGTCCATACTTACTCCCACTATGTCGGACTCAATCTGGTTACAAATACGTGACCAGGTCAGACTCGACCGTGAACGAAATGGCAAAAATCTCAGTGATGCCGAGAAGGAATTGCAGGAGGTTCTGACATCTGCCGGTGCCAAGCACGAACAGGTGGTGGTGAGGGAAGAGACCGTCCAAACGGCCAGTTCCGATTTCGCGGTTGCTCTTTCCGGCTACGAACGGAACATGGACGATCACCAGTACCTGCTGGTTACTTTGCCGAGGAAACTACGGGCACTGGCGGCCAATCTTGAGGGCGATGCCTTAGACAGTGCTAACGCCTATCTCAGCCAGGTCGAATACTTCAAGAAAAGTCGTGCGTACACATTTAAGGTCGTTAACTGTCCTCCCGACCATCACATTCACGTTTGCGTGACCCGTCCCGGCCAGGAACCTGACTGGCCCAAGGCGATGTACATCGCCGGTCGTGAGTTCAGGATTACATGGAAGAACGGTGATCATATTCTGATTGCCCTGGACAAGAAGCATACCGACCCTAGTTCGGAGACCTGGGGGGTAAGCCCGATGGAAATGAAGGAGTTGAAGGAACCTTACTCGATCTTTGACCTGGATGGTACCCTGAAATTCAACACGGGTGAGGTAACCTTCAGTTGCCAGGAGAGTCTTAAGGGAAAGTTACCCAAGTTCTAATAGCATAGAGGTGTAAGTTGAAAAGAAAAACCATACTCAGCAAAGGCCTGACGAGACTGATGCTGGCGGCGCTGGCGCTGTCACTGGGATTAGTGCCTGGCGCCAATGCTGCAGTGCAATTGCCGGCCGGCAGTAAAGTGCAGGTTGAGTTTGTTGCCGATGTCTCGTCCAAGTTTGTCAAACCGAACGAGAAGGTCGAAATCAGACTCGAGAGCAATATCGATATTGGTGGACTGGTCGTGGTCCAAAAGGGAGCCACCGGCACGGCACTGATCACGTCGGTGCAGGCGGCCGGCAAGGGTGGCAAGCCCGGTCTTCTGAAAGTGGAGTTGATAGAGTTTCAGCCCAAGGGTGAGTTCAAGCCCGAAGGAGACCAGCAAATTATGTTGGCTGCCGTTACTGAAGATGGATCGGGGGTCATAACTGCGGAGGGAAAAGGGCGCAAGTTCTGGAACTACGTGTTTGGTATCGGCTTCCTGCTTGTCAAGGGTAGCGAAGCGGTAATACCGACCACCACGACTTTTGAAGCTGTAATCACCGAGGATGTCTGGTTTGACCGTGAATAGATACTATTGATTTCTATCTGACTAACCAAGCCGGTCGTCTCGACCGGCTTTTCTTATGCCGTAACCCACACTATTACAGGTTGTTAGCCACCACCAGCGGAGTTCTCCCGGTGCTCTATCTCAATATTGCCGTTGACGAAATCGGATTATCGGTTACCTTACCAGTATCTGACACAAACTCCGGACGTGACGCGGAAGTCCGGCTATGCAGAAGGGCAGTAAATACTATGTTGAAAAACGAATCGACGATTTTCGCAGGTTTTTGCCGGCATTATTTCCTGCCGGTAGTGCTGATGTCGGTAGGGTTGATTGCGCTCAGCGGCAGCACCGCCGCCCAGCATGATGACTGGTTGAGTATCATCAGCAGTGGGGGACAGAGCGAGGACTTCAGAGCACAGTCGGGTATTCCCGGTCCGGAGCAGTCCGACCGACTCGACCTGCGCCTGTTGTCTCCGGACGATCTCGATACCGTCTGGTATAACTTCACGTCCGGGTTCGACGGCTGGCACTTCCTGAATGAGCCCAACGTGGTTCAGATCTACTATTCGGACGAGGGTTGCCAGGAAGATACTTTCATGTATACGGCTACCTACCCCTTCGGGTTGACCGAAGCCACATTCGATGGTGCTCAGACGATGAGGTACGATTGCCAGTTTTACGGCTACTGGAAAGATTCGTGTCTTTACAGTTGGTGGATCAAGTCGGTCGTCTCGCCTGAGTCATCGCGCCTGAAACAGGTTTTTCGAGTAGAGGCGCGACTCTACAACAACACCGGTTCCCGAGTGTGGGCTATGATCGGCGCCAAGCTGAAAGACTCCAGCTATTTCTGGTACTACGGCTGGTACAATGGGGGTGGGGAACTGACGGAAGGGGTCTGGCGAACCATATATTTGAATGAACCGTGGTCCGGTGCTTTCGCAGATCTGGAGGCGGTGTCGATTATTCTGGGCGCCCACTATGCCGTGGGACCGGTGTATATCGACTGGGTGTACGGTATTAAGAATATCAGCGCGCCGCCGGTGTTAACCACTCCGGCCGACGACTCCCGGACTGACAACAATCTGCCGACTTTCAGGTGGACGGGCGATGGCGACTACTACACGCTGCAGGTAGCTACCGATTCCCTGTTTCAGAACATATTGGCCGACACCTCCTACATATATGGCAGCGAGTGTGTCCTTTCGGACCCGTTGCCTTTTTCCGATTACGACTATATGCCGACTCAGGGACCGCATGACCCTCATTACTACTGGCGGGTCCGGGCTCACTACCAGTCGGCCGGAGTGAGCGCCTTTTCCGATAGCTCCCGCTTCATAATCGACGGACCGCACGAGGTCCCGTCGGAGTTCGCTACCATCAGGGCGGCCAGGGGAGCTTTTCCTACGTACATTGGGGGAACGGTTCTGGTGGCGCCCGGTACTTACACCGGGTCCGGTAACTGCAATATCGGTATGGGTGGTGAGAAACCGGTCGATATCATTGCTACCGGGGGATCGGAGGTTACTGTTATAGACTGTCAGGGCATATACTACGGCTTTTTCTTCGACCTTTACACTGTCGGCAGTCCGCTGGTTGAGGGCTTCACAATCCGCAACGTCAAAGCTGACGGCTCCAATCAGGGCGGTCTGGTTTTCTGGACCGGCTCGGGCACGATACGAAACTGCGTTATTGAGAATTGCTCCGGTCCGGCCATCTTTTGCCGCAGCGGGGGAAGGGCCACTCTCGTCAACTGCACCGTCAGCAATGGTACCGGACACGGCCTGGTTGCCCACACCAGCGGCCGGATAGACGCCACCGGCTGCACCATAACCGGCCATCAGGGATATGGCGTATATCTGTACAATGATGGTTACGGTGGGGCTGGCGACGTATTGCTGGACTCCTGCCTGTTTGAAGGCAACCTCGGAACCGGCGGTGGTGGTATCCTGGTATCCGATGTCAGCAATCTCCAGGTCAGACGCTGTACGTTCACCAACAACAGTCGCGGAATCCAGTTCGATAACAGTGTCAGTGATCTGATTACTTCGTCAGTGATCTCAAACAGCATCTTCGCTTTTTCGACGGTAGGACCGGGGATTTACTGGTACAATGCCGCCCACACTGTCATGCTAACCTGCTGTGACATCTACGGGAACGCCGGCGGCGACTGGGTTGGTAACCTCGTCGGCCAACAACACACCAACGGCAACTTTTCCAGTGACCCGCTTTTCTGCGACCGGGCATCAGGCGATTACCGGCTTACCGCCAATTCACCCTGCGCCGCCGCCAACAACAGTTGCGCCACCAACATTGGCGTCTATGGCGTCAGTTGCGGTGCCGTCGAGCTTGATATTTCACCTGACAGCATCGGCTTTACCGCTATCGAGGACGGAACCGATCCCAACCCGCGCAGCCTCACTCTGACCAACCTCGGGGGTGGTGTTCTGCCTTGGTCGCTCTTCTGGGAAGCGAGTTGGTTGAATCTGTCGCCGATTTCCGGTGAGACGCCTGACGTTGTCACGGTGACACCCACGATCGCGGGTCTCTCACCGGGCGTGTACATCGACACCATTGTTTTCCGAGCTGACGCCGCCGTCAATTCCCCTTACTGCGTAATAATTACCATGACCATTGAACACGGCAACGAACCGCCGTACTTCGTGACCTTTTGTGACGATGAGTTGCTGATTGAAGGCCAGGAGTTCGAATGCGAAATCGTGGCCGGTGATCCCGATGGTGACCCGATCGATTTCGCTTGCCTGCAATGTCCGGTCGGCGCCGAACTGGTAGGCACCAGCGACACCACCGGCTTATTCTCTTTCCAACCGGATTACCGTCATGTCGGCAATACCTACCAGGTGATTGTCGAGATATCGGATGCCGATACTATGTCGATAGACACCTTTTTCATCAGTGTCCTTAACCGCCTGTTGACAATTGATACTGCCCAGGGACAGGGGGAAGATGCGCAATACTTGTACATAGACGATACTATCTCTTTTTACTTCAACGAAGCCATTCGGGAAAGCAGCTTGCAGGGCGGGTGTTTCCGATGCACCAGCCGCAAAGCGACCGCTCTCGGCCACCGGTGCGACAATGATTATCCGGACTACCGGCTGCTGGCTTACCCGGCGGATGCGACTTATCTGGCGACAATGGACACTATCGTCTGCACCCTGCAGACGTGTCTGCTTGATTCGGCCGGTAAGCATCTGGATCAGAGCTACGACTTTGTATACTATACCGGTCTGGCCGTTTACCCCGGCGATGCCAACGATGACGGTATCGTGGATGAGCGCGACATTTTACCGATCGGATTGTACTGGGGGCGGCAGGGTCCCCCCCGACGGGCGAGCGATCGCGGTGTCAGTTGGGGTTTGAAACCGGCTCAACCGGCGCTGGTCGGTAGTCAGTGGCAACCGTACAAGGCTGTTCATGCCGATGCCGACGGCTCCGGGAAAATCGACAGCCTGGATATCTGTGGTGTGACCGACAACTGGTTGAAAACTAATCTAATCGGTGCGCCCAGGGCGACCTCTCATCTTGATTACATTATGACGGCGCTGAAGCAGGCCGATGAGGACGTCCTGATGCGGCTTTATGCCGGTCTGCTGGATTGCCCCGAAAGTGACGGCAAGGCGGCGGTGGTGAATATCCTGGAGTCGCTGGTTGCCAAACCCGAGGCCGCCCTGCCGACCAGCTACGAGCTTTATCAGAATTACCCCAACCCCTTCAACCCCGTCACCCGCATCAAGTATTATCTGCCGCACGATGGCCCGGCCACGCTGTCGGTGTACAATATCATGGGACAGAAAGTGACGGTGCTGCTT
>SDBU01003994.1_pt1 | contig 18424 bp, 13 predicted proteins | sample 2277071 | NCBI WGS metagenome assembly SDBU01 (sample SAMN10397929, study PRJNA504765) | marine sediment metagenome | isolation source: marine sediment core GS08_GC12, 126 cmbsf | place: Arctic Ocean: Gakkel Ridge, Loki's castle | collected 2008 | reverse complement strand
GTCGGTGGTGTTTGAAATTGTGGAGAGTGACATCGGCCAGCAGGTTGATGTCAGTATAAACTGGTTCAACGTCGATCCCGGTTTTGAGATTGGCGGCTTCGACCTCCTTTTCTCATGGGACACACTGGCTCTGACCCTGTTATCGGCCGATCCCGGCCAGATGCTGGTCGATTGCCAGTGGGAGTATTTCGAGTATCGTCAGGGAGACGCCACCGGCTGCGGTGATTCAGCCTGTCCATCGGGTATCGCCCGTGTGGTGGCGGTGGCCGACCTCAATAACGGCGCCCCGCATCCGAGTTGCTACGGTGATACTTCAGGTGAACTGGTCAGCCTGAGCTTTATGGTGGCCAACGACTCCGCCCTGGACTGCCTGTTGCTGCCGATCCGATCTATCTGGTTTGATTGCGGCGACAACAGCTTCAGCAACCTGACCGGAGAGACGCTGTACGTTTCCCGTGAAGTGTACGACTGGGAAGGCTACTATGTCCAGATCGACCAGAATGCCACCTTCCCAACTTACTTCGGCGCATCTGACACCTGCCTCGACAGCACCGGAGGAAAAACGCCCCCGGTCCGGATGATTGACTACTATAACGGCGGCATTGAAGTCCTCTGCTACGATTCCATCGATGAACGTGGCGATATCAACCTCAATGGTATAGCGTACGAAATCGCTGATTGGGTAGTCTTCGTCAACTACCTCATATACGGGCTGGATGCTTTTCTCATCGACACGGAAGCTCAGTCTGCCGCTACCGATGTAAACGCCGATGGTATCACATTAACGCTTGACGACCTGGTTTACCTGTGGCGAATCATCATCGGTGACGCCATGCCTTTCCCCAGAGCTCCGCTTGACACCGCCGTGTTTACTCAGGACGCGACTAACCGCATAGTCGAAGTTGCCTATCCGGACAGTCTTACGGCGGTTTACCTGATCTTCCGTGGCGAGATCGAGCCGACCAACCTGGTCAGCAAACTTCAAATGATGTATGCTTACGACAGCACTTTCACACGCGTTTTGCTCACGCCCGGCTTTTCTTTCTCACATGTGCCGGTGTTTGAACCCGGTTTTCTGATTACCTACACCGGCGACGGCCTGCTGGAAGAGGCTCATGCCTCGTATGACGGACTGCTCGGGATCGAGGAGTCGATTGTGCTTATGGGCTTTACCGGCTCGCAGGCAGTTGTAATACCTGATACTTTTCCCACCTATTGGGCTTTTCTGCCAGATACCCTGATCGGCACTGTTTACATCGGCGATTTTTCCGGTTATGACGTCAGTGAAATTGACACGTCAACTCTCCTCATCAACGGCACCATATCACCGTTGACGGTGCAGATTATTCCCGCCTGGTCGAGATTCGTCGGGGACATAATGGAAATCACTTTCTCCGCCGGGGAATTCGCCGGGTGCTATATGCCGCAATATGACACATCGCTGCACAACTATCTGGTGAGCGGCGGGTTCAACGACCTGAGCCCTTTTGCTGTCATTGGTGATGTGACTGTTGCCGGTTTGCTGCGGGGTGATGTTGATTTTAGTGGAGATATTAACGTTGGAGACATCACTTACCTGGTGGCTTATATGTTCCAGGGCGGCGATCCACCGCCGGTTATGGAAACGGCGGACGTGGACGGCAGCGGCGAGATCAACGTCGGTGATATAACTGCTCTGGTGACATATCTATTCGGACCGTAATCATTTTTCGGCGGGCCCCGTATCATGCGGGGTCTGCTGCTTTTATTGGCGGGAGACAAGCCCCCGCTCTACGCGAGCAGGAATGGGCACCTTTGGGGACAGCCTCTCCACAACTGCCGGTAGATCGCGACGCATGTGGACTACACCGCGCACCCAACAAGATTGCTACGTCGCTTCGCTTTCAGAGATGACGCAGCAACGTTTTTTTGTGAATTATCAAGATCAGGTATGATTAGTAGGGTGTTGGAAAAGTGTTCTATCATGCTCAATTGCCAACACACTCGTCATCCCCGCGAAGGCGGGGATCCAGTAACCTATTGATATATATAGATTCCTGCTTTCGCAGGAATGACAGAGAAAGCAAGGCAGTAACCTTTTTGTTTTCCATTCTGTGTTTTTCAACACCCTGTTAGTGCTCGACGTGCTGGCGAGGCAACAAGAGAAAGGCGTCAACTGTTGCAGAATTTGTAAGCAGATACGGATATCACAACTCAGGCCGTGTCGCAGTCCTCGTAATTGAGAGAGAAGGTGTATCTCTCCGTTACGGCGACTCTATGACCTGGGCACGCGGCCGATGCGCTTGGCATAAGTCAGCGCCAGTGTGCGGTAAAACATATGCGCGAATTTGGAGTACGGCATGTACCACAGCAGTACAAAGACAAACATCAAGTGGATGAAGTAGTTGACATAGGCCAACATCGCCACGCCGGTCAGGCGAGTCAGCCAGGAAAGCATCCCGGTCAGGCCGACCAGGAACAAAACATACAGGAACAGGTAGTCGGTATATCCGTTAGCGCCAACTTCGTCCCTGTTGGTCCAGCGCCGCCGTATCAACATGACGCCGCCGATTATCAACGCCAGACCGCTCAAACCGCCCAGAATCTTCACCGGGTGTGGGAATTCAATCGGTAACTCAAAGAAGGGGCTCAGACTCTCCGCGCCCAGCAACTGCAGGTAGTGCGGAATAAAGACAAAAACGAACACGCAGCCGGTCGTAATCATCGCCCCCAGGAATCCATACAAGAGCAGCATGTGACCGGTGGCACGGGGTTTGTTGGCCTCGCACTTCTTAAACAGGCTGTGGGCGAGTAACTCTTTCAAGGTCAGAATCAGTCCCGAAACAAAGGATATCCGGTTTTCACCCCCGCCCTGAAGCGCTTTCCAGAAACGGGCAAACCCAACCGCCGCAAAAATGAAGATCAGGATATTACCCAGCACGAACAGTGCATCAACCGAACTGTGCGGCAGGAAGAGATTGAAATCGATGGATTGGTCGCTCTGCATAAACTGGAAACCGCCATCGGGTGTAGTCGGTGCGAAGAGAAGAATCGATGCCAACAGAAGCACCACCGGCACCAGAAACAGGATCGGCAACGCCGCCGGATTGGCCAGAGCCTTGCCCATAAACGACGGGAAAGAATACTGGCGGTAAATGAAGGATCGCAGGGTGGCCAGAACATCACCCGGCCTGGCTCCGCGAGGACAGTAGGTGCTGCAGTCATTGCACTGATGGCACAGCCACAGGTCGGGGTCGGCTACCAACTTGTCGGTCTGGCCCCACTGAGCCCATATCATTTCTTTGCGTGGAAACGGCTTATCAGCCGGGGAAAGATTACACACAACCGAGCAAGTGGCGCACTGGAAGCATTTCTTGACACTGTCACCACCAGCCTTGCGGACTTCACGAATTAGTGCCAGGTCTGGTTCCGCCAGCAATCCACCAGCCATCGACAATCTCCTTAAGCTTCAAAACCCACAGCTTCAGACCGACCGCAACCCGTTTAATCCGACCGGGTATACTGGCGCCATGATATTCCCACGTCCCTTCGCTGTCAAGGCTTTTTCGTTACAGTTTTCACAATGTATCCTATGAAACACCGTAAAATGGGCTGGGTGCACCGGCTGTGACCGACGTCTTGATTTCGATCAGGGACGTTTCGCAACATCCCCTGCCACCCCTGGATAGATTCCGGCCGAGATGGACCGGTCAGCCAATGATCGGAAGTCCCCCGTGTGGCAGTCAGCCTTCTGTAATCGACTGTGAGATAATTGAATACGCAAATCCCAAATTGAAAAGTATGGATTGTGGGTGGGGCATCCAAATGCCATGGTTTTCAGGAGTCTTTCGGTCCCGGTTTAGCCGTTGGGGTTGTGGCACAAGCGCAAGTCCGGTATTTACTGTAACTTAGCCAGTCCGAGCCGGTTTGACGGCTTTCAAGTAGCTGAGAATAAACGAGAAAAGTGTGGGGAATAGCGATATTTCCCTTGACAGTCACCGGGAAAAAGAGTACAGTCACCGCACTGTTGACAAACGACGGTGGTGGTTTGAAACGGCTGGGTTGTGGATAATGGATTGTGAAAAAAGTCACATTCTTGATGGTAATTTGGATGATGATGGCAAACTTGGATCACTTGAATTCCTCTATAAACAGGGTTAAACTATGAGTAAGTCGAAGCTGATTTCTCCTCATGGCAGCGACACGCTGAAAATCCTTCTTCTGGAAGGTAAGGAGAAGGAAAACGAACTGAAGAAAGCGGCGACGCTTCCCAAGGTAACACTCTCGTCTCGCGAAACGGGCGATATCATCATGATGGGTATCGGCGGATTCACTCCGCTGGAAGGGTTCATGGGTAAAGATGACTGGAAGGGCGTCTGTGAAGAGATGAAGATGACCAACGGCATCTTCTGGCCGATTCCGGTGACACTTTCCCATGACAAGAAGATCGACCCCGGTACCGAGATCTGTCTGCTGTCCGGCGAGACGAATGAGATCATGGCAACGATGAAGGTTACCGAGTCGTACCAGATCGACAAAACCTTGGAGTGCAAGAATGTTTACTCTACCACCGATGAAGCTCATCCGGGCGTCAAGATGGTGATGGAGCAGAAGGACTTCAACCTGGCCGGTCCGGTGAAGGTCCTTTCCGAGAGCTATTTCCCCAAAGAGTTTGCCGGCATCTACCAGCGTCCGGCAGAAAGCCGCAAGATATTCGAAGAAAAGGGCTGGAAGACTATTGCGGCTCTGCAGTTGCGCAACCCGATGCACCGTTCACATGAGTACCTGGCCAAGATCGCCACTGAGGTGAGTGACGGGTTGTATATCCACCAGTTGGTGGGCAAGCTCAAACCGGGTGACATTCCGGCCGACGTCCGTGTCAAGTGCATCAACACGCTGGTTGAGAATTACTTCGACAAGGGCAGGGTGGTTACCGGCGGGTATCCGCTGGACATGCGCTACGCCGGGCCGCGGGAAGCTCTGCTGCATGCGGTCTTCCGTCAGAACTTCGGCTGTTCGCACATGATTATCGGTCGCGATCACGCCGGTGTCGGTGAGTACTACGGACCCTTTGATGCCCAGGATATTTTCTTCAAGCTCTGGGACGGCGCCCTGGAGTGCAAGATGCTGCCGATCGACTGGACCTTCTGGTGCTACAAGTGCGGCGGCATGGCTTCCATGAAGACCTGTCCCCACGGCAAAGAAGATCGTTTGTTCCTCAGCGGCACGGCCCTGCGGAAATCCCTCTCCGAGGGTGGCGACGTACCGGCTGAATTCAGCCGCCCGGAGGTGCTCAAGATCCTGCGCGAGTACTATGCCGGCCTGACCGACAAAGTCGAGGTCAAACTGCATGGTCACGCCACCGGCGAGGCCAAGAAATAGGCGAAAATTGAAAGAAATGAGCAACATAAACGTTTTCTGTTCAACAGTGATTGAATGAGGAGGATGCAATGCCAAGTTTTGTCATCCCGGACAAATGTGACGGGTGTAAGGCACTTGACAAGACAGCCTGTCAGTACATCTGCCCGAATGATCTGATGGTCCTGGACAAGGACCTGATGAAGGCCTTCAATCAGGCTCCGGAGATGTGCTGGGAGTGTTATAGCTGCGTTAAGATATGCCCGGTACAGGCAGTCGAGGTTCGCGGTTATGCCGACTTCTGCCCCCTGGGCGCTTCCGTGACTCCCCTGCGGAGCACCGACAGCATCATGTGGACGGTTAAGTTCCGCAATGGTATGCTCAAGCGCTTCAAGTTCCCCATCCGTACCACTCCCGAGGGCCAGGCGGTTCCCGACGGCGGATTCGAGACTGGTACCGATGATCTGAAAAGCCCGATTCTGTTCACTGAACCGGCCTCAACGGGCATGTCGGAACTCCCACCAACAAAGTAAGAAAGGATTGGTGACAATATGCCGAAATTTGAAACAGTTGAAGTCAACACCGATCTTTTGATTCTCGGTGGTGGCATGGCAGCCTGTGGAGCGGCCGTTGAGGCGGCCTACTGGGCGAAGAAAAACAACCTGAAAGTTACCCTGGTGGATAAGGCTGCTATGGATCGTTCCGGCGCCGTGGCCATGGGTCTTTCAGCCATCAACCAGTATGTCGGCGTCAAAGACGGCCAGAATACGATCCAGGATTACATTAGCTACGTGCGTAACGACCTGATGGGCGTCACCCGTGAAGACCTGGTGGCCAGCATCGCTCGTCACGTTGACTCCACCGTGCACCTCTTCGAGAAGTGGGGACTGCCGATCTGGAAAGATGCCGAGGGCAACTACGTCCATGAGGGACGCTGGCAGTTGATGATCAACGGTGAGTCCTACAAGGTGATCGTGGCGGAAGCCGCCAAGAACGCTCTGGGCATGGACAACATCTACGAGCGCGTATTCATCGTGGAGCCGCTGGTTGAGAACGGCAAGTGCGTTGGAGCGGTTGGTTTCAGCGTCCGCGAGAACAAGTTCTATATCTTCAAAGCCAAGGCGACGATCGTCGCTATGGGCGGTGCGGTCCACGTCTTCAAACCGCGTTCTTCCGGCGAGGGACTGGGACGTTCCTGGTATCCGCCGTTTAACTCCGGCGCCAGCGCCTACTTCACCATCAAGGGCGGCGCTGAGATGACCTGCCAGGAAGTGCGTTTCATTCCGGTGCGGTTCAAAGATGCCTACGGTCCGGTCGGAGCCTGGTTCCTGCTGTTTAAAGCCCGTGCCACCAACGGCCTGGGTGAAAACTACATGGAAACCCGCCGCCCCGAACTGGAGAAATGGAAACCCTACGGTCTGGTCAAGCCGGTGCCGGCCAACCTGCGTAACTGGCTGATGATGCTGGACGTCATGGACGGCAAGGGTCCGATCTTCATGCGGACCGAAGAAGCTATTGCCAAGCTATCCGATCAGGTAACGGACGAGAAAGAGCGTAAGAAAAAGCTCAAAGAACTCGAATCCGAGGCCTGGGAAGACTTCCTTGATATGACTATCTCACAGGCTATCCTCTGGGCGGCCACCAACACCGCTCCGGAAGAGAAACCTTCGGAAATCGCCGCCTGCGAACCGTACTTCATCGGTTCCCACTCCGGCGCTTCCGGTGCCTGGGTCAGCGGTCCGGAAGATCTGGCGCCGGCCGAGTACCATTGGGGTTACACCGGCATGTGCACGATACCGGGTATGTTTGCGGTCGGTGATGCCTCCGGCGCCTCCAGCCACAAGTTCTCTTCCGGTTCCCACGCCGAGGGTCGTATTGCGGCTAAAGCGGCTGTGAGTTACGCCGTGGATAACTCCGGTGAACCCAAGGTTGACATGGCTAAAGTTGAGGGACTCAAGAAAACCATCCTGGCGCCGATCGACCTGTTCGAGCAGCACAAGGGTGGCTCTTCCGATCCCGACATCAACCCCGAATACATCAAGCCGAAGATGTTCATGTTCCGTCTTCAGAAGATCATGGACGAGTACGCCGGCGGTGTCAGCACTCAGTTCACCACCAGCAAACCGATGCTGGAAAAGGGACTGGAACTTCTGGCCTTCCTCAAAGAAGATGGTGAGAAGCTGGCGGCTCAGGATCTGCATGAGTTGATGCGCTGCTGGGAAAACGTACACCGTATGTGGCAGGCCGAGGCTCACGTCAGAACTGTCCTCTTCCGCGAGGAGACGCGCTGGCCGGGTTACTACTTCCGGGCCGACTTCCCGTCCATGAAGGACGATTGGAAGGTCTTCGCCAACTGCAAGTATGATCCCGCCTCCGATAAGTGGGAGATGTTCAAGCGCGATATTCTCCCTCTTAAGTAGGGTGATTTCGGCACTTGCTGTTTGACAATATGGTCCTCCGGGCGGCTGCCTGCCCGGAGGATTTTCAGTTTACCCGGTTTTCGTGACCGGGTTGGAAATCGGAACATGAATTTTGTGGGTGGCAGATGTCCATAAGTTGTCTCAAAAAGTTCATAAGTGCCGTTCTAGACGCCAGAGTGGTCATGCTGAGCGGAGTCGAAGCATGGCATGTTTTATGGGTCTCTGGTTTACCCCGGTTTTACATCCGTTGCACGAAACAAAAGTGTGGCATTGCCACTCGCCCTTCGACTCCGCTCAGGGTGACGACATTCGCTGCCTTAAGAAACATACTTTGGGGACAGCCTCTCCACATCTGCCCCGTACTGCGTAGAGGGCGGCAGATGTCCACATCTGCCCCATACTCATTGACCGTTTACAGAATTGGAGTCTATTCTTAACTCGGTAACAATTATGACGGAACAGAAAAACAAAGAATTGTGCCCCCACTGCGGGGTTAGGATGCTCAAGTGGCAGCCGCCGGTTGAAGCCAACTGGGGTCTGTATCCGCACTTTGTCTGCTTCAATGATGATTGCCCGTACTATGTCAAGGGCTGGGAATGGATGCAATCCAAGTACGACCAGAACGTTACCTACCGGTATCGCTACGACCCTGTGTCCGGCGAAAGAGGTCCGCTCCCGGCCTGGTCGTCGCAGGCCCACCGGGACCGTATCGTCGAGGATGAGGAGTAAACCATGAGAGAAATCGAGAATCTGAAAAACGAAATACTCAAGCAATACCCTCGACTGGACAAGGACGCCACCTTCTACTTCAGTTGCCATCCGGGTGTCCCCTGCTTTAATGACTGCTGCGGGGATGTCAATATCTTCCTGACACCTTACGACATCATCCGGCTGAAAAAAAAGCTCGGTATGACATCGACGGAGTTCCTCAAGAAATACACTATCCTGCCCTTTGATCAGAACCTCAAGTACCCGGTGGTTATGCTGCAGATGGGCAGCGATGAAAAGAAACAATGCCCCTTCGTGAAGGAAGCCGGGTGCAGTGTCTACGAGGACCGTCCCTGGGCCTGTCGCATGTATCCGCTGGGTCTGGCCTCACCCGGTGAATCTTCCGACGAACTGGAAGAAGAGTTCTACTTCCTGCTCAAAGAAGACGTCTGCAAAGGGTTCAACGAGGACAAGCAGTGGACCGTCGGCAAATGGCTGGATGACCAGGGGATTGCCGAATACAACCGGATGGGTGAGTTCTTCAAGGGACTGACCACGCACAAGTTCATCCGTGACGACGAGCCGTTCCAGCCCCAGAAAGTCGAGTTGTTCTTCTTAGGCTGTTACGATATCGACCGTTTCCGCAGTTTTGTATTTGACAGCAGTTTCCTGAACAAGTTCGAGATCGACAAGGCCACCGTTGAGAAAATCAAGACCGACGATATCGAGTTGCTCAAGTTTGCTTATCAGTGGCTGCGGTTTGCGCTGTTCGGTGAGGAGACGATACAGGTGCGCAAGTCGGTCATCGACGACAAGAAAAAAGAACTGATCGTCAAAGGCAAACTCAGCCGCGATTTTGAGGGGGAGGGGAAGAAAAGGTAAGGTCCGCCACCTGGGCAGCAGGGGGCAAAGTGTTTTGTGCAGTTCACTTCAGTAAGAGCATCTTCCTGGCTGCGACAAAGTCTCCGGCTGTGATTCTATAGAGATAGATGCCCGTTGACACGGTCCTATCCAAGCAGTCTGTGCCGTCCCAGTGAACTGTGTGCCGACCGGCCAGCCTTGTCTCATCAAGAAGACTGGTAACCTGCTGTCCGAGGATATTGTACACCAGGATATTGACGTGCGAGAGAACGGGCAAGTCGAATTGCACCGTGGTTCCCTGGTTGAAGGGATTGGGATAGTTCTGCAACAGGTCGTACTCGGATGGCACGGCCGAAGTCACAAATGTATTTCCAGCTATATCAGATCCACCAACAGCAAAAACCAAATAATCAATGTCGGACAAATCAAATATCCAATTGTAACGTCCGGACGATATATCAGGCTCCAGATTGACAGGTTTCACTCGAAAGTAGTTACCAGAAGAATCCACAGCAGCGCCATACGGGTAGGAAAACAACGGTTCATTAGAAGACAGGGTGAAAACATGATTCACCTCATGGAGAACAACCGTTGGAGGAACATCATCATCGTAACCCAGCATGATTTTGGCGCCCTCCAAGGCATTAACATACTTGACCTTAACTTCGGGATATTCCTGTCTTAGTCGCATAAGCTCACCAAGACTCTCAAACGAGAGCCTATGATAAGAGTGTTTGTAGCTACAGACAATGACATCTTTTCCACTATCAGCTCTCCGAAACGCGTCACTATAATCAAGGGATTTCCCATCTATATAGCATCTGAAGACAGTTCTCTTTAGATTACCCGGAATTTGGTAGTCAATAGAGCTTGGGTGATAAAAAGACCAATCATCCGGTGCTATCCTCCAATCAGAATAGCCTTTCCAGTTGTCAGCACGATCTACTTCCCTATAATTGGGGGCGAAACTTGAATAATCAAAGGGTAGGATATCATCCAGCCAGTTTGAAAAATCTGTATTTTCCCAATCCCAGCCTGACCTAAAGACACTGGGATAAAAACCATGTTCAACTATCTGTGATGATAGCATTTTTTCTGCTAATTCTACATCTCTTCCATGAGAATAATTTGTGTTATTAAATGTTAAGAGTTGGTTCCAGAAAAAAACCCCGTCCCCATCCTGGTCAGTCCAATCAGCGTGATGATAATGCCAACCATAAACATCATCATACACTTCAGCTTTTTCTGTATATTTCTCCATCTTGGTATGAATTATGTTGCAATCCTGCTGAGTGCTATGACAATAGGCTTCGTGGGTCATTAAGAACCAAGAAAGTTTGATTCTGTCCCCAAATGAGTCCCTATTGCCATCCCTATAACTATCTGTCATTGCATTATTAATCCTATTAAGAAATGAAAAATCAGGGTCTGGATTAACATCATAAATCCACGTTTGAAGATTTTGACTATAAATCCTGTTTAAAAAATATATTGTTTCCGTATCAATAGCGTGAACAACATACACTGTTCCTTTATCAGAATCATCACTCGATGTATTGGGTGCTGAAAGACACATCAGAGCTACAAGAGTTGCTGCCTTGACACGGTTCAATTGGTTTGGGGTGCGTTCATATCGGGTGTGGCTCATGTTTTTACACTGCCTTGCTTGTCTTCTGGAATTCTACTGAGTGTAGTTTAGGCGTAGAATAGCCATTTGTCAAGACGCATTCCGTGTGGTATGTTGTGATTAACGCAAGCCTGTGGGCGACATCCCCACTGAGGCTGTTTTTCACACCTGAGGCGTCACAACACGATGTAGTAACCTTCGTAGTTCAGAAGCACTGGTGCTTCAGCCATTGTTATGACTGGCAGAACCGCTGCGGGTTCAGCCTTGCGCTAACTGTCGTCGTGGTAGGGTAGACGTGGAAAGGCTGTCTCAGCAACCCGTCAAGTAGTTGTAACCCATTCGCTTGTAGAATCCGCGACAAAGGGTTGTCCAACAAAACACTTGACATATTCGACCAAAGTAGTACTTTTAGAATACAGTTTGATCTTGTCTCATCTTTGGGTTGACGATCTTTGTCAGGGCAGGGATCTATAACTGCTCGTACTTAGTGCCAAGAGAAGGGTTATCGAATAGTTCTTTGAACTTATTAGATACATCACGTTGTGATCGCATGAAAAGTCGGGAGGAAAAAATATGGAAGAGACATCAAGCGCTTAGGTAGCGCTGTTGCTGTATCTGGCCGTGTGAATGTATCGAATTCACTGGTTTTTAGACCCGTTAATTCTAAACAAATTGACCCCGGTTTGAGGAGAAGAACGATGAAAAGCAAAATTGCTATAATACCCATTACAATTGCGCTGGTCGTCTGTTTCGCGGTGGCACCGGCGATGGCCGACTGGTGGCCGGGTGACGACTACAAAATGCACTATCCGCAAACACCGAAACAAGGTGGCTGGGATGTCGAGTTTGCCTCGTCACGTCTGGCCGACGATTGGATGTGTACGGAGACTGGCCCAGTGACAGATATCCACTTCTGGATTTCATGGTACCAGGATATGGTGCAGTCCATCCCTGAGATCCGGATCGGCATCTGGTCGAATGACCCCTCCGGCCCACTAGGCTGGAGCGTGCCGGGCCAGCTACTCTGGGAGCGCATTTTCACCTCCAGTGATATCACAATTGTCGAGTGGGAACCTGATTTGCAGGGCTGGTATGATCCTTCCTCGGGAAGCTTTATGCCGGACAACCATCTTCGCCGGTTTCAGATCAATATCGAAGAGATCCCAGATCCACACATTCAGCAGGAAGGTGTTATCTACTGGCTGGAGATCGATTTCGGTCCCCTCCCGTTTATCGGCTGGAAGGAAACGGGCGATCATTGGAACGATGACGCCGTCTTCTGGTACACACCTTTCTGGTGGGAAGTGAGGGACCCCACCACAGGTGGATCGATTGACCTGGCCTTTGTGATAACCGGCTCCTGCTGTAATCATGACGGCATCCGCGGTGATGCCGACTACTCCATGGTTCTGGACGTAGGCGACCTGACTTACCTGGTGGCATATCTCTTCCAGGGCGGTCCGGCGCCACCATGCTTCGAAGAGGCTGATGTCGACGGCAGCGGGAGTATCGACGTCGGTGATCTTACTTACCTGGTGGCTTATCTGTTCCGGGGCGGTCCGGCGCCGGCGCCATGTCCCTGAGAAAGGATAATACTTCAATATAGAAGACGATGGCAGAAGCCCTGGTGCTTCTGCCATTGTTTTGGTTGGCAGAACCACTGCGGGTTCTGCCCTGCTATAACTGATCGCCAAGGGCAAACTCAGCCGCGATTTTGAGGGGGAGGGGAAGAAGTAGGGGTGGTGGACTCGACAGCACTATGCCTACCATTGTACGTGCATGTGACAAGCTCAGGGTTCAGTCGCGGGGCCGGTGATTGTCCAGGATGTTCTTGACTTCTTCTTTCAACTGGGCTTCCGCGTCTGAGCCTTTCTCCACCAAAGCATACAGCCTTGCCACACTCGGTTGATACTGGCTGAGTATGTGGACAATGGAATTCTGATCAGCAAGGAGGTTTTGAGTTGATCCATTCTTCCGGATCTTCACAAGTTTCACTTTGTCCCATGGGTCAACTATCTGGTCATACTTTATGCGGTATGGCACTGCCTCAAAGCTGATCTGGTTTCTTACAACCGCTACACGGTTGACGTCAACACCCGCTTCGTTCAGAGATTCCTTGAACTGCTCATCTCCCATTAGGTTATTGGCTAAGTAGTAATATGGACTCTGGGACGGATTGTCCGCATAGAGAGCTCTCTCCTCACGTAGAAGCCTAAACGGTATTCGGTGAAGAAGATTACGCTTTAAGTCTCGTAACGTGGCATCCCCCGGATGCCATAGCTCAAGATAATACCAGAAGTACTCATCGTTGAAATTCGCAAGAAAGTTCCAGTCGTCTTGCAGCCTGGCCTTCACATCTTCGAATGATCTGACGATTGGACCATAGTCACCGCCCTCAAACCCAGTGTCTTGTATCATGGCAAAAAACAGGGCCTTTGCCATCAACTCGAATCCCATTACTGTTTTGTGATAAGTAACGTTGTAGGAGAAGTTGCGACCCATAATGAAGTGCTCGATGGCATTAATGGCTTTCGGTTGGAAGCAGACGTATTCATCTGTTTCATCCCAAGTGAGATTGCGGAGAATGTAATTGATATCCACGTGTCCGAAACTGGTGCCGGACGCCAAGGAGTCTCTAACGAGGAAATCCATGCGATCGCAGTCCAAGGTACTGCTCATCAACTGAGTATAGAACGGATTATCCTTGTGTTCGCCGTTGAATATGCTGGCGACCTCGGCCGGATCAAAACCTGCAGCCTTCACGCACTGGTGAATCTCGGATTCGTCGGAACAGAGAATCAGTTCGCCGAGGCGTTCATGTTTTGCGGCGTCACTTTTATGTTTGTCGGCGGCAGCGGCCAACATTGGTGTATCGGTGGAAGATCCCGTACCTTCGGCAGGTAGTGGAGAAACGCGGCTGGTCTCATCCACTCTCATAAAGACCTGCTCCCCGAGATGGGCAAGAGGGTAATGACCGATGTCATGCAACAGAGCGGCTAACCGGAGTTTCTGCTTTACTCTCTCTTCGATAACGTACTTACAACCCTCATCGCTAAGGCGGTCGACCATTTCTGACATTAAGTGCATAGCACCGATAGAGTGAGCAAACCGTGAGTGCTCGGCACCCGGAAAGACGAAACTGGCCAGCCCCAATTGCTTGATTTTCTTCAGACGCTGAAAGGTGCGTGTGTTGATGATCTGCTGCTCGAGTTTCGATATGCCGATCGAGCCATGGACGTTGTCGCAGATGACTTTGTGACGAAAGTCAATGCCCATTAGACTCTTAGAGGGTAGAAGGCCGGTCCAGTTTCTTGTGATCTATAAGGCCTGTGCGGTCGAGCGTGCCCCAGGCTGCCAGTATGTGCCGTTGCTCGAATCCGTGCTTACCTGCACTCTCAAGGTGAGAGGATGCGTTCTCAGGTTTTAAGGAAGTGTCTGGACGAGAAATGTGCTTCAGGTAGTGTATGGAGCTAAGCAATTCAAACCAGTGCGGTTCTCGTAGATCGTTCGGTTTCTGTTCGATCCAGTTCCTAAGAGTACCGACTTTTTGGAGCACTTCAGGACGCAGCTTTAGATTGTCGAAGTCGGTTTTCAGTTTGTCCGAACCATCAATCTCGAATGCGCATTGGGTGAGAGCATTTGAATAGGGACCACGGAGGTACCAACTGAAGCGGAATCGGAGATCAACACCGAGTATTTGCAGAAGGTAGATAGCCTTCTGGAGAAAAAGTCTATCATCGAAACTTTCCAGTGAGAAACCACCCAACTCTTTCATCACTAAATAAATTCCCGCCAGCCTCTGGTCCACTGCAACCTCCTCTCATCCTTCAGGACACCAACCTTGACTACTTCAATATATAAAAGAATCTTGAGATGCAAATCACATAAAAATGCCATACTTTGAGAAATCCTATGTTCGTTGGACATGCCTTGTGCGGATAGAACACGCCCCCTGTAACCACCATATTCACAATAGGTTAAGTCGCAAAGCATGATTCCCCCTGTCGATGTTGTCAATTTAGAACTATCCCCCCCCCCTACTTCCCCTTCTGTATCTTGGCCCAGGTGTCGCGGAGGGAGACGGTGCGGTTGAAGACCGGTATCGACGGTTTGGTATCAACTGTGTCAACACAGAAGTAACCATGACGTAAAAACTGAAAGCGACTGCCGGGTTCGGCATTGCACAGCGATGGCTCAACCATACAATCGGTCAGAGTCTCAAGTGAATTGGGATTAAGATAATCAGTAAAACTGCCGTCTTCGTCTACATCGTTGGGGTTTTCTTTCGTGAACAAATGATCGTAGAGGCGAACCTCGGCCCTGACCGCCTGCGCCGCCGAGACCCACTGCAGCGTACCTTTCACTTTACGTCCGTCCGGCGACGCTCCCCCTCGTGATGCCGGATCATATGTGCAATGCAGTTCAACCGGCTCGCCGGTTTTGTCGTCCTTAACCACACTATCGCAGGTAATGAAATAGGCATGTTTAAGGCGCACCTCGCGGCCGGGCGCCAGCCGAAAGAACTTTTTAGGCGGGTCCTCGCGGAAGTCGTCGCTCTCGATATACAACTCGCGTGAAAACGGTACCAGCCGTGTTCCCGCCGACTCGTCTTCCGGGTTGTTGACCGCTTCCAATTCTTCCACTTTATCTTCGGGGTAGTTGTCGATGATTACCTTGAGTGGCTTCAGCACCGCCATAACCCGCCGGGCACGTTTGTTCATGTCTTCGCGCAGACAGTGTTCCAGCAGGGCGATGTCGGCGATACTGCCCTTTTTCTTGGCCATACCGACCCGGTCAACGAAATCGCGTACCGCCTCGGGCGTATAGCCACGACGACGCAAACCGCACAGGGTCGGTAGCCGGGGATCGTCCCAACCGTTGACATGGCCTTCAGCCACCAGTTGCAGCAGCTTGCGCTTGCTCAAGACGGTGTAGGTCAGGTCCAGCCGCGCGAATTCAGTTTGTTCCGGATGGTAAACGCCCAGTGTCTCCAAAAACCAGTTGTACAATGGCCGGTGATCCTCGAACTCGATGGAACATAGTGAATGCGTGATGTTCTCGATAGAGTCCGACTGCCCGTGCGCCCAGTCGTACATCGGATAGATACACCATTTGTCGCCGGTGCGATGGTGCGGCGCGTGCAGGATGCGGTACATAACCGGATCGCGCATATTCAGATTGCCGGCGGCCATATCGATCCTGGCCCGCAAGACACGCAAGCCGTCCTCGAATTCGCCGGAGCGCATCCGCTCGAACAGGTCCAGGTTTTCCTCGACCGTGCGGTTACGGTAAGGACTTTCCCGGCCCGGTTCGGTCAGCGTGCCGCGATACTGCCTGATTTCGTCGCCGCTGAGATCACACACGTAAGCCTGCCCCTGCTTTATCAGTTGCACCGCCCACAGGTACAACTGCTCGAAGTAATCCGAGGCATAAAAGAGTCGCTCACCCCAGTCGAAACCCAGCCAGCGGATGTCTTCCATGATGGAATCGACATACTCCGTTTCTTCCTTGCTGGGATTGGTGTCGTCGAAGCGCAGATTGCACAGTCCGCCGTACTGCTTAGCCAATCCGAAATTCAGGCAGATAGATTTGGCGTGACCGATATGCAGGTAACCGTTCGGTTCCGGTGGGAACCGGGTATGGACACGGTTTTCGTATTTGCCGGTTCGGTTGTCCTCTTCGATGATGTCGCGGATAAAGTTGGAGGATTTGGGACCGTCGGTTTCACTCATGGCATTGGTCTCTTTCTTGTTTTACCCGGTCTCAGTATTTTCTTCGGTATTCATGCGGTCGCTTCACTCATCGAGAAAGTAACAACGACTCTGGCTGAGCGCGGTTATTACACCGGCAATATAGTATTCGACTCGTCCTCAGGCTACAAAACATCTGCCCGGAGACAAGCGGGACAGCGGGGCGTTACAACATATTAAAGATGTAGCTGAGGCTGAGATAGATACCGACGATGATAAACACCAGGCCGGTGATTCGCCTGGCCCAGCTTTCGATTTGCGACAATCTGTCGTAGGCCCGGCCGACTGTTCCGGCGCCGAAAGCTATCAGCCCGGCAAACACGAGAACCGGCAGGGCGGTACCCAGGCCGTAGACGAGCGGGATAACTATGGTTGAAGAGCACCGCACCGAGACCGGAATCAGGCTGCCGAAAAACAGCGCGGCCGACACCGGGCAAAATGACAGGGCAAAGACGATGCCGAGAAATCCGGCGCCCAGCACGCCGAAAGAGTCGGCCCGATGCTGGGTTTTTTCAGAAACGCCGCCGCCGAACGTTGGTAGTCGGACAAGTCCGGTGAGAACCATCCCGGCCAGAATAAGGATCGGTCCCAGTATCTGATTCATATGTTTTTGAAGCCACCGGGAAACCTCGGTGACCGATAGCAGAGCAGTAACGATAACGGCAGCCATGATGATATACACCAGCGCCCGGCCGACGGTGTACAGCAAACCGGACAGGAAAACACCTCGCGGATTGCCCACCCGCCGTCCTATGTATGAAATGGCGGCAATGTTGGTCGCCAGCGGGCAGGGGCTGATCGAGGTCAGAATACCCAGCCACAAGGCTGTCACCACGCCTGCTGAAAAGCTATCCATCAAAGCCCTCGGTATATAGCCGCGTCATTCGTTGCACGTATTTTTCAAAAGCCGGTTCGTCGTGAATCAACTCCCAGACTCTGTCGAGGTTGCGCCATCGGGCCATTCGACCCCGGCGTTCGTCAACGAGTATGAGTGTCTGAGTATGTAGCTGGAACTGTTCGGCATAATGTTCGTTGCCGGCTTCCTCGAAATTGACCACCTGCCACCGCAGCCGACCGTCCTGGAGTTCTTCGTAAAAACCGGATTCAAGTGTCCGCCTGGACAGGTCTTCGATCTTCAGGCAGGTGGGACAGCGCCGTTCGCCGTGGAAGTAGTAGGCGATAACCTGATGCTCGGCTGCTGATTCCGAACTGTCTGTCCCGATGGTGGTATCTCGGGACTCCACCGCGGATTCATCCGAAGTGGTTTCACTTCCGGATTGTCTGACGGCCAGGTAAACCAGGCTCACTGCCACGAATAACAGCAGCCCGGCGGTGATTATAGATTTCGGTTTCATATCATGTTTTTTCCTCTGACAGGTTGTTGAAAAAGTATTCCATTATACTCAATTACCAACACAATCGTCTGTTATCTCAATCTGGCGGGTTCGAAGACGGACCCGCCCTACTTTTCATGCGCCGTCAGGAATCCGTTCCTGACGGATAAACGAACTGTAATCCCCGTGTCCTTTCTGTCATCCCCGCGAAGGCGGGGATCCAGCGGCAAGTTGCTTTTATCTTATAACGAGAAAATCTGGCGGGTTCGAAGACGGACCCGCCCTACTGGGCTTGTTGATAAAGTCCTATTCTCGTCATTGCGAGCGACAGCGTGGCAATCTCGGATATTGAATGTCAACGAGATAGCCACGTCGCTTCGCTCCTCG
>SDBU01003993.1_pt1 | contig 18424 bp, 19 predicted proteins | sample 2277071 | NCBI WGS metagenome assembly SDBU01 (sample SAMN10397929, study PRJNA504765) | marine sediment metagenome | isolation source: marine sediment core GS08_GC12, 126 cmbsf | place: Arctic Ocean: Gakkel Ridge, Loki's castle | collected 2008 | reverse complement strand
TTAGGCACAGTTTGTGGTTATCCCAAGTACACACCTGTACCCTTTAGGGAAGAGAATCTCTGGAATGGCTATCCAGAAGAGACCAATGCTCCTTATGGCTTAGCCAAGAGAATGCTTTTAGTACAGGCTCAGGCCTACCGCCAACAGTATGGATTCAATGCAATATATCTTTTACTAGTTAATCTTTATGGACCCGGAGATAACTTTGATCCTAAATCATCTCACGTAATTCCCGCACTGATAAAAAAATGTTTTGATGCACAAAAATCTTCTACCAATTCACCATTCACTATTCACCATTCACCAATTACCGTGTGGGGCACAGGAAAGCCTTCCCGAGAATTTCTTTACGTGGAAGATGCAGCCGAAGCCATAACTCTAGCTGCTGAAAGATACAATAAGCCTGAGCCGGTAAATATTGGTACTGGTTTTGAAATCACTATTAAAGATCTGGTAGAATTAATCGCTAAACTCACAGGTTTTAAGAGTAAAATAGTCTGGGATAAATCCAAACCCGATGGTCAGCCTCGAAGATGCTTAGATACTTCCAGGGCAGAAAAAGAGTTTGAGTTTAAGGCAAAGACGGATTTTAAAGAGGGACTGAGGAGGACGATTGAGTGGTATGTCCAGATGAGACAAAAAGAAATGAATTCATAAAACTGGATCTGAAAATGAAAGTGGTAATTTTAGCTGGTGGATTTGGCACGAGACTTGAGGAGGAAACATACCTTAAGCCGAAGCCTATGATAGAGATAGGAGGCAGGCCGATCTTGTGGCATATAATGAAAATTTATGGTCATTATGAATTCAACGAATTCATAATCTGTTTAGGACATAAACGGTATATTATAAAAGAATTTCACACAGACACTGGCCACAAAGCAAGACACCTTGCGAGAGCCTTTTATCATCTCGGGAAATGGTAAGCAAGTGCGCGACGTGGTGCACGCGGACGACATGAAACACCTTTATTTTACTGCTGTGGAAAACATAGAAAAGGTAAAAGGGAAGGCGTTTAACATTGGTGGGGGAATGGCCAATAGCCTTTCGTTATTAGAACTTTTTGCTCTGCTGGAGAAATACCTGAACGTCCGACTTCGTTTCCAACAGCTCTCTCCCAGACAGAGCGACCAGAAGGTCTTCGTGGCGGATACTAAACAAGCGAGAGCAATCTTATCGTGGCAGCCCCTGATTTCGGCAGAACCTGGTATCCAAAAAGTGATGGAGTGGATGGAAAGGAGCGTGTGAAAAACAAGAACAGTTTTATGAGGCTTATAATGAAATCAGCACGGAATACCGGTGTAATTACTTTTGTGAAGAATAGCATCAAGCGATTTCGCCGTACTATTGCAGACGAAAGTCAGAACGAGACAGCGGCTTCCAAACGGCGTCTGGCTAGAGCTGGACTGTCTTCTGCTACTATGGCCTCTGTTAAAATCGTTCAGATGGGAGTAGGGATCGTTTCGGTTCCTATATTACTTACCTATCTGGGACGAGAAGGCTATGGTTTAATCATAACTGTAACAAGCGTTTTGGGTTGGTTTTCTCTCACTGACATAGGAATTGGCCTTGGAGTCAAGAACGCTTTAATAGAGGCTTTTGGTCGGGATGATCGTTTAAAGGCTAAATCCTATGTCTCCACAGGTTTTTTCGGACTAGCTGGTATAGCTTTGTTTCTGCTAGTTGCTTTTTCAGTGAGCTGGCGTTTCATACCCTGGAATAATATTTTCAAAATCAGCACCACTCAATTTGCCTCCGAACTGAATATGTTGGTTCTTGTATGTGCGACCCTTATATTTCTTCGGATTCCTTTGAGCATTATTGGATCGATATATTCGGCAGAACAAAGAGATTATGTCAATTCCTTGTGGGGGATGGCAGGAATGGTATTGAGCTTCGTGGCTCTTGTAGCCGTGGTGAAATTAGATGGGGGTATCGTATGGCTGGCTGGTGGCAGAAATGTAATGCCTTTGCTGTCGATCCTTGTGTGCGGACTATTTTTTTTTCTCAGGAAAGGAAAATGGCTATTGCCTCGGATTATTAGTGTATCCCGGACATCGTGGCGCCGCATCTGGTCGTCAGGTTTATCTTTTTTTATCATACAGATCAGCCTGATTGCCATATTCCAGTCGGATATATTCTTGGTCAATTATTTTATTAATACGAATGAGGTCCCTCTTTACTCCATGCCAGCACGGATGTTTCTGTATGTAAATGCAATTATATTTTTTATCGTTACCCCTTTTTGGTCCGCCTTTGGAGAAGCCGCACAAAAAGACCACTGGAGCTGGATAAGAAAAACATTTCGAAACCTGATCGTTACGTCGTTGGCCATTGCAATCGTCATGGCCATTTTCCTAACAATATTAGGTCCGGCCATTATTAACCTCTGGTCGCGTGGTATGGTTCAGTCATCCAGAGGGATCATTATCGTATTGGGTTTGTATTCCATGGTCCATGCATGGACTAACGTGCACGCTATTTTTCTGAACGGGCTGGACAGGATGCACAAACAAGCAGGCAGCGCTGTTATTCAGGCGATACTTAATATTGGCATCTCCATTTTTCTGGTAAAACGGATGGGGATTTTGGGAGTTGCACTAGGTTCTTTGATCAGTTACTCCTTAACCACAGCCTGGTTTCTTCCTTTAGAGTCTTATAAGATATTAAAAGCACATAGGGCGTGATATATGGACTGCAAGAATCCTTTGGTGAGTATTCTTATTCCTACCTATAACGGTGCCCACAGGGTGGGTAAAGCTATCGAAAGCGCTCTATCTCAGACTTATTCTAATATCGAGATCATTGTCTGTGATAATTGTTCTGCTGACAATACAGTCGAAGTAGTTCAGACTTATGCTAAGAAGAAAGACAGTCGTCTCCATTTAGTGGTAAATGAAACCAATATCGGCCCCACTAGAAATTGGAAACGATGCGTGGAAGAAACCCGAGGAAAATATGCCAAGCTACTTTTCTCTGATGTTTGGATAGACCCGGAGTACCTGAAGGAAACCTTATCCGTGCTGAAGAAAAGTGAGAAGGTCGAATTTGGGTTTACTTCGACGGTCGTTCATGACCTTTCATCCGAATCAACAGAACATTTTGTTTCCATTGAATCTTCAGCCATATACCCAATCAATCTTTTCACTCATTATCACCTTTATAACGAAGGCCCCATTATGCCCAGCTCTCCCCATGTGCTTTGTTTAGAAAGAGCGGCCTGCTTCAAAATCTAGTAGTTAACATTCCCAATAAACTCGGGATAGATCCTTGCAAAAATGGCGCAGGTACAGATTTGCTAATTTTCTTAAATACAGCCCTTCGTTATGACTTCTTTGGGTTTATCAATGAGCCGCTAAGTCATTTCGGCCAACATAAAGATTGTTTTACTTTCAGTGAAGGTGATCTTTGGTTGTATTATAGATTGGCAGTTTGTAGATATGTGGAAAAAGCTAAATTACCAAAAAGTGAACAAAGAAAATTTGTCACAAAAATGGCGTTTGATCTTTATAAACAAGGGCGCTTAAGGGATTTGAAAGATTTTTGGGGAAGGAAATTTCGCATGAGAGATTGGGACCTAGTCTGGTTGGGTTGCAAAACACTAAAATTTTTGAATAAGAAATTATTAAAAATGAATTTCTTAAAATTTTAGAATATCCAATGTGAAAGAGGTAGCCAATGCGAAGACATATCAAGGTTCATGCTGGATGTGGGGAAAACTTGGTGGATGGTTGGACAAATATTGATTATTATCCTTATTTTTACTCAAAGCGTATAATAGCATATCTTTTAATGAATATTGGACTTTATCCTAAAAAATTGTTCCATATGAAATATGAACGACGTGAAGAATGTAATGTATACTTAAACTGGAATTTGAAAAAACTGTTACCTTTTCAAAACGATTCAGTGGATTATATTTACTCCGAACACTTTGTTGAACATCTTGAATATGAGGATGCTTTAAAATTTTTTAAAGAATCTATAAGAATTCTCGGTAAAGGAGGTATAATAAGAATCTCTGTTCCTGATTTAAGATCATGGGCGAAGCATTACTTAGATAATAATATCGATTTCTTCATGGAAAATCTTCAAATAGATGCTCAAAAAAAAGGAGAAAACTTGAGTAGGGATAAGACACAATTGAACGATATTCTTAGGGAGATTAAGACAATAGGAGAATTGTACTCTTATCATTTATATCGCTTTCACCACAAATGGGGATATGATTATGGAAATCTAGAGAAAGTCCTGAAAGATATAGGTTTTCGCCACATCAAGAAAAGAGAATTCCATGAAAGTGACATACCTGATATTCAAAGAATTGAGCAAGAAGGAAGATCCGGTGACTCTCTATATGTAGAATCCATGAAATAGAAGCCTTAAGGAAATCTGGTATGAAAATATCTTTTTTCACTATTGTACTCAATGGAATGCCTTTTTTGCCATATCTAATTGAGTCGATGATAAACTCGGCCCATGAATGGTTTTTCGTTGAGGGAGCGACTTTACCCAAAAAGGATACTAGCTTTTGCAATTTGCCGCCGGAATGGAGTTATAATAAAAAAACAAAACTATCAGTAGATGGAACTACTGATTTCTTAAACGACTACACAAGGAAGTATCCGAAAAAAATAAAGATAATCAGAAAAATGGATTGGTGGCATGGCAAAGTAGAAATGTGTAACAGTTTTTTGGATAAAGTAACCGGAGATTTATTATGGCAGGTTGATGCAGACGAATTTTGGACTAAACACGATATTAACAAGACTATTGAGCTTCTAAAAGAATTTCCACATGCTACAGCTGTTAGATTTTATTCTAAGTACTTTGTTGGAGATTGCAACACAATTGTAGAAGAAGATGGTTTAGGAAATGCGAGTTGGGATTGGTATCGATTGTGGCCATATAAACGAGGGTACAAATTTCACACGCATGAGCCACCCACTTTGGTCAAAACAAAGAGATACTTGTTTTTTAATAAGAAATACAACTTAAATAAACTAAATCCAATAGACAGGAATATCACTAAACAACACGGAATTTGCTTTTACCATTATGCCTATGTGGATGAAAAACAAGTGAGGTTCAAAGAAGACTTCTATCCGAATTTTGAAGGATTTACAGAAAAATGGTATAAGCTAAGGGATGATTTAAAAAACAGCATTTACAAAAATGTAAAAGACTACTGGGGATGTTACGGTAAACACTTCTACGGTAACCTGTGTAAATATAACAATGAGCATCCATTAAAAAATATCAAAATCAATTATGAAGAACAATGAAATATACATCATAATCAAAAAGATAGAAATGTCGACGTTAATGTTATGATCTTGAGAATAGATAAATGAACCATAATCAGACCATAAGTGAACCATATTATAAGTTCATCGTGTATGCGCTATTCTTCTGTGTTGCGTGCATGGTAAGTTTGGCAATAGTTCAGGCTAATCATATCGTACTTCTGCTAATACCTATTATTCTGGTGTTTGCTATCGGCATGAAATACCCCATGGTCGTTTTGCTTCTGCCGTTGGTATTCACGACCAATGCTTTGGGTCTATCTTCTCTGGCATACCTCCCCAGATTTGTTTTAGGTCCCTTGGGCTCCATCGACCTAGCAGATGTTTCATTCTTACTAGTGCTTTTGTTACTCTTTGTTCGTCGCAATGACTTAGGGGAAACGAAGTTTAATACATTGGATAAGCTCATATTGTTTTTGCTTATTTTTGTCGTTTTCCAATCGATACGAGCGTTAGTTTCAGGCATAACCATACGGAACCTTTTCAACACCCTGCGTTATGTTGAATGGTATCTGTTATATTTTGCTTATCTGGCTGTACTAAGAAAGCGGAAGCAATTGGATTCTCTGATGAATGGGTTGTATTTCATTGCTTTGATGGGGGGCTTGGTCGCCTACTTTCAATTCTTTACAGGATATGGCTTTAGCGGCAACTTATTTGTCTTGAGCACAGGACGTACCTGGTTACTTCCCAGGGTGTACGTGGTAACGTCAGAAGTTACAACTTTCATCGGGGGGGTTACCCTCATATTATTCTTTGTTGCTCGAGGTCTATCTAAAGTTAAAAGAATATTCCTAATATTCCTTAGCTTGGTTTGTTGGGGAATTCCCATAATTACAGGATCGAGGGGGTTCATGTTATTGACAACAGTGAGTTTGATTTTGTACTTTCTTTTCATAATGAAGATTTCAAAAAGGAAGCTTAAAACCATTATCGTTTCTGCAATCCTTGTGCTAATTTTCGTGAATATTGGAGACCAAATCGTCCAAAAAGCCGGAGGCGGAGGATTTAATATAGTAACACAAAGAATGATGTATGGAGTAAGAGAGATAAAAAGTGGGGGAGGTACTTTAGAAAATCGTTTTTATATTTTTGGAAGAATGCTTCAAACAACCGAAGGTATGGAGAATATAGTAGGAAAAGGGTTGGGCTGGAGAGGAACAGGAGATGTTTACTGGGGTCCTAGTGATATTGGTATTGGTTCAATTTTTACGGTTTTTGGGGCTATTGGCTGGGTATTGTTTTCTATCCTGATTGTTGTAACCATGAGGATGGCATTTCAAGTGATCAGGATATCTAAGGATCCGTTGCTCGTTGCGATTGCGATAACCGTTTTGATAAGTAGTCTTATACGTCCAATTCAGAACTTAACCTCCAATCAATTTGTCGTTGCTTTCAATGTATCGCAGATAGCGGCATCCTGGGCGATCTTGAGGGTCGCATGGGGATTTGCGAATACTAGCCACAACTATGACCACCGTGGTCACATCTGATTATGAGAAGCACTGAAGGTAAGTATTCTCCAAGGAGGTTGTGAGAGTATGTTCGACTTAGAAAGAACAAGAATAGTTACACAGGACTACCAGGCGGGGATATCACCATCGGTCATTGATGCCATACCAGGCTCTGTGATTGTTGTAGGGCCTAAAAATTACAAATGGATCTTTAAATATGACTGGCGAGATATCGAAACAGTTGTTTTCTTGGGACACGACTTTCTATGGTTTCTATGGGATAAAAAACCCAAGATCAAGCATTGGAAACAATTACCGGCACTAAAGATTGTTTGGTGTTTTGAAAGAGTTCAATGTGTGGTGGCCGAATGGCGGAAAATCAGTCTCAAATGGTACGAAAACGTAGGGGAGTTCGCGGATTACGTCTTTGTAGCCGACGAAGAGGATTACAGAACGCTAGATGGCGTTAAATTCTTGCCACAGTGGGCTTCACCCCGCTTTAAAAACAACATGAGCTTTGACGAAAAGCGAGATCAAATCGTTTTTAGCGGCCAGTTTGGCACTGTTGGATATGAGAGCAGAACGGAGCTGATCCAGAAAATTAAAGAAGACCATGACCTTGGTTTGCACTTTGTCATTTCCAACAATAAACGATCTTTACCATGGAATGACTATATACTTAATCTTCAGCAATATAAATATGTACTTAATCCCATCGGGAATCTAATTTCATTCAATACTAGGGCGTACGAGTCGGTAGTAGCAGGTAACGTTCTTTTCCAGCAGGTGGATGACCGCTTTCAATTACACAAAAAACTTTTGATTGAAGGGAAGGAAGTAGTCTATTTCTCTGCTTTCGAGGATTTTAAGGAAAAATTTCTTGCCCTGCGGAAAAATCCACAATGGGCATTAGAAATACACGCTAACGCGAAGCGCGGGGGCGACAGACATACGTGCATCCCCCGACTGGAATGGGTCTATTCTCAAGTTAACCTGCAGCCCGTTCGCTGAGAATGCCCGTTTGGTACTATGAGTGAATCGCCCCGGGGAATCTTTTTATACCCCCTGTTTTTCAAAAAACATAAACGTGAAAGCAAGCCCTAAACGGTGTGCCTCACGAAAACCATGAAAATCTTTTATGACAAACGGAATGATTTGGAGGATGGACAATGGGTCGACATGCTGAAACCTTTTTTAGGGATCAGCGATGCTGACATGGATCCTAAAAGCATTTTTCATGGTATGTGGGACGACTATATTAATCTTGGTCCAAGACTATTCGAACCAGTTGAGCATATAGAAGATGCTCAACTGGTTGTCCCGCCGGTTCCGTGGCAAGATAGGGATGAACGCTTTTTCGAGCTAATAGCGAAGGCTAAGGCAAATGAAAAACAAACAGTGATTTTCTTCCATGATGACAGTGACGAACCCGTATGCCTTGACTCTGCTTACGTGACTATTTTTCGGACGTCATTCTACAGAACTACACGGCTCAATAATGAGTTTGCGTTGCCAGCCTGGCATGAGGACTTCGTTAAGAAATACTTGGCTGGAAAACTAAAGGTGAGAAAAAGAGGCTCCAAGCCCATAGTAGGTTTTTGCGGTCACGTAGAGCCTTACACTTTAGGCAAAAGGCTGCATACTAACCTATCACATATGCGATATGCCGTTAGGAGATACATAAAAGGCAAACCATTCTGTTTGGATTTGAATCTCTGGTTGCTAAACAAAGTAAAGCATTTCTCTAACATAACTGCGAGAAGTAAAGCCGTTTTTTCTTGCAAAAAAAGCGATCTAGTTGATCATAATTTCATCATGCGGGACTCGTTTGGAATAGTTGATAACAATGTTTTCGTGTCTGAACGGACCAGATCCTTACGTTTGGAATATGTCAACAACATTATTGATAGTGACTATACACTATGTGGGCGTGGCGCGGGTAATTTCTCTTTCAGATTGTATGAAACCCTTTGTTGTGGAAGAATACCCATTTTTGTTGATACTGACTGCATCTTTCCGTATGAGCCGTTTATCGATTGGAAAAAAATTGGCATCTGGGTTGATTACCGGGATATTAAACATATCGATGAAATAGTACTCACGTATCACCAAAACATATCCCCAGAGGATTTCGAGAACAGACAGATTGAGAACCGAAAGATTTGGGAAGAGTGGTTGTCAGTGGCGGGCTTCTTCAAAAATTTTTACAGACATTTTTGATTGATATCAAATGAAAATATTGTTCTTTACCCCATTTTCAACGGCAGTATTTAAAAATAGGTTTCCTGCAATTTCTTGTCAAAGGGAAAATCGGGCAACATGGACCGAGAACCTTATAGCGCATCTCTCAAAATACAAGGATGTAAGAGTATATTTGGCTACCATGTCTGAATTGATCGATAAGGATTACATCTTTGAAGAAGGCAGGGTTCACTACTTCTATCTGAAGACCCCAATTCGCCATGGACGTAAGTGGATGCTTTATGCTGCTGACGTCCTCAAGTTAAGAAAGGTCGCAAAAAACGTGGCTCCAGACCTAATTCACGCCCAGGGAACGGAAAATTGTTATGGACTGGCTGCTTGGATAACGGGATATCCTATGTTGATAAGCCTGCATGCCGCTACCCCGCAAATGCACAGGTTTTACTCCTGGCGCTCCGGTGCATGGTTGAATTCTCTTACAGAACGATTTGTGTTGAAAAGAACTAAATATGTCCATACTCAGACAGCCTATTTGAAGGACTACTATGGCTACTTGCTCGGACATGCTTGGGTTAAATCGCTAGACCTGCCAGCTAATAGCATTTTCTTTTCCGTTGAGAATCGAGCAAAAAGTAACCGAATTGTGTTTGTGGGAAGTAGCCTTAGGTTGAAAGGCGCTGACACGTTAATCAAGATCACCCAATTGTTACAGAAGAAGTTTCATGACATAGAGGTAGATATCATTGGTTCTGGTACGAACTCATTTATTAGTACATTGAATGGCCTGGCATTAAAATGCGGAGTAGCAACCCGTCTTAAATTTTGGGGTTTATTGCGGCCGGACGAAATCGCCGCGAGGCTATCTTTGGCAAAGGTCTTCGTAGCCCCCACCCGGGTCGATACCTATGGTATGAGTGCCATCGAAGCACTCTGTGCCGGAGTGCCCGTGGTTAGTAGCAGTATCATGGGGGTTCCTTACGTAATCGAGGATGGTGTGAATGGTTTTTTGCTTGACCCGGAAGATGTGGAAGGTTTCGCGGAAAAAATTATCCTCCTAATGAAAAATGAAAACCTTCGGCAAAAGATGGGACAAAAGGGGCGAGAAATTGCGCTAAGGCGATGGCATCCGGAAATTGTCACCACCACAATGCTGGAAATGTATCAAAATATTTTGAAAATGGAACAAAGTTCAATTATCTAAATAAGGAACCGATAATTATGGTACTCGGAATTCACACGGGACATGACTCGAGTGCTGCTCTTGTCATTGATGGCAAAATTATAGCAGACGTTGCTGAAGAGCGCTTCGTGCGTGTAAAACATTATTCGGAAATACCTTTTAAGAGTGTGGCCTACTGCCTTGAAGCTGGGAATATCTCCATGGAGGACGTGGATGTCATTGCTATCCCTTGTAAGAGAACACCTTATGATTTGAATCATTTGTTGGATCTGCCGGCTTCATTGAAGATAAAACAAGGCCCCCGGGGCAATGTCATGAACTACATGCAGTCGATCCTGGGGCTGTCGGATCGTCGTCCACCACGCTATATCAAAAAGTTTTGCGTAGGTCCCAAAACTGAAATAGTCAATGTGGAACATCATTTGGCCCATGCCGCCTCAGCTTATTATACCAGTGGGGACAGTAAGAATCAGTTGATCTTTACCATCGATGGGGTAGGTGACGGAGTCTCCGTGGGAATATGGCGTGGTAGGCGTGGAAAGATCAACCCCATCGAGAAATATCCGGTTTCCGCTTCCATTGGTTTTTTTTACAGCAACGTGACTGAAGCTCTGGGCTGGTGGCACGGAGATGGTGAAGGAAAAACCATGGGATTGGCCCCCTATGGGGATTGCACGAGGTGCCGGGGAGTGCTTGATAGGTTCTATCCCAAGTTCGAAAACGGGAAATTAGTGGAATCTCATGATTTCGGCAGAGTAGGGGTTTGGAACGATAGAGGGGGACGACAGTTCCATTTTCCAGAAGCGGACAAGATCGCCGAACTGGTCGATAAATATGGCCGAGAACACATCGCTGCTGAAACCCAGCAAGTGCTAGAGGAACAAGTAGCTAATATCATCCTGCCTAGAATCGAACAGGAGAAAATGGAACGGATCGCGTGTGCTGGAGGAGTCTTTCTCAATGTAAAGCTGAATCAGCGGCTATGGGAGTCGGGCAAACTAAAACGGCAGCATATCTACCCCAACTCAGGTGATGCAGGTGTGGCCGTGGGCGCTGCTCTTTGGGCGTACTACAACTCCAACCCTGATGACCCTATCTACAATCTCGACAATCTTTACTTTGGGCCGGAATACCCCAACGATGAAATCGAAAAGATCCTTAAGGCGCGGAATCTCTCCTATCGCTTCGTCGAAGATATCACCCGAGAGGTTGCCAATCACCTGGCGAATAACAAAATCGTAGCCTGGTTTCAGGGAAGAATGGAGAGTGGGCCCCGGTCTTTGGGCAATCGATCTATTCTGATGAGCGCTAATAAGCCAGAAAATAAGGATATTATCAACGCCAGAGTTAAATTTCGGGAGGCGTTCCGTCCGTTCTGCCCTTCTTTGCTTTTTGAGGGTAAAGATGAATACCTCCTCAATAATCGTGAAGAACCTTTCATGATTACATCTTTTAATATGGTTGAGGGGAAAAGAGATAAGGTGCCAGCGGTAGTCCATGTGGATGGAACCGTAAGACCTCAGACCGTACGTAAGCAGGTAAACCCACTGTATTGGGACCTAATCCATAAGTTCGGTAAGCTCACCGGGGAAACAATGATCCTAAATACTTCCTTTAATATCATGGGAGAACCCATCATTTGTCATCCACGCGAGGCAATCCGGTGTTTTTTTGATAACGGTCTGGACTACCTGGTAATGGGGAATTGGGTTCTTGAAAAAAATCGACAATAATATCGCTTGATGTTCTTAAGGCTTAGAACATGACGCAACTACCTAAAATTACAATTGTCACGCCCTCATATAATCAAGGTCGTTTTCTGCGTGAAACGATAGAGTCTGTCCTGAATCAGGACTATCCCAACCTGGAATACTTCATTATCGACGGGGGGAGCACGGATAACAGCGTAGATATCATACGGGAATATGAAGATCGCATTGACTGGTGGGTCAGCGAGAAGGATGAGGGACAGGCGGATGCACTTTATAAAGGATTTCAAAGAGCCACTGGACAGCTCATTGGTTGGCTCAATTCTGATGATGTTTATTTTCCCGGTGGATTAGAGAAAATAGGTCGTGCATATGTTGCTCATCCAAACGCAAGTATTTACGCAGGGGGAATAGCTATTGGCGCGATGCACGATGGTCCTATCAGAAAGTGTATTATTCCTTCACCGCCGTGGGTATGGATATCGAAATATGGTATAATGGATATTGGTCAGCAAAGTTCGTTATATAGTACCACCATATATCGCAAGACAGGAGGTATCAACGTAGGCCTTTATATTCGCATGGATGGGGATCTGTGGTTCCGCCTAATGAAATACCACGGCTGCGCGGTTGTTATAGACGACATGATCGGATTTATTCGCTGGCACCCAGAAACAAAAAGCTCAAAAGGATATCAAAGATACGTAGAGGAAAGGGATCGATTCTTCGCCTCGGTTGGTCTAACCGGTTGGCGATACTATACAATTTTGACATATTATAGACTACGACGACTGGTAAGTGGTAGTTATTTTGAATCAATCATAGCTACGCAGCGCTACAAAGGAATGAGGATGTCGGAAATCTGGGCCAGAGAATTGGGAAAAACGCAGGAGTTGAAATGAGAGTGCTTTGGGTGAGTCCGTACAATATAGGTCCATACCATTACGCCATGTTCTCCGCCATCATTAGATACGTGCCAGAATTCAGTGTACTTCGTGTGCTCACGTGGGACCGCCTTCGTGCTCCTTTATGGGCAGACCTTGGTCTTGAGCCATGTCCAATGCAGGTCGTTGGTCGTACGGAGAGTATTCTCAAATATTTACGCAGCCGTCATTTGGACGTCATGATTATTGTCGGTTATAATCGTGTCAATTTCTTGTTAGCTGCTTTGTGGGCCAGAATGCATAATATGGTAACGGTTCTCGCCACGGATACTTGGTGGGGCACTGCGGCACGTCGCTGGTGGTGGAAGGAAAAAATCAAATCCATTTTAGTGCGATTGCTTTTTGATGGGGCATTCGTGCCAGGGCAGAGGACAGCAGAATATATGAAATCGCTTGGAATTAAAGAGAGCAGAATTTGGCAAGGCTTATACGTTGTTGACACTAAACATTTTTGTCAGCCTTGCAAAGTGTGGGAGCCTCCATCTGGTTTCCCAAAGAATTTTTTCCTGACAGTAAGCCGACTTTCACCGGAAAAGAATATAACGGGATTGCTCAAGGCACTTGAGAAATACCACCGAAAAGGAGGTTCATGGGGGCTGGTTATCGCGGGCGTAGGGCCGATGGAGAAAAGACTGAAGGCTTCTGTGTCGTCTGATATTGCCGATATAGTTCATTGGCTCGGTTGGGTTCGCTACCATGAATTGCCAAGACTGTATCAAGCAGCTTCTTGTTTTGTGTTGTCCAGCATCCGAGAACCTTGGGGACAGGTAGTAAATGAGGCTATGGTTGTTGGACTTCCCATTCTTTTAAGTAACAGATGCGGTAACGCACTTGAATTCTGCAAGGAGGGAGTTAACGGCTACAGCTTTGACCCGCTCGATGTGAACCATCTTGCAGATCTGATGCTATTGATGTCATCGGATAGAGTGGACCTAAATGGTATGGGAATGGTTTCAAGAGAGATTATCAGCTTCTATACCCCAGATACCTGGGCAAGAAGTCTCCTCGACTGTGTAAAATCGTTGACTCAAACACGAAGGGGTAAGTCTCAATGAACGCTAGGTTTAACAAGTATTTGAGACAAGAAAGTAATTTCCTTCATATTGGGTGCAACGTGATTGCTCCCGAAAGCTGGATAAATATCGACGGTTCTTGGAATGCCTGGCTTTCCCGGTATCTGCTGATACGAGAACTGCTCTGGAGGTTACACATCATCGACAAGGACGTCGCTCAATATCCGTGGCCCAAAAACATATTGGTACATGATGTCAACAAGGGTTTACCTTTTCCGGACAATTCGGTGGATGGAATTTATGCCTCACACCTGTTGGAGCATCTCTCACGTTGCAAGGCGAGTCTCTTCGTTTATGAATGTTATCGAGTGTTAAAAGGGGGGATGGTAGTAAGGCTTGTGGTTCCTGATCTGAGAAGCTACATCGACGAGTATATGCAAATGAAAAAAGAAACCCCTGAGAGCCCTGTACCTGCCAATTGGTTCATGGAACGACTGAACACTTGTCGCTGGCATGAATGGGAGGTTTACCCTTTCCCGCTCCGTATTTATAGAAGTTTAAAGGACTTTTTATCTCATAAGTGGATGTATGACGCGGAATCTCTGATAAGTTTACTACAAGAAGCTGGATTTAAGGATGTGTCTAAGAAGAATTTTCTGGACAGCGCTATCCCTGGGATAGCGGATGTGGAAAGGCAAGAGAAGGACGCGTCAATCTACGTGGAGGGATGCAGGCTAAGCGGAGAATAAACCGTGTTCATACTGAACACCATCGAAAAAATTGTATCGCTAATACCCTACAAGGTAAGACTCGCCGTATATGACACTCCTTTCCTTCCTATCGGTAGGGTGATACTGGGCAGGCTTATGCCGTCCAGTGCTTTAGTGGAGATAACAGGGGGTGCGTTGAAGGGCTTTCGGATGTGGGTTAACCTTAAGTGCCAAAAGTATTACTGGCTGGGAACCCACGAACCAGCCGTTCAGGAAGTGTTGAGAAGGGTTATCCGGCGGGGATGGGTTTGCTACGATATCGGGGCTCATATCGGCTATTTTTCGCTTATGATGGCTTGGCTTTCCGGTAGCGGTGGGAAAGTATTCACCTTTGAGCCGGACCCGGATAACTTCTGGCTTCTAAATGAACATATTAGACTGAACAACTTAACGGATCTCATAAGGGCTGTACCCTTTGCGGTCTCTTCCAGTTCAGGCAGGACAATTTTTCAGAAAGGGGCGGATTGTTATTCTCCCACTGGCAAGTTATCTAGGTCATGTAATGAAGGCGACATAGAGGTGGAAGTAACCTCATTGGATGAATTTGTGTGTGAGCGAGGGCATCTCCAGCCTGATTTCATCAAGATAAATGTGGAGGGTTTTGAAGGGAAAGTGCTTTCCGGGGCCAACAAGATGTTAACCCAAGCACACCCTGTTGTCCTCTGCGAGATACATAATCCGGAAGCAGCAGAAAGGGTTTATCGGGAACTTAGAGAATCAGGGTATTCTATATATGACATCGAAAATAATATTGAACCCATGACCAGGCTTCCGTGCGGTAGATATTGGATCGCCCGGCATAAGCATAAGGCCATTGAATGACGAGCATGTTGATTGGTGAAGTTTAAGGTGTAAGCTTGGTTGACACAGAGACTAGAAGAATCCTAGGAGAAGTGCTACCCAACTTCCCTGAAACGTATCGGGGGCGTTAGACGAGAGTATAGTGACGACTCTGTCACTCGATGAATCTGAATTATGTGCCGTTCTGTTTTGAAACCCAACGCGTGAAAGGTAAACGTTCGGAAGAAGTCTTTGGTAACCAATCTTACTACGGGAAATCTGAATGTACATAGTCTTTTTCGGCCGTTATGGCTCATTTAGCCATTATAACATCGGAGGAACCGATTCTATCGTTCGTCGCCTAGCTTACGAACTAGTTGCTCGTAAGCATAAGGTCAGCTTTGTTATGTTCGGAGCTCCCCGACAAAACGAATCAAAGGGACAGAGAGGTGTTCCAGTTTACGATTTTGTACGGTTGAAGGATGCCTTAGGTTATATAAAAGACAGATTCGATGATGTTATTACTATCTACTTGCCCCCTATGGGAAGAATCAAGTATGCCCTCTTTCGTTGGAGACAGCGGGGGTAGAATTCGTTTTCACAAGGATTATGAAGCCTGGCCTGAGTTTTTCTTAAGAAGAATATTGATGTTCGCAGAGGGACATTTAGCCCCTTACAATGGATTAGTTATCTGTGTCTCTCCAAGGCTTCAGCGTTATTGGTCGAGACGGGCGGAAAATACCCTTCTGTTGTGGCCGCCGATTCCTCATGATTTTTTCATAAAGCCGGAACGGAAATCTTACTCTGATAAGCTGAGAGTGGCTTTTATGGGGCGATTGGAATCGGGCAAGGGAGTTTCTGTTGCTTATGAATTTTTCAAATACTTAGCCAAACGCCAGCCTTATATAGACACTCATATTTATGGCTATCCTTGGAAGTGGAATCCAGAGACGATACACTTTCATGAAATGCTGGTAAAACAGAAAGTCATTTCTTATGAGTCCACGAAGTATGAAGACTATTCAGCTGAAGTTGCCAATACTATTCACCAAAGGCTAAGTGAGATTGATGTTCTTTTTTTGCCATATAGCAGATTAAGCAGTACAGTAGATGCTCCCGTGGTTCTGCTTGAGGGGATGGCGCACATTTATGTGCTGTAATGGTTCCAGCGATAGGGGATTTACCATTCATATATGGAACCATGGAATATCTTATAAACGATCTAAGAGATTTTGCAGAGATGGAGAAAACACTCCTAAAGATTCGGGACCATTTAGACGAAGAGAGAGCAAGGATTTATGTGCAATGCACTATCTTGGACTTTCATACCACTAAGGTAGTTGACAAGCTTTTAACAAGCATAGGTTTGTTAAGTCAGTGAGCGAAAAGATGGTGACCAATATGTCATCAGATTCCGGGAAGATGACTACCGTTAGGAAACTTTTGATCGAGCCAATGAATATAACCTAGGTTTTTACCATATTGTTGAAGCTAATTGATCGTCTAGAGGGTGACCGCTGTACTGGTCAGTTTAGATGTCATCGTTTAGTATCTTGGACAATTCGAATTCGCGTGAGAGTATTGCCGAAAGGACAAATTGCTATAGGAAAGGCTATACAAATATTGAAGGAAAAGATCCTCCATATATTGAACAGATATCCTACCCTTAGGCCAAAGGTGATTTATTGGCTGAATTTACTTTGGAGATTCACAACAAAATTCAAGACATATAGAACAGGCGCTATATTAAGCGACACCTGTTGGATAGAACCAGATAGGATAGAGTATGCTCTAATAAGAGGATTTAATGTATACCATGATCGAGAAAAAGTGGTTGGAGGACGTTGGGATTTATCCAGTAACAGGATAAAGATTCAATAGATGAACCTGTATCTATCATTATATCAGCACTTTGTAGATGGTATAAGTTGGAGAGAAACCAAATTGTATAAAAATAGCGTAGTGACGAAAGCATCTAATATTAGAGTACAGTGGGGACGATACTGCGAAATGGATCTTAATCATAGGTGTAGGAAAATTGATGAGTTGTACCGAGATATGAAGAGTAATCGTTATAGCACACAAAACGAAATAGAATTGGAAGATGAAATCGCAGTGGCGATAGGACGTGATGGAACATTTCTACTTACTAATGGTAGGTGTAGCTTGTTCATGGCTCGCATACTTCATCTAGACAAAATACCAGTAAGAATACTAGTTAGGCATCGAAAGTGGGTGGGATTTCAGAAAGAAATTGTATATTTTGCAACGGGTAGAAGGAAAGGAGAGACATATCAGCCGCTAACGCATCCTGATCTTTACAATATAGTCCCTTCAGACTGGGGAAGTAGGAGATTCAAGACCATAAGGGGGGCTCTCTCTCGACTAGAAAAGGTACGTTGCTTGACATTGGAGCTAATTGGGGGTATCTCTGTATCAAGTTCGAGGAGGACGGATTTCATTGTTACGCGGTAGAGAATGATCCAACAAGTTTGTACTTTATGAAAAGGCTGAGAGAGATAGGAAATAAAAAGTTTGAAATCATTAATAGGTCAATATTCGAGTATCATGAGAAGACTGACTTTGACGTGGTGTTAGCTCTTAATGTCTGGCATCATTTTTTGAAGCGAAAGGAGCCTTACCTTCAACTTATGGAATTGCTGAAAAGATTGGAAATGAGAGAGTTATATCTGCAGCCGCACGAGCATTCCAACCCTCAAATGAGAGGCGCCTATAGGAATTATCATCCTGGGGAGTTTGTTGATTTCGTACTACGAAGTTCGAATCTGAGTAGGGCCGAATTAATTAGCGAAGAGGGGTCTCCGGGGCGCCCGATTTATAAACTGTCGAGGAGTAGTCCATAAGAATGTACGCATGCTATTTTGTCTTTGATACCATAAATCCGTAAAAATTGGTCTAAAAAGGGTAACGCTTTTCCCCGTTAATTGGGATTATGGTTTAATGTTAGGGATTACCCTCAAAAAATATCATAATTCAAGGAAGCAATTTTGCGCATAGCTTTTTTCGGTAGTTACCGTTCCTTTGACTATCACCATATCGGTGGAG
>SDBU01003992.1_pt1 | contig 18425 bp, 11 predicted proteins | sample 2277071 | NCBI WGS metagenome assembly SDBU01 (sample SAMN10397929, study PRJNA504765) | marine sediment metagenome | isolation source: marine sediment core GS08_GC12, 126 cmbsf | place: Arctic Ocean: Gakkel Ridge, Loki's castle | collected 2008 | reverse complement strand
GGAGGCACTCTGAAGACAGAGTACTTGGCGAACGGGACGACCAAGGCCCTCGTGGTGAAAGTGGTGCCTTGCACTAGATCAGACAGAACTGTCGTCTATGCCATTGGGCAAGATATCACCAAGCGCAGGCGAGCCGAGAAAGCACTCCGAAGAGCGCACGAGGAACTGGAGCGAAGGGTCGAGGAACGCACGGCGGAGCTGAAAAGAAGCCGGCGCCAGCTTGGGCATCTGGTGAGGGAGGGGACCGCCCAGCTGAGCATGTCCAGCGCCAAACTCCAGCAAGAAGTGGCCGAGCGCCGACGGGTGGAGGCGAAGCTTCGGCAGGCCGAGGAGCAAGTGCGCGGCTTCATTGAGACAGCCGACGACATAGTCTGCTTCCGCGGTCTGAATGGCTCCCTTGTGCTGCTCAATTCCGCCATCACCAGGACTACGGGGTTTGCAACCGGAGAGTTTGTGGACAACCCTGATCTGTGGCGGGACATCCTGCATCCTGATGACCTACAAGCTGTGATGAAGTGTCTGTCAAGTCCTCCCGAGAACGACGCCCACATTGAGATGGAATACCGGCTGCGCACAAGAAGGGACGCATGGAGATGGATACGATCCCGGATGGTGCCGGCCAAGGACGCTGCTGGGCGCTTCATCGGCTACAACTGCATCGATCGCGATATCACAGAACTCAAAAGGGCGGAGCAAGCCCTGCGCAGGTCAGAGCAGCGCTACAAGGCGCTGTTCGACAACGCCGGCGACGCCGTCCTCATCCATAGTCTGGAGGGTCGTCTCCTCGCCGCAAACAGAGTGGCGTGTCAGTGGCTGGGCTACAGCGAGGAGGAGCTGTTGCTGATGACTCTCACGGCAATAGAGAGTCCAGAGTATGCCGACGTGGCGCAAGAGAGGATGGAAGAGCTGCGACACCGGGCACATGCGATCTCGAAGACGACGTATGTCCGCCGTGATGGCGTGACCGTCCCCACCGAAACGAACTCCCGCATCATTGACTATGACCAGAGCCGTGTTGTTCTTACCATTGCCCGCGACATCTCCGAGCGCAGGCACTGGGACACCCAGCTGCGGCAGGCACAGAAGATGGAGGCCATGGGCCGCCTGGCCGGGGGGGTGGCGCGCCACTTCAGCAACCCTCTCATCGTCATCGATGGGTACTCCAAGTTCCTGCTTCGGGAGCTTGAGCCTGAGGATCGGCTCCACGACCACGCAAGGGAGATCTACAAGGCCGGCAAAGTGGCCAGGGACCTCACCGGCCAACTGGTGGCCTTCAGTCGCTGCCAAACGCAAGAGCTGCGCGTTGTCGATCTCAACAAGCTGCTGCAAGAGATGGGCAACACGCTCCGACGCATTGTCGGCGAACACATCTCGTTGGAGATGAAGCTACGCGACAACCTGGGCAGGGTGAGGGCCGACGCTGCCCAGATTGAGCAAGTAGTGAGGAACCTGGTAGCCAACGCCCGCGACGCCATGCCGACTGGCGGGACCCTCACCCTGGAGACACGCAACGTTGAGCTGGGCGAGGCCACTGACGGCAGTAGCGCCAGCGTGAAGCCTGGACGCTATGCACTGCTGGCCGTCACTGATACTGGCCAGGGAATGCCACCCGAGGTGCAAGAGCGCATTTTCGAGCCGTTCTTTACCACCAAGGCGAAAGGCAAAGGGACGGGGCTCGGGTTGTCGACCGTCTACGGCATCGCAAAACAGCACGGTGGCCACATCGATTTCCACAGTGAACTGGGCCAGGGGACGACCTTCGGGATCTATCTACCGCGCGTCGACACACCGTCGGCAGCACGCGGCCCCGTGGAACAGGCAGAGGCCCCACGTGGAGGCGGGGAGACGATCCTGGTCGTCGAGGATGACGAGGGAGTGCGCACGTTCGTACGGGACATCCTACGCAAGCTAGGCTACGCGACGCAGGTAGCGAAGGACCCACGTGAGGCGTTGGCATTCTCCCGCTCGAGAGGCGAGTCCTTCGACCTGGTACTGGCCGATGTGGTCATGCCTGAGATGAGCGGGCCCGAGTTGGCCAAGCAGCTACGCCAGACACATCAAGGCCTTGAGGTGCTCTACATGTCGGGCTACCTGGATGGCTCCCTCGGGTTCCAGAGCGAAGAAGGGCCGGGGGCTCCTCTGCTGCTGAAGCCGTTTGACCGCCTAGAGCTCGGCCTCAGAGTCCGTGAGGCCTTGGACAAGGGTGCACCCGAGCGGACTGGGACGTCCACCTCGGTTGGGAGTGGGGGGCCCCAAGAGGGCGAGACCCCCGACGGAGCGGTGCCACCGCTCCTCCCGGAATGGGGATCATTCTGGGAAAGCTGAGTGCCTAGTTGAGGTTCGGTCCCTGAGGAGGAAGAAGGCCCTTTGGGGGAGCAGCAGGCGAGAGGCATGCCGCGTGCCCCCAAAGCATGCCGCCTGGCCACTCTACTGCATCCGTCCTTGCTCCTCCGGGACTGCCTCCCAGCGCACGTCTCGTCCATAGAATCAATGAGGAGTGCCAGACTTGCGTGCGCTATTGTACCAGAACGGGCGCTGAGGTCCTGTCTGCCCGAATTCCCGCTGAATTGATGGAGTGGGCTGGTCGCACTGCCGATGTTGGACGGGGAGGGTAGCAGCACCGAAGCGTGACTGGAGGCAAGTATGAGAATCATTGCCATTGCCAACCACAAGGGAGGCGTGGGAAAAACCACGACTGCCCACACGCTGGGCGTGGTGTTGGCCAGTCGTGACTATCGCGTGTTGCTGGTGGACTCTGACCCTCAGTCGTCTCTCACCCTCGCTTGTGGGGTCCAGAGCACCCAGGATCGCTCACTGGCCCAGGTATTGGGGAATGCCGAAGAGGGGGAACTGTCCCTAAGCGACGTGGTGAGGCACCTTTCTCCGCGTCTAGACCTGGTGCCAGCGGATGCCAAGCTTGCGGCGAGCGAACTGGGGCTGGCATTCCGCCTGGGACGCGAGAACGTGCTCAAGGAGGTCTTGGGCGAAGTGAATGGTGCATATGACGTGTGCATCATCGACTGCCCGCCGTCCTTGGGTCTGTTGACGGTGAACGCACTGAGCGCCGCCCATGGCGTGTTGGTCCCGACCCAACCTCAGATCGTGGACCTGAGAGGCTTGTCCCTATTCTGGGTCACCTTGGCAAAGATACGGCGATCGCTGAACCCAAGGCTGGAGACAATAGGCATTGTGCTCACGCTCTACAATGGCTGGCTGATCCACCATCGCCAGTCCCTCGAGGCCCTGCGTCATGCCAAGTGGCCCTTACTTCCCACGACCATCGGCAGGTCGGTGAGAGTGGCCGAGGCGTCCGTCACCAGCCAAACGGTCGTGACCTACGCCAGTGACAATCCGCGTGCCCAAGAGTACGAGGCGCTGACAGACGAGGTGGAGAGATGGCTCAAAAAGCCCCAGACACAGGCATTGATCCCTTTGCAGTGACTGAGCAAAAGGATTCCAGGACGCAAGCTCAACAGCGTGCAAGCGAGGCCGCCGACGCCAGAGGTGCTTCTCCTGCCAGCGAGCGGCCAAGTGCCGGACTTGGCCTCGTGTGTGCGCCACATCGCTCCCTGGAGACACGAAAATGGAGGCGATCAGCAGATGTTGACGGCCTCGCCCCAAGTGTACCTGCGCTGCCTCTCTATCTCACCCTCCAGAGCTCGATGTGAACGTCTTCGACTAGCTCCCCCTTTCTCCCCAGCAATGCGGGGTCTTCGGTTTGGCGAACCACCTCGCCCAGAGTCTCTGGCCCTCGGCCACACGCTCCAGCACGATGTCTGCTCCACTGTTAGCCATGACCCTATCATGAACGTGCATGTACGGAAAGACAGATCCGGGCAGCAGCGCGCCACGCCCAACGAGTATAGCCACGCGCTGTGCTGCGGTCAATGCTTCCATAAGAACGGCGTGCTTCAGCGCCTCAGCCGCCGCCCGAACTAGCTTGACACCCCTCCCCTTGTGTGATACGATTCGCAGGTTAGTCAACCATAGCTGTGAGGCAAAGATGGACTCTTTTCAGGGCGCGTGGCTTCCCGTCGCGGTGGGCAGTGTGCCTCATGTCGATGTGGCAGCCGCCTGGGATATCATGCTGCATTCATTCCCGGCCATCCCGAGTTGGCCTCAGCTCCCGCGCAGAGCATACCTGGAGAACATGTATGTTCAGTTCAGCGAGGGCTTTCCGGGCGTCACTCTGGAGGAAGATCGCATCTACGTGGACCGGCAGGGGGACCTGGAATCGGAGCTCGAGCGGCTCTACCTGGCCTATTTCGAGAACGACCTGTCCCAGGGCCACACCAGCGATGACTATGCCGCTGGGCTGGGGATGCTGCGGCGCGGGGAAGTGGTCTTCCCCAATCCGCCCCTGGCGCTCAAGGGTCAGGTGACGGGGCCGGTCAGTTGGAGCCTGACCGTGGTTGACGAGAACCAACGCCCTATCCTATACGACGACGTTCTGGGTGAGGCGGTGGCCAAGCATCTTCGCTTGAAGGCGGCATGGCAGGAGCGCGAACTGGCCAAGCTTGCCTCCAGGACGGTCATGTTCATCGACGAGCCCTACATGGCGTCCTACGGCTCTGCGTATGTCCCGCTGAGCCGCGACCAGGTCATTGGCCTCTTGGAGGAGGTCTTTGCCGGGCTGGAGGGGATCAAGGGAGTCCACTGTTGCGGCAACACCGACTGGGCAATCCTCCTCAAGACCTCGATAGACATACTGAGCCTCGACGCCTACGGCTACGCCGAGAAGCTGGCCCTCTACCCAGAGGATGTGGCCCGGTTTCTGGAACGCGGGGGGGTTATCGCCTGGGGCATTGTGCCAACCAACGCCATGGCCGAAACGGAGACGGTGGACAGCCTGGTCAAGCGGCTGCACGAGGCCCTCGATCGGCTGGTGGCCAAAGGTGTGTCGAGGGACGCGCTTCTCCAGGCTGGCATGATCACACCCTCGTGCGGCCTTGGATCAACTGCGCCTCAACTGGCTGAGCACGTCTTTGAATTGACGGCTGGCGTTTCTGCGGAGATGCGGCGCCGCTACGTCGAGACCGATGGCTCCGGCGCGTCAGAGCCGGCGACAGACCAGAGCTGACTGGCAGCCCCAGGCAGCGGGTGAGGCCAAGCTGCTCGATCTTTCACGCGGGGCGCTCAAGCACCCCGCCATACTACCCCACCCCCGTCCCTTCCCCGCACGCAGGGAGGGGAATGAAGGGAGGGGTTGGTCCCGTAGGGACGCCGTTCCACGGTGGTAGCATCCCATGGGCCTGCGCAGAGCTTAGCCCAGGTCGGCGGACCTAATCCTGAGCGGCAGACGAGCCAGTTGGCTCGTCAGTGCAGTGTCTCTGAGATCCCTCATCCTCAGGATGCGGCCTCGGAAAGACACACGTGGGGAGGATACTATGAGTATTCTGGTAGTAGGCTCTGTGGCGTTAGACAGCGTCCAGACCACTCAAGGCAGTCGCACCAGAGTGCTGGGAGGTGCCTGCACCTACTTTGCCACCGCCGCAAGCCTGTATGATCGGGTAAACATGGTGGCAGTGGTGGGCACTGACTTTCCCCAGGAGCACCTCGACTTTCTACGATCTCGCAATATCGATTTGCGGGGACTCCAGATAGTGGAAGGCGAGACTTTTTCCTGGTCCGGCCGCTACGGAGAGGACGTCAATGTCCGCGAGACCCTGGGCACGCGCCTAAACGTCTTTGCCGACTTTTCGCCCGTCGTGCCCCAAGACTATCGCGACTCGGAGTGCGTCTTTTTGGCCAACATCGACCCCGATCTGCAACTGGCTGTGCTCGAACAGGTCCGCTCCCCGAGGCTGGCCGCCCTCGACTCGATGAACTACTGGATAGACTCAAAGAGGGAATCGCTGGTCCGCGTGCTGTCCAGGGTCGATGTTGTCCTTCTGAATGAGGCCGAGACCAAGCTGCTCGCCCAAGAGCCGAACCTGATCGCCGCGGCGCGCCTAGTCCTGGGCTTTGGTCCAAGGGTGCTGGTGGTCAAGAGGGGCGAGTACGGTGTGATGGTGGTGACCCAGGGCGAGAGTCTGGAGGAAAGCCTGTTCGCGATCCCGGCCTATCCAGTGGAGGACGTGGTGGACCCCACGGGCGCAGGGGACACTTTTGCCGGTGGGTTCATTGGCCACCTTGCCCGCTGCGATCGCCTGTCACTTGAGGCGCTGCGAAGGGCGGCCGTTCACGGCACGGTGATGGCTTCATTTACCGTTCAGGGCTTCAGCATCGATCGTCTACGAACGCTATCTCTGGCCGATGTTGAGAGACGCTACGACGCGTTCCGGCATCTGACCTACTTTGAAAGTCTGACTCCCTCAGAGCGCGGGCGCTTTCATAAGCTCTTTGGGTGAGAACGGACCTGCCCAGCTCCCCGGCCGGAGACACGCTCTGGAAAGGAATCGCGGGTGAACAGAGAATACGACGTCAAAGACCTGCGCCTGGCCGTGCAGGGAATGTCGCACATCGAATGGGCCGAGCAAGAGATGCCAGTCTTGCGGCTCATCCGGGAACGATTCGCTCGAGAGGAACCCCTGCAAGGCGTGCGCATTGCGGGCTGTCTGCACGTGACCAGCGAGACGGCGAACCTGGCGCGGACCCTCCAGGCCGGGGGCGCCCAGGTCGTCTTGTGCGCGTCCAACCCCCTCTCCACGCAGGATGATGTGGCTGCGGCGCTGACTGCCAACTTTGGGATTCCCGTCTTCGCCATCAAAGGGGAGGACACTCGGACCTACTATGGCCACATATCGGCAGCGCTCGACCGTCGGCCTCACCTGACCCTGGACGACGGCGCAGACCTGGTGTCTACTCTGCACAAGTCGCGCCGCGAGCTCCTGCCCAACGTTCTGGGGGGAACGGAGGAAACAACCACGGGCGTCATTCGCCTGCGGGCCATGCAAAGGGAGGGAAAGCTCGAATACCCCATCATCGCGGTGAACGACGCCAATACCAAGCACCTCTTTGACAATCGCTACGGCACAGGGCAAAGCACCATCGACGGCATCATTCGCGCCACCAATGTCCTCCTGGCCGGCAAGAACTTTGTGGTGTGCGGCTATGGGTGGTGTAGCCGTGGCATCGCCATGCGAGCACGCGGCATGGGGGCCAATGTAATCGTGACCGAGGTCAACCCCTTGCGCGCTTTGGAGGCGATCATGGATGGCTATCGGGTCATGCCCATCCTGGAGGCCGCACCCCTGGGGGACATATTCGTGACCTCTACCGGCAACAGGGACGTCATCGACAGACAGCACTTTGAGCGGATGAAGGATGGGGCCATCGTTGCCAACTCGGGTCATTTCAACGTGGAGTTGAACTTGGACGCCCTCTCCGAGATGGCAAGCGAGGTGGTTCGCATGCGGCAGTTCGTGGATCAGTACACCCTGGCCGATGGGCGCAAGATCGCCGTCCTCGCTGAGGGTCGCCTGGTCAACCTGGCCGCCGCGGAGGGCCATCCTTCTGCCGTGATGGACATGTCTTTTGCCAACCAATGCCTTTGTGTGGAACATCTGGTGCGATGCCACGATCAGTTGTCAAAAGCCGTATACCCCGTCCCCGCTGAGATCGACAACGACATCGCTGCCCTGAAGCTGGAGGCGATGGGCATATCCATCGACGTCCTTACTCCTCAGCAGGAACGGTACCTGTCATCATGGGAGTCGGGCACCTGAGCCAACCCCGAGTGCCCACTGCCCCTGGCGTTGGAGGACACGAATCGGGGGAGGCTGCCGTCGAGACCCAACAGAGAGGATACGTGGGAGCCGAGATGCACAGTTTTGCGAGATCAGGCAAGTTCTTGTTCACCTCCGAGTCAGTGGCCGAGGGCCACCCGGACAAGGTGTGCGATCAGGTATCGGACGCCATCCTGGACGCGATCTATGCCCAGGACCCCTACGGCCGCGTGGCCTGCGAGTGCGCTACAACCACCGGACTGATCCTCGTAGCAGGCGAGATCACCACCTCCTGCTACGCCGACATACCTGGCATAGTCCGCGAGACGATCAAGGAGATCGGCTACACCAACGCCGACTATGGGTTTGACTGCGCGACGTGTGGCGTGATCACCTCTATCAGCGAGCAGTCTGGCGACATTGCTCTGGGCGTTAACCAGGCCCAGGAAGCAAAGGCCGGCGAGATGGACGACGAGGGCCTGGAGACCGTGGGCGCTGGAGACCAGGGCATGATGTTTGGCTTCGCCTGCACCGAGACGCCCGAGCTGATGCCGATGCCCATCATGCTGGCTCACGCTCTGGTGAAGCGGCTCGCCTCGGTTCGCAGGAACGGCATGCTCCCCTATCTGCGTCCAGATGGCAAGTCCCAGGTCACGGTCGAGTACCGCTACGGCAAGCCGGCAAGGGTGGACACCGTGGTCATGGCGGCTCAGCACGATCCCGATGTATCGACCGAGCGCATTCGCAGCGACATCATCGAGCACGTGGTCAGGCAAGCCATTCCGGCCCACATGCTGGACGACGAGACGCACTACTTTGTGAACAGTACCGGCCGGTTCGTCATCGGCGGACCGAAAGGCGACTCTGGTCTCACCGGACGCAAGATTATGGTGGACACCTACGGGAGCATGATACCCCATGGCGGGGGATGCTTCTCGGGCAAGGACCCCACAAAGGTGGATCGATCCGGAGCCTATGCAGCTCGGTGGGTGGCCAAGAACATCGTCGCTGCGGGATTGGCCGAGCGTTGTCAGCTTCAGGTCGCCTACACCATCGGCGTAGCTCGCCCAGTGTCGCTCAATGTGGAGACCTACGGCACAGCCAGAGTGTCGGACGAATTGATCGAGGAACTGGTGCGCACCCATTTCGACCTGCGTCCTGGCGCGATCATTCGCGACCTGAGATTGCGCCGCCCCATCTACAGGCCGACCGCCGTCTTTGGCCACTTTGGGCGCACCGACATAGATGCTCCCTGGGAGAACACCGATCGGGCCGAGGAACTCCGGGCGGCGGCGGGGCTGTGAGAGGTGACCTGGCAGGTGGGCGGAGCAGCGGCGCGCGCCCATCCTCCCACTGAGGGGGGCAAAGCCCAACTGAGAGGAGGCTGGCCCTCTGCGTGGGTTGATCGCCGGCATCGCGGGCCTTGCCGGTGACCGCATTCTGGCCCGAGACGGCATCGAGGTACACCGATTCGACCAGCCCCCTGGCGCACATGACCCTGGCAACTTGCATCACGTTCCCTCGCGTTTTGCATCGCACACCGCCGAGCTGGCACCGTGGGGCGGGGGAGAGGCATCGTGACCACGATAAGATTCGGCACCGATGGCTGGCGAGCGGGCATCGCCGAGGACTTTACCTTCGAGAACGTGCGCTACTGTGCCCAGGGCACGGCTGACTACATCATCGCCCAGGGCCTGGCCGATCGAGGCATGGTGGTGGGCTATGACCTTCGCTTTCGCTCCGAGGACTTTGCCTCGGCAGTGGCAGAGGTCCTGGCCGGAAATGGCATCCGCGCTTATTTGGCCAGGAAAGCCGAGCCCACTCCCGTCCTCTCCTACGCCATCTTGCCCCTCAAAGCGGCTGGCGGTATCTGGATCACTGCCAGCCACAACCCCGCCAAGGACAACGGCTTCAAGCTGCGCTCCTCCTACGCTGGGGCGGCAGGCCCAGAGACACTGGCTGAGGTCGAGGAGCGCATCGCCGCCAATCAGCGAGAGTCCAGGATCAACAGGCTCGACTATGACACGGCCCTGAGACAGGGACTGATCCAATTGATCGACCCTGAGGAGCCCTATCTTGAACAGCTGTCCCGGCTCGTCGATACCCGGCCGATTGCGGATGCTGGGCTGCGCGTGGTTGTTGACCCGATGTGGGGGGTGGGGCAAGGGTGGTTCCCCAGGCTCTTGTCTGGCGGCAAGACCGTGATCAGGGAGATCCATGGCGAGCGCAATCCCTTGTTCCCACGCATGAAGCGTCCCGAGCCGATAGAGGACAACCTGGGCGACCTCTTGGAGACGGTGACCACCTGGGGGGCCGACGCGGGGTTGGCCAACGATGGCGACGCCGACCGCGTTGGGCTGGTCAGCGAAGACGGCGCCTTTGTGGACCAGTTGAGGGTCTATGCCCTGCTGGCCTTCTACCTTCTGGAGGTCCGCCAGCTCCGTGGCCCCCTGGTAAAGACCATCAGCAGCACGGTGATGGCCAACAAGCTGGCGGCCCGATATGGCGTCGAGGTCTATGAGACGGGGGTCGGCTTCAAGTATGTGGCGCCCGAGATGTTGCGAGTTGATGCGCTCATGGGCGGCGAGGAGAGCGGAGGATTTGCTTTCCGCAACCATATGCCCGAGCGCGACGGGATCCTGGCGGGACTGTACCTGCTGGACCTCATGGTCAAGATGAACATGAAACCGAGCCAGTTGCTGGAGCACCTCTTCTCTCTTGTGGGGGCTCACTACTATGACCGCGTGGATCGGCGCATGATGCCAGAGGAGAAGCCCGCCGTGGTTGCCCGCATCAATGGCGCCAAGCCCGAGACCCTCGCCGGCCTGGCCGTGCGTCAGATCCACAGGCGAGAAGGCTATCGCTTCCTCCTGGAGGATGGAGGGTGGCTGCTCATCCGGTTCTCGGGCACCGAGCCGGTCATCCGTGTCTACTGTGAAACCACCCGCGAGGAGAAGGTGGGCGACCTGCTGGCCGAAGGGCTGCGCCTGGCCGGTCTGCCGGCTTGAGATGCCCCATCTTGTGGCCCGAGGATGCCCGAAGAGGGGGGACATCATATGCTGCGTGGCGAGATGAGGCTCCGTGGAGTTCTTTGACTCTCACAGCCATCTTGAATCACCGCGTTTCGAGCCAGACCGCGACCAAGTGCTCGCCCGCGCCCGTGCCGCGGGTGTTACCCGCATGGTTACCTGCGGTTCCGATCTGGCCACAAGCTCGGCCGCGGTGGCTCTGACCGGGCGATTTGAGGGAGTGTACGCCGCAGTGGGCATCCACCCCCATGAGGCCCGCTCGGTGGTGCAGGGCGACCAGACACAGAGAGGACGCTGGGAACTGGACGAGGCGGCCTTGGAGCAGCTATCGGAACTGGCGGCGCATCCCAAGGTGGTGGCCATAGGCGAGGCTGGTCTGGATTACCACCACGAGTCCTCGCCCCGCGAAGTGCAGCGCGCGGTGCTTGCGCGGCAGCTTGCGTTGGCTTGCGAGCTGGACCTGCCGATCATCCTGCACAACCGCGAGTCGGACCGGGACCTGCGTGCTCTGGTCGATGGGTCCTCTGCCTGCCCAAGGGGCGTCTTGCACTGCTTCCTCGCAGACCTACCTATGGTCGAGTGGGGTCTGGCCAAGGGCTTCTACATCGGCATCGCCGGCCCGATCACCTTCAAGAGCGCAAGTCATCTGCCCGAGATCGTGAGAGAGATCCCCATAGATCGGTTGCTCATCGAGACTGATGCTCCCCAACTTGCACCTCATCCAAGACGCGGGAAACGCAACGAGCCGGCGTTTGTGGTGCACGTGGCCGAGAGGCTGTCAGAGGTGCTGGGCCTATCGCTGGAGGAGGTGTCCCGCTGTACTACGGAGAATGCCTGCCACCTGTTTGGGCTGGGGGCAGCTTTGGGGGCAAGGTCATCTTCGAGGCCCACCATCGGCGACACCCTCACCACCCGGGACGTCTGAGAGCTGATCTGCCATGGCGGTTGACCTGAGCATCGTGATAGTCAGTTGGAACGTCGTAGACTTCTTGCGCGATTGTCTGCAGTCGATTCTGGCCGCCCCCACCACCCGGCTGAGCGATGCTGGCGCTATCCACATCGACAGCTACGCGGTCGAGGTCTACGTGGTGGATAACGCCTCCTCCGACGGCAGCGCCGAGATGGTGCGCTCCTCATTCCCCCAGGTGAAGCTGATCGCCAGCCGCACCAACCTGGGTTTTGCCAGGGGCAGCAACCTAGCACTTGGGCATTGCCAGGGTCGCTACGTGCTGCTCCTGAACCCGGATACCCAGGTCCTCGGCGACGCCTTGTCCATCATGGTGAAGCACATGGAACGGAACTCTGACGTGGGTGTGGTGGGGCCGCGAGTCTACTACGCCGACGGCAGACCACAGCCATCGCGTCGGCGCTTCCCCACGCTGATGACCGCCTTCATGGAGAGCACGCTACTGCAGCAGTGGTTTCCGCGCAACCGCTGGGCGCTCCGGTATTACATGGCCGACCTTCCTGACGACATCGCTCAAGATGTGGACTGGGTCATCGGGGCCTGCATGCTGGTCCGTGCCGAAGCGATCGAGCGCGTTGGGCCACTAGACCAGGCCTTCTTCATGTATTCGGAAGAGATGGACTGGTGCCGCCGCATCACCGACGACGGCTGGCGGGTGGTCTACCTCCCACAAGCAGAGATCATACATCACGAGGGACGAAGCAGCGATCAGGTCGTGCCAGCGCGTCACATACGCTTCCAGACTAGCAAGATCCGCTACTTCCGCAAACACCACGGAGCGCCTCAAGCCACCGTTCTGCGCTTCTTTATCTTGCTTACCTACCTGGTGCAACTGGCCGAGGAGACCCTCAAGTATCTGGTCGGTCACAAGCGGGCGCTGCGGCGCGAGCGCATCGCTGCCTACATCCAGGTATTGGGCTCGGGATTGCGCACTCCGAGGACGGACACCAATGCGAACCCCTCCCCTTGCTCCCCTCCCCGCCGGCGGGGGGGGGATGGGGGTGGGGTCGGTGTGCGTCGAGACAACCACAAGGAAGAGGCAAAGACGAACTGTGGCTGAGAAGGCGACCCGAACAGATGATCCGGTCACTCGCTGGCGCACGGCGGCAGAAGTCTGGAGCAAGCTGAAGCCTCTGGTCCGGCGAATGCGCCGAGAGCTCACCAATGCTGAGGATCGGCTCTGGCAGCGACTACGAAGGAAACAGGTTCTTGGGTTCAAGTTCCGCCGCCAGCATGCGATTGACCGATTCATCGTCGATTTCTATTGCGCCGAGGCGCGATTGGTGGTCGAGATAGATGGTCCCATTCACCAGTACTCTCCTGAACAGGACACCCTTCGTGAGCAGTTGCTGACGAGCCTTGGACTCCGTGTGCTACGTTTCACCAATGAACAGGTGCTTGGTCCGCTGGACGCTGTGATCGAAGAGATTATGGAAGCGTTGGCCGACCCTACGCCTCAACCGCACCCCCACACCCCCTCCTCGCGCACGGGTCGTAGATACTGGCGAAGCCAGTATGGCGGAGCCAGGAGACGGGGCCGAGGGCGGGGATAGACGGTCGCCTGAATAGGTCGAAATCGAGAACGCAGGACGGATCGATGCCCGGCCAACCACGTGTTCTGCTGATCTCCGGAGAGTATCCACCGATGGAGGGTGGCGTTGCCGACTTTGGCCGGCTGCTGGGCCAGGCGATGGCCCAGCAGGGCTGGGAGGTGCACGTGCTCACCTCCGCCAAAGCCGTCCAGAGAGGCGACGAGGGGCCCGTCCATTGCCATCCCTTGATGCGCTCCTGGCGATGGAGGCCCCTCCGTGCTGCACTGTGCCGCCTTCTCGGCGAGGTCCGCCCAGACGTGATCAACATCCAGTACCAGGCCGCCGCCTTCGACATGCATCCGGCCATCAATTGCCTGCCTCTCGCCTGCCGCGACGTGCCCACCGTGGTGACTTTTCACGACCTGCTGGTGCCCTATCTCTTCCCCAAGGCGGGGCCGTTGCGCTGGTGGGCCAACCTGGCCCTTGCCCGATGGTGCGGCGCGGTCATCGTCACCAACTCTGAGGACGAGGCACGTCTGAAGGCTTACCCATGGATCCGACGCCTGACGCTGGTGCCGATCGGCAGCAACCTTGCCTGTGCGCCTCCGGCAGGGTATGATCGCACTGCCTGGAGACGCGCCCGGGGCATCGCCGACGGCACCCTGATATTGTGCTACTTTGGCTTTCTCAATGCCAGCAAGGGGGGAGAAGAACTGATCGCTGCACTGGACAGGCTGCGCAAGACTGGGTGCGATGCGGTACTGCTGATGATCGGCGGCTCGGTCGGTGCCAGCGACCCAACCAATCGCGCCTATCTCGAGCTGGTGCAGGCGTCGATTCGAGAGCGAGGACTGGAGAGCCAGGTCATTTGGACTGGCTACTTGCCACCAGAACAGGTATCTGCCAGCTTTGGCGCTGCCGACATCTGCGTGCTGCCCTACCGCGATGGCGCATCCTTTCGACGGGGGAGCTTTTTGGCTGCGCTCACCCACGGGACGCCCATCGTTACCACGCAGCCGAGGGTTCCCCTGCCCGCGTTGGCACACGGGCAGAACGTCTGGCTCGTGCCCCCGCGCGACCCAAAAGCGCTCGCCGAGGCCCTGGCCCTCCTGGCCAAAGAGCGCCACTTGAGACAAACCTTGGGCCACGGCGCACGCCAGCTATCCCGGCAGTTCGATTGGCAGCAGATCGCCGCGCGTACGATAGAGGTCTACGGCCGTGCCATCACCGCCAAGTGAGGGACGCCTGCGGGCGGCGAGTACTACACTCAGATCCCAGGTGTGGCGGCAACACCGGGGCATTGGCCTGATCTTGGTGCTGTTCTTGGGCCTCGGCTGCCTCTACAGCGTGACCACTCCCGTCTTTGAGGCCTCGGACGAACTGTGGCACTATCCCTTCGTCGAGCGCCTGGCCAGCGGCCAAGGTCTCCCCGTGCAGCACGCCGACCAGCTCGGTCCTTGGCGGCAGGAGGGCAGCCAACCTCCCCTATACTATGCTCTGGGAGCACTCCTCACCAGGGGCATCGACACCAGCGACATGGCGACTGTACGCTGGATCAACCCCCATGCCGATATCGGCACAATTACGCGCGACCGCAACGTGAACATGGTCATCCACACCTCGCACGAAGCCTTTCCCTATCGAGGGACCATCTTGGCCATACACGCGGTACGCTGGATGTCTGTCCTTGCGGGAGCAATCACTGTTTTGGCCGGGTACCTCCTCGCAGGGCAGGTCTTCCCAGGAGACAGAATCGTGGCTCTGGCAACGGCCTCGGTCACAGGGTTCAACGCCATGTTCACCTTTATCAGCGCGTCGGTGAATAACGACTCCCTGGTCATCATGCTGTGTTGCATCTGCCTGTGGCTCATGGTCAAGTACGTCGCAGGCCGTCCCTCGACCGGCCAGTGGCTCCTGCTGGGAGTGCTGCTGGGGCTGGGCAGCATCTCCAAGGCCAGCGCCCTGGGCATGTTACCCCTGGCCGCGCTGACCATTCTCTTCACAGCCTGGCGACATCGGTCCGGGAAGGATTTGCTTGCAGGTGGGCTTTTGGTGAGCTTGCCTATCCTGCTCCTGGGAGGGTGGTGGTACTGCCGCAACTGGCGGCTCTATCGAGATCCAACGGGCCTTTCGGCCTTTGTGGCCATCGTGGGCGCGCGTTACCCTGTGCCCACGCTACGGCAGCTCATGGGCGAATGGAAGGGCTTTGTGATGTCCTACTGGGGCGTTTTCGGCGGCATGAACGTTCCTGCGCCTGGATGGGTCTATTGGACGCTCTCCGTGCCAGGGGTGGCCGGGCTGGTGGGTGCACCGGCCTATATTTTGCGCGCATATCGGGCGCGCACGCTTGTGCCTGAGCGCAGGCTGCAACTGGGGTTGGTGATCCTCTGGCCTTGCCTCCTGTTAGCGGCCTTGGTGCGGTGGACGATGATGACCACAGCCAGCCAGGGCCGGCTGATGTTTCCGGCGATTACAGCCATCAGCCTGGTTATGGTCATGGGCCTTGCCGGACTCACCCCAAGCCGCCTGCGCGCCCTGTTGCCGGTGGCCATGAGCGTCGCCGAACTGGTCATTGCGTTTCTGCTCCCCTTTGTGACCATCCGCCCTGCCTATGCCCCTCCTATCCTGTTGGCTGACAGGGACGTAGCCGGGCTCTGGCCACGCCTGGATGTGACCTTCGGTGAGAAGATGCGTCTACTGGGCTACGAGCTGGAGAAGGACGAGGTCAGCCCAGGCGGGGACCTCACAGTGACCTTGTACTGGAAGGCGCTGGCCCCCATGCAAGACAACTACAGCGTATTCATCCACTTGCTAGGGGCCAACGACCTGATCATCGGCCAGCGGGATGTCTACCCGGGGCAGGGCAACTACCCGACCACCCTATGGTCTCCAGGACAGATCACTGCGGACACCTACGTCATACCCATATCGCCGGCAACGCTGACCCCTCAGGAGGCCAAGTTGGAGGTGGGACTGTATCGCCTGGAGAGCGGGAAGCGCCTGCCAGTCACCGACAGCACTGGCGCCGAGATGGGATACAACGTTCGCTTTGGGCGGATCATCCTGCCCCTGCAAACGGCGCAGGGCATCCCCAATCCGCTGCATTTCAACCTGGAGAACCGCGTCGCCCTCATCGGCTACGATCTCGACCGGACGGCGGCCCGGCCCGGTGAGTCGTTCCACTTGACCCTCTATTGGCGCGCGCTGCGAGATGGCGATACCAACTATAGCGTGTTCACCCACGTCTTGGGCGAGCAGGATCGCATCTGGGCACAAATGGACGGTTGGCCTCAAGAGGGCGATTCTCCCACCGCCACCTGGCGCAAGGACCAGATCATACAGGACCCCTATCAACTCCTCGTCGCAGTCGATGCTCCGCCTGGGGCATACGATATCGAGGTGGGCATGTATGACGCATCTGGTAGGCGGCTAAGAGTCCTGGGGGAAGGCGGATACGTCCAAGGCACTCGCATCATCTTGAGCAAGGTGCGCATCTTGTCCAACCCAAGAAGGAGCTGAAACGTACCCAGCCATGAATAGCCCACGTTCCCTCAGCCTCCATGCTGGCCGGCAGAAGCGCCAGCATGGGACTCTAACCGAAAAGAGACCGTGGCTGGTATTGGCGATCACACTGGTGCTCGGTCTGGCCTTGCGGATCTATCGCATCGATGCCCAGAGCATCTGGTATGACGAGGGGTGGAGCATCCATCTAGCTCGCCAGTCTCTCAGGGTCGCATTGGCAGGAATCGCCAGCGCAGGGCATACCCATCCGCCAGCATACTACTTGCTTCTCATGATATGGGTGCGACTCTTTGGAAGCAGCGTCGTTGCCGTGCGGGGGCTCTCGGCCCTGCTGGGCACCCTCACAATCTGGGCAGTCTATCAGCTTGGCCTGAACCTGTTCGACCGTGCCACAGGTCTGGCCTCGGCCCTGCTGTTGGCTATCGCCCCCGCCCACATTACCTACTCTCAAGAGACGCGCATGTACGTGCTTCTGGGGCTGAGCTATGCTTTGCTGTTGACGCTCTCCTACCGGTACGCATCGCGGGCGCGAGTCGGGTCATGGGGTGATTGGGTCGCCCTGGTCGTTGTAGAGATTCTTGCTGTCTACACTCACTATTTTGCCTTCTTGGCCTTGCTCGGCCTGGCGATTTGGGTCGTGGTCGCCCTGGCAGCAGAAGGCCGTCGCGGCAACACGCGCCTTCTCTTGCGATGGCTCTGCAGCCAGGGCGTGGTCCTGATCGCCTTCTGCCCCTGGCTGGGCGTGGCCCTCCAGCGAGCCGCCACCCATGTTCCTATTGGAGCCCTGCCCCCGAAACCGCTCCCTTTTGTGGTCGAGACGTGGGCGTTTCTAGTCGGCGGACATACAGCCCTCTACAGCAGAGAGCCGTCATACGCTGCCATTGCCCAGGCTTGCATGGGAGCGACGGCCTTGCTCACCGGGTGGCTGCTTCTCGGTCGCAGCGGCAAACGTCGGCCCGTGCTATTCTTGGCGGTACAGTGGCTCTCACCACTGACGTTGATGTTCCTTCTCATGCGAGCCAGGCCAGGCTTTCACCCTCGCTACCTGTTGATGCTTCTTGTGCCACTGGTGGTTCTGGTCGGTCGGATTGCCGTGGCGTTGCTACGCCGGGGAGCGGTGGGCAAGCTGGCGGGCGCCTTGTTTATGCTGAGCTGGTTCTGTGCGACGGGGCTGGCTGCCAAAGCTCTCCTAACCGACGGCTACTATTCTCGCAATGACGCACGTGGCACAGCAGCATTTCTGCAGCAGCGCCTCGCCCCCGATGACCCGATTCTGGCGGATACCGATGATTGGGCTCTGGGCTACTACCTGGAAGGTCACGGGTTCACCCACTCGTACTTGAATGTCGGCCGCGATCCCAATCAGATCGTGTCCACCTTGGCTATTGCCCTCCCTGGCCGTTCGCGGGCAGCCTTGGTCAAATGGCACCAAGCAGAGTCTGACAAGCATGGGCTGCTGTCGTATCTGTTGGAGCGGAAAGGCGCTTTGATTGAGACGCGGAAGCTCCCCGGATACACCGTACTCTTGTACACCCTCGACGAAGAGCCCCCCTCGCTACTTTCTCCCCAAGTGAACGTCAGCTTTGGGCCGCTCCGTTTGCTTGGCGCGACCGTCGAAACCGATGTGCCAGCCGATGAAGGGGTAACCGTTGCCCTGACCTGGCGCAAAGAGACCCAGGTCACCCACAAGCACAAAGCGACCCTGAGG
>SDBU01003991.1_pt1 | contig 18428 bp, 19 predicted proteins | sample 2277071 | NCBI WGS metagenome assembly SDBU01 (sample SAMN10397929, study PRJNA504765) | marine sediment metagenome | isolation source: marine sediment core GS08_GC12, 126 cmbsf | place: Arctic Ocean: Gakkel Ridge, Loki's castle | collected 2008 | reverse complement strand
CAAGGGTATGAGAAGCCATAAAATTAGGGGGGAGAGAATTGAAAAGGAAAAATGCTCTCGATGATAAGGAAGTCACGGGATTCTTGCGTATCCTCTTAGCGAGAGATAACGCTGGGGCAAGACACCAGCTGAGGTAAAGCAACAATCTTAGAGGTACCCTATGAGATATTCTGACGAGATCTTTAAGCTTTACGGTGAAAGACAGATTCGCTTTATCAGGTACTGCTACCAGCAATTTGCCAGACGGTCTCACCAAATCAGTCAGGTTTTCAAATGCTTGCTCAGGATTATGAACGTAGCATATTGCCAGTTTACTCCATACATAATCAAAGGTCTCATTTTTAAACGGCAAATTGACGATATCTGCTTGTATTATGTGCACGTTTTGGCTAGACTGGCAATAATCATAAATGTGCTCTATTGAGGAGGCGATATCTATACCAATAATCTCAGCTCCATACTTCCCTAACGCTTTTGTTAGTCGTCCACACCCGCAGCCAGCGTCAAGGACAATACTGCCACGTAAGTCATCAGGGATTATGCCAAGATAATTGAAAAAACTGTCAAGTTCTTGTTCTTCTGTCTCTCCGTAGTACGTACTGGTCTCTAGCTTTCCTTCAGCTTGCTTAGCCCATTGAAAACCCCAGCTTTCCGCCAAGTCTATTCGGTCACCCAAATCAACCATCATTCTGGGAACACCTTTAACTATTTGGAAGGATTTTTGACAGTTGTTACATTGGAGAAGCCCATCAGTTACTTCACTATTGATCACCTCTTTTTCAAATAACTCTAGGTCATGCTTACAATTTGGGCAGCATAAAAGATTTAGTATTTTTCTTTGCATTCCTTAAGCACCTTCCTTGTTATCTTTATCGCTGTTTTAAGCAAGTAGAAACACCGCATTCTATCGCTAGAAGCCCCTCTTTTTCCACAGGTAGGGAAGCATGAGCAACTCCACAATAAAAGGCAGGGGGTCTGTTACCGACAATGCCGCAAACTGCTTCTTCCCCTTCAAGGAATTGAAATAGTCGCTGACCTTCATTCTTCCTTTGAGTACCTCTCCGATCGCCGTGGGGATATCCGTCACCAGGCGAATCCACTTGGCGTCCTTAGCGAAACCATTCTGCTTCACGTTTATCCCCAACATATCCTGATATAACAGATAAGGTAAATCGACTCCGGCAGCGATGGCCAGGGTGTGCCAGCCCCAGGGTCTAGCGTTTACTTCGATTAACTTATACCTTCCGTCCCTTGGGTCCAGCATGAATTCAACCTCTGACAGCCCGTAGTAACCCATCGCCCCCAGAATCTTCCTGGCGATCTCCTCCAGCTCAGGTATATCCACAGTTTCAGCGTAGGTAGTAGCGTGACCGAAATCCATAGGATGTTGCCTGGCACGCCGCGCCACCACCTTACCCAGGAATTCTCCATCTTTGTATAATGAACCGACAGAGAACAGGCGATCGGGTCCCCCGGGAACGAACTCCTGAACCATCAACTCCGCACTGTCGACTACCAAGGACGCCTTCCTGAACTCTTCCACGAGCTCCCTTCTGTTATCTGCCCGGATTGCTTTTTTCCTAGTTTTGCTATAGAACGGCTCTTTCACTGAGGGCTTAATGATGACGGGAAACTCTATATCCAGTTGCTCCAGTTCCTCAACATTCCTTGGGTAGAATGTCTGAGGAATAGCAATACCAGACTTCTCAGCTAGCTGATAGGTTAGCCTCTTCTCGTAGGCAAACTTAACAACATCCCACGGTGGCGTTGGAATCGTATAGTATTCTTCCAGTTGTTTTTTGTACTTGGCTAGAAAACGAACTGTCTCATCGTCATTAGGGTATACAATCCAACCCTCAAGGCCTTCTTTCCTGGCCAAATCTTTTAAGAAGCCAAAAAAAATAGCTTCTTGTTTTACGCTGGGACACCTCATAAACCTCTTTACATATCTTGAAAACTTGCCGATACACAATCCTTGATCTAGCAAGAAAGTTGGAACTTTTTGCCTGGCCAGGCTTCTCAGGACACCCAAACCCTGAAAATCCCCCCCAATGATGACCGCACCGGCTCTTTGGTTTCGATGAGCCAAGACACTTGGCGCCTTCTCTGACGCAGAACTGGCCATAGCGACTCCCTTTTTCATCCAAATCCACCTTGGGCCCGATTGCCAGACACAACCTGTTCAGAACGGATTTAATCTAGCTATGCTTCCTTTTGGTAAAGAAGAGGAGCTTAAGCTCAGGTATTTCGGCAAACCTCCTGAAACCGGCTCTTTCAAGACTTTTCACCGCAGGTATATTATCCTGGCGGCCATAGGCTATGGCCCGTTTGAAGCCATTCCTTCTAGCCATTTCACACAGTTGGGCATAGACTGACGACCCTATCCCGTTCCCCCTGTACCTTTCAAAGGTGAATGCGTTTTCCAATAGACACTCACCCTCCTTGAGTCTGGGCAACCTACTTCTAAAGCCTCGTCTCAGCATATGGTCATCCTCTGAACAGACCAGCCATACAATAAAGCACAGCTCCCCGGTATCCGCAGTTCTGGCAACATAGCAATTGTGGAAACCGGATTCGTAGAACCACTTTCGCTGTAGTAGTTCATGAGCCGACTGCTTGCTTTCCGATTTTGATTTCTGGAGAACCTCCCCCATATCTTCTTCCGAGGCCGGTCGAAGGGAGTATTTTAAACTACATACAACCCGAACACTGTTTGTGTCTAAATCCCTTTCCAGACCAACATGGGTACTTCTACAGTAGACCTGGCGCTTTAACTCATGAAAAAACCCTGTTGGCCCCACGATCTTGAACAATCGAATGGCGTAACGCACCTTCCTAAAGAGTCTCTCCATTGCCGGTAACTTCTACCTCCCATTTTGTCGCCACGTCTCAAAAAGCCTGAGCACAAAATCGATCAAGGTTATTGAATCGATGTCCCCGGTCATAGCCAAAGCACTCCTGGCCTGCTCAGGCCACCGCCAATATCTCACCAGGGGGGCGTTCGAGTGCTCTATCGCTTCGGAAAGAGGCTTCTCATCGGTCTCCTGGAAGTTTGCCAGGTCGGTGAGGTAGATTCCGTAATTATCCGGTTGGTCGCTCAGTTCAACTGCAAATCCCTCACTCTTTAAGAAACTGACGGCTTCCGCAGAAGAATCCAGCCCTACGCCAATAACGGGGCGCACAGGACATTCTATAACAAAATCTCTGGCACTAATGCTCTGATAGCCATTTGACCATTCAGCAACTGGACTGTCCACCTTACAATCTTTCAACAACAAGGTTGCTTCCTCAGAGCAATTTGCCCTGATTCTATATCTCCCCTCGCCCTCATAATTGACCTCAAAGGTGAATTTCTCTCTCTCTTTCCACCACTTGGCAATCCCCCCCAAGGTAGTAATCCATACCTGAGGGTTGAGCTCTCTTGCCCGGTGTAAAATATGCACCAGGGCACTTTCACATAATAGAATCCGCTCGTGGTGAAGTTGAACCGTGAACAGCTCACCTCGCGCATATGTTCTTTCCAGAATTGCCCCCCAGATTTCAGTGATTTCCTTTTCGTCCGTTATGCCAAGCCTATCGACCATTGCCTCATCATCTGGAATTGAAACCGGAATTTCAACAAAGCCATTGGTGAACCTCGGAAGGGCAAGGTACTGCTCGGCACCTCGCGGTTGATAGAAATCAAGGAGCATTTTATATGCGCTCCACCCATGTGGCGAAGATTTACTTTCGTCAACTACGTCCCAGTGTATGACATGACTGCTGTCGTAAAGGAACCCCAAACCGCCGAGCGCCTCAGGTGTCTTGTTGTTAACACGCAGGTAAGGGGCGCGAAAGCCAATGAAGGGAATTTGATAACGCTTGAAAGTATCGATTGCTTTCTTAAAATGTCTGAGCTGTTCTTCTAGAGATAGCGAACTATAGTCAGTATGGATATAGCCGTGAATGGCAAACTCAACGCCCTTCCTGCTCAGCTCTCTGATCAGCTTGGGATGCCTTTTTAAGGTTACAGCTGTCAAGGGAAAAGTGGGCACACAGCCAAACTTTGCGGTTATATCTCTGTATCTATTCAACCTCCACTCAATCACCTTTGAGGTGATACCAAACCGGCGCAATACAGCCCTCACCCTCAAAAGCAAATTTTTGGTTCCTCTTGACTTAGACAGGGACTTTGTCATGTTCATTGCTGCCATAACTTTAGCACTATAAGGTTGGAAGAAGGTTAGAATAAAGTTAGGGAGTGGTTAGAATTGGGGTGGAATGGCAGGGCCTTCCGGTGTATAATAGGCCCCAGAGGAATGTCACTACCAGCAATACCACTGGTAAATCTAAGAAAGGGGAAAGTTATGGAAAATAGAGTTGCCATCTTCATAGATGGGAGCAATTTATATCATGGTCTGCGGAGTAACTTCAGGCGTCACAACCTCAACTTCGCTGAGTTTACTAAACGGCTCTGCGGCTCAAGACAGTTGTTCCGAACATATTATTACAACGTCTTGCAGGATTCCAGCCAGCGGCCTGAGGGTTCTCGAGAACAACAAGAGTTCCTTGACATCCTGCACCGGACACCGTACCTCGAGGTTCGACTGGGGAGTACCAAAATGGCACAGGGTATGCCTGTTGAAAAGGGTATAGATATCATGCTGGCCACAGACCTGTTGTACTTCGCTTGGAATGACTTCTACGATGTGGCAGTGCTGGTGAGCGGGGACTCCGACTTCGCCTATGCCCTCCAAGCCGTAAAGAACATGGGCAAGCATGTCGAGGTAGCCTACTTCGAGAGCGGGGTTTCCAGAGACCTCTTTAACATAGCCGATAACCGCCATCTACTGGACCGAGAGTTCTTCCACGGATTGTGGGCAGGCAAACGCCGTATCAGACATAGAACAGCAACCACAGAGGATAAGGAGAAAGCTAGTCCAGTTAGTGAATAGGTCTCCGTCGACGGCCAAGAATCTACCGCCACAGGCCAAGTCGGCAGTAATGTTCATGAAAGACGTGAGAGCATGCCCTTGCTCTCTACTTTGCTCCTGAAGGAGTTTCTGTGGCGACTAACAGGCTACCCAAATACCCACTTTTTTACCTTGCCTAAAAGCTGCAGCCCCAGCGCTATCAGTGCCAGAATTATAGCCACTATGCTTATGCCACCACCAGGCCCCCGGCTTACCAGTTGGCCCCAATGATCCCGGCTCACCAGGCGGTCCCTGAGGTCCGCTCAGTGGCCTGTCTGAATCGGGGCTGGGGATCATGATAGCCGTGGCCAGCGGCTCTTTCCTCTACGTGGCTGCCTTAGACCTGATCCCGGAAACACATGAAAGGGAGGCACTGCAAAACGTTGCCTTTTCTCCTAGCCAGCGCTGGCTTGCTGTACCTCCTCACCACCATCTTCGAATAGCGCACTCGCCTTAGCCCTTAGTCGAACTAGTAGTTACCACCATACAGGCTAATGCCCTCGCTTCTTAGTTTTTTGCTTGGCTATTGACATTGCAGCCAGAAATAGTTTATCCTTTCTACTTAAAAAGGGAGGTGAACCGATGCAAGCTTATTGTGTAAAATGCCGGGCCAAAAGGGAGATGAAGGATGCTAAGGCGATAACTATGAAGAATGGTAAGCCGGCAACTCAGGGTGTATGCCCCGCATGCGGGACCAAGATGTTCAGAATAGGGAAGAGTTAGCATCTATAATTAGACTAGAATTCTGCGCAAGGCTGGATATTTGCGGGCACGGGATATCCAGCCTTTTTGTCGTCCATCACACATTCTGGCCGATAAATATGCCACCTTTACCAGCTTACTCAAGGATTTTGGGGCGGAATAGGTACTGCGTTGTTGTCTTCAGCACCTTCCTTATCTCACCCAACTGAGATTTATATATGATAAGCTTGCCCTCCCCGCCGGTAACTGGCATGTTAAGAATTTCCGAGATGATCTTTTCCCCTAGCCTGCGTTCACATATCACCGCCACCTCATCTTGCTCCGACCTTAACTCAATAAACACAGGCAGCAACAGTGCCTCTTGTTCACCCACATCCACCAGACTGGCAAGATACTCCAGCTCTTTCCTTTTGAAGAAATGAGTGCTGCCATCATTACACACTACATGAGGGTACTCCTCATGCAACAAAGCCAGCAGTGACTTTTGCTTACGTGGCAGATGAGCATTTAGTGCCCTGAATTCGTCCTTTAAGTATTCCTGAAGCGCCCTCTCGTAGGGCAATCCGCCAAACATCCGTCTACCCCTGCTGAAGCAGCACCTTCACCCGCTTTAGCCGTGCTTTCTCTTCCCTGTCCCGCTCCTCAAACTTCATGTATAAGTATTTTATTGTCATTTGCAACCCGGGGATGACAACGTATTCCAAAGCATTAACTATCCTCCTAGTCCTGCTTATCTCCATCCCCAATAACTCAAGACTCCGCTGTAAGCTCCGCGCCAGCCAGCCTATCCAATAATCCATAGCTCTGAATGACCCCCACCGGTATCATACGGGCTCTTTTGCCGGTGGAAATACCTAGCAAAGCGGCTTTAATATTCGCCACGTCATACTTTACTATATATGTGCTGAGTATCTTCCGCACATCATCGGGCAAGAACCTAAACGATCTGATGTGCTCAACGCACTTGAGAAAATACTCCCACAGGTGTTCATCCACGTCATCGAAGGTCTTAACCGGGACTTCTTCGAGGTAGCTGCCTATATGGGTATCTTTGATCACTCTCAGCACATCCCGGATGCTCGCTGCTGCTGACATCCTGTTCACATGGTCTAAGGTTACCAGTCTGATCTTATCACCCTCCAGGTAAGCCGATATAAAGGCATATCTGGGGTCAAGTAAGCTATCTGCCATCACACTTTTTTAAAGTCCCCCTGATTCTGGAAGAGTTCCCTGGTTAACTCGGGCAACAACCTTGGCAGTAGCGTCTCAAGCCTGGTCTCATAGGTATTATCCAGCCTAACCTTGGCATCAACATCCTCGGCTATCACCCCTCCCAGGCAATCACACTGCCTGATTTCCGTTATCTTGCTGGTCAGTTCCTCATCGGCCCCGACCATTGCCCTGGCAGCACTCACGTCCTTGGGTGAAACATAAACCGTGACTTTACCGGCACCAAGCCCACTGACAGCCTCCCTGATCAGGTTAAGAAGTGAACTTTCATCACCGGAGATACCAGACAATACATCCTTTACGCCGTTAGCTATCTCATCAATTATGCTGGTTTTAGCCTTTAGTAACCCGTGGCGAGCTCTGACAGAAGCTTCAGCCAGGATTCGGACAGCTTCTCTTTCCGCCTTTTCTGTCATCCTCCTTTTCTCTTCGTCGAGCTTTGCTTCCCGCTGCTTTTCGGCTTTGGCTATTTCCTCCCGTGCCTTCGCCTCCACGTCTTCTATTATGTTCTGAGCTTCTGCCCGCACTTTGCTGAGAATAGCGTCACTTAGGTTTTCCATTCCCTTCACACGACACCTCTACATAAGTCCCAGCAAATTCAAGGCCATTATGGTGAACACCAGCCCGAGGACGCCAATAAGCTCGACAAACACGGCCAGCATCATGGAGTTGGTTAATATCTGCCCTTTTGCCTTGGGTAGAAATGAGATGCCTGAAGCGCATACCGAGCCCTGATATGCCCCTGACCAAAATTCAGCAGAGGCGGCAATAACCCCGCAGGCATCAGGTCATGACATCCAAATCTAGTTAGAAAGCTGCCTTCCCCAATCGCCTTCTCACGAGCTTCTCCAGTTCGATGGCAAAGAAGCCGAGGAGTGAGACTAGGATTATAGGTATCCACCACTCCACAGGAAAGGGTGCTGTTCTAAGCGGGCTAAATCCAAATAAAGGTAACGAATAGACTATTATGAGCTGTAGCCCTAAAGTTGCTGCGGCACCCATGAGCAGTATTTTATTTGAGAATGGACTAAATGTAAACGCCGATTCCGTTATTGACCTGGCGGTAAAAAGGTAAAAGAGCTGCACCATGATTATAGTGGTGAAGGCTATGGTTTGTGCCTGGGTCAGGTAGTCTTCTGAGCCAGCCATTACCTTGCTATAAATAAGAAACAGCGTGAATGCCGCCGCTGCCGATATTATAGATACTATTCCAACCCTCTGGAGAAATAAGGGGTTAAATAGTCGTTCATTAGGGTCACGCGGGGGTTTTTCCAGTAACCCCTTCTCCTTAGGTTCCCAAATGAGGGGTATGGCGCAAGCAATAGCCATAATCAAATTTACCCACAAGATTTGCACGGGCTCTATTGGGAGCCGTAAAGTGAAAACAGGTATAAATGGCGATAATAATATTGCCCCTGCCATCACTAGACCCTGCCCCCCATTGGTGGGAAGCAAAAACAGGATAACCTTCCAGATGTTGGTGAAGACGTGTCTGCCCTCTTCCACTGCTGCCACTATGCTGGCGAAGTTATCATCGGTCAAGACCATGTCGGCAGCTTCTTTACTTACCTCAGTTCCCGTTATCCCCATGGCTATCCCTATGTCGGCTGCCTTTAGTGCTGGGGCATCGTTTACACCATCACCAGTCATAGCGACAATATGCCCCCTCCTCTGCAACTGCTTTGTTATTCTGAACTTGTGCTCCGGGGCAACCCTGGCATAAACAGAGACCTGGTCCACAACCTCATATAACTCCTCGTCGCTTATTCTTGATAGCTCTTCCCCGGTCAACGCTTTATCCTCACCCTCACCTATTCCTAACTGTCTGGCGATAGCTTTTGCTGTCTGCACATGGTCGCCGGTTATCATTACTGTCCTTATTCCAGCTCTCTTACATTTCTTGACCGCTTCTATCGCCTCTTCCCGGGGTGGGTCAATCATCCCTTGAAGCCCGAGAAAAATCAGTCCCGTCATATCTTCTGGTTCGAGCGACGTTTTTGCCTTGTCCACATACTTATAAGCCATGCTGAGCACCCGCAAGGCATCCCTTGCTATCTCATCCGCTTTCCCTAGTATTTGTTCATTCCTCAGAGGTTCAATACTTCCATCAATTAACTGGCTCTGACACATCTGTAAAACCTTCTCCGGTGAGCCCTTCACATAGATAACATTTTCCCCTTGGTTCTCATGTAGGGTAGCCATATATTGTTGCTCTGGTTCGAAAGGTATCTCATCTAATCTAGGGGGTTTTTCGGTAATGCCAGCTTTGGTTGCCGAAACCACCAGTGCTCCCTCGGTGGGGTCTCCTACGATGCTGTATCCCGCTTTATCTTCCACTAGAGCTGCGTTATTACACATGTAGCCTGCCTTCAACGTTTCGACCAGCTCCCGGTTCTCATGCGCCGGGTTAATTCCTTTGTTCCCCAGAATAAACTCCCCTTTCGGCTCATAACCCACCCCGCTTACTCGGTAGTCCCTCGCCCCGCAATATACCCTTAATACCGTCATTTGATTTTTGGTGAGGGTTCCCGTCTTATCCGAGCATATAACTGTAGTGCTCCCCAGGGTTTCTGCTGCCGGCAATCTCCTTATAAGCGCATTTCGGCGTGCCATAGCCATCGCACCAATGGCAAAGGCAGCAATTAATGCTGCTGGCAGCCCCTCGGGGATCATCGCTACAATCATCCCCACTGTGGCGAGGAACATATAGGCAAGCTCGTAGCCGAGCCACGCTCCTAAGGCAAAAGTAATAGCACCTAATGAGAGGATGGCGATGATTAAAAACTTGGTGAAGTAAGCTATCTTCCTTATTATGGGCGGCGTGACCCTCTCGGTCTCTTTCATCAGTCCAGCGATTTTACCGAACTCTGTTTGTTCCCCGGTGGCTACTACAATTCCCAGCCCGCGACCCTGCGTGACGAAGGTGCCGCTGAAAGCCATGCAGCGCTGCTCCCCGGGGGGTAGATTTGGTCTTGAGATAGGGCTACCATCCTTGGCTACCGGCACTGATTCTCCGGTAAGCACTGCTTCATCCACACCCAGGTTCTTGGCGCCGAACAGACGCAGATCGGCTGGCACTTTGTTGCCACTGTCAAGTAGAACCACATCGCCCGGCACCAATTCTCGCGCCGGGATGACCTTCTTCTCACCATCCCGGAGGACGGTGCATTCCAGCACCATCATCTTTTTCAGGGCTTCTAAAGAGGCTTCAGCCTTTCCCTCCTGAATGAAACCTATTATTACTGTGGCAAGGACTACGCCGATGATGACCCACATATCTATAAATTTACCCAGCAGGGCAGCAATGAAGGCAGCCACCATCAAGACATATAGCAAGGGATTATGGAACTGTAGCAGAAATCGGACGAGAGGCCCCCGTTTCTTGATTTCCAGCTCATTATACCCATATTTTTCCAGCCTGGTTTTTGCCTCGCTGGAAGTAAGCCCGGCATTGTTCGCGTCTAGGAGTTCAAATGTCTGTTCTACTGAGAGCTGATACCATTCAGTTCCATTCGGCAATGCAGATGCTCCTTTAACCCTTTAAAGTTTCTTTCGCCACTTGTATCAACCCGTTAGGAGAGAGATTGACCGTATTGGTGACGTCTTCCATAGCCATCGTACGCTTTGCTGATTATAAAGCTAACTTGGTGGGGAATGCAATCCTCACCTCCCGACCAGGGTCAAACGCAAAGTCAAAACATACTGCGAGCATATCGCAGCAGTATTTCTGAGGCGCCACTGGGAGGGCGATGCATACCTTCATGCCAATATTCCGGTGATGCCGCCACTTCTGAGTATGTACCACGCCTTAAGACCCTTGAACTAAAAGGGCGTCGATAGTAGACGCCCTTTTAGTATAGACAGACCAGCATCACCCGTGCTAGAATAACGTACTGAAAACAAAGAGGATAATTGCTATTTTCTACTCCCGCTTTATGATAAAACTACCTTGGGCAGGTAGTTCAGTTGGTTAGAACATCGCTCTGATAAAGCGGAGGTCGCAGGTTCGAATCCTGCCCTGCCCACCACTTTTTGAAGCTAGAATGCCCCAGCAGATGGTTAACATAATGGGGGCATTTCCATTTTTGCTAATAATGATTTTCAACAGCCTCATTTTTAGGCTTGTGGTTAAGTAATTCGTCAAAGCGACTGAAAACCAATTCATCATCTTTTAGCAGTATCCCCAACATGGCCCTGGCTTGCCCCCCTTTTTTCTTGGTCTATCCCGGTATGGTGATGTTCACTTGAGCATCTTTATGATCCAAACTGGTATTTGTATCAATACCTACCATTACGAGAACGGTGCCTTATAGAACTTCAGGCTATCTTGAAATGTAACTGATCTCGTGTATCTCTGCACCATCTCCAAGCCGTGAATAACCTATAACACCTTCGTTATGGCTGTGTTATCTGTCCCGATGGTATAATAATAAGTCCATTTGTTCATCAAAGAAATATTTTAGGCATATAGACCCTGAACCATGAATGCTGTATTTCTGTCAATCATAGGTGCTTTTTCTTATGCCTGCTCCAGTATTTTTGCGCGCAGGGCAGTTATGCATGTATCCGACGCAGTTCTGGGTGTTATGATAACTGTCCCACTAGGGGTACCCTTCTTCATGATTATTCTAATCTTCACAGGTCAGATGGGAAGCATTCTGAGTTTTTCCTGGCAAAGTTACCTCTTGCTGTCAACGGCAGGGTTTCTTGCCTTTGTATTGGGCCGTGCGCTGCATCTTAAGAGTCTTCAGCTTATTGGCGCAAATACGACTACCATCCTAACTAGAGTCAATCCTCTTGTCGCGGTAATCCTCGGAGTTTCCTTCCTTGGTGAGGTAGTAACCTGGGAGCTAGTGGTGGGAGTGCTACTAATAGTATTTGGGATTATGCTCGTCGGGGTTAACCCCCAGATGTTTCGCAGTGGCAAAAGCATGTTCTCAAGGATACCAAGAAGAGCATTCACGTATGGAATTGGCAGTGGGCTAGCGTGGGGTGTCGCTCCAATATTGATGAAGATGGGGCTCAGTGGTTCTGGGTCGCCAGTCGCTGGGGCTTTTATCTCATTCTCAGCAGCGACTATTATTTTGAGTGTAACTTTGTTGAATAGTAAAAGGAGGGTGGCTCTGGCTGGTATGACAGGAAGTGCTGTTAGCTTTTTCGTCTTACAAAGCCTTTGTGGCAGCACTGCCAACCTGGTGAGGTATCTTGCTTTGGATATAGCCCCCGTAAGTCTGGTAGCTCCCATATTCGCTCTTGAGCCCGTTTTTCTACTGGTTCTTTCTTTCTTATTCAATCGGAAGCTGGAGGTGTTTGGTAAAGCTGTCATCATTGGCATAATTGCTGCTGTTGTGGGTGCCATTCTGCTTGTCTAGCAAACCGGTGCCGACATAGCTGACTGAAGCTAAGATTTTGCTAATAGATGGAATGGAACTGGTTGTTACCAGTTGGTACTTAGCGTTCAAAACAGGTTTTAGGCAATTGACACAAAAGTTCTAGTTTGAACGTAAAATGACGGTTTGGGACACCCACCATCAAACTGATAAAGCGGAGGTCGCTGGTTCGAGTCCAGCCCTGCCCACCATAGTACAAATCTATCTACTCGTGATGGAGTCGACGACAATATCAAGATATTGCCTTGAAATGGTATACGTAGCGAGGTGGGACTCCAGTTACTGCCCGATTAACTCTTCGTTTGAGATAGCATTGGCATTTGCACCTATCCTCTAACTCAATCACATATCCTGGGCCGTCACGGACCAACCTATACTCGTTAAAGATTAGTTCCCCCCATAGATTTGTCGGCGACTTATCGTAAAACTGGTAATTAACATTTGCCACAAATTGTTTATCATTGGAGCTATAGAGTTTGCCTCTACTCACATGGAACCTCTTTTCTGAAGCAGAAGCTATTATAGCCCTGCCTTTCTACCGATTTCCGCTAACTGTGCGGTACCTATGGACTTTCCAAGCTTGGTCCGGGGTCTCCTTCACGCCTGAAAGATCGTCGACGAACTTCGAGCATCCAGGAATTCCATGTTAGGGGAGTCCAGAAGAGGACTCCCCTATTGAATCATGTCTTATAGTTGTCGACTCAGTTCTAGTCGAAGGCGACGGTGTAAGAGACGCCATCTATCACGATCACTATATCATCCACATAGGCCTCACTCTGGAGTACCCAGTTGTCGATTTCTATCTCTATTGCTAGAACGACTGTGGACTCATCGACGTCACCTATTCCAGCTTTGAAGTTGGCTAGCGTATTAAGTCTATATGTAGCGTCATTAGCTGCAAAGATCCAAACAGCGGTTTCATCATTTACACTTGCAACATCCGACGGGCCACCTGTTAGCCAGTTTGCCCACGAAGTATAAACACCGCTAGCCCCCTCGAAGGTCTGGATCCACCCTACATCTTCACCACGATAATCAGTATCCCATGTAGTTGTGTCGTTATCGTTCTGATGAGCAGCCTCTGCTACGAGCCGATCATTTTTGCTGTTGGAATCAGCATCAAGGTCAAGTTCAAGGTCAACGTGCGGGATGTAACCCTCTACAAGATAGGTCCACCAGGATATCGATTCAATCTTGCCTAAGGTTGTCCCTTCGGGTAGAGGGATTACAATCCTGGCCTCATCTCCAGCTCCCACGGTTCCAGTAGTCTGGAAGTAGGCCGAGTCTCTTCCTGTATGTTTTTCCTCAGTAGACAACTCTGCTTCAGCTTCACCAGTAGTGTCTAGAGTTGCTTCCAGCTCGGCAGGCTTCCCTTTTTCAGACACCGATAGCTTAACTACTGGCTTGACGATAACCTTGATGTCTTCAGATTGACTGGCACCGGTAAAAACAACTGACTTCTGAAGATCAAAGTCGAGAAGGATCTCAGTCTCTGCATCAGCAACAACTTCAAAGGGACGGACAAATCTCAGTTTACCACTGGGGAGTTTGGCGGTGACTGTTTTCGTCACCGGCTCTTCATTCTCATCCAGGTCCTCCGGGTCTGGAATGTAAGTCACTGTGACCCCTTCCTCTTCGTTCATAATAACGCGAAGTTGAGTGTATCTACCCGCCACCAACTCAGCTGCTGCCAACTCTAATTTGGCTCCATCATCCCTGAGTTGGGCAAGGTCAAAAGATCCAAGACCAAAGGTTCCGCCAGTAATTGTCAGTTGTATCCACCCTCCTTCCCCTTGCTGTATCTCATTCTCCAACTCGTTTTGCACCTGATTATGCTCACCGCCGCCTTCTTGCTCTTGTTCCTGTTCTTGTTCGGCAACAGCCTTGTGAACCCATACTTCAGAGAAGTGGACCACCACGCTCGTCACTTCATATCCTGGCGGAGCGTCGGTTACCAGTACCCTGATGGTGCCTGTTGATGGGCTAGGGCTTGGCGGTTGCGTTGTCGGACTGGGAGTAGAAGCATCCGGCCCCAGACTGGGACTCGGAGCAGCTGGCGTGGTAGCGGGAACAGAATCGCCTGGTGCGGGAGTTGGAGATGGAGCCCCTGATGGAGCGCACCCGGCTAATAGCGCGACTGCTACAACTAGTATAGTCAGAAATACAAAAACTCTTTTCATTTTATTTTCCTCCTCCTTTTATAGTGCAATGGTTTATATACTGTCTATTCTGTGTGCCTCATTTTCGCCTCCTTCTTCTACAGTGTAGCGGTGTTTTGTACCCGTCTAATCTATATAACGCAAGCCCCGCAAATATGTCAGGCCAGTGCCTAGTGTTACTTTGGTACCAGGATCAGAATAAGGATGGTTGATCGGATTTGGCGAGGCCTCTTCGTTGCCCGGCTTCATACTTTTCCCGCCCTCTTCCTTTGCGTTTCCTTTGGGCTCAATAGGCTTATGGGCGGCACCACTCTGGTCAACCTGGGGCTTGAGAATATACTTTATCCCACTCTTGGGGCTACCGGCGGCAACTACTGTTAGGTCGTATATAAAAGTCGTTAGCTTATCAGCGCTAACCTGGAAACGTTTTGCCATGTGCAGTTTCTGACCAGGTAGCTTAATCTCTACTTCTTGCCCTGTTTCTTTCAAGATGCCGTGGACTCCAGCTACCTGGATGAAGATCTTTGTGTACTGATCTTCGGGGACGCTACCTCTCCAGATTTCCTGTGTCTTTTCTCCCTGCACGAGAGTCAAATCAACCTTTTTTAACTCCGGCTCGAACTCCACCCATTTCCCAGAATCACCTTGCAGAAGACCGATTTTTGAAATGGATACATCAACACTCTTAAAGTCGCTGATCGCATTGACATCATCACTTATCAGAAAGACAAAGTTGCCTTCCGGGCTGGGTTCCGGAATGATCACTACAGGAGCTGGACCGGGCTGAGGGCCAGGTGTTACGGAGCCTGGGCCAGGCTGAGGAACAGGTCCTCCAGGGAACAGCACCGGCCTTAGTCCAAAGTAACCTATTACGGCTATTAGTAGAACAGCAGTTGCGGTAGCCCATACCCTTGACCAGCCGAGAAGCCACGGAAACGCAGGTTGTCTTTCCTCGCGTCTCCGCTCCAACTCTTCGAGAGCCGCATTGAAGCGCTGCCTGGCTTCCCTCTTAGCACTAACTGAGGGCACCAATGAATAGGCTTCCTTAGCGCTAAGCAAAGCCCGAAGCATTGGCTTGAGCTGCTCAACATGATCGGGATAATCGGTAAGACAAGCTTCAAGGCCTTCTCCACGATTTATGCGGTCTATGCACTCATCAAATATTCTGTCAAGGTCATTAGCCATTATCGTATCCTAATCTCACGGGCTAACATTCTGTACCCAACAACTTTCATTAACTTCCCGATAGCAGTTATTATTCTTTAGGTCTATAAGACTCCCACTGGATATGGCAACAACTTCTTTATCTGTTCCGGATTGCTGCTTTTCATCATAGCTTCTTCCTCAGTTACTATGTGCCGTCCAAGCAGGTCAGCTAATGCCCGGTCTAGGGTTTGCATGCCATCCTTGCTACCGAGCTGCATCAGGCTCGGTAATTGAAATGTTTTCCCATCTCGTATGAGGTTCCTGACAGCATATGTAGATGTAGATCTGAGGCGCCCTCATGTATCGTTAGTTCAAGAAGTTCATCTAGTTGCATTTATACCTCACAAGTACTTATTTACTCCTACTATTGATAACGACATTGAGCTCTTTTTGTCAGGTCAAAGCTGGCGATGAGTTGAGCCTTTGTGACCTCTTAAGGGAAATCACGCAAAAAAATGGTAATCCCTTTTACTGTGAAGGTCGCACCGACGCTTTGCAGCCAACGTTCGGTTGATGTATAATAGATTTGGTGGTTTCAGTTTAGGTTATCGCATACTCAGTAGATTTACTAAAAGTATTAGATGACCAAGGCTCTAGCCAAATATTCAAAAGAGAGGAGGTCATCCAATGAGTTTTCACCGACAAAATGAGTGGAATTCTGCGCAAGGCGAAGGCGTCGTTTCAGGTAAACCAGAAAGCAACCAAAAGGCTGATGACGATGGCTATACTCTGCATGGGTACTTGATATGGTGGTGAGACCCTCGGCGAATAGTTACTTTGATTAAGCGAAAGGAGTACTAATATGAAAATCTATGTGGGTAACTTATCCTATGAGGTAACTGAAGAAGAATTACGGCAAGAATTTGAGGCTTTTGGAAATGTTGAATCTGTAAGTATCATAACAGACAAGTATAGTGGACGACCTAAGGGTTTCGGGTTCATTGAAATGGCATCAGTGTCTGAAGGTCAAGCTGCAATTACCGGCCTCAACGGAAAAACACTAAGAGATCGTACACTTAATGTTAACGCGGCTCGCCCTCGTTCCGACAGCAGAGGCGGTGGGTCTTATGGCGACAGGAGAGGCGGCGGGTTTGGCGGAGAAAGACAGAGAAGATATTAAACTCCCTCTTCATCCATTTCTGCTTAAGACACACAAGATATATCGTTATAGCGGAGGGCCATTGGTTTGGGTACTGGAGACAAAGCATGGGCCAAGGATAACCCCATTGCCGAGGAAAGGGGTCAGTATGAATATCTATGTGGGTAACTTATCCTATGAGGTAACTGAAGAAGAATTACGGCAAGAATTTGAGGCTTTCGGAGAAGTGCTATCTGTAATCATCATGAACGATAAGCATATTGGTAGCGGCCAATCTAGGGGATATGGATTTGTTGAAATGCCGTCACAGTCTGAAGGTCAAGCCGCAATCACTGCCCTCAATGGAAAACCACTAAGGCATAGGACGATTGATGTTATTCAGGCCCTCCCTCTTTCTGACAACAGAGGCAAGGGCCCCTATAGTAACAAGAGGAGTGGCAGGTTCAGTAGCCGAGTAAGATAGAGGAAAATACTGAACTACTTGTCATGATCTATATCCTCTAGAGATGTGTAATAATCAGCCAGAATATGACTTAGCTATTAAGAATCCGAGTCTTATTAGCATCAGTTAGTGGCTAGCTCAGATAGTCAGACTAAAGGCCAGTTCAAAGGTTCTACCTATCGTACAGCCCTGCCCACCATCCCCCAAGCTTTCCCTTCTAAATCTCTCCAGGTTACTGCTGAATAATTGTGCTCCAAACAAAATCGGGGTAAATCAACTATCCCTAAATAGAGATTGTAGCAACCTATCCCCCTGACCCCCCGTTCTTATCTTTTCCCACCCCCCGTTCTTATCTTTTCCCACCCGCCGCCCTTTAAGGTAAAGAGAGGCTTTTTACCCCACAAAAACTTCATTTTTGCGGGGGGCCCGTATGCACCCCTCTTAAACACCCCGCATCCTCAACTTTATAAAAACAGAGAGTCTAAGAGGGGCTTCGCCCCTCTTTCAATAAAATTCCCCCCTTTTTCAAAGGGGGACTAAGGGGGGATTTAAAATCCCTCTCAAACTCCCTTTAGGAAAGGGAGAGGTTAGACGAAAATAGGGGAGTGCGCAACGAGAGGGGGCTTCGCTCCCTCGCTAAAATACTTCAATATGTGAGGATAACTTGGCGTTAACCATTTGAGCTCTTGAAAAACAAGACGACTCTTATAACCAAGGCAACAATCGGCGCCACTAGGTAGACGATAAAGTCAAAAGTGCCGAGCATGTCCTTAAGCACCCATGCACCCACTATCCAACCAAGCGTGAAGATAACCCCTGTAGTGCTGAAGGAAAACATCAAGACCATAGCGCCTAAAAACCCGGCAGCCGTAATCCAGAAGACCATGTAGGATGGTATAAGCCCGTCTTTGGCGAATGAAGACAAAATAGTGCTGATAATAATACTGCCGACAATCCCTGTGCTAGCCTCGCCCATGCCTCGTTGAAAGCTCATCTGGCACCTCCTTCGTTTGATTTTTAATTATAGTACAGTTAAAACAACGGCTAAATAGTGCCAGTTTGGTATTTTGCATTATAAGATAGTTACCAAATAAAAAAGCACCTTAACCCCTGGATAGCGGAAGGAAGGGTAAACACCGACTTGTAGGCCGGTGACCGACCTAGGAGATAATGGGTTGTTATACCCTGTCTCTCCCTAGAAAGGAGGTGATCCAGCCGCAGCTTCCGCTACGGCTACCTTGTTACGAC
>SDBU01003990.1_pt1 | contig 18436 bp, 12 predicted proteins | sample 2277071 | NCBI WGS metagenome assembly SDBU01 (sample SAMN10397929, study PRJNA504765) | marine sediment metagenome | isolation source: marine sediment core GS08_GC12, 126 cmbsf | place: Arctic Ocean: Gakkel Ridge, Loki's castle | collected 2008 | reverse complement strand
AGGCGCTCGCCGAGTTCGAGGATCCGAGCAGGCTGCTGCATGGAGATGGGAAGAAGGCATCCAGAGAATCGAGGGACTCGAAGTCCAGAAGATTGACAGGCCACTGGAGTTCGCGTGCGTGGGACCATGTGTATCTCTTCATAGCCAAGCCCTGGTGGCTGTGAAGGAGCGGGGACGCATGATCCAGTCAGATTCGTCGATCCAGGCCCCTTGTCCTTCGCGAAACGGTGCGACTCGTATCGTGCTCCGGGGGAGAGACCGACCTGGCATGTGATGGTCGATCGCAGCGGGCGGGCTGGCTCTCGAGTTCCTCAGACAGGACGCCACTTGTGAATGATGACTTCACCTGGGCAACAGCGATTGCCTGCAGCGTTCGACGGGCGTCCCTACTTGACGCAGGCGCTGGTCAGAGTCGCATGCATCCATTTGATACAGAATCGCTTCCCCAGTTATAATGACCAGGAGGCTTTGGGCAGATGAATCGCGGGAGGGAGTATTCCCCATGATCGAAGAAGCGGCGATCGACTATTTGGCAGAGGACGTGAGGGCGGACCAGGTCCGGCTGCGGCAGGTGTTGCTGAACTTGCTGGCCAACGCTGTCCGCTTCAGTAAGGTCGGCGGGCTCACGGTTCGCGCTGAACACCAGGATCAACAGATCGTGGCAAGTGTTCAGAACACAGGCCCCGGGATCGCTCCCGAGCAGATACCTCTTTTGTACAAGGAGTTCAGCCAACTGTGCCAGACAGACGAGCGGGAGCGTCGGGCAGCGGACGACGATCGCGTTGGGCGAGGCAGCAGGTCACTATGCGGGCACGGACAGGATTGTGCAACCGTGCCTGTCGCCATACCAGGAATGGAATGGGAATGGATACCCAAAAAAGCACGGGGGGGAGGGCGAGCCAAATGATCGAGTCTAGCTCGAACTTTGAGCTGCGCGTTTCGCCCAAGCCAGTGATAGCCACACTGGCGGTTCTGGGTTGGGTGTTCGGTCTGTTGAACGATTATCTACCTGATCCTTCCAAGGCAATGGACTTTGTGTTGCTTCTCTTCACACTACTGGCAGCTCTCTGGTTACTTGCCAATCGGAAGCCCTATGTTGGTCGGTGGTTCACGATCGCGGTGTTGATCGGCATGGTCTATCTGGGCAGCAGCTGGCTAGGCGTGCCAGGGCTTTTGACCTTGATGGTGATACCCACAGCTCTAGCTGCACCTCTGCTTGGCCTCCCTGCCGCAGCCGCCACTGCACTAGGAGAGACCGTGCTATTGCTCTTGCTGCGGAGAACTGTCGCCGCCGGCGTGGATTCGGCCACGCTTGGCGCTGCGCTGATAGGAATCTGGGCTGTGCTTGGGGTGATGTCTGCCGCGTATCTTCCCGTGTATCGACTAAGCGGGTGGTTGTGGGAGTACTTTGAGCGGTCGCAGAGTGATTTGGAGGAAGCACGAGATCGCAAAGCAGAATTAGTACAGACTTTGGATGATCTGGCGCACGCCAATCGGCAGCTCGCGCTGGGCAACGAGAGATTGGCCGCACTGCGTCAGATCGCGGAGCAAGCCCAAAAGACCAAGGCCGCGTTTGTAGCCAAGGTCAGCCACGAGTTTCGCACGCCCTTGAACATGATCATCGGACTGGTGGGTCTCATGGTGGACGACCCTGAAGTATATCATCGGGAGCTTCCGCCGGCCGTACGACAAGACCTCAAGATCGTGCATCGCAACTGTGAGCACCTATCCAGTATGGTGAACGACGTATTGGCGCTCAGCCAGGCAGAGGCGGGACGCCTGACGCTTCACAGGGAACGGGTTGATCTGGCAGAGGTCATCGACAGGGCTTTGGCAGTGGTGCGCCCGTTGCTGGAAAAGAAGAATCTCAGTGTGCAAGTGATCGTTCCAGACGATTTGCCCGAGGTCTATTGTGACCGAACCCGGATTCGCCAGGTGATCCTAAACCTGGTGAGCAATGCTGCCCGATTCACCGAAGAAGGCGACATCACCATAAGAGCCGTAGAGCAGGACCAGCAGGTTGTGATCAGTGTGGCCGACACTGGCCCCGGTATTCCGCCGGAAGATACCGAGAGCATCTTTGAGCCGTTCTATCAGAGTGCGACCAGCCTCTGGCGCGACAAGGGTGGGAGTGGGCTCGGCTTGAGTGTTAGCAAGCAATTCGTCGAACTCCACAACGGTCGGATATGGCTTGAAAGCGAGATGGGAGTTGGAACCACCTTTTTCTTCGGCCTACCGATATCCCCACCAATGGCCCCCCTGGCAAAGCCGGGACACTGGATAAAGGATGATTGGATTTGGGTCGAACGCACGTCCAGGCCCAGATTGCCCGACTCACACTACAAGCCGCGCGTCGTCGTCTGTGACGAGACTGGCGACCTCTACCCCGCACTCACACCCTATTCCGACGAGGTGGAGCTGGTTGACACCAGAAACCTGGCTCAGGTCGTCCGAGAACTGCAGCAAAGTCCGGCCCATGCCGTGGTATTCAACACCGCCTCACAAGGCGATCTCTGGCCGTTACTTGAGAAAGCCAGGCGAGAAATGCAGGACACACCCATCATAGGGTGCTGTGTGCCCCGACAGTTGGAACGTGCTCTGCGTGCCCATGCCGTGGATTACCTGGTGAAACCCGTGAGCCGTGGCGACTTGGAAGAGGCCATTCAGCGAGGCGGCTCACCGGTGAAGCGAGTTCTGATAGTGGATGATGACCCCCAAGTCCTGCATCTCTGGGGACGTATGTTGCAGGCCCGTGATGACACGCTGGAGGTGACAACAGCCTCAAGTGGTGAGCAAGCGTTGGAGGAACTGCGCAGCCAATCGCTCGATCTCGTGCTACTCGACGTCGTGATGCCCAACATGGATGGCTGGCAGATGATGGCGATCAAAGACCAGGACAAGACAATCAGGGACGTCCCTGTGATTCTCGTATCGGCTCGGGATCCCACGGAACAGCCATTGGCAAGCCAGGCCATGTTGGTCACAATGGGCCATGGACTATCCCTCAGCAAGATACTACGTTGTTCGCTGGGGATATCGGCTCTCCTCTTGCAGCCTGACTGAGAACCTGATCGAGCGCTTGGATGAACTGCTGACGTTGCACAGGCTTTGCGAGGTAGTGAGCAGCGCCGAGAGCCCACGCCAGGTCTCGTTCCCTGATCACAGAGCAGACAATGACGGGGATGAATCTGGTATCTGGATGCTCGTGCAGGTGTGCCAGCAACTCCCACCCGTCGATGTCGGGCAGCATGACATCCAGCACGATGACGTCAGGCGCGGAAGCTCCAATGATCTCAAACACGCCTTGCCCTTGCGCGACGTGCACGATGTGATACCTCGTTCCTACGGTATAACGCCGGTACAGGTGAGCCGCGTCCGCGTTGTCATCCACGACGAGCACGGCCTTGTCCACAGAGGGCAGTTCCACCCAGAAGGAAACAAGGTCACCGTCTATGCCGATCTCGACCGAGCCACCTTGCGTAGCCAGCATTTCCAAAACGAGGCTGTCATTGAGAGGACCATGCGCCTCAACAGGGTGGCCGCTCAGAGTGATTCTGACCTTCGGCTGTGCGTTATCCACTCTCTCCTGGCGTTCAGCGCAGATCGTGACTTGTCCAGATGACATGTGCTGAGCCAACTGCCCTATCACGGAAATCAGTATCTGGCGCAGCGCCGAGGGGTGAATCGCTGCCACTAGATTCGGTTGCATAAGCCCCACGTCCAGGCTGACGCCGTGCCTTCTGGTCAGGGTACTTGCTATTTCTACTGTGCCATCTATTGTCTCTCCCACATTGGCCACGACGCCCGGAGCGCTCTCCAGCAGAGAGGCCAGTTCCTCCCTCACGTGGGAACGCCATGCCGCCGGTTTGGCACCTGACGGTTTCGCTCGTGGCGGTTGCATCCCTTCTTTCTGTGCGAGATCCTCTACCAACGAAGCCTCTGCGCGGCTTCGCTCCCAAAGGCGCAAGGCCAGGACGTGGGCCGCCTCTGGTTGTTCGCGACGCAGGTGGCGAGCCGTTATGCCCAGACGTTTGGCGGTCGTCTCTTGGGTGAACCCCTGGACATACCTGCAAGAAAGCAGCCCATAGATTCGCCTGATCCGCGCAGTTGGCGGGACGTTGGACGCAGGTTTCAGGGCCTCGATCTCCCGAACGAGAGCCGTCTGAATCGCCTCTGCGCCTTGTCGAGGGTCGCAGCCCATCACCGCCCATAGTAGCTCAGGAGGGCGATAGGCAGGATCATATAGGTGTGCCAGTGCATCTTGCAGGCACCGCTCGAACTCCTCAAACGAACTCATGTCCTGATTACGCCCCCCAATGTCCTGTATATGTCCGACTGTGTCCGGCCAATACCCTTGTCCGTGACCCTGGCATGTGCTATGCTTCAATTGATAGCTGCTGACAGGACCACTCCTTGGTGGCACCCACATTAAAGCAGGTTATGCTTGCGTCGTCAAATACTTGGCTGTCCAGGGGCCCGCATCCAGCTTGAAGGCAACTATCTGCTATGGTGTTGTCAGGCTCTTTCACCACACACTGACGGGCGGCTCTGGTAAGTCTCGCTTGGGAATTGGTAGAGTCCGTACGCGCTGTGTGGTGTCTGCGTTCGAGGCGAGGCAGAACCTCTCAAGAGTTGTCACGACCATGAGGATGCCCGCCGGAGGAGGACTATCGAAACGAACCTCTCGCGCGATCAGAAACACACGGACTCTGTCACCTAATAGTTCTCTTGAAAGGAGAGAAGGTTCATGAAATCGCCAGCGATGAGTCGAAGAGGGTTCCTGCGTTCGACCGCAGTCATAGCGGCTGGCAGTCTCCTGGCGGCCTGCCAACCCAAGGCGGTCATCCAGGAGGTGACTCGGGTCGTCAAGGAGACCGTGATGGTCGAGGGCAAGGCAGTCGAAGTGACCAGGATCGTCAAGGAGACCGTCGAGGTCGGAAAGGAGGTCGAGGTTACCAAGGTCGTTGAAAAAGTCGTAACCCCGACACCCGAGACGGGATGCCAGATGGATTGGTACCCCACTTTGCCCACTCCACCGAAAAAGTATGATCCCCCCGTGGAAATCGAGGCGATTTTCACCACCAAAGCTACCTTCGTCGGGGACGACAACTACTTGAGCAACGAAATGACCAAGCAGCTCAGGGACAACATGGGGATCATCTACAAAATCCACTGGCAGGGCGATGGTGAAGTGAGAACGCGAAAGATGGCGGCGGACGTAGCCGCCGGCACCTTGCCGGACCTCTGGCGGACCTCGGGCTCTGCCCTGCAGGACTACATCGACATGGGCATCCTCGAAGACATCAAGGACATCTGGGAAGCGACGGCCTCCCCTCTGGTCATTGAGAGGATGGGGTACCCCACGAATCGCAGTATTTGGCGACCTGTCCTCCAAGAGGGCAAGCTCTGGGGCATTGGCTGGAACAACGGGCCAGCACACCACGTCGAACAAGTTCCCTACATGCGCAAGGACGTACGAGAGAAGCTGGGCCTCAAATTGCCTGAGACGATCGATGAGCTGACCGAGACCCTGAAGGCCATGGTCGAGTCGGGCCTGGTCAAACATGGCATTTTCGCCTGCAAGAACGTGATCAGCAAGTGGTACCACAGCCTCGATCCCATCTTTGGCGCGTTCGGCGCGATGCCCCAGATCTGGGTCGAGGCCGGCGATGGTACACTCAAGTACGACACGCTTTCATCTGGTGTCAAGGAAGGCTTGGCTGTGTTGCGTGGCTGGTACGAGGACGGGATCATCGATGCCGACTTTTACACCTACGGAGAGAGGGGGCCCACCGTGGACTACCAGTGGGGGAACGACATCGTAGGTTGTTGGTTCGCTCCCTGGTGGCACTTGTTCTACCTGGTGCCTCAGTGGGAGCAGAAGCCTGAAATAGAGGTGGAGAGGTTCCCCTACCCCAAAGGCCCCAAGGGCCACAGAGGCCGTTTGGGCATCGGCTTGGGTGGCTCCGCCACCGTTTTCAGGAAAGGACTCGACCCGATCAAGATCGAGGCCGCGATCAACGAGTACAGCTGGCACATGGACAAGCACGTCAACTTTGAAGAGTACCAGTTGTACGGGGCCGGCAAAGACGGGCAATGCTTCTGCGAGGGCCTGGAATGGGTGTGGGACGAGAACTGCGAGCTCAAGCGGGGCCCCGTCGAGGATTCGTTCCGCTATCTGGGCTTCATCGGCATGGACTATCCTATGATTTGCTACCCAGACTACCAGCTTGACTACTTCCGCCCACTGATAGAGTGGATGGAAGCGGATCCGAGCACGCTCAACAAAGCACAGAGGTGGATCATCTCTGACCCAAGGAACACGCTAGACGCGTCCAACTACATGTTCGTATGCGACACCACAGACGTCATCATGGAAGAGAAGTTCAGGGGTATCACCACGGAGCGATTCCGCGAGTACATGCCAGAGTTGCTGACGCTCGAGAACCAGATGCTTATCGGCATCATCACTGGGGAGCTTGACCTCGACGACTTTGACGAGTTCGTTGACCAGTGGAGAAGCCAGGGCGGTGACATTGTCACCGAGGAAGTCAACAAGTGGTGGGAGGCGGAGAAGAGAGCATAAGTCACTTCGACAAGTGGGTCCCGGGTCTATCGCCCGGGCCCACTTGTGAGGGTACTGAAAAGGGTCTGGGATCTGGGAGTAGGGGCGGGTTTCCCTGGCCCGGCCAGGATGGGCAAACCCGCCCCTACAAAGGGCAAACGACTAGTATAAGCCCTATACAACAGCACAGCCATTGCGGCAGAAACGCGAATTACCAGTGTTCTTAGGTACCCTCCCACTTGTCGTGTTTGATAGGTCGCTGGGGTTCCGTAGAATGGCTCTTCAAAGAGACCGCTACCTGATCATCGCCCTGGTTGCCTAGTCCGCCTGGAGGAGTTGTCCGTGGAACAAGAGTTGCGCTCCAACCTGCACGCAGTCCAGCGTCGATCTGTCTTGCGCAAGCGGAGAAAGCCGCTTCGCGCCTCTCTCCGACGGATTTGGATACTGTACGTGCTCTTGCTGCCGGCTACGGTGGCGCTCATACTGTTCCGTTACGTACCGCTCTGGGGTATCGCCATCGCCTTTTTCAAATACAATCCCGCCAAGGGCCTGAAAGGATCCACGTTCGTCGGTCTGGGCAACTTTGCGCGTTTCCTGGGTAGACCTGCCGGACGACAAGTTGTGCGCAATACCATCGTCATCGCCACAGGCAAGATCCTGGTGGGGCAGATAGCCGCCATTTGCTTTGGCTTGCTGCTCAACGAGGTCAGGCAGGTGCTGTTCCTGCGCAGCGTGCAGACCATGACCACGTTTCCACACTTTCTTTCCTGGGTGACCGCCGGCGGCATCCTGTTGCCGTTTCTGACCAGCGCAGGGCCTGTCAACGATGTCCTCAGGGGAATTGGTCTCGAGCCAATCAAGTTCCTGGGCAAGGCCAACATCTTTCCCTGGACCCTGATTCTGTCACAAACGTGGAAGGAGTTTGGCTTTGGCGCGATCATTTACCTGGCCGCGCTGACGGCCATCAACCCAGAGCTGTACGAGGCAGCGGCGGTGGACGGTGCCGGGCGCTTTGCGCGCATGAGAAACATCACCATTCCTGGTGTTGCCCCTACGATCGTGCTGATGGCTTGCTTGGCTATCGGTCGCGTTATGAACGCTGGCTTTGACCAAGTGCTGATCATGTACAATCCGCTGGTCTATAGCACCGGTGACGTCATCAGCACCTATGTCTATCGCGTGGGGCTTCTGGGTAGGAACTATGGCCTCGGAGCTGCCGTAGGGTTGTTCAGATCAGTCATCGCCTTTGTCCTGATCATGCTCTCCTATTGGCTCGCGGACAAGTTGGCCAACTACCGCATCTTCTGAGGACACTCAACCAAAGTCAGACGACTGACGGGGTGAACTGTGATTGGAGAGAGCAGTGTCGCAGACAGAATCAGCAACGCCATCATCTATGCTGCGTTACTCCTTCTTGCAGTGAGTTGCCTGGTGCCCTTTATGCACCTCTTGGCGAAATCAAGCAGTAGTCAGGGAGCCATTGCCACAGACGCGGTTGGCCTGTGGCCGATCGGGTTCAATCTGGACAACTACGGCTTCTTGACGCGAGAGAGGGCCTTTCTTGATTCGCTCAAGGTCTCGGTTATGCGCGTCCTCTTGGGCGTACTGGCCAACCTGGCATTCGCTGTCATCACCGCCTATCCCCTGTCTTTGGACAACCTCCACATGCCTGGCAGGACGGCGTTCAAGGTCTTTATGTTGGCGGGTATGCTCTTCAGCACTGGTTTGATCCCCATGTTCCTGACCCTCAAGATGTATGGCTTGCTGAACAGGTTCGCAGTTCTGATCTTACCCGGCATTCTGAGCGTTTTCAACACCATTCTGGTTATCAACTTCTTCCGAGGCATCCCGCAGGAGTTGCGCGAGGCCGCGACCATCGACGGGGCATCCCATCTGGATGTTCTCTTCCGCATCTATATACCGCTGTCCAGGCCAGTACTGGCCACAGTGGGGCTCTTTTTTGCCGTCGGACACTGGAATTCGTGGTTCGATGCCCTCATCTATATCAACTTGAGCGAGAATTGGCCATTGCAGAGCTATTTGTACTCCAAGATCATCCAGGCCGAAGGAATGATAACCACCATTGAGTTCATCGACTACCGGGACGTGACCCCAGAGGCACTCAAGGCTGCTTTGATCTTTGTGTCCACGATCCCGATCATGTTGGTCTATCCGTTTCTGCAGCGGCATTTTGTCAAGGGCTTGACCCTGGGGGCGATCAAGGGCTAACAGTCCGCCCAAAGACTGCCCGCCGGATGAGAGATGCGCGATCGAGTCACTCAATCGCAGACTGGGAAAGGGGAGCGCGTGAACCAGACAACAGAGCTGCAAGAGGTCGAGGGGTTCGAGCGGGTCGTCGCCGGCAAAGCCATCGAGATGCCCGAGTACATGACCGACTTTCGGGGTCAGGTGAGCGGGTGGATCGGAGACCTCTGGTGGGAGGTGGGCACCAATCCTACAAAGCAGGACTTGACCTGGGAGACGGCGCCGTGCCCCGAGAGGGCCGATACCCTGTTTTCATTTGCGGGGGCCACGGCCATGATGCCCTACGGCTTTGAGCAGGCCAACAAGGCCAGGTTGTTCATCAACGGGGAATACGCCCTGAGCTTTGACCTGGGGGTATCGCCGTCCGGCGATTATGGGGATACAGAGACGGGCTTTTGCTGGGAGGAGAGAGGGTTCAGGCTCACGTTCCAGCCTAAGAGGGTGCAGACGCCTTTCGAGGGCTACCATCGGCAGTTCGATATGTCCGGCATCAGTGGCATCTATCGCCTGACGGTGCCCGCCCGGCTGGTCGATCCCGGCAAGGGCGTCCAACTCCGGGTTGCTCTCGAGCCGCCCGTGGTGGATTGCATCAATTGGTTCGTGATCCTCGACCGTCGGGATACCCTCCAGACCACGGTGGACACCTTGGCCCAAGAGATGAGGACCCTTCAGCAGGACAATGCCAGGCTGAAGGACATGATGAACGTGCTGGCCAAAAAGGCTTACCCGGAGCTCTTCCCCGACACCCTCTCGCGCGAACATATAGTCGTCTACTGCAACGGTCTGAGGTGGGTGGGAGTCCCCGATATTCTCAAGCTGCACAACGGCGACTTGCTGCTCACTATCCGCGAATCGTCTGAGCACGTCTCCAACGACGGCACCACCTGCACCCTCCGATCCAGCGACGGGGGTCGCACCTGGGGCGACTACCAGGTGGTGGTGGCCACGCCTGGCACGGATCACCGTGACGCCTCAGTCACCCAGCTACGCAGTGGCTCGTTGATCATGACCTGGTTCCCCCAGTATGCATACGATGAAGAGACCGGGGTGTGGACGGGGTGGCGAGGGGGAGCCAAGGGCGAACGAGGACCCAACCTGGTCCATGTTCTGCACTCCTTTGACAACGGGCACACCTGGGCCCAAGAGGCGGAGGTTCCTCCGGGACCATTCCTGTGGCATCAAACGGTTGAGCCGTGTATCGAGTTGCCCAGCGGGCGCATCATCATGCCGCTCTACGCCGAGAATGCAGAGGGTCGCCTGGTCTCCGCCTGCTTCTGTTCCGACGACCAGGGCTACACCTGGAAGTACCTCTCCACCATCCTGACCAGGCCGGAGAGCGACCCTTCCCAGATGGAGTATCTGGAGACCTCCATGGTCATGACCGGTTCGGGGAAGCTGCTGGCCATCTCCAGGACCGAGAGGGATGGCATGTGGCAGGCCAGCTCGGAGGACATGGGCCATACCTGGAGCACTCCGCATAGGCTGGCGGCCATGCCGTCGAACATGCAGCCCAGCCTGATACGCCTGAGCGACGGGAGGCTTCTGCTTTCCTATGGACACCGCAAGACTATGCCACGGAGCATTCGGGTAAAGATCAGCCAAGACGAGGGGGGAACGTGGAGCCCCTCGCTGGTGCTGCGAGACGACTTCCCCAACCGTGACCTCGGCTATACGTGCTCGGTGGAGCTGGAGCCTGGCAGGATACTCACTGTCTACTGGTACAATCTCTTTGGGAGATTCTTCATCGGGGGGACCTTCTGGAACGTCCCCCCGGCGACTCTCACATGAGCCAGTGCGGTATGCGACATGCGCTCAGCAGCGGACGGTCTTGAGAGGCTTGGCCTCTTGCACGTGGCAGCCTCCCAAGAGTCCTGAGGAATATCGCTCGTCGGTCCGGCTCGCGCGGCATACCCGAACCGAGAAGCGTGGTAAGCCGATCTTTGCCCGACCTGAGGAAGAGGGAAAAGGCTGGTGTCAACCCAAATGAAAAACGTTCGGAAGGTCACCGTCTATAAGGACCTGAGCCGCTATTGCCCTCAAGTTGGCGCGACCCAGCTTGAGAACGGCGACGTGGTGGTGGTTTTCAACGAGGCCCGGGGCAGGTTTCACAAGGACTTTGACAGCATCCTTTTGGTGAGGTCCACGGACGACGGCATGACCTGGGATCCCTCGCCCAAGGTCACCGTTTGGCCGTGCACGCACCACTTTGGCAGCGATACTCCCTCCATTGCCCAGTTGTCAGATGGGACGTTGCTGGTGAACTATGTGCAATGGGCCTTTGTGGAGCAGAGAGGGATTCTTGAGGACTATGGCCCACAAGAGCGACCGCAGTCGGTGCGGGAGGTAGACGGCGTGGGCATCGTCACCTCCACAGACAACGGCTATACCTGGGGACCTGCTTTCAAGGCCAACGTCGCCCCTATGCGGTGGGGCCAACCCATAGACAATGTAGTTGAGCTGCCCGATGGCGTCTTGCTCATGGCCTGCCTAGGGCACCAGTTCTCTCGCGCCTGGATGGAAAGGGACAATCTCCACGAGCACACCAGGTCCTTCCTGCTGAGATCGGACAACCGGGGCCTCGACTGGGAGTACTACTCTACCATCGCCTACGATCCGGCCTGTATCATCTCCTTCGATGAGACGGCCCTGGGATGCACCGCAGAGGGCGCCCTGGTAGCCATGATTCGAACCATGCACGGGGCAAGGAACAGACACCAGCATCTGTGGATGGCCTATTCCACCAACGATGGGGAGTCCTGGAGCCGGCCTGAGCCCACCAACATCTGGGGGTATCCTGCCGATCTCACCTTGCTACAAGATGGCAGGATGCTCTGTACCTACGGTTACAGAAAACCGCCCTGGGGGGTACGTGCCTGTATCTCCAAAGATGGCATCCACTGGGATGCGGCCAACGAGTTTGTGATCAGCGAGGGGGGCATTGCCCCATCGGAAGCCGTGCCGGATCTCTACTGGCACATCGGCTACCCTACGTCGATGCAGCTTGATGACGGCACGATCTTTACCGTCTTTCACGAGTGGACTCAGGAGGAGCCATACGTCCAATACGTCGTGGGGGTCTTGTACGAGTTGGCCGGCTGAGAGTTCTCCTGGCAGGCTCGGGCGAGGAGGTTTGCCTGCCAGGGAGGCGGCTGGGTCCCCTCGGCCGCCGGGGATTTCGCGTCTGATCAGACGATTCGTTCATGGAGGCATCTAGCAGATGAGCGGTAAGGAGCAGACCCCCGACATCGTCGGCAAGGTGGGCCCCTATCGTACCGTAAGCCTCAGCAAGGTCATTGACCCTGCCATAGAGAAGCGACGGTGCGTCATTCGGCGTCATCGGGCAGAGGTGCAGGGGGTGGTAGATTATCACTCTGACATTGACATCATGAGCCACCTGGGCACCCACGTGGAGGCACCATATCACTATCGAGATCACCTGAAGGACATCGTGCAGCTTGATCCTGATCGCTTCATAGGCCGCGGAGTTCTGCTAAAGCTCGATACCTGCAAGCCACGTGCTCTGATCTCGCGTGCTGATCTGGAGAGGGCGGATGGCGGTCGCGTTAGAGCCGGTGATGTGGTCATCCTCGATTCACTCTATCATCACGAGCCCTTTGTAGAGAGTCCTGACGACCAGCGGCCCCAGTTGACTCGCGAGTCGGCCGAATGGTTTCTGGAGAAGGGGGTCAAGTGCGTTGGGTTCGGCGATGGCATCGCCATCGAGAACAACCCAGAGCATTGCGTTGCCTTCCACGACATCCTCATGCCAAAAGACGTCACCTTTATCGAGGTTCTACAGAATCTCGACAGGCTAGAGAGGGACGTATTCCTCATCATTTTCCTTCCTCTGCCCATTCGTGGACTGGACTCGAGTCCAGTGCACGTCATGGCCATCGAGGGCGTGCCCGGATTCACCGGGTGACAGAGTGGGGCTCCGAGGTGGTCATGAACTACCCGTACAATCCTTTGCTTGGCACCAAGATACTGCCTGTGGATATCGTGCTGGCTCCCGAATGGTGGTACCATCATGAAGGCATCACCTTCGGTCGGGACTTTTTCTTCCACACAGCCCGGCGCGTGGAGGCGGAGCGTCAGATGGAACGCGCCTTGTACGAGCGGTGGGGGCGATTCGGGCTCGGCGAGGACAAGGATCGAGACCTCCCTCAGGTGGGCGCCGTACACCTGGCCGCAGGCTTTATGCTGTCCGAGATGCTGGGCTGCCGTGTAGAGTATCGAGAGTCGGCACCTCCCCTGGTCGTTCCTGCGCAGCGAGAGGCTTTGGTCGTTGACGTGGAAGGAGCCTTCAAGAGCCGGGTGTTCCACGACTTTGAGGCCCTGACCCAGAGTCTCAAGACCCGGTTCGGGTATCTGCTCGGGGATGTTAACTGGGCCGGAATCCTCAACGTCGCTCTCGACTTGCGCGGTGAGCCGCTATTCATGGATATGTATGATCGGCCCGAAAAGGTCGCCCGGTTCTTCATCGGCATCGCTGAGGTGATCGAACGATTCGTCAAGGGCATCGAGTCAGAGACTGGTTCCAGCTCCATCTCCGTCAACCGCACCGTGCGCCATCTGGACAGCCCCGTCTATTTGCCGTCGGAATGCTCCCATACCATGATCTCGGTCCGGAACTATGACGAGTTTCTACGGCCCTTCGACATGCGCTGGAGCGAGCAGCACCGGCCTTTCGGCATCCACTACTGTGGTGAGGATCCGCACCGATACGCTCAGTCCTTTGCCACGATCCCTTATCTGGACTTTCTGGACGTTGGCTGGGGCGGGAACGTGGCCATGTTGCGAGAGCATCTGCCCACCGCTTTCCTCAACCTCCGACTGAGTCCTGTGGAGGTCTCCAAACAGAGCCCTTCAGAGATTCAGGATACGGCGGTGCAGCTGGTGCGCACCTCCGGGAACCCTTTGCTGACCGGGGTTTGTTCCATCAACATGGACGAGAAGGTGAGCGACGAGCAAGTGAGTGCTATCTTTGAGGCCGTTGAGGCCCTGCGGCGTGAGTACAGATCGGCATGAGCGCTCACGGCAAGACTAGGAGATCAGACTGTGAAGACCCCCCGAGAGCGTTTCTTACGCACCCTCGATTTCAAACCGGTCGATCCACCTTTCGTACTGTGCAGTTATATCTGGGAAGAGACTGATAATCTCTGGCGGCAAGAGGGTTGGGATGGCCGTCCGTTGGAGAAGGTCTTTGGCACCGACGTCGTTGTACGGGTGGACGCGAGCTACGGGCCGGCACCCGAGTTCTCCTATGAGGTGTTGGAGGAGGATGAGCGAACTCGCACGTACATGAGCTACGAGGGCGTCGTCGTTCGCGAGTTCAAAGACAGCCACACCAGCATGCCCCAGTTCGTCAGGTGGCTAGTGGCCAGCGAGGAGGACTTTGACAGGTTGGTTGCTGAGCGCCTGAGCTTGAACCCGAAGGTACGTTTCCCTGAAGAGTGGAAGGTGCAACTTAGAACCTCGCAGGACTCCCCTTGGCCCCGTCAGTGTTGGGCTCACCGCTGGGGTGGCTTCTTTGGGCCCCTGCGCACTATGATGGGCCTGGAGAACCTCTGCATCGCGTTCTACGACCAGCCCAAACTGGTGGAACGGATGATGGCCCAGCGTGCCGAGTCGATCATCGCCATAACGGAAGAGATCCTGCGCTACACACACTTTGAGGTGTTTTGGTTCTGGGAAGATATGGCCTACAATCACGGCTCGCTGATCAACCCACGGCTGTTTCGCCGTCTTGCTCTGCCATACTACCGGCAGGTTTGCGACTGGCTGCACTCGCGCGGTATCAGACACATCTGGCTGGATAGCGATGGCGACATCAGCGAGCTGATCCCTATCTGGCTCGATGCCGGTATCAATGGCCTCTGGCCCTTTGAAGTCACAGCCGGAAATGACGTGGTAAAAGTACGCCGTATCTATGGACACGACCTGTGCATCGCAGGCGGGATCGACAAGCGAGCGGTCGCCAAGGGAGGCGATACGATGCGGCGCGAAGTCGATCGGGTGATGCCGCTGGTGGAGGACGGCGGATACCTGCCGGAGCTGGATCACGCCGCGCCGCCGGACATCTCTTGGTCCCACTTTAGTGAGTACATGGCCTACCTGCTCCATCGCCTGGTCCGGGGCTAAGGGACCCCTGCTCAGGGGGAAACCATCGAGGAGGACGAACGCTACCTGGTCAAGCGCTTCCGATGGCCACGTCAGCCGGGCGCCGAAAGGGGTCGAGGTCAGTTTCTTCGACTGCTGTGAGGGCTATTTTCAAAGGAGGGATACCATAAACTCACGAGAACGGGTGATGGCGACATTTGAGCACCAAGAGACGGACAAGGTAGCCGTGATGCACACCGGCTTCTCGTCCGAGGTTGCCTCGGCGCTCTTGGGGCGAGAGGCCTACGTAGGCGGGGGTATCCAGCAGTGGCGCGAGGCTGTGGCCTGGTGGAACGGCGAGGATGCTCATGCCGAGTTCGTCGAGCGTTCCTTGCAGGATGCCATTGACCTGTCTCTCTATTGCGGGCACGACATCATTCTGGCGAGATACTGGCGATACAAACCTAAGCCCACCCGGCGGATCGACGAGTACACCTTTATGTACGAGTATGGTCCTGAGGAGAACTGGCGCGTGCTCAGGTTTGACCCGCCCAGCGAGCAGTGCCACATCTACAATTACATCCCCGAGGCGACTCTGACCTTCGAGGACCTGGAGAGGGAGCTGGACGAGCGGGAGAAGGCCCTGGCGGACTATAGTCCGAGCGAGGAGAGCTTTGCTAGTGAACTCGAGGCCCGGCGACGCCTGAAGAACGACTACGTCTTTCGGGTGAGAGGAGCCGCCGGCATCGGCATTGGCAAGGAGGCCATCTGGCTTGAGGCGACGCTCCTTCGGCCAGACCTGGTGGAGAGAGATCTCGATATCCAGGCCGAGATCTGTGAGCGCAACATCCGGTTCCTGGCCCAGAATGGGTTCCATTACATCTTTGACGGCAACGACTTGGCCTCTAATGATGGTCCCTTCTTCTCGCCCAAGGTCTTTCGCGAGTTCTTGTTTCCAAGGCTCAAGCGCGTCGCGGACACCTTCCACGAGTGTGGTAGCCACTTTAGTTTTGCCAGCGACGGCAACCTCTGGCCGGTGGCCGATGACCTCTTTGGGCGCACGGGCATCGATGGCTACTACGAAATAGACCGCCGCGTTGGGATGGACATGAGAAGACTTCGCGAGCGCTTTCCGGATCTCATCCTGATCGGCAACATCAGCTCGACCGAGGTGGCCATGCTCAGTCGAGAGGAGATCGTCGCTCAAACCCTCGACTGCATGCAATTCGCCAAAGAGACCACGGGGGTTATCGTGGGGGTTTCGAACTTGGTCGTTCCGGGGACGCCCATGGAGAACATCACGGCCATGCTGGAGACCATCGCCGAGAACCGCTGATGTCCCCTGGCGGAGGCGAAGGGGGCGGCCCACCGCGGGCGCCACGCCAAAGACGGCATTGCGGAAACGCCGTGGCTCCTTGGCGACGGGGTCGGAGTCATCCTGATAGTCACAGACCTCCTGGGCCAGCGCCTCGCTCTCGCATAGCACCAGCTTCAGCCTGGCCGTGTCTTGCACCGCCTTGGGGCCACTGGGCCAGGCCACCAGAGAGAAGGTGTGCCCGCCAAAGTAGCCCTGGGCCAGGGTCAGAACGTCCTGCTTGGCATCCTCCGGGCTGACGGAGGCCATACGCTCTTCGACGATCTTGATAGCGTTTGGCGCGTAGCGGAACTGGAACTTGCCCGCATTCGCCCTGTAGGTGTGCCAACAGACGCTAATCAAGCGGTCGATGGCCTCGCCGGGTTCGTTGCCCACTTCGCCCGGTCGAAGAGTGGCCAGGGTGAGGTCCCTCTTGTCCATGGCTGCATTGGGGTTGAGGGGCAGGCTTTCCAGCAGCAGTGCCGAGGCCACACGACGATGGATGTCGGTGGAATAGTCCCTATCGAGTTGTCCTGCGTGACGCACCACATCCGCATCGACAGCCGCCTTGAAAGGGTCTTTCCTAATCCGGTGAAGCAGGTCGGCCTGAATACGCTGGCTGGTCCAGTCCAGGTCACCTGCCGAGATGAGGCACACATCGGAGTGGCTGTCCCAGGTGTCGCGCAGGATGCGGCCAAACAGCCGCAGCACGCCTCGGCTCTTCTGAAAGTCCTGAATTGCACCCAGGCGTTCCTGAACGGTCTCTAGCAGGCGCGGGTGGAAGGGGTAGCAAAGGACGATGCGTCTATTGGCATAGTCGGGGCTGGCCGCCTCTGGCGGGAGCAGGTCGGGGTACTCTTCGGCGACGCGCTGGTAGGCATTGTGGTATTCGACGGCGACCTCCTGGGCTGCCGCCGTGTCTACGCGCTCGAACAGACGCCGGATGATGACCTGGGGCGTTTCGTCGCCAATGGGGTCAAAGCCACTGGCCTTCCGACCAAGGACCTCGGCCAGTCGCTGGTCGGCCTGCATCTTCTTCAGTTTCTCGGCCTCCTCTTGCCAGACCGGCTGTCCGGCGGTGTCGGTGATGACCACCACCGCCTGCGGGCGAGCGCCGATTTCGGCGATGAGCGAGCTCAGGAAGGCGAGGAGTGGCTTCTGTTGGTCCTCTCTCAGCTTGGCCATGTACTCGACCAGCTCGTCGAGCAAGATGAGAGTTGGGCCGTCGGGCAGCATGGCGCGTATGGTGGCCGCATCAGGAACATTGGTGGGCTGGTCCATCCCCCGTATCCGCTGGTAGCCCGCCTCGCCTCTGAGCTGGTAGGCCATTTCAGCCCACAGGCTGTGGGTCTTTAGCTCGCCGTGGATTCCACAAACCTCCGAGCCATATGGGCGCGCGTCAATGCCGGCCACCGCCACCTTGCTGGGCCGCCCGGCAGCAGGAAGCAGTTCGGTGCCTAGCGTGGTGCGGGTGATGTTCTTGGCCAGGTGCCAGAGGGCGATGAGGGTGTGGGTCTTGCCCCCGCCAAAGCCTGTACTGAGGGGCACCGCTGCTCCTGCCTCGTGGGGATTGGCCAGGCGTTCAAAGATAGTGGTGACCACCTCGGTCAGGCGAGCGGCGGGATGGGTGTTGCGAAAGAACTCCTCCGGGTCCTGGTAGACCTTTGGGGCTCTGCCCTCGACAACATGACCGAAATCGGCAGCAAAGACGGCGTCTTCCAGGTCACCCTTGAGTACCTCGGCGCGCGGGACGCAGGTCTCACGGATGGGTTTCACAGAGGCACCTCCTTTCAGCACCAGCGCTCATCGGGGTGCGAGTGTAGCGGCTGCCATTGTACCGGGCATCGCATGTTGGCGTCAACCGTCCGCACAGATGGGCATGAGTTGCGCCCGCTTGCGCGTGCAGGTTGACGTGCACAGCGCGTTCCAGTACAAAGAGGAGAGCCCGACGACGTGTGTCCGTCTCGGAGCATGGCCCAAGTGGTGCACGTAGATGAAGACGGCGACGGAGCTGTTCGAAGAGGCGCTAAAGTGGCTCAGGCGGAACTATGTTAGGTTCCGATTCTTCGCCGAACGGGATGTTGTTTGGACGGTTCAGGTCCGACTCATCGAGGCGATAGAGCAAGAGCAGCTACCCTTCAGAGTATTCAACG
>SDBU01003989.1_pt1 | contig 18438 bp, 35 predicted proteins | sample 2277071 | NCBI WGS metagenome assembly SDBU01 (sample SAMN10397929, study PRJNA504765) | marine sediment metagenome | isolation source: marine sediment core GS08_GC12, 126 cmbsf | place: Arctic Ocean: Gakkel Ridge, Loki's castle | collected 2008 | reverse complement strand
TGGTTTACCTGTGTAAATAAAATCTCCGCTTGAATCTGTTATAACACCAGTGATTGTATTATCAAAGGTGTCGTGTCTGCCGGATGTGTACCCGCCATAGTTAAAGAACTTAGCTGCGAATGTTTCTTTTGAATTAATCACTCCGCTTGCCCAAGTTGAAGCAAAGCTGCTCATCACACTTGACATCTTTTCAGGTGTTGAATCTTCAACAAATTCCATTGTCAGATAAAACGAATCTGAGAATGTACGAGCTTTACCGATTACCGTATAACCTTCTAACGGATTACTCGCCACAATATCATCGCCTTCTGCTCTTTCGGACAACTGCCCTAAACCGATTCCTGCTGTATCTTGGTCGTATGCACCTACTAAGGGCTGTACGTCAAAGATTTGAGGATAAACCGGTTGTAGTTGGTCATAGCTTTCCATAAACCAACCATACATATCACGGGTCATTAACTCCGTGAACTCACTTCTAAAAGCCATTATTTAATCTCCTTTTTTATTTTAATCGCTCTGTCTAACTTCTCGATTGAGTTTGACTACTACATCGTTTGCGCCTGCTCTGTTGTCAAAATCAACGCCTCTACCCTGTATAACAAACACAGTGGTCGAAGTTGTTCCTATGTTAACGTAATCCACACTCGCCGAATTGGTCGCTGTCAAATCGCAGGTATCTCCTGCCTGTGACGCCGTTGGGGTGTCGTCTGCTAACAGAAGAAAGTTATAATTGCTGTCTGTTTTTATAATAGGTATTCTGTCCTGTGCATCTGTTGCGCTTGACATCCAATAAAGGTCACTTGTATTTGTTGGATTACCTCTACCCGTTGGGACAATAGCCACACCGAAAACCGTTGAGTCTGCTGTCTCTAATAGGGTAACATAGCCTGAGCCATCAAGATTGACTAAGTTTGGCCCGGCGTGCCCGAAATACTGTGACCCCTTAACAGGATACTCAGTCGTTTTAGGGTCTGGGTGCATACACCCATAATTCATATGTGCCATACTTACTCCTATGTATCTGCCTGTATTTCTGCTTTGTTAAATACGACAACAACATCTGCTGTCGTGGCCTTAGCGTTATGATTAACGCCTATGCCTTGTTGTATTAAGTCATCATTTGTGCTTGTTGCAATAGCGACTGTCTTAGCTGATGCGGTATTTACGTTCACTAAATCCATATCGTTTCCGTTTGAACCTATCGCCGGTGTTCCGTTTGAAACCCACAAGAACTCATAGCCGGGATTATCCGCTGTGATAACAGGAACATAATCTGCTGCTGCTGTCGCGCTTGATAACCAGTAGTCATCGCTTGTGTTCGTAGAATTACCACGTCCCTTTGGGATGATGGCTGCACCGAAAACCTTAGTTGAACTTGTATCTGTTAAAGCCCCTACAAGATTTCCAGAACCATCAACGTAAACTATACTATGTCCAGCGTGCTGGAAATATTGTGACGCTGCAACAGGCATCATTTTTGTTTTTACATTTGGGTTTGTGCACCCATAAGTCATATGTGCCATTTATTTTCCTTTCTTAATCTGCTTGTATCTCAGCAGGGTTAAACTTCACTACTACATCGGTTACTGCACAACCGGAATGGTAATCTGAACCAACGCCTTGAATGATAAATATATCAGTCGAAGATGTCCCTATATCAACCAACGAAGCTGTCGCATCGGTTGCCGAAGCATTTACTATATCGCAAGCATTGCCAACCTGAGCCACCGTTGGGGTATCATCCGAAGGTAATAGAAATTCCTCACCAGCACTCGCTAAGACTACTGGTATTTTATCGACTCCATCTGAACCCGCCTTCCAAGATGCAACTGCTGAACCAGCACCCATCCCCTGCGGGATTATTGCATAGCCGAAAACAGACCCGTCACTACCTAATGCCTGTGTTAAATAACCACTCGCATCGAGATAACAAACATTTGCACCTGCGTGATGCCATACCTCAGCAGCGTTACAGGGATATTCCACCGTAGCAGCTTTTGGGTTTAAGCATCCGTATCTTGGATGTGCCATTTATTTCTCCTTTACAATTTTGCCTGTCTTAATTAAATTATGTGTGTGATACTCATAAGCTTTCGCCACTGGAACGTGGGGATATTTAGCTACTGCATCACGCTTTTGGTCTTCAGACAATTCAACATCTGGTTTCTCACCGGAGGGGCCGAGGTCAGTTCCTACCTTCTTAGGTACTGCCTGACTAACCAGTGTGTCAAGTGCCGTTAATGAAAGATTTGCATATTCATCGTTCCACTTACTACCCATCCTCTTCTCGTAAATCTTGACTTGAGCAGCTTTAAAGTTTGTTGATTCTTCTGCTACTATCTTAAATTTATCCCGTTCAGATTGTAGTCCTGTGACTTCTAATATCTTTGAGTCTAAAAGCTCCTGTATCTTGCCATCATCTATAAGTTTGGCTTCTGCTTTTGCTTTTACATCTGCTTTCATTTTAGCAATTTCTTCTTCCAGCTCTCTTTCTTTGAGCCTTCTTGTTTTTGCCTCTGACCTTGTTGAAGCCAATAGCTCTGCTAATTCTTCAACACTCTTTTTCTTAAGTTCTGCGGCTCTTTCATCAGCCTCTTTCTTAGCCAACTCATCGGCTGCTTTCTTTTCGGCTTCCAGCCGTTTTTCTTCGTCAGTCATTGACTTCCTCTTCTGGGTTAGTTAGTAATTCTAATCTGCTTTTCTTTCCTGTTAAAGTAGAATTAGATTGTTTATTCTTTTCTATAATTTGTTTAGCTTCATCATCTGTTAAGTCAGGATCATCGTCTTTTAATATCTGAACTAACGTGGTTAGATTCTTTTCTAATCTCCAATCTCTGTCATCACGTAATTCCTGCGGTAACTGTTGTATTTCTACTTCAGCGAAGTTAATTCTTATCTCTGCATCTTCCGGTATCTCCTGCAAGCTATCTTCGGTAGAAGCCAAAACATTATTCATTTTCTTTGTAATCCGAAAGCGTTCCTGTTCATACATCCTGCAAGGGTCAACATCATCTTTTCTAATCTCTACTTGTTCACTTGCATCCATAATCTTTTGAAAGTCAGAGGTGTCTTTTATCTGCCCAAATACCGCATTGGGATTCAATCCCTTAAAGACTGAAATCATTCTTATATACCAGTCTATCATCCTTTGAGTATCTACTATGTGAGGGTCTGCTGTGATGTGAGTCAACGTGGGTAGCTGGTCATCAACCCTTACGTTCTCAACCGAGATGGGATGCCTTCTGCCTATCCTTACTTTTTTAACCCCTTCTATTTCTTCACCCGCTTTATCGAGACCCAAATTAATAGCTACAACAGTTCCTTCAGTTCCCATTATAACATCTGAGTTAACTAACTTAGTTAACAATACATTAGTCTGTTCATTTACGTTGATTAAATCATTTTGACCTTCTCCCCAGAAGTCAACACAATTCTTCATCCGTAGAACAGGGAAAGGAGGCATACCAAACGGATTAGTGCCGTCACCACCAGGAACATTAGATGGATTCCCTAAAGCATCAGTCCTGAAATGTTTCTTATCAGTCCACCAAACCCTATACCATTCATCGCCATACATCTTTTTATAAGATACTTCCAACAGTTTTTTGGCGTCGTGTTTAACTCCGTATAAATAAGATGGTAGAACTGTGTATTTGAATCTTCCGTTTTCAAATGTAATATGAGTTAAGCTGGTATTATGAAGTTTCGCAAGCCGATGTGCATACTTGTCAGAAGTATTTACATCCATAGGAAGAATAGAATTATAATACTTTGTTAACTCATCATTTATTTTACCTTTTACTACTATGGTTCTCTGGGCAGGTTCAAGATAAACAACGCACATTTGATTGATTATTTTCTCGGTGATATTGATAATCTCTAACTGCATCTCTTCAACATCTTCACTTGAATATGTTATTGCAAGTACCTCAACCAGACGTTTCCTTGTATTAAAGAAGTCGCCGGAATAATACCTGTATTGTTTTTCCTGTTCTGCCTTGCGTATATTTTCCTTGTCCATCATATCTTTATGAAAGGCAAGTTGAAGTTCAGCAATCATTAGTATTCCCGTAGCACTTTTATCAAATCTCTTGCCCCGCCTTCGGCACTTCCGACTAATCGCATATATCTTATCCCAGCAAAGAATCTCGGTTCTAAATAAACCCAAGTATTTGATGCCATCGTAATAGTTAAAGCGGTTCCGTCTGCATTTGTCACCGGATCATAAGTCCCTGCTAACGTACTGCAAGCATAAACAGTCAAAGATGTATTGCTCCAAGTACCGTTGAACCACAAAGCTATTGCTCTAACTTCATCGCCACCAGCATAATCTTGCAGAAGCTTACTTGTGTTGAGCCCCAAATCAATCGAATCGCTTATTGCGCCAGTCGGCCAGTCAACAGCATCATAAATTAGATTCTGGCTGTATGTGAGTCCTGTTAGTATTATTGCTAACAAAAACCATTTAATTATTTTCATTTTATCTCCTAAGGTGTCAAAATATGTTTGTGTATTTTTATTTCTTCCTGCAATGCCAGATTGATTTGGAAGAACTGAACTATAAGGTCTATTAGTTGTTTTTTGCCCATTTCGTTCAGCTTCTTACCTCTCCACTCTAAAGTGTCTCCGTTAAATCCTGGCTTTTGTTCTTCTTTTTCAAGTCTTATAAGTGTCATTTAATCATCTACTATTATTAATTCAAAACCTGTTGACATTGTCGCCCCTGTTATCACGCTGCCCAATGTATTAGTTCGTATTTCTATGTCTGATTTACCAAGAACTAACTCTGGCACATCATAGCGGTGAATCCAATGGCTTGTCCCCGTTTCAAACGATGAGGATGTATGCTTTAACTGGAATACTTGACCGAGGGGTCTAACCAGAAAGTGTAAATCAAAAGTCGCTGTCTTGCCTGCACCGTGAGTTGATGCGTAAAAGTTTGTTATATATCCCCTCTTGCCGTTAGGGATTGTATAAATCGACATTAAAGTCTGGTTATTGCCCGGCTGTATTATTGCCCTTATGTCTGTTGCTGTCTGCGGGACTCCTGCTGTGACTGTCCCACCGCTTTTATAACAGAATATATGTCCTGCGTTATTTGATGACCCCACGTTTATCATTCTAAAGACTCTTATTAAATCAGTCGTTAACGCTGAGGGCGTTTGTCCTGTTAATGTTATTGTCTGAACTACTAAATCCCAATTAGTATCTAATCCGTGCACCTCAACGTCTTGTGTATCTCCATCATTCTCAGAAACAATAAAATCAATATCTGCTGATGAAGAATAAGTATAAACCATATTCTCCCATACTACATCGTCTTCAGCGCCATCCCAAACAGTTACAAATCCATCTGCCTGGTCGTAATCTGGTGCGATACCGAATTTATGCATATAAGTAGTGCCGACTACATTGCCCATTGAAATATTCAAAGGGGTATTAAGTATTCTTGCCTCTACTGTTTTATGTCCAGAATTCCTGCTAATAACTCTACCTGCCCTTTTAGTTTATGAATCTTCTCTTGCTCTGTTCTTTTTCTGTCTGCTTCTAAATAAGCTACTGTAATTGTATTGTATAAATCGTATAAGTAATAAAAGTCCTGTGCTATATCGTAATGTTTCCTTGCTTTCTCTGTTAGCCCGAACCACCAAGTGATTCTGCAAAAGACTAACTTTATTTTATGGGTTAAGGTCATTCCTCTACTATAATTGCTATTTTGAATTCTTCATTTACCGTTGCCGATGTGATTGCTACTGTGTTTACACCCCTTAAAGGCAAGGCGGTCTCTTCTATGAAATCGCCTGTTATTGAATCGCTTGAAAATATCGTGAGTGAATTGTCGTTTGTAATTGAAAAATTATACTGTGTAGTAGAAGTCGCGGGGCTTATTATTATTTCTCTCGCAATGCCTTGCAAAGCTGCGACTGTGTTTTTTGATAGTGCCCCGCTTGAAGCTGTACCTGTCATACTCTCACTGTGAATTATCAAGAAAAATCCTTGTAAGTTTTACCCTTGTTTTTATAAAGCCATAACCAGATATGATATTTTCGCGATACCCACTTCGGAATGTCGCTTAGATAATACCATCTAAGGTTTATTATTATTGCTTTATATTTTAAGTTAATTTTAATCATTAAAAAAACCGAACTTGAGGTCACATTTTGTGATCTCAAATTCGGTCTGATATTAGTCCCGATTATTTTAGTAAAGTTTTAGTTCATATTATGCCATACTGTTCCGTCTTTTATTCTTGTGCCCTGCCCTTTATACCAAAATATAATATCTTTTGTTTCTTCATCGACTTTTAAGAACCACTGATCGTTATCAGTTAAATACTTCCAATCCGATTTGTCTGTTTCTTTATCTGCACCAAACCAAAAAGGGAAGCCCTTGAATAAGTCTGTTATTGGTTTTAATATATTATACATTAATTTAAGTTGTGCCACACTATCCCGTCTTTTTCCATTACACCGGAGTTTAATTCCTCTGTTTCGTCAGCGTAAAGCTGTGCAACAGCCTTCATAAATTTAGCAATTTCTTTTTTATCAATAGTTATCCCAGTGATTTCTTTGCCTGTGTAAACTGGCTCGATATCTACTGGGTATATTATGGTTTTTATTTTCTTAAAGATATTCAATTTATATACCGTTCTAATTTTTTCTCTAACCAGTTATCTAATTTATCAAGTCTCAATAGCTTGAATGCTTGTTCAAATAAATCCTCAAAAGCTTTGTTTAATTCTTCCAACTTTTCTGCGTAAGTAATTTTTTCTTTTTTCAATTTATATCCTCTGCCATTACTTAGTCCTTATCTTCTGAGAATTCGTCTAATAAAGATTTAATATCTCTTTTTAATTTTGTTTTGCGAGTAAATAAAAATATTATCATTTCAATAATCTTCTTTACCACTGCTTAGTCCTTATCGTTTGAGATTTTTATACTTATTACCTCAATATTATACATTGACCAGCCCCGCCTAAGCCAAGTCCAGGGCTTATACCATTTAACTACCCACATTTTTTTAATGTCGCTTGCTGTGCCTTGAACTTTAATTACCATTGCTTAGTCCTTTAATTTATATCCTCTGGTCTGAAGGTTTCTTTCTTAGTTATTTCGTATATTTCTCCACACTTCCATTCTATCGTAGTGAATCCAAAACCGCTTGCAGGTCGCATTCTCATTAACTTTAATATGTTCATCAGCTCGATTAAAAAATTTTGCATAAATATAAGTAATTATATGAACTAAATCAACCCATTTATTTGAACATCTATATTAAAAGTGCCAAGAGCCGAATTACTCCGTCCTTTAAGATAGCCCAGAATCCGCTTTAATATTTTAGGCGGTAAGCTATTCTCCTTATCCTCTGGCTTTATTTTTACTTCATTTCAGCACCCAATGGATACTCTGTCTTTCTCATCCTTTCGGACTTACAGCCCATTGTATGCAGAGGTCTTGGCACATTATTCCTGTTTATTTTTTCCAATCTAACATCTTCCCTAAAATCAAACTAATATTCTCACATATTTTACTTGCCTCTAATGCGTTCCACTCTGGTATATAATCAGTCAGCTCATTCAGTTCGCTAAGCAGGTCTGCGATTAACTGCATTAGTTGTTTATTAAATTTTACATTAATTGTCACATTACCGCTTGCCATTTATCTCCCAACTCGTATTACAATGTCTTTTAACTTTCTCTTGTTCTCGTTAAACTCTTTAATCATTGCTCTTTTTACTTTCTTGATGTTCTTGGCGTTTAACCCGCGAACAGTTCTCCCTAAATCTTCGTTGCCTGTAATTTTATCACTGTCCTTATCCTGATACGTCATCCACAAAGCAACTCTATCGCTTTTTAAATACTCAAGTCCAGCAATAAGCTGCCCGGTTAAGTACATATTAACTGATTTAGTCCAGTTGCTTTTTATACCCACACCTTGATATGGAGATATTTTTGTGCCCTTTGTTTTACCACCCCTGCTTGTGCGCCTATTCATCCAATCGTTTTTGTATTTTATATATTGCTTCGACTTATAAGTATCTTGATTGCCTTGCAATATGCCTTTACGCATATCAGCCCAAACCCACTTCTTAATCTTGACTGCTAATTGTTTAGCAAAGGGTTTCGACCAGAATACTAATTTATCAATTTGTGCCATTTATAATTCTATTGATTCTAATTGTTTTCGCATCATATTTTTTTAACGATATAACTCTCTTACTTATCGGAATTTTTTCTATTATTTCAAACTGCCAATAGTATCGGCTAACTATATCATTAAAGCCAACCCTAAATACATATTCCCCACCAAATTCTAAAGCGTCTTCAAGGTGTAATGCAAACCAAGTGCCCTTCTTAAACCCCATCCTCATTATTTTTTCTGCGTTTTCTTTAGTTGTCCCGTGATAACTATATCTTTCATATTTCATAATTCTAATCCTTTCTAATCTATTGGCAACCATTCGTGAATACAATTCCAAGGAGGGACTCTCCCAGACCAGTTGATTATCCCATTAGGGGTTTGAATCCCTGCCCTTATCTCCGCCATAGTATAGCCGCCTTCTTTTTGGTTGTTCATTAAAAAAGTGCATTGCTCTGAGCTTGTGGGTATCAAGCCGCCTATGTACTCGAATTTCTGTCCCGGACTATCAACAAATGCATCTGCTGTGATTGTTCTCCCGAAATCAATATAACTTGTATGTATTACCGTGCCTACGTTAGCATCGGTAAAATGATGCCAGGTAGCTATTGGGTTGGGTTGCCCTACTATCCCACCGCCAAATTCTATGACTGTATCTTTGAACGTCTTGCCACCGATTAACCCGGATGCCAAATGAGTTCTTAGTCTTTCCATTTGATATTGGAAGTAACCTAAAACAGTTCTGTTGTTTGAGGCTTTTATTAGTTCAGCATTCTCAACTACACGGGTTAATGTTTCTTGTGGCAGCCCAGACTTTATTCTATTAAACGACTCTTTGAACCTAATATCGAATTCATTATCGTGCTGCTGAAGTATCTTACTAAGTCCGCCCTGTGAAACAAAATCATCCAGTTCATTGCTAACTATAAAGTCCAGCATTTCATCTGTTGTGGCTCCGCTTGCAAACAGAGTTTCAAATCTTCTAAAGAGCGTCTTGTCTCCAGCGTTTAATCTTTTCGTTATTTCATCAAAGTCTATTGGCATTACTTTTCTAATAGTTCTGGATTATCATATTTATTACCAAGAATTACAGCTCTCTCACTATAATATTCCAACCCATCGCCGGACAACCAACCACCAGCAACTAACCAGCCGCCATAATCGGCATTCCAAAACACCTCAACAGGAGCGTCTATATCTATGTCTAATATATTCCCTTCGTAAATCTTTTCCCCATTTTTGTTACTTGACCCAGTGAAAGCCCTTTTCTTGATATTCTTTTTCATTACACCTTACCTCGTTATTTCGTCAAAGTCTATTGGCATTATTTTATATGCTTTGTTAAATCTATTCTTTTACCAATCCAAGATTTGGGAATTTTAATACATTGTTTGTATTGTTCTTCATTATTTTTGTCCAGCGGGTTAATACCACCAACTAAAATAATGTATTCTTTTGTTTCCGCATAAACAAACCCCGATTGTTTCACTATAAATTTTTGGTCTTTCCACTCATCAAGCTCTTCTGCGGTTTGCCAACAATCTTTACTAAAAGCATCTTCCCATTCTATGTAAATGAGTTTGTTTACCATTGCTTATTCCCAAAAACGATTATAAACCATAACAATATAGCAATTAAAATATCTAATAAATGCACACCATTTCTTACCATTGCTTACTCCTAATATCTATGTAGTCTATCAATTACTTCTCTTGAAACATTAGAACCAATCATCGCAGAGAGACAAGCCATATAAGCCGACCTATATCTTTCAGTTTCCTCACACTGTTTCAGATAAAGCTTATTGCCCTCTTCGATAGCATCTCTTCTTATGTCTCGGATAAGCGGTGTTTCTATATTCTGGACTATGTACCATTTGTTTCTTAACCACCTGTATGCTTGGACAAAATAACAAATTGGCATCCAATAATAAGTCCTTTCATAATTCATCCAATTAGTATAAGCTAATCCATAATAAAATGGTGGCATCATCTCACCTTCTTTTTTAATATATTTCATTATTTTCTCCTAAACTTTTTTATATTGCTTAGTCCTTAATTATTTCAAATGGTCAAATGCATTATCACAGTCTTCCAATATCTTAATTTTGTATGCATTAATGTCTTCTATAAATTTATTGTTGTTTCGTATGCCTACTATGAGTTCACCCTTATGCAGTCGAAGCTCTGTTTTATAAACATAAAACTCTTCATCCTCATATTCGCAATTATCCCCTACTCGGATTTCGTATATATTTTTATATACTACCATTGCTTACTCCTGAATAAATATTTTATGTGACTCCACAAGCTCTTCCTTAACGTAGTCTCTTTTATATATCTATCTATTTTCTCTTGATAATCGGGGTCATCTATATGAACGTAGAAATCTGTTCTTCTTAGGATGTCATAACCTATGCTATAATCATCTGCAAGTTCTTTAGGAATCCATTTGTTTACCATTGCTTTACCGTTATCCTTCCTGTTAGTGGGTGTTTCCAAAACATCTTGTAAGTTTCTCCGTCTGATGCGTGAGTTAATTTCCCCGCCTTGCTCTTGCTCATCAAATGTTCCCAGGTGACTTGACGACAATCTTTGATTAGTCTTCGGCAATTCCTTGTGACGTACCAAAAAATCCCTCTTGCATTTTTGATCCTACCATTAAAAGCGTCAACTCTATCTTTAATGTTCTTGATACCCTGATAGCAGATTTTAGCATCCGGAAAATGCTGTTTTACGATTGCCCAATTAGTTCTCGAGGCTGCGGGGTCTCTTTTGTTTCCTGTGATGTCTCCGTAGAAATTAATTCCACCCCGATGGTTTTGATATTTCCTTTTTAGTGCCAAACAGAGCTGTTCTGTGTTGGCTTGATTCTCGATTTCAACGAAGTCGAATACATAGTCCTTACCCTGCCGTTCCTGTGCTATGTTCCAACACATCAAGTCCACATTGAAATCACAACTAACATCTAAGGGCTGACCGTTCATATATGTGAAAGCATCAAGGATGTTCTCTTCGGAGAAGGGATAATAAGCGTTTCCTGTTGTGAGGTTGAGAAAATGCCCTTGCTGACGGACTTCCTGTTCTTTCTTTGCAAACCCCCCGATAATGCGTTTTAAATTCTTTTGATCGATGTGTTTGTTGAATCTGTTGTCCCAATACCAGAACTCTACTTCGGGGTCTCCGGTTTCATTCTCCAAGAATTCGTCTGCAGTGTAAGTCACCCCCCTCAAAGGAGTCATAGTTCTTATCATTTCACCGTTTCTATCAATCAGGCGCGCCTTGCATTCCGAAACAATGTCCTGGTCTGGTTCTTCATCTAAATGGATAATATCTTTTGATGCACCTTGAAAACTCTCCCTGCCCTGATCGTATGTCTTAAAACGAATCTTCGAGCCGTTTGTGAATTCTATAATCCTATTCGAGAATCCCCTTTGGTTTGTAAACTTTGCGTACTTAACAGATTTGTCTTTCGGAAGCATCTTGTAGTACTCCGTCTGTTGAATCGCAACTGAAAGATCAGCCCAGGTCGCACCCCAACAATCAAAGCCCGGATTATCTAAACATTTCTGAATGACGTAAACCGCACCCGATAAAGTCTTGCCTGAACGATTACCTCCGAAAACTCCTTTGTTCTTTTTCTTGCTTTCAAAGAATCCCCTTTGATCTAACTGGGGATGGTCAAGAGGAACGAAATAGTCAGAGGGTCTCGTCTGCATCCTTAAATGCCTGACATACTTCGCTAATTTAACCTGATCTAATTGTTCTGTCATCAATATATTTCTGTATGTTTTTAATAGCTTCTATAAACAACTCTTCAAATTCTCCTTCTTCATATCCCTTAATGTGTATTCTTTTGTGCTGTTCAACAGGTATGTTCACTAAGAACAAATCGCTGTTTTGTTTCAATATCAGGTGATGAGTTTCTTCGCCCTCTCTTTTTAGCGAGTGAACGAAAGCCTCAAAATCTTTATTTTTCCATTTCTTTAATCTGAACTTTAAGAATTTTTTTAAGTCCACTTACATCGCTAATTTTAATTCCGGTTCAGCGTGTTTAATCCTTGCCTCCGCTATGTCGAAGTATTCCTTTTCTTTTTCAATTCCTATGAAGTTGAAGCCCTCCAGCTTGCAAGCTTTTCCTGTTGAGCCACTTCCCATAAAGGGGTCTAAAACAGTACCGCCCTTCGGAGTCACCAATCTTACAAGGTATTGCATAAGTTTAGTTGGTTTAACCGTAGGATGGAGATTATGTTTTTTAGTGGCTGTTTCTGAGTCGTGTTCTTTGACACCTATGCCGTTACCCATTGTTGGGCTAAACTTCTCCTCAAACCCATTCAGCCCTTCATCTCTATCTTTCTTTGAACTTTTCGCACAGTAAAAGAATCGGGATGCTGAGCCGGAGTCGCCTGCAAACTTTGTTATTTTGCCTTTCCATTCAATGTTCTTGCTTTTTTTCTCTGTATAATTTTGCCCTCCGTTTTTAGTCTGCGGAAACCCCGCCTCTACTTCATCAGAGCCAGGATTAGGTAGTTTCGTAAATAGTACCTGAATATCAGATGGCATTTTGTTATAAAGGCTTTCTTCAATTATCATTGTATTTTCTATTGTCTATTTTATAGCGGCATTTTCTACCCTTGCCATTGCTCATCAGCTGTTATGTAAAAAAGCTTATTTCTGCAATATTTTATTGCCACATTATACCTTTCGATTCTATCTATTTTTTTTACATTGTTTCTGATTGCGCTACCTCTTTCAAGATATAACAACCACAATAAAAATTTCCACCATATTAATTTCATTTTATACCCTATTGTGTGTTAGGTGTTCTCATTTAACCATTTATAAAGTTTGTCTTTTTGTTCTTTGCCTAAATTGTCTTTACAAATATACTCATTTTCTGGATAAGATAAGATTAGGTTGGCTGGGAATCTGCCTTGATTGTGTGGTCTGCTCGCTATCCCCTTAATAAAAGGCACGTTTTCTGCCTTCTTACCTGTTGGGTTTTTACTACTCTTAGATTCCAACATATCAACATCGCTTTGTGCCATCCCAACCCTACACCCATCAATATTTATCCCGCCTGTTCCCCACTTCAATACATTCTGTGCAACGGTCTTTTCTGATAATGGTTTTCGGGCTACTGTGATTGGTTCAAGTGCTGGCTTTAGGGCTGTGCCCCATCCTTCATATTCTGACGTGCCTTTGGTTTTGTTAAGTAGTGTAGCATTAAATCTTGTGCCACCATATTGTTTCGCAAATTCAGATTCACATTTTCCCATTGGTGTTCTATTTGAGCCATCGTATGTGCTGCGACCATCAACCATCCCCAAATCTTCCCTCTCATTCCCCTGCAACTTGTCGATAGCTTTTCCGATTGCTAAACTTTTCGGAAATCCGCTGCCATATAACCAAGCAATCATATCACGTATCTCAAATCCTGCATCTTCAATAGCACAGGTTAAGCGGTGACAGGTTCTCGTGCCTCCGAAAGCTAAAAGAAAACCGCCGGGCTTTAATACTCTTAACATTTCTTTTGCGACATCTGTAAACCATTCCTGATACTCTGCGTTGCGGGATAAATCATAAAGACCAGCCACCATAGCGGCAGAGCCATACTTCTTAGTGATTCGCTTATCTAATCCCCCTTTCACTTCGCCGTGATAGTCAGTAGATTTGATGCCATCCTTTATATTCTTGGGCTCAAATACATCCCACTCTTTACCCATAAACCCGATTCCATAAGGCGGGTCTGTTACAATAGCATCAACCGAGCTTGGCTCAAGCTCTCTCATCTTCTCTATGCAGTCTCCGTGTATTATCATAAACTTTTCTCTGAAAATTCTATTCGTCCGTGTTTTTTGATAGTTCTGACACTTTTATTATTTGTTAATGCACAAGTAAAGCTATACTTTCAAATCCCATTCGCTGAGAATTGTGCAAGAGCTTATGCTTATATACGATCCAGAGTCGCCGTTTAGTTTACATAATATACATTATCGGACACATCATTGTGCGTATTCAAGCTATAATCTAACAATAACCGTGAAACACTACGAAACGTGACTGTTTGGCACACTAAAAACAGTTGAATCACCATCACAAGCCCTATCTAACTGCTCTTTGGTTAAGTTCTTGAATGGGTCTGGCTCCTCATAGCCCTTCGGCTCCTGGTTAAACATACTGAGATATTTGCCTAACTGCTCAAGAGCTGTTGGTTTGCTGTATAACTTCAATCGATAGCCCTCCTTAGTCTGGCACACTGATTCAATGCAAGCTGTCTGCTCTTTTGATAGCAATCCCCAGTCTGTTAACGATATAGTGCCTTTCTCGCCCACACTGATGAAATCTGTGACATTTGAAAAAGCGATGTTTGCAAGCTCCCTTACAACCCTTTCTGTATTAACGTCTGTAACCTTAAGTATTTGGTCTCTTCTCTTATCCAGAAATACCTGTACCTTTTGATTATGCAGTAGAGTACTGCCTTGTGAGGGTGCAGCTCTTTTACTATATCCAGCTCTTAATGCTGCTTGTGTTGCATTGTAGTCAATAAGGTACTCGTTGCAAAAGGCAATTTGTTTTCTTGTTAGTTCCATATCACTCTTTTAATGTTTTATTTTATGAATTGAGGTCATTATGTTATAGTACAATTATCCATTGGGATGTTATTCCCAGTTCCGTCCGGCCAAGTAATTATCGGATACGGAGTAATGGGGTTCGGACAATAAGGATTCGGATTATATGGATAAGATTGTGGATAGTAGGGAATATAATTTTTCTGTAACTCCAAGTTCCTTTCCTTCAACCGGATTATCTCTTTAAGTAATTCAACTTCTCTTTCGAGTTGTTTTATATTATCCATTCATTCCTCTAACGCCATTAGCTTATTTAATTAGTTATGTATTCCATAGTCTTGTGCAAATCTCTTTATTGCATCCATTGCCGTTAATTCCGGAACAATTGTCCTGCCGTGTTTACCTGTTGTTGATTTAGCTATTAAATCAATCGAAGTTAAGTATTGTAACATTTTAGGCATTTTTTTAATTAACCAATAATAAAAGCGGATTATTCTTTTTTCTGGCATTTCATCCCTCGTTGGTTTATTATTAAATATCAAGTTTAATTTGTTTAGTTCCCTGTTTTCTTTTATTCTGCTGTGCTTTTTTCTTTGCCTGGTATTGTTTTATGAGCTTTTTACCTTCAAATTTCCAGTTCTGCCGGTCTTCCGGGTTTAGACTAAGCAAAGAATTGAAATCCTTTTTATTCATTTAGCCGCTGTTCTCCTGTCGATCCATTTCATTAGGATTGTGGCAACCATCTCAAACCATATATCATTAAGAAGAGAGAGCCAAAGAAGATTATAGTGAGCAATGTCACCCAGCCCAATGCTTTTAACTCTTCTTTGAAATGTTTCTTAGTCCCTTTATTCATTTAACAGTTGTTCCAAAATTTGTCTTTTTGTGCGTTCCAGCTCTTCTGATTCAGTCAAGAAAATCTCCCCTGTGACTGGCGGGTTATTCTTTACAAATGTTTTTATTGTTCCATCTATTCTTGTTTTATTTTCTTTGCGGGTTTCAGGATATTCGGTTGAGTAATCTGGGGGTTCAGGACAAAATGAGAAATCACTCTTATTTAACTTTATAAAAGCGTGTGTGTCTATAAGCTTTGATATTTTTAATAGTTCGGAATAAATCACAGCACCATCGGTTTAGAATTAATAATAAAATATAATCAACTTCCGCATCAAAAGCAGTGCCAAAAGAAATCCCTATTTGGTATGATTAATGCTATCGGTAATAATTTCTACCGATTGCAGGTAATTTATTCCCTATCAATCTTTGTGCCATTTTGTTTATTGCTTGTTTTGTGGTTATATTTGTGTTTCGGTTGTGGTATGCCTTTTGATACTTATCTGTTAAATGTGTTCTTTATAATTTTTAATTTAATAGGAGTTTATCGTGAGAACTGAAATAGTAAAATGCAAACATTGCAACGAAGTTATAATAGAATGTACTTGGGAAGAATGGACAAAATTCAGAAACACTAAGGAAGCATTCATTGAACAGCACGAATCGGAATGTGAAGAAAACGAATACAACAAACCATTAAATGATTTTTTGATTGATAATCAAGAAAGTACTCGAAACTGTTAATTAAATAACCCCTCACCGGATCGCAGGTCTAAACTATCCTGGTTCCGGTGCTACCACTAATTAAAAGGAGTATAAAATGACTGTACTAATCTCTAAAATCAAGGCACGCAACTATGTGAAGATTTCATATTATTGCGTGAATTTTAAGAAGACATTTGTTTTAATCTTAAACTAAAATTAAATAAAAGGTAAGAAGATGGATAAGGAAACAATGGTGTTAAGCAAGATAATGCCAATATTTTTAGAACACTACGAATTAAAGGACGATATGGATAACAACCAACTTTTAGAACAAATATATTCAATGCGGAGAATTTTAAACTATATACAGATAAGATTTAAATCCGAAGCGGAGAGGAAACTTAAAAAGCTTGAACAGGAACTTTATAAAACGTCTGAATTCGCAAAAGAAATTGACAGGCTTAATGAAGTAATAATAAAGCTTAGAACTGAAAATCCCCAACCAACTAAAGAGGTGAAATTAACAGACGTGAAAGCAAGAAAAAACATTTAACAACTAACTAATCATTAAATGAAAGAGGGTTGCGGTGTAAACTATGGACGCTTTTATAGTGCTAACTTTAATTCTGGCTCTGACCATTGGGTTGCCATAGCATCCGCAATCCCCTGATAAGTTATACTCCTTAATTTCCACCTGTCCTTTGAGGGTGGTAAATTGTTACGCCCTGATGGTGTCTGGTTAGCATATCTTTCTTTTTTAATAACTTTTGTGAATTCAAGTTTTGGTAAATTTTTGAGCCACAAACAAGTTCTTTTGCTCGCATCTTCCCCAAACTGCCACGGCTGTATGGTTTGGGTGTGTCTTGATCCTATATGCTCTAAAGCATATTTGTGCATAACGGGATTCTCTACACAAATCTTGTCAATATCTGCACATAACATTGTCCTGAAAAATATAGCACCCTTTAATAATTTATCCCAACGGCTTTCATCCTTATGTAATAAATGCACCCCACTATTTGCCAGGTAAGTGCAGGGTGGATGTGCAATTAACATATCCCAACAATCATCATATAATATTTCTAAAACATCTTGCTGGAAATGATGTTCGCTTTTATCATCTGCTGGCAAAAAATCACAACTCCAAGCATCGTGCCCTTTCTTTCTGAATGCTTCCCTCACAACTCCCGAAAATTCACAAGCCACTAATACCTTCATAATATATTTAAAGCCTTTTTTGTTAATCTTTTCTTTAACTATGGACGCCTTTACTTCTTAAATATTTAGCCCCTGTATCGTTGCTCTAAATAATCGAAATAAATAATAATGTGCTGCAGTACCTAACTCATTCGTTGACAGTGGCGCATAAATCGGGAACTTAATAGCTTCAATTATCTCTCCCTCATCAACCGCGCTTGTCATTCTGTGAACGGTTACACCCCATATCCTTTCACCGTTTTTAATTGCATCCGCATAAATAGTCACTCCTTTATACTTCGGCAAGGGCGCGGGGTGATAATTGTAAAATGGTCTTTCATCTAACTGTAAGATGTACGGACAGCAATAGCTGATGCCTATATCAAAAGGAAAAGCAAAGTTCTTAATTTCCTGCTTATCAGAAGTGATGAAATATTTGATGTCTGTTGTATTTAGGAAGTTTACAATTTTCTCAACGTGGTGCGATTTAGTAAATATGCAATAGACCAAATCCCTATCGTCCTCAAACGCCTTTGCTGTTGATCTGATTATAGTATCATCAAATTCTTTCATTCCCCACCCCGATCTTTGATTTGAGTTCGGTTAATGCACTATACCACCCTTTGCTTATTCCATCGAAATGATTTTGTGCGTGTGCCATAAGTTTTTCATACGGAAGCACAAATCTCTCCTGTGTCTTTCTGTCTGTTTCTTCTATCATCTCATCAATCAACTGTTTCATTTCCTTGTCGTGTTCGGTTAGTGCTTTATTGAAATCTTTATAGTTTGTAACTCCACAAGGGTATCCCTCTGCATATTCGTGTTCCCAATTTGCTTTTTTATATTTTACAAATAATTCTTCAGCAGTCTTCATTTTATACTCCTTTAAAAGTATGATTAATTCCTTGCTAATTCAAAAAGGTGATTAATTCCTTGCTAATTCAAAAAGGTGATTAATTCCTTGCTAATTCAAAAAGGTGATTAATTCCTTGC
>SDBU01003988.1_pt1 | contig 18441 bp, 13 predicted proteins | sample 2277071 | NCBI WGS metagenome assembly SDBU01 (sample SAMN10397929, study PRJNA504765) | marine sediment metagenome | isolation source: marine sediment core GS08_GC12, 126 cmbsf | place: Arctic Ocean: Gakkel Ridge, Loki's castle | collected 2008 | reverse complement strand
GATGGTCATGCGCACTGCCATCTATGGTAATGAGGTCTCCAAGTTCAAAGAAGGAGAGGAGGAGTATCCGGTCATGGTCCGGTTGGACGAAAAATACCGGAACGACATAGATGTCCTGCTCAGTCAGGAAATTATAGTTCCAGGCGGAGAAGGGGAACCGAATAGAATTCCGATTTCCTCATTTGCCCATGTGACCAACCGGACAAGCTACGGCGGAATCACCAGGCTTGACAACAAACGGGTCATAACCCTTTTCTCCAACGTGCTCTTCGGATCAAACGCCAACGAGATTATTCGCCAGATAAACAGACAGCTTCCCAGATTCGAATTGAAAGATGGCTATATGGTCAAATTCACCGGTGAACAGGATATGCAAGCTGAGGTCGGAAATTTTATGATCAAAGCCCTTTTTATTTCCACAGCTCTTATTTTGATCATACTGGTCGCGCAGTTTAATTCAATATCCAAACCGCTTATCATCATTCTTCAGATAGTTCTCAGCTTAACCGGCGTATTTCTAGGTTTTGCAATTTTCGGTATGGACATCTCAGTCGTGATGACGGGCATGGGGATAATTGCAGTTGCCGGGATCGTTGTCAAGAATGCGATCATTATCGTAGACTACACGGATAAGCTGATTGACACCGGCATGGACAAAATCGAGGCTATTGTCCGTGCTGGCACTACGCGATTGACTCCTGTGCTTTTGACAGCGCTTTCCACAATACTGGGACTTTCCCCTCTTGCCATCGGCATAAACATAAATTTTATGACTCTATTCAGTGAACTGAGGCCCCAGATCTACTTTGGCGGTGATAGCCCTGCTTTTTGGATGCCCCTGGTTATGACCATAATCTTTGGGCTATCCTTTGCTACGGTCTTGACTCTGATCGTTGTTCCAACCATGTACAAGCTCATCTTTGCCCGCGAAAAATAAGGGGACGTTCCTCTTAATATCAAAATTGCATCTTGCGCCGCTAGGATTATATACTTCCGTCTCTGAATTAGTGCTGGAATGCGGTCCCCTGGCGTTTTCATGGTCAAGATCACACCATAAAGATTTTAAACTTTTTTATAAATTTGAAATAAATAATTGACTTATTTCAAGTATTAGCCTAAACTTGAAATATAAGAATATCGTATTTCAATTTTTTGTTGATTATGAAAAAGCATTTATTTAATGCAGGCACATATAAACAACACTACCACTCAAAAAATTTCCAATACAAAAGCTTCATGCCGTCTTTTATCAACCAAACATTTGAGTGGCAAGATAAAAAAATCTCACTTCTACTTGAAGAGGCAGTAAGGTTCTTAGGAGAGCTTAATGCATATTCTTTACTTATTCCTGATGTCAATTTCTTTATTCAAATGCATGTCATTAAGGAAGCGACGACTTCAAGCCGTATAGAAGGAACAAAGACCGAGATCGTCGAGGCAGTTTTGCCCAAAAACGAGATTAAGCCTGAAAAGAGGGATGATTGGGAAGAGGTGCAAAATTATATTAAAGCAATAAATTATGCAGTGACACAATTAGAAAAATTGCCCTTATGTGTGCGTTTAATCAAAGAATCACATAAAATATTGCTTTCTGGAGTAAGAGGGCGAGAAAAGCAGCCTGGAGAAATTCGCAGAAGTCAAAATTGGATAGGTGGATCAGGTCTTAACGACGCCTTTTTTATTCCACCGCACCATGAAGAACTACCGGAGCTTTTAACAGACTTAGAAAAGTTTTGGCATAATCAGAATTTAGAAATTCCTACGCTCATTAAAATAGCATTAAGCCACTACCAATTTGAGACAATTCATCCGTTTTTGGATGGAAATGGTAGAATTGGACGCTTGCTCATTACTTTACAACTTATTTATAACGGTATATTGCAAAAACCCACACTTTATATTTCTGATTTTTTTGATAAACACCGAGATTCTTATTATCATTCTTTAAGTTTAGCGCGTACTTCTAACAATATTGAGCAGTGGATTAAGTTTTTTCTTTCTGGTGTGATCAGCACAGCAAAAAACGGAAAAGAAACATTTGAACAGATTATCAAACTACGAGGGGAATATGAGCAAACTATCATGACATTCGGACGCCGAGCAGAATTGGGTCAAAGACTGCTCTTACATATGTTTTCCAAGCCCATAGTAAATATTTCCCAAATAAGCAAGGAATTTAACATTGCATTTAATACTGCCAGCAGTCTCATTCGACATTTTAGTCAGGCTGGAATGGTAAAAGAAATTACTGGTCTTTCCCGTAATCGCCTTTTTGTACTTTGGAATTACCTTGATTTATTCAAAAAATAGAAACAGTTATCTTATTAAAAAATTTTTCGTCACAATAACGAAAACTAATCCTGTATAGCCCAAATAAAATAGTAATATGTCTAATCATTCGAAATGAGTAAGATAATATACATTATGTAAACTAGTGTAAGTTGTGTCGAATCAGTTGATTATGATTTTGGGATTTGAGAATTCATCCCATTTTGAGCTAAAAAGAGGGGGTCATTTCCCGTTTTTCTGTTATAAAAAGGGAAGCGGTTCATTTTTCCTTTAGAGAAAAAGTGCCTGGCCCCATTTTTCTCTGTTATTTGTGCTTTGTTAGAAATCGTTACAATTACACTATTATATAGATTGCAATGCAATATGGATATTGATAGAATATTAGTGAATTTTCAGCATATTTTTTTATGGGTTTATGAGTTTTGGACGGAATTTGAGCAACATTTTTCTGCAATATAATAATTTTTAGGCGCCAAATAAATGGAGTAATAAATGGGTTTTAAATTATTCATTAGTTACTCACAAGAAGATTTTGAAACTGTTAAACATATACAACGTATGTTATCACACCCACTAATTGAAACCTTTGTAGCAGAGCATTCAGTAATCCCAGGAGAATCATTAGTAAAGACAATCTACGCCTCCATAAAACGCTGCGATTTATTCATATTAATTTGGTCAATGAATTCAGAGGAATCTGAATGGGTAGCACGAGAAATAGAACTGGCTAGATCTGAAAGCAAAGTAATTGTTCCTATTAAACTTGATGAAAATTCGAAGCTTCCTGGTGTATTATCAGATATTAAGTACCTTTCATTTAATCAAAATCCTGAGAAAGTTATTAACTGGATTCAAAGCAATGTATTTGGTTCCGCTAAAGCAAAATCATGGGAGCCAGTTATTTGGCTTTTGATAGGAGGTGCGTTGTTTTGGTTACTTACCCAAGAATAAAGTGCATAACTATGCGATGCACAGGCCTTGTCGAGCCTGCCTGTGGTTGGATGGCTTTTTTTTTGTATCGACAAGCCGGTGAGCTTGGTCGTTATGTTGCAATTAGCTGAGGAGATACCTTTTTTATGTACTTTAAGCAAATAAAAATTACGGAGTGGCAGCAATTTAAAAGTATTAATATTGACTTCCATGAAAGATTGACAGTCCTTACAGGTGCTAATGGTAGCGGTAAGACAACCATTCTTAGTTTATTGGCAACCCATTTTGGATGGGCATATCATTCCCTTGCAACCCCCATAAAAGAAAAACAAACTGGAATTATAAGATTTTTAACCAGACTATTTAATGGGAAAGATAAAAGCGGTGAAAATATAATCGGTAAATTAAGTTATGGAAATAACCAAGAAGCATCATTGCAAGTACCTAGTAAGAACGTGGTTCAATATCAAATTGAAATCCAAAACAAGCAAGAAGTAAAATGTTTTTACATTCCATCGCATAGATCAATATTTCGATATCAACAGATAAGTAATATTCCTATTGCAAAAAAGAATAAAGCCTCAGCATTTCAAGAGGTTTCAAATAGTACCAAAAATAGATACTTTGGTGGTGGTGGGGAATCTAGTAGCTTTTTTATGAAAAACACACTTATTGGTTGGGCAATCCTGGGATATGGCGTTCAAAGCGAAAATAAATCAATAATGCCAAAAGATCAAGAGCTAGTGCTTTACTATGAAGGATTTCAAAAAGTATTGAAAGATATTCTTCCAAAATCATTAGGGTTTAAAGAGTTTGAAATTCGGAACATGGAAATTGTTTTTATATGTAATGATGGGAAAGATGAATTCATCCTTGAAAATGTTTCTGGAGGAGTTAGTGCATTAATTGATATTGCATGGCAGATTTACATGTACAGCACGAAAGAAAATCAAGACTTTACTGTTATTATTGATGAAGTTGAAAATCATTTACATCCCACAATGCAAAGGCATATTCTTCCTGATTTGTTAAAAGCATTTCCTAATGCTCGATTCATAGTAGCAACACATAATCCTTTGATTGTAAGCTCGGTTAAGAGTTCGAACATATATGTTCTAAAATATAATAATGAAAACAAAATTGAAAGTGAGAAGCTTGATTTTGAAAACAAAGCTAAAACGGCTGCAGAAATATTGGATGAAGTCTTAGGAGTATCCTTTACGATGCCAATTTGGGTGGAAGATTTCTTGAAATCAACTATTGAAAATTACTCAAGGAAGAAAATGACTGATGATGATTTTAAAAAAATGAGAGATGAACTTGCAAGAATAGGATTGGAAAGACTCATGCCAAAAGCAATTAAAGGTGTATTGGAAGGGAATAATGATTAGGCTAAATCGTCCAGAATGCCCAAATCCACAAGCCTTAGAGAATGGTGATTATAAGTATCGAGATAATAAACAAGCTTTAAGGCATGCCAGTCATGACAAATGCATGTATTGTGAGAGCAAAATATCACATATTGATTATGCCCACGTAGAGCATATAAAGCCAAAAGCAGATAACAAATTTCCTGAATTGAAATTTGACTGGGATAATTTAGGATATTCATGCCCTAAATGCAACAATGCCAAGTCTGATAAATATGATGTTAATACTCCTTTTATTGACCCATATGTGGAAAATCCCGAAGAACACATATTTGTGTTTGGATGTATCTTATTTTCCAGAAACGGTAGTGAAAGAGGAGATTTAACTATCTATGAAATTGAGCTTAATAGGGTTGATCTATTAGAAAAGAGACAGACTAGAATAGATGAAATTACTAAAGCATTAAATGCATGTTTTCGTACTAATAATGAAAATCTACGAAACAATGCAATGGAATCAATAAGACAAGAGGCAAATGTTGATAAAGAATATTCACTAGTTGTAAATGCTCTTATAAAAGCACACGAGCGGAATTGATGATTTGGTAATAACCAACATAACAATTCACTCAAGCGGACTCCTTGCCACGGGTTCTAATCGGAATCTTTTCTTTATCACAGATCTTACCTTTTGGGTAATTGGTGGAATGGCAGGGAGCTGCTTAGTTCAAGCGTTATATGAATTGTATTATAAAATTATTTTAAGAGAAAAATATAATTGAATCGGCAACCGCCTGAGAAAACAACTGATAAAATAGCTTCCGTCATACACAACCAACTGCTTGCATCTGCCATCCATAAATCGGTGGCCTCAGCGCTAAATAATCCGGTCATCTATCTTATTGATGCTAATTCTGTATGGGATATATTTAAACGATCATTGGACGCCGCAATACGAGATATTGAAGAATACCCTCGAGGTAAACTCTTCCGCCGATTGATTGAATATGGGCCCCATCATCCTGACGATCCTGAGTCTTCGACTTGTGACGGTGAAAGCACTCTTGCAGATCCTGAATGTGGCTGAGGGGAGAGGAGAGTGTTTCTGAAGCTTGACTTTATTGATTTGTGCTATGAAGTTTAATTTCTCGCCAGTCGATATTGTTTGATTCACCTAATTTTCTGTTGAACTTCTAATTTGGATTGCGATACACTTATTCCAGGACGTCAGCTGGCAATAATTGTGGAAAATGTCAAGAATTTTATGGCAAGTGAAAAAAAGAAATTCTTATTGTGATATTGAATGTGACATAATTGGGGCAATGTTGTATTGTTCAAAACGGAGTTTTCCTAATGCTACTCAAAGGATATTTAACAGAAGAAGAAGTTACTAAACAACTTGGTCTGTCTGAGTATAGAGTTCGGGAGCTTATTCGCGAAAAGCAAATTCGTGCTACAAAAATAGGGCAGTGACGGATTAAGCCGGAAGATTTAAAAAGAATTTATTAAAGCAAGGACAAATAAATAATGGCAATAAAGAAAAGTCAATTATACAGTTCGATCTGGCAAGGTTGTGACGAATTACGCGGGGGCATGGATGCTTCACAGTATAAAGATTACGTTCTCGTGTTGCTTTTTATGCGATATGTTTCGGATAAGTACGGCGGCAAGAAAGATGAGATAGTAGTTGTACCGGAAGGGGGAAGTTTTTCCGATCTCGTTAAGCTCAAAGGAAAACCGAATATCGGCGAAGGCATTAACGTAGTTTTGAGTGCCCTTGCTGATGCGAATGGGCTCAAAGGCGTCATCGATGCTGTTGATTTTAATGACGAGGAAAAGCTCGGTAGGGGCAAAGAGATGCAAGACCGTCTTTCAAATCTGATTGCTATCTTTGAAGATTCTGAGCTTGATTTCAGCAAGAACCGCACCGAAGGCGATGATCTTTTGGGTGATGCTTATGAGTACTTGATGAAACATTTTGCTGTAGAATCTGGCAAGAGCAAAGGTCAGTTCTACACTCCTGCTGAAGTCTCATGCATTATGGCTAAGGTGATTGGAGCGAATAGCGCCCAAGGTAGGACACAAACTGTGTATGACCCAACCTGTGGAAGCGGTTCGCTTCTTCTTAAAGTTGCTGCTGAAACACCACGAGGCATTGCTATTTATGGCCAAGAGAAAGAAAATGCTACTGCAACACTTGCTATTCTTAATATGTGGTTACATAGTGAGCCGACAGCCGAAATAAACAAAGGTCAAAGTACGCTCTCTAATCCGCTCTTTATCGATGGACGTGGAGCGCTAAAAACCTTTGACTATGTTGTTGCTAATCCGCCGTTTTCATACAAAGCATGGCGTAATGGCTTTAATCCAGAGGAAGATCAATACGATCGTTTTGAAGGCTTTGGGATTCCACCAAAAAAGAATGGTGATTATGCGTTTCTCTTGCATATTTTAAAGTCTTTTAAAAGCACTGGTAAAGGTGCAGTAATTTTACCTCATGGTGTGCTTTTCCGCGGAAATATAGAAGCAGATATTCGTACTAATATTATTCAACGTGGTTATATCAAAGGTATTATCGGCTTACCAGCTAATCTGTTTTATGGTACTGGAATCCCAGCATGTACTATTGTGCTTGAAAAGGAGACGGCATCTAACCGCCGTGGGATTTTCATGATTGATGCATCAAAGGGATATGTTAAAGATGGTCCCAAAAATCGTCTTCGCGAACAAGATATTCGCAAGATTGTAGATGTTTGGAATGCTCAGCTTGATATCCCCAAATATTCTCGTTTTGTTTTGAATGACGAGATCAGGAAGAAAGAATATAATCTTAATATACCGCGATACATCGATACGCAAGAACCTAAAGATATCCAAGACATAGATGCGCATCTCAGGGGTGGTATCCCAAACACAGATATTGATGCGCTTGCTCTTTACTGGCAGGTGTGTCCATCACTTAAGAGAGCACTTTTTAAGCCATTCCGCGCTGGATATAGTAATCTTTCTGTTCCTGATGAGGAGATAAGAAAAACCATTTTCTCACATCCGGAATTTAACAAGTTCCGTAAGAGTGTAATAGATATCTTTGGCGAGTGGCGTAAAGCTACAACTGCAAACCTTAAGGATATTAGCACCTCTAATCATCCAAAGGCAATTATTCAAAAGATCGGAGATAGCATTCTCGCAACGTGCGTGGGTATCCATCTTCTCGATAAGTACGATATCTATCAGAGCCTAATGACTTATTGGGAAGAAACGATGCAGGATGATACTCACATTATTACTGCCGATGGTTGGGGAGCTGGTAATGAGGTGATCCGTTTGCAGAAGGAAACTAAAGGCAAGAAGAAGGATATTGTAGGGCTGTATGGACTTGAGGGACGCATTATTCCGATATCGCTTTTGATTAAAACGTACTTTGTTTCAGAGCAAAGCGAGTTGGAAGAGCTGAAGACCAAGCTTGAGCAAATAGACGTTCAAAAGGGGGAGCTTAAGGAAAAGCACGGCGACCAAGAAGGGCTGCTTTCTGAAGTGATTGTGAATGACAAGATTGCAAAAGGTAATTTGCAAAAACGTATTAAAGAGATTAAGGAGGATACAGATTCTACGGATGAGCTAGAAATATTAAATCAATACATCGCGCTCTTTGAGCAAGAAGCTCAAACGAAAAAGCGGATCAAAGATGTCGAACAAGACTTAGAGAAAAAGGTGATAGCTAAGTATCCAGAACTTATCCTCAAAGAGGGTAAGACACTTGTTGTTGAACGTAAATGGATGGATGAACTTGAAACTCGAGTAACAGGTGAAGTGGATAGGTTATCTCAGAAGCTTGCGGGTCGAGTGAGTGAACTCGCTGAACGTTACAGAGACACCTTGCCACAGCTTGAGCAAAAAGTGGAAATGCTCACTGCCAAGACAGATGAGCACTTAAAGAAAATGGGGTTTATTTCTTAACATGACAGATCAAGCAACACAAGCTATGCCAGCAGGATACAGTCACACGGAAGTAGGCCTAATTCCAAGTGATTGGGAGGTGAAAACTCTTGGAGAATTGGGTGAATGTTTGATTGGTTTAACCTATACGCCAAGTGATGTTAAAGAGTATGGGATGTTGGTTTTGCGCTCCTCAAATATTTCAGATTGCCGTCTTGCATTTGAAGATAATGTATATGTTGATTGTGTTGTGCCTGAAAGGATCAAGGTCAAAAATGGCGATATTCTCATATGTGTACGTAACGGAAGCCGTGCTTTAATCGGTAAGTGTGCCCTTATTGATAAGCGTGTTGAGGGAGAAACATTCGGCGCATTTATGTCAGTATTTCGAACAATTCATTCTAATTATGTGTTTTATCAGTTCCAATCAGATATTATCCAACACCAGATTCATGAGCATATTGGTGCAACTATTAACCAGATTACAAATAGAAATATGAATTCATTCTTAATTCCTTGCCCAAAAGATTATCAAGAAGAAACATCTATCGCTTCTGTTCTTTCTGACGTGGCTTCTCTGATTGCTTCGCTTGAGAAACTTATCGCCAAAAAGCGCGATATTAAGCACGGTGCGATGCAAGAGCTTCTAATCCTGCACAAGCGCCGCCTGCCTGGATTTAGCGGGGAGTGGAGAAGGAAAAAATTAGGCGATATTATTTCTGACATTTCTGATGGAGGAACTCCTTCTACAGTCAATCGCAATAATTTTGGAGGTGGAATAAGCTGGGTAGTTATTGATGATATAAAAGACGAAATTTGGCAGACGAGAGAAACCTTATCTGAAGTTGGCCTTAGATCGTGTTCGGCTAGGTTGTGGCAACCAGAAACAATAATATTGTCTACGGGTGCAACGATCGGTGAGGTAGGCATTGCTAAGGTTCCTGTGGCCACGAAGCAAGGTATTTGCGGAATAGTGGTTAATGATAATGCAGTAAATATATTTTTAAAATATTGGTTCAGTCTGAACAAATCCTATTTAATAAGCAAGGCGCAAGGCACTTCTATTAAAGAGGTCAGACCTCCTATTTTAGTAAAATTGGATATCAAGCTACCGAAGATTGAGGAGCAAGTTGCTATTGCCCAAGTTCTAAGCGATATGGATGCAGAGATTGCACAATTAAAACAAAAGCTAGATAAATACAAAATGCTTAAACAAGGTATGATGCAGGTACTGTTAACAGGAAAGATTAGACTCATATGACCAGACCAGTAGGACAGATAGAACGTAAGACTCAGGATCGTATTGTTAAGCTGTTTAAAGATCAGCTTGAATATGATTATCTTGGCAATTGGGAAGAACGGGAAGGTAATAACAATATTGAAATTGATTACCTTCGTACCTTTCTCGATCGTGCTGGATATAGTAAGCGACTAATTGATCGAGCTATTGCCGAGCTTAGGCGCTCTGCCGAAAAGCAGAACGTGAGCCTTTATGATCTCAATAAGGAAGTTTACGGTCTTCTTCGCTATGGCGTTAAGGTGCGTGAAGAGCTTGGTGAACATCACCAGACAGTGTGGCTAATTGACTGGAAACATCCAGAAAACAATAGCTTTGCTATTGCCGAAGAGGTGACTGTTCGCAGCAATCGCATTAAGCGACCTGATATCGTGCTTTATATAAACGGTATTGCGATAGGAGTGATTGAGCTTAAGCGTAGTACTGTTTCTGTTTCTGAGGGTATACGTCAGAATATTGGGAACCAAAAAGATGAATTTATCAAAAGTTTTTTTACTACTGTTCAGCTCGTCATGGCAGGTAGTGATACTGAGGGATTGCGTTACGCGACAACCGAAAGCAAGGAAGAATATTATCTTACCTGGAAAGAGGCTGGATTTGAAGATGAAAATCGATTAGATCGGCAAATCTTACAACTATGCGAGAAGAAGAGGCTTTTGGAAATTATTCACGATTTCATAATATTTGACAGCGGTATCAAGAAGATCTGTAGACATAATCAGTATCATGGAGTTAAAGCAGCGCAGGAGTTCGTGCGTAAGCATGAAGGCGGCATTATTTGGCACACACAAGGAAGTGGAAAAAGCTTAGCGATGGTATGGTTGGCTAAATGGATTCGCGAGCACATGACCGATGTACGGATCTTAATTCTTACTGATCGAGATGAGCTTGATGAGCAAATCGAAAAAGTATTTTTCGGAGTTGATGAGAAGATTTATCGCACCACGAGCTGTCGAGATCTTGTAAATCAGCTTAATACAAAAAACAAGTGGCTTTTGTGCTCACTTATTCATAAGTTTGGGCAAGCAGGAGCTCGTGGAGAGGCAGATATCGATACTTACCTCGCTGACATAAAGCGAAATCTTCCCAGAGATTTTGAAGCGAAGGGCGATATCTTTGTTTTTGTGGATGAATGTCATCGTTCACATGGTGGGAAACTCCATGAGGCTATGAAAGATCTTTTGCCAAAAGCAACATTCATCGGATTTACCGGGACCCCACTTCTTAAAATTGATAAAAGAAACACTGTCGGGAGGTTTGGGCCCTACATTCATACTTATAAGTATGACGAGGCAGTTGCTGACAAAGTAGTTTTGGACTTGCGTTATGAAGCGCGCCGCGTAGATCAGAATATTACATCACAGGAAAAAATAGATAAGTGGTTTGAAGAACGCACGCAGGGCTTGACTGATGTTGCCAAGGCAGCCCTCAAAAGGCGTTGGGGCACCATGCAGAGTTTGCTCAGTTCACGCTCGCGGTTGGAGAAAATAGTATTCGATATTTTAGATGATTTCTATAAAAAAGACCGCCTTGCAAATGGGCGAGGCAATGCGATGCTTTGTGTAAGCAGTATCTACGAGGCCTGCCATTATTATGAGATATTCCAAGCGCATGGTTTTACCAAGTGCGCTGTAGTGACATCGTATGAACCAGGAGCCCTAAACACAGCAGATCGAGAGTATGGGATATATCAGAAAATGCTTGGAGGGGCAACGACCGAAGATTTTGAACATGACACAAAAAAGAAGTTTATAGAACAGCCTGGACAAATGCAGTTACTTATCGTAGTCGATAAACTCCTCACTGGCTTTGACGCTCCACCAGCTTCATATCTCTATATTGATAAGAATATGCAAGATCACAGTCTTTTTCAGGCAATTTGTCGAGTCAATCGGCTTGATGGCGATGACAAGGAATACGGTTATATTATTGATTATCGCGATCTTTTCAAAAAATTGGAACAAGCGGTTACAGATTACATTAGGGGTGCATTCGAAGGCTTCGACGAGGAAGATGTGCTTGGACTCCTTAAGGATCGTATTGAAGAAGGCAGAAAAGATCTGGAAGAAGCGCTTGAGATTGTCCGTGCGCTCTGTGAGCCAGTTGCGCCACCCAAGGACTCTGCTGTATATATACGCTATTTCTGCGGAGATGTAGAAAATCCATATGCACTCAAAGAGAATGAAATAAAACGTGTGAAGCTTTATAAATCTGTAAGTCATCTATTGCGTATGTATGCCGATATTGCGAACGATATGGTCAAAGCGGGATTTAGCAAAGAACAGGCTAAGCTTATTGCGCGTGAGGTGCGTCACTATGAGCATGTACGCATGGAAATCAAGCTTGCGAGTGGCGATTATATTGACCTAAAGAAGTATGAACCAGCGATGCGAACCCTTATTGATCGATATATCTCGGCTGAAGAAAGCGAGAAGCTTTCAGCGTTTGATGATATGACACTACTGGATTTAATCGTTAAGAAAGGGGAGGATGCGATTAAGGATTTGCCTGAGGCGGTAAAGCAAAACCATGAAGCAACTGCAGAAACAATAGAGAATAACGTTCGTAGGCTCATCATTGATGAGATGCCAACTAATCCAAAATATTATCAGCGAATGTCAGAACTTTTAGATGAGCTTGTGAAGCAGCGCAAACGGGCAGACGTTGAGTATAGAGAATATCTTGCAAAAATCATAGCTCTCACCAAACAGGTTAAGCATCCTGAGCAATCGTCATATTACCCAGCAAATATAAACTCTAAGGCAAAACATGCAATCTATGACAACTTAGGACGCGATGAATTTAAGGCGCTTGCTGTGCACGAGTCTGTGATGGAATCTCGGCAAGCTGACTGGCGCGGTAATTACCTAAAGGAGCGAGCAATTAGGATTGAGATTAGGCGTATTTTGACTGGATTATCTGATGATGAATTAAAGAATATATTTGAACTCATCAAAAATCAAAATGAATACTAATTCATGTATGATGGAAGTTGGAAGCATTAAGGCTCTGGTTGTACGTAAGCCGATCAAAAATTTGCACTTATCAGTATTACCACCACTTGGCAAGGTTAGAGTGACTGCACCGCTTGCCATGAAAGACGATGCTATTCGCACGTTATTGGCTACGAGACTTATATGGATTAAAAAACAACAAAAAAAGTTTGAAGGGCAAGAAAGACAGACAAAACGCGAATATGTTTCCGGTGAGAGTCATTACCTATGGGGGAAACCTTATAGACTACAAGTTGTTTATGAGAATAAGCCTTCCAGCGTGCGCATAAAAGGAAAGGATAAGCTTATTTTGTATGTTCGACCTAAAAGTAATCGCGCTAAACGTGAGCGGGTAATGATGGACTGGTACCGAAAAGAACTACGAAACGTAGCGCGAGTATTGATTGAACGCTGGCAGGAGGTAGTAGGTGTCCAACTGGATGCATGGGGAATAAAAAGAATGAAGACTCGTTGGGGTACCTGTAATCAAAAAGCTGGTAGGATATGGCTCAATCTTGAATTGGCAAAAAAAACAGAAAATTGTTTGGATTTCATTATTGTGCACGAAATGACACACCTATTAGAAAAGAAGCATAACAATAGGTTCAAAGTGTACATGGACAAATTTCTGCCTCGGTGGAGACAGTATAAGGAAGAATTGAATCGAACAATTTTGAGTCATGAGAGTTGGAGTTATTAGGGGATCAAACACCTTTTAAAAAATTTTGGCCAGCGATAACTTATTGATATTAAATGAGAAGGGGATAATAGAATGCCTAAAATAAATATCGGATTTCGAAGATTATATGATGCCATTTCTTGCCAATTAGAAGGGATTTCGAAACTGAAACTGTCATTTCCTTATTCAGAGAATATGAATGTTAATGTTAATATCGGCCCAGACCCTCTTTTTGGTATTAGTGTAGTTGATTCAGATAAATATATAGTGCTTGGAAAAAAGACGGCAGTAACAAATGTGCAAATTTCACGGGATGTAAAAAAAACAAAGTATCCTCGTAATTTTTTCTGTGAGATTTATTCCTGGAAAGAAATTACCATTAATGATTCTCACTATGCCGAGTTCAAGAAGAGCTCCACAGAGGGGAAGAGTTATGTCCTCAGTTTTGTTGAAAAAGAGGAAGGGATATTTAAAAAAGCGATTGATTTAATTGCAGGTTCAATTGGAGTTTTTTGTAGCAATCAATTTATTAAGGAATTGATAAATGAGGACCAAGTTGCTTTTGATAAAGATTATTACGCGATTAGTTTTGTCTCGCCATATATGGAGATTTTGCCTGAGGTGACATTAAATTCCAAGGGTATTGAAAGCGTAAAATCGTTTTTGTCGAGGGTAGCATTAGTCAACGATGAAGCAAAAAAAGTTGGGACTATTGCACTTCGGTGGGTGAATAAGGCTTGGGAAGAAAGGAACACAGTTGACAGTTTTATTGCATTCTTTATTGCAGTTGAAGTTCTTCTGCTTAGTTTGGACATTCAGCCAGAGGCATCTGACTTTGAGAATTTTGAGGAAATTCTTCGAATCGTAGATTCTCAAACTGAAGGAAAGAAAAAAACAAAATTGACAAGTTTTTTGAATTTGTTGAAAAGTAGATACAATCTTTCACTAGTAGAGAGATTTGAGACATTGGCAAAGCAAGCGGGATTACAGGATTGGGAGAATGATGTTAAAGCATTTAAAAAATTCAATCAGATGCGAAATAGGCTATATCATGGTGGAAGTGATGAAATTAGAATGGCCATTAAAATCGCTGAAAATCAAATTGTAAAACTGGAAGATATTGTCTTGAAGTATTTGAAGTATTGGATTTTAAGTGAATTAGAGAAGAATAATTCCGGCAGTCTTGGTTTGAGTTCTTGAGTGACTTACATAAGGAGAGAGTGACATGATTAATGTTGGTCCATTTGAAGACGAAATAGGCTTGTTGAAGAAGACTTATGAGCATGATTTTTACGAATATGAAAATCCATCAGATAGCTTTAAGGCCTGCACTAATTCACATTTTAATAAGATCAAACAGAAAGAAAGATATGGTGTTTATATAGTGCGGCACAGAGATACGCAAGAAGTTCTCTATGTTGGCAAAGGTGGGACCATCGATTCTCAAGGGAAATTCAAAAGACAGAATATTCTTAAAAGATTGAGGAATGTGAAAGAAGGCAATATCTCAGCTGATAAATGGTTCCGGAATCTCCTGCAAGAGAAGGGACCTTTAATAATCGAGTATATTTTTCTTTCGACATCGAAGTCTCCGGCTCTTATTGAAGTAGTCCTCTTACAGGCGTATTTGAACGAATATCATCGTCTACCATATAAAAACAAGTCATTATAAGACTTCTTTTCAAAACACACCAGAGCAGATCATCAGCATGCTTCGCGAAGCTGAGGTGCTGCAGATCCAGGGATCCAAGATGGCAGATATTTGACGTAAGTTGGGCATTTATGCACAGACCTATTGTCGATGGCGTAAGGAGTACGGCGGCATGAGGGTTGATCAAGCCAATCGGTTGAAGGAGCTTGAGAAGGAGAATGCGCGGCTGAAGAGGCTGGTGACCGATCTCTCCTTGGATGGGGTTGAATTATCTGACAACTTAGTTCTAGTTGGGGTTGTTTGTATCTGTTCAGGGGCCTGATTTGGATAAATTTCGATTCTCAAATGATTTTTCTTACCTGCAGACTCAGATTTTCCCTTTTTCAGACCCGTTCCAAGGAGGATTCATTATTTGAATAATACTATCCTCCAAGGCAGCAGCAAGATTCATATGGAAATCTCCGTAATACAGTAAGCCATTATCGGGTAAAGCGTAAATTTCCAGAGGTTTTCCTTGAGATAGTAATTCTTTAATTTTTCTTTTTACCCTGATATTTGTAATTTGAGTTGGACCAGGATTTTCATATCCATACATTCTTCTTTTTAAGGGTCGAGTAGTTTTCCCAATATAATTTACATTGTCATCACTTATAAAAGCATAAAGAATATTAGGTGTATTTTCCAAGCTTGTGAGCACACACTTTGGATTTTGGATTTCTAGAATCCAATCACCGACTTTTTTAAATCCTATTTTTAATAAGCGTTTCATAATTTTGCTCTCCCCCAAATTATTAAATTGAACTTAATAAAATGTCTTTATTCACCTCTGATTCTACTCCAACTATCCGTAAAACACTCAAAGCACGGCTAACTGCCATAGTCATACGTATTTCATACTTCCTGGTAACATTTCGCAAATCAGTGACAATAACTGCCGGCCTCTCCAATCCCTTAAACCGCAAAAAAGTGTCGCAAACAATATTGTTATAAGCATCCGGCCCTGTTGCCTTAACAATGGTTTGGCCCCCTAATTTCTCCAGATGCATAATGTTTTCCTCTAACCTTCTTCCCCACAAAGATATAACAGCTATGTCAGAGAGCTCAAATCCTTCTCTTAATAAATCATTGATTTCTATTCCCACATCTTCATGAACATTAGATTGATTAGACCTAATTATTTTAATGGTTCTATTCTCAATCGCACAACGTACTAGTTCAATATCTAGTTCCCCTCCGACATATGCATCAGCCAGTGCCTGGACACCAGGAGGACATCTATAAGGCGTATTGAGCTTATATTTCACGCATTTATCCAAGAGGTCATCAGGAATATTCCGGTCCTTCCAATAATCCTGATTATTGTCTTCAAAAATCCATATCCTTTTATCTCCTTTTGCGCACTCTCGAATTAATTCCCATTCATTGCTCCCCATATCTTGGCCTTCATCAACTATTACAGTATCCCAGCGGTCATCCTCAGGGGATAACCCATCCACAGCTGCTTGAAGAGGAATATTGTCCCAGAATTCAGGTGTATATATCTCGTGTATTTCATGTCCTTTATCTCGAAGTAATTTTACGGCGAACTTGCCAATGGGTGTAGCTGTAATATTAGGTTCTTTGATTTTTTTTGAAAGCTCCAATCCAAGAGCATCGGTAAAAGAAAGCAATAAGACATTCCTGCCATTAGCAGCTTCCTTTTTTGCTAACTCACAGGCAAGTACTGTCTTCCCTGTTTCAGGACCTCCTTGTACAATTACTTTGTCGTTATCAATGATCCTGCAGAGAGCGAGGAATTGTTCCTGATCAAGCCTCAAACGTTTCTCTTCGCTTGCTTTAAGCCGGATAGAAAGCCGCATTTCAGGCACCCAAGATTCACACCACATATTGTGTAGAACTTTTATCCAACCGGGTGAGGGCTTTCTTTTCATGAAGGATCGAATTGCTTTTTTTAATAAGTCTGGAAGGACTTCCTCAAAATAAGGCAGATGGCCTGATCCAACAACTAAGCCTTCTAGATCTCCTTGTGTAGGTTGTTGTTCAAATGGTATATCGGGAAAGCATACCGCTAGGCCAATTCTGGGAGGTTTAATATCCTTTTCTCTAAACTTAGATAGCAGGATTCTACAGCAACGTTTAGCTTGATCAAGAGGAGATGTCTTAAGCGGTTTATTGTTTTGATACCATAGTCCTTCCTGCTTACTTATTGCTCCACCTTTTACCTCAAGAATAAGTATGCCCTGATTCGGATCCGTGATCACAAAGTCACACTCGGCAAATTCATTTTCCACTGTGCGTAGTTTTATTGAATGCCAGGCATACCAACCTTGAGGTAAGGCGTCAGATAAGGCATTGTAAACTTTATCTTCCGATTCTGGGCAATCGTATACTATATCGTTAACAGGGTGTAATCCTGGCATGCATTTTTGATTTGTGAATGGATTTGTGGTTGTTTTTTGAGCCATTAAAGATTATTTCTCATAATAATCTCTTTTTTCAGCTGACCTTCAAATAAACTTTTATCATAGAGAAGGGAAGCAGTCAAACGGGGGAGAATTACAAAGATTTGGCCTGCAAAGCTTTTGTTACAGGAACTTAATAATATCCGGTTTATAAAAAGCAAAAATGTTTGGTTTTAAAAATAGGCTAAATTCTCCTATGCCTAACTTTTGACTCCAAATTTAACCTGTGCTATATGTTTATATTCGGCAAATTAAAGAGGGATAATAAAGGCGCGAAAAATCCAAAATTCACAACGAAAGCATATTCCAATATCTCATAAAAATTAATTTAGAAAAGGAGGAAAATCGTGGATAGATTAACCCAGCTTGTCTACAAGCCATGGCATGATAATTGGGCAAATGAAGGACAAGGTATATTTTCTGATTTATTAAAGAGCGGAAACCGATATCCTAAGAAAGCTGAAAATACAGTAGCAATAAGATCCCCAGGCATCCGTGTTGACTCAGGTGTTCCGTTCACTGCCCTCATCCACCCTTCTAATCCTGAATCAGGAGCTTATGGAGGGATGTCTTTTGTGATCTTCCCTGTTGAAAATGCTCCTTGTCTTGTAGCGATGGGAATAGGAACCCAAGGGCTTAGTCCAGATGAGAATATCCTCGGTCGACCTGGTCATGGAAGGAAAGTACAAGCAATTTGTGCTTGGCTTAATAAGGAATACGGACAGGGTAAGCTCATTGCATGGGCAAAGCAAGACCCAGTCAGAATCGATGAAGACATTCCTGATAATATACGAAACATGTTTCCTGCCTATCAATCCATATTTAATAGGTATG
>SDBU01003987.1_pt1 | contig 18444 bp, 16 predicted proteins | sample 2277071 | NCBI WGS metagenome assembly SDBU01 (sample SAMN10397929, study PRJNA504765) | marine sediment metagenome | isolation source: marine sediment core GS08_GC12, 126 cmbsf | place: Arctic Ocean: Gakkel Ridge, Loki's castle | collected 2008 | reverse complement strand
GATGGGCGTGCGCACCATCTTCAATATCCTTGGCCCCCTCACCAACCCGGCCGGAGCCACACGGCAGATCATGGGCGTCTACGATCCCAGCCTCACCAGCCCTCTGGCCCAGGTGCTGGGTAGGCTGGGGGCGCAGGCAGCCTTCGTGGTGCATGGCGCCGACGGGCTGGATGAGCTCTCGACGACGGGGATCAACCGCGTGAGCCACCTGCGAGACGGTTGGGTGAAGGACTTCTCCCTGGATCCGGCCGAACTTGGGCTTCCTGGGGCGCGACTGAAGGATCTTCGGGGCGGGACAGCCGAGGAGAACGCTCAGATCACCCAGGCGATCCTGGCGGGCGAGCGGGGGCCGCGCCGAGATGTGGTGCTCCTCAACGCCGCCGCGGCTCTAGTAGCCGGCGGCATGGCCGGGGATTTCGAGGAAGGGTTGCAGCGGGCGGCCGAGGCCATAGATTCGGGAAGTGCGCGGGAGAAGCTGGAGGGCCTGGTGGCCTTTACCCAGGCCTGTGCAGAGGCCTGCTAGCGCTGTTTCACGCAACAAAAGTTGACTTTCCGTCGCCACCCCGCCCGGGGCTGAAGCCGCCGGGCTCAGCATACAAAGGCCTATCGGCCTATCAGATCCAGCCCCAACGGGGCTTTGTAGACTGAGCCAGGGGCTTGAGCGGAGCCCCTGGCGGACGCCGCCTGAAATGGCATCAAGAGAGAGGAAATGCTTCTGGAGTCCATCGTCGCTCACAAGCGGAATGAACTAGCGATGTGGAAGGCGGCCGTGCCGCAGGCGCATCTCGAGAAGACGGCTATCCGACAGGCGCCGCCCCTCGACTTCGCCGCCGCTCTGCGCCAGCCAGGGGTCAGCCTCATCGCCGAGATAAAGCGGGCCTCGCCCTCTAAGGGACTCCTCCGCCCTGAGCTTGACCCAGGTCAGTTGGCCATGACTTATGTCGAGGGTGGCGCGGCAGCCATCTCCGTCCTCACCGACGAGCACTTCTTTCAGGGGAGCATGGCGGACCTGGCAGCGGTCAAGGCTGCTCTCCGTCAAGCAGGAAGAGGGGTGCCAGTCCTGCGTAAGGACTTCATCCTCGACGCCTACCAGGTCTACCAGGCCCGGGCCTACGGGGCGGATGCGATCCTGCTCATCGCTGCCATCCTGAGAGCGGAGGACCTGGCCAAGCTCCTGACCTTGGTCCGGGAGCTCGGCATGGAGGCCCTGGTCGAGGTTCATTGTGAGGAAGAGTTGGACCGCGTGCTCCCCCTCGGCCCCTCCATCATCGGCGTTAACAACCGGAATTTGCAGGACTTTAGCGTGGATTTGGCCACCACCCTTCGCCTGCAGCCACACATCCCCCGCTCCGCAATCCTCGTCAGCGAGAGCGGCATCCATTGCCGCGCCGACGTGGAGCGACTGGCGAGGGCCGGTGTGGACGCCGTTCTGGTGGGGGAGGCTCTGGTGACGGCGGAGGATGTGGGCGGCAAGATCGGAGAGCTTGTCGAAGGGCGGGTGCGCCATGACCAAGGTGAAAATCTGCGGCATAACCAACCTGGAGGATGCTCTGTTCGCCGCTGAGGCCGGGGCCGATGCTTTGGGTTTCATCTTCTATGCCAAAAGCCCTCGCTGCATCGCGCCAGACCTAGCGCGGGAGATCATGCTTCGCTTGCCACCCTTCGTGACTAAAGTGGGCGTCTTCGTCAACGAAGAACTGGATCGAGTGAGGGAGCTCATGGCTTATTGCCACCTGGATTATGCTCAGTTGCACGGGGACGAGCCGCCGGAGCAGGTGGCCGCCCTGGCCCCACGGGCCATCAAAGCGGTGCGGGTGCGCTCGGCGGCGGATGTGGAGCGGCTGAGCGCCTACCAGGCGGCTGCATACCTGCTGGACACTTATCACCCCACGAAACCGGGGGGCACGGGAAAAACCTGGGACTGGGAGTTGGCCATGGAAGCTAAGAAACATGGCCCCATTATCCTGGCCGGAGGGTTGACGCCTGAGAATGTGGCCGTCGCCATCCAGCGGGTCCACCCCTACGCCGTGGATGTCTCCAGCGGCGTCGAAGCGGCGCCTGGGATCAAGGATCGCCAGATGGTACGGCGCTTCATCATCGCGGCGAAAGGAGCTTAGAACTGTGTTGAACGAAAGTAAGGGGAAAACAACTGTTCCTGATGAAGGTGGTCATTTCGGCCCCTACGGTGGGAAGTTCGTGCCCGAGACGCTGATGTCCGCTCTGGATGAGTTGGAGGCCGCCTATCGGGAGGCGCAAGCTGATGCCGCCTTTCAGGAGGAGCTGGAGGGGCTGCTCCGGGACTACGCCGGCCGGCCCACGCCCCTCTACCTCGCCGAACAGCTCACGGCCCACTGCGGCGGGGCCAGGTTGTATCTCAAGCGGGAGGACCTGGCCCACACCGGGGCACACAAGATCAACAATACCCTGGGCCAGGGATTGCTGGCCCGGCGTATGGGCAAGTGCCGTCTCATCGCCGAGACGGGGGCTGGACAGCATGGGGTAGCCACCGCCACGGTGGCGGCGCTGCTAGGTATGGAATGCGTGATCTACATGGGCACCGAGGACACACGCCGCCAGGCGTCTAACGTGGACCGCATGCGTTTGCTGGGGGCTGAGGTACGCCCCGTGGATGCCGGCACCCGCACCCTGAAGGACGCCATCAACGAGGCCATCCGCGACTGGGTGACCAACGTGCGAGATACCCACTACCTGCTGGGATCGGTGCTGGGGCCGCATCCTTACCCCCTGATGGTCCGCGACTTCCAGGCGGTCATCGGGCAGGAAGCGCGCCAGCAGATCCTGGAAGCTGAGGGGCGACTGCCCGATCTGCTCATCGCCTGTGTGGGCGGGGGCTCCAACGCCATGGGCCTCTTCCACGCTTTCCAAGATGATCCGGTGCAGTTTATCGGCGTAGAGGCAGGCGGGCTGGGCATTGGGACGGGAAAGCACGCCGCTCGCTTCGCCGACCCCCGTCTGGGACGCATCGGCGTGCTGCACGGCACTAAATCCTACGTGCTGCAGGACGATGACGGCCAGATCCTGGCCACCCACTCCATCTCCGCCGGCCTCGACTACCCCGCTGTGGGGCCGGAGCATAGTTGGCTGCGCGACCTGGGCCGGGCCGAATACACCTATGCCACCGATGAGGAAGCGCTGGAGGCCTTCCGGCTGCTGTGCCGGCTGGAGGGAATCATCCCCGCCCTGGAGTCGGCCCATGCCCTGGCCGAGGCTATAAAGCGCGCGCCTGAGATGGATGCGGACCGGGTGATCATCGTCAACCTATCGGGGCGGGGAGACAAGGACTTGGAAAATGTCAAAAAAACAGAGTAAAACCGGTACAACCCACATTGCGGAAGCCTTTGCGAGGACCAGGGCTGAAGGGCGAGCGGCACTGATGCCCTACCTGACGTTGGGGTACCCCACACCGCATCTGAGCCTGGAGCTGGTGGAAGCAATCGTGGCTGGCGGGGCCGATTTGGTGGAGCTGGGCATCCCCTTCTCCGACCCCCTGGCCGACGGGCCCACCATCCAGCGTGCCACCCACCTGGCGCTCCAGCAGGGGATGACAGTGGCCCGCTGTCTGGAGATGGCCACGGAGTTGAGGGCCCGCGGCGTGGAAGTGCCGCTGCTGTTCATGGGCTACCTCAACCCCATCCTGGCCTACGGGGTCGAGGCTTTCGTCCAGGACTCTGCCCAGGCGGGCATCGTCGGCCTCATCATCCCCGATCTCCCCCCCGAGGAGGGGGATGAGGTCGAGGAGGCATGTCGCGATTGTGGGCTGGCGTTGGTTTATCTTCTGGCGCCCACCTCCACTGAGGAGCGGATCAGGTTGGTCTCCCAGCGGGCTACAGGCTTCATCTACCTGGTATCGGTCACCGGCGTAACGGGGGCGCGGACTCAGTTGCCGCCAGGGCTGGCCGGCTTCGTGAGCCGGGTGCGAGCAGTGACGAAGATGCCCCTGGCCATAGGCTTCGGCATCGCCACACCCCAACAAGCCCGATGGGTGGGCGAGCTGGCCGATGGGGTAGTGGTGGGCAGCGCCATCCTCCGCCTGGTGGAGGATGAGGCGGCGGTGAAACAGCCGGCGCGCAAAGTGGAAGACTTCGTGCGCAGTCTGCGCCGTGGCTTGGAGGGGAGAGATGAGTGATGTGGGATGTGCGATGTGGGATGTGGGATGAGCTTCTCACGCACTACGCTCTGAAAAGAAGGGAGGGAGATTATGGCTGAAACCGGCTTCTTGAAGTCGAAGACGAGCTGAAAGAGCCATTCACATCTAACGTAAAACGTCAAACGTAAATCGTGCAACCTAAAATACAAAGGAGGAAACTCAAAATGAAAGAGACCAAGATTCTTCTAAGCGAGAAAGAGATACCTACCCAGTGGTACAACATCCAGGCGGATCTGGGATTCGATCTGCCGCCGCTTCTGCATCCCGCCACGTTGGAGCCCACCATCCTGCCACCTCCCCTCTTCCCCCGCGCCATGAACGATGCCGAGTTCAGCAAGGAACGGTACATTGACATCCCCGAACCGGTGCGGGACGTCTACAAGCTCTGGCGTCCGACGCCGATGTATCGGGCCCGGCGCTGGGAGAAGGCGCTGGACACTCCAGCCAGGATCTACTACAAGTATGAGGGGGGGAGCCCCCCAGGTAGCCACAAGCCCAACACTGCCGTGGCGCAGGCCTTCTACAGCAAGGGAGAGGGCATCAAGCGTCTTGCCACAGAGACGGGAGCTGGTCAGTGGGGCAGTGCCCTGGCTTTTGCCTGCCAACTCTTCGACCTGGAGCTAAAGGTCTACATGGTCAAGGTCAGCTACAACCAGAAGCCCTACCGCCGGATCCTGATGGAGACCTGGGGAGCGGAAGTGGTACCTAGCCCCAGCCCAGATACCCCAGTGGGACAGCACATCCTGGCAAATGATCCCGACAATCCAGGTTCCCTGGGTATCGCCATCAGCGAGGCCGTGGCTGACGCTGGCCCTCGCGATGACACCCACTACTCCATCGGGAGTGTGATCAATTCCGTGCTGTTGCACCAGACGGTGATCGGGCAGGAGTCCAAGAAACAACTGGAGATGGCGGGAGACTATCCGGACATCCTCGTCGGTTGCATCGGCGGGGGCAGCAACTTCGCCGGTTTCTTCCTGCCATTCCTCAAGGATAAGCTGGAAGGTAACAGGCCGGACCTGCGGGTCGTCTGCGCCGAGCCCATGGCTTGCCCCAGCCTCACTAAGGGCCCCTACGCCTTCGATTGGGGCGACACGGCCAAGGTGGCCCCTATAGCCATGATGTACACCCTGGGCCACACCTTCATTCCCGCCCCCATCCACGCCGGTGGGCTGCGCTACCATGGCATGGCCCCCATCATCTCTGCCCTTTACGACAGGGGGATCATCGAAGCGGAGGCCCTCTACCAGAACCCCGTCTTCGAGGCAGCAGTGGGCTTCGCCCGCACTGAGGGCTTTATCCCTGCGCCGGAGACAGCTCACGCCATCAAGGTAGTCATGGACGAGGCCCTCAAGTGCAAGGAGTCCGGGGAATCGAAGGTGATCGCCTTCAACTTCAGCGGACACGGCCACTTCGACCTGGCAGCCTATGACGAGTACTTCGCCGGCAAACTTCCGGACTACGAGTACCCGGACGAGAAGGTCAAGGAGGCGCTGAAGGAGTTGCCCCAAGTAGGTGGTTAGGTAAGTTGGGCTCTAGTTAGTCAACTTAAGACCTCGGAGGTTTCCGGCAGTGCCTCTTCTGGCAAAATCGTGTCCGAAAACCTCCGAGGTCTAGATTGCCCTCAATATTTGAGTTTGACATTCTACCACAGTTGTGGTATCATCTCCCCTAACAATTGAATATCACTTAGACGAGACTTTTCTTATCCAGAGAGGTGGAGGGACCGGCCCTGTGAAGCCTCGGCAACCAGGTCGTGCAGCAAGCGCACGCCATGGTGCCAATTCCGGCAGACCCTTAGGGGGTTCTGGAAGATGAGAGCGTTGCAATGACGCGAATGCCTCTTCAACCGGTACATCCCGCTGAAGAGGCTTTTTTTGTTCCCCTCTCCTCTCTGATAAGACAATCCCGATCACACCTGGATCGGAGAAACGATCAGAGAGGAGACCGTTCATGACTAACCATTTCTCAACGCAAGCAGTACACGCTGGTGAGGAAAAGCGCAAGCCCTACGGCGCAATAACCACCCCCATCATCCAGACCTCGACCTACACCTTTGAGAATACCGCTGAAGTTCTAGATTATATGCAACGCCTGGCGGCCAACGACCCAACCGTGCGGGACGAATATGGACGATACGGCAACCCGACACAGAAAGTCGTTGAGCGCAAAATGGCCGCGCTGGAAGGGGGGGAACGGGCCCTGCTCTTCGCCAGCGGGATGTGTGCCATCACCACGGCATTGTGTACCCTGCTATCCAGCGGCGACCACTTGGTGTTGGTCAGCGGTGCCTACCGCCGCACGCACGAATTCGCCTTCAGCTACTTGAGCCGCTGGGGGATCGAGACCACTTTGGCGCCGATTGACGATCCTACCGCGCTAGCCACGGCCATCCGCCCCACCACCCGTGTGATCTTTTCCGAGACACCAACCAATCCCTATTTGCGGGTTATAGACCTGGCGCAAATGGTCGGGATCGCCAAACAGCACGGCATCACCACCATCCTCGACAGCACCTTTGCCACGCCGTTCAACCTGCGCCCGCTGGAGTACGGCGTTGATCTGGTGATCCACAGCGCGACCAAGTATCTGGGAGGTCACAATGACCTGCTGGCCGGGGCGGTCATTGGCTCTGGCGAGACTCTGGCCCCAATCCAATCGGCGCGGGGGGTGTTGGGCGGCATAAGCAACCCTCACGACGCATACCTGTTGCTGCGCGGCTTGAAGACCCTTGACTTGCGCGTCCGCCGCCAAAACGAGAACGGGCAGCGCGTCGCCCAGTTCCTGGCGGATCACCCGGCCGTCCGCTGCGTCCATTACCCCGGCCTGCCCAGCCATCCCGATTACGAGATCGCCCGTCGGCAGATGAGCGGATTCGGAGGCGTGGTCAGCTTTGAGATCGAGGGCGACATGGACAAAACATCCCGTTTCGTTGACCTCCTGCGCCTGCCCTACATCGGCCCTACGCTGGGCGGCGTGGAAAGCATCATTGAGCAACCGTCAACGCTGTTCTCCTTGGACCGTGAGGAGCGGTACGAAGCAGGTCTCAAAGACAATCTGGTGCGCTATGCGCTGGGCATTGAAGACGCCGATGACGTGATCGCCGACCTGAGTCAGGCGTTGGCCCAGATTTAGCTTTGCAACAGGGAGGGGATGATGATCGTACACAAGTTTGGCGGCACCTCGGTGGGAGACGCACAGCGCTTTGCCAGCGTGGCAGACATCTTGATTGAACGCCATAACCATACAAACGGCGCGGCGACGGGAGAGACAGTGGTCGTCGTCTCGGCAATGAGCGGCGTGACCAACCAGTTGATCGCTGGAGCGCGGGCCGCAGCCGATGGCAAAGACACCGTATACCGCGAGATTAAGGCCGGACTGTTTAGCAGACACCTTGACGTGGTCCAGACCTTGCTGAACCATAGCTCGGAACGGCTCGAGGTGGGCGGGCTGGTCGAGGACCGGCTGCACGAGCTGGAGCGGCTCTACCGTAGCATCGCCATGCTGGGAGAGTTGACCGTCCGTGGCCGCGATGTGGTGGCGTCCTTTGGTGAACAGCTCTCGGTCAACATCCTAGCTGCCGTGTTACGCGAGCGGGGCGTGCGTGCCCAGGCGATCAGCGCGACCGAGTTGATCGTCACCGACGATAGCTTTGGCGCAGCGATGCCGCTGATGGATGAGACGCGCCAGCGACTGCGGCAGCGGGTCCGTCCGCTGATCGAGCGAGGCGTGATTCCGGTTATCACCGGCTACATCGCTGCGACCGAGGAGGGTGTGACCACCACTCTGGGGCGTGGAGGTGGCGATTACACGGCTGCCATCGTCGGTGCAGGGCTGAACGCCGATGAGGTGTGGATCTGGAGTGACGTGGACGGCATTCTCACCGCCGATCCCAACATTGTTCCCCACGCACGCACCCTGACCGAACTCTCTTACACCGAAGCGGCCGACCTGGCCTATTTTGGCGCGGAAGTACTCCATCCCAAGACGATCCGCCCGGTCACCGAGAGCGGCATCCCCCTGCGCATCGTCAACAGCTTTAACCCCACCCACCCCGGCACGCTGATCGTCGAGACACCCAGTCCCGATCGCAAACTGTTGCCAGCGATTATCTCCACCACTGGCCTGAGCATGATCGCCATAGGTAGCCAGGACGACACGTGGACGCTTCAGATGGCTGCTCGCGCGCTGCTGCGCCTCAGCGAAGTGGGCGTTGACGTGCTGATGTTCTCGCAATCTCTCTCCGAACACAGCCTGAACCTGGTAGTGCGTGAACAGGATCAGGCACATTGTCTAAAAGTCCTGCGGCGTGAGTTCGAGAACGGCAATCAGGGCAATGCTTGCAGCCTGGGGGTCAAGGAGAAGGTGGCGACCATTTCTGTCGTAGGCGTGCCAGGTTGGAATGAGACCGGCATCGTCTCCCACGCTTTTTCGGCGCTGGGCAAGCACAGCACGCGGGTCATTGCCGTGGCCCAGGCAGCGACCGAACACAGCGTTTCTTTCTGCATCCCTGAGGACCAGGTGGCGGACACGGTGCGTTTTCTACATCGCGAGTTAGGGTTGGAGGACGAACCTGAAACACGCCCATGGACAACTGACATGACTTGACAAATCAGGCCAAAGCGAGTATCATTATGTTCGATTTGAGAACTCAAACCGTGTGAGTTTTCACCGAGTATCAGTGGATCCAGAATCGCTCTAAGGGGATTGCCAAATCCCCGCCTTTGGCCTGGATCTGGCGATCCAGGCCGAGCAGAATTGGACCTACCGAGTATCACTGAATGGGACGACGCAGATGATATACCATCAGCATGAAGCCAATTTCGCCTATTTCAACTTTTTGTTTTGGTGCGTCTTCGGAGAGGGCGGTTGCTCTGCTATGGATGGAGGCTGACGGCTGACGTAGGATAGGCGAAATCCTGAGAATGGCACAAGGACGTGGAGCAACTCGCTTCACGTCCTTTTTTTGTACCTGTGGGCAGACCAGCCTTTCTCCCGACCGAATTCGGCACGCTTACCTGGGCAATGCTCGTGCATTGAAACCCAATTATGGAGGAGTGAGAAATATGACTAGAGTAGCATTTCAAGGTATCGCCGGAGCTTATTCGGAAGAGGCCATCCGCCAGTTCTTCGGCCCGGAGGTGGAAAGCGTTCCCTGCAGGACGCTGGATGACGTATTCCCCGTCGTGGAAAATGGCGATGCCGACTACGGGATGGTGCCGGTGGAGAACGCCGTCGCTGGCTCCGTGGCTCGTTCTTATGAACTGCTGATGGAGCGCGATCTTCGCATCTACGCCGAGACGATTTTGCACGTGCGACATACGCTGCTTGTTCTTCCAGGCACCGCGTTGGAGGATCTGAAGTGTGTGCGGTCGCACCCGCAGGCACTGGCCCAATGCCAGCGCTACCTGAGCCGCCACGGGCTAGAGCCCAAGCCCGCGTTCGACACCGCCGGCAGCGCTCGCGATCTGGCGGCCAACCCGGAACCCGGCGTGGCCGCAATTGCCAGTGCATTGGCCGCCGAGCTATACGGCCTGGAAGTCCTCGGTTCGGGCATTGAGGACTTCCCTTTCAACTACACGCGCTTCTTTGTCCTTTCCCTCGATGATCCCCCCCGCGCACAGCGAAACAAGACATCCCTCGTCTTCTCCACCCGTCACCAACCAGGGGCGTTGTACGAGTGCCTGGGAGAATTCGCCACACGGGGCATCAATCTGACCAAGATAGAGTCGCGTCCGCGTCTCAACCGTCCCTGGCAATACATTTTTTATCTGGACTTTGAAGGACATTGGCAAGACCCGCAGTGCGAAACGGCAATCATGGGGTTGTTGCGGCGCTCCTCGTTCGTCAAACTGCTGGGCTCCTACCCGGCCGCTACGACGCCGGTTCTTGACAATGCAGTTGTGGCGCCAAAGGGGGGGATGATATGATCGTTGTGATGAAGCAAGGTGCAACCAGGACCCAGATTGTCAACGTCACTGCCCGAATCGAGCAGTTGGGCTGCCGGGTGCACATATCGGAAGGCGAAGAGCGCACCGTCATCGGCGTCATCGGTAATGGGCGTCCACTGGATGGCGAGCTAATCGAACGGATGGACGGGGTTGAGCGAACGGCGCCCATCCTGCGGCCTTTCAAGCTGGCCAGCCGCGATTTTCACCCGCAGGATACCCTCGTCCAGGTCAATGGGCTGACGATCGGCGGCGGACAGTTGGTCGTGATGGCAGGCCCTTGCTCTGTCGAGAGCCGTGACCAATTGCTGGAGACTGCACAGGCCGTGAAGGAGGCCGGAGCCCATGTGTTGCGTGGCGGGGTCTTCAAGCCACGCACCTCCCCTTATAGCTTCCAGGGACTAAGGGAGAAGGGATTGCGACTCCTGGCCGAAGTGCGTGAGGAGACGGAGCTACTGGTCATCACCGAAGTGATGGACCCTCAACAGATACCGCTGGTCACCACCTATGCCGACATCCTGCAAATCGGCGCGCGGAATATGCAGAACTACACTCTATTGCACGCTGTTGGTAAGGCGCAGCGGCCGGTACTGCTCAAGCGCGGCATGATGTCCACCATCGAGGAGTTGCTGATGGCAGCCGAGTACATCCTGACACACGGCAATGACCGCGTTATGCTGTGTGAGCGCGGCATCCGCACCTTTGAAAAATACACCCGCAACACGCTCGACATCAGCGCCGTGCCGCTACTCAAGCAAGTCAGCCACCTGCCAGTCATCGTGGACCCCAGCCACGGGACGGGCAAGTGGGAACTGGTAGAGCCGATGTCTCGGGCAGCAGTGGCAGCCGGAGCCGATGGGCTGCTCATTGAGGTCCATCCGCACCCCAAAGACGCCCTGTCGGATGGGACCCAGTCCCTCAAGCCGGCCCGTTTTGCCGCGCTGATGCGGAGCCTTCGGCCAGTGGCCGCAGCAGTCGGGAGAACGCTGTAAGGGACTAGCGGGCATCCATACATGAATGCGCGCTATTGACAAATCTCGCCTCATACGGTATAATATCCAGGAGAACGTTCCAGAATCGGCGGGCTATCATCAGCCTGATGCGATTCTTCCCTCCCCCTAATCCCCGAACAAGTTCGGGAATCCCGATCCGCCAATCCTGCCAATCCGCGTTCTTCACAAAGGAGGTGATCACGGACACGAAAGCCCGTAATACAGGGATGTCCCCCCTACCTTATTCCCTCACGGTCCGGGAAATCGCGATTTCTCGGACAAAATTCCCATAAAAATAGAAGGAGGAGACTAAAATGTTTAGCAAGAAATTGTGGGCTCTGCTTTTGGTGTTGGTCCTGGTCATGACCGCCTGCGCTCCTGCCCAGGAGTGCCCTGAGTGCCCCCCATGTCCTGAGGCCGAATGCCCCCCATGTCCCGAGGTGCCTGCGGTTGGCGGGGAGCGTTTCCAGCTCATCAAGGACCGGGGATATGTCATCTGCGGCGTCAACCAAGAGCTGCCGGGCTTTGGCTACATCAACCCTGAGGGTGAGTTTGAGGGGTTCGACGTTGACTTCTGCAAGGCCATCGCTGCTGCGGTCTTTGGCGACGCCACCAAGGTGGAGTACCGCCCGCTGGTCGCGGCCAAGCGACTGCCGGCCCTTCAGACCGGTGAGATTGACGTCTTGATCCGCAACACGACCTGGACCCTCACCCGCGATACGGCGAACGAGCTTGACTGGGCTGCGATAAACTTCTACGACGGCCAGGGCATGCTGGTCCGGGTGGACAGTGGTTTCCAGACGCTGGAGGACATGGAGGGAGCCACAATCTGCACCACCACCGGCACCACCACGGAGATGAACCTGGCCGACCAGTTCCGCATGCGGGGCATCGAGTACACCCCCCTGCTCTTCGAGAGTACCGTGGACACAAATACGGCCTACGAAGAGGGGCGTTGCGACGGAGAGACGTCCGACAAGTCGCAGTTGGCCGTGCTCCGTTCGGCCATGGCCAATCCCGAAGAACACATCATCCTCGACGTCACGATGTCGAAGGAGCCCCTGGGGCCGCTGACCGCCCACGGCGACAATCAGTGGAACGACGTGGTGCGCTGGGTAGTCTGGGGGATGCAGGAGGCTGAGGAATCGGGCGTCAGCTCCGAGAACGTGGACCAGATGCTCGCCAGCGACAACCCGACCATCAAGCGCCTCCTGGGCGTCGAGGGCGAAGTGGGCGACTCGCTGGGCCTCCCCAACGACTTCATGGTCAAAGTCCTCAAGCAGGTAGGCAACTACGAGGAAGTGTACAACCGACACCTGGGGCCGGAGGGCATATACATTCCGCGCGGACCCAACGAATTGTGGATCAACGGCGGATTGATATACCCCATGGCCTGGCGCTAGACCAGACAGTCCCGATAGGGATAGAACGGGTGCAGCCCGACATACCCGGCGAGGCCGTGTCGGGCTGCATTCCCTTGAATTAGGGGGCAGGTGTGAGCCGAGGTGCAGCGATAGTGGAACGCCGAACAGCGGTGCCGTTCTGGCGCGACGAGCGCGTGCTCAAAGTGCTGGCCCAGATCGCATTCGTGGTTCTGGTGCTCGCCATAGGCTGGTGGGCGCTCTCGAACTACAGAGAACGGGGGCTCAAGTTTAGTTTTAGCTTTCTGGACGAGGAGGCCAGTTTTGACCTGGCGGAGGGGATCGCGTTCAGTCCTACTGATTCGTATGCGCGCGCTTTTCTGGTCGGTGTGGTCAACACGGCGCGGGTCGCCAGCCTGGGCATCGTCTTTGCCACTCTCTTGGGCCTGGTGACCGGCATTGCCCGGTTGTCCGACAACTGGCTCCTCAGCAAGATCGCCAGCGTCTACATCGAGATCATCCGTAATACCCCGTTGCTGGTGCAACTCTTCTTCCTGTATTTCGCCGTCATCCTCAAGCTGCCCCAGCTCAAGGTGAAGGATGAAATCACGGCCTTCACCCTGCCCGGTCCCACCTACCTGAGCAACCGTGGTCTGGCCATGCCCTGGCCGCGTCCCTCAGAGTCCTTTGGCTCGTGGTGGCCCTTTCTCGTGGTGGCCCTCGTCGTGGCTGTGGTTCTGTGGATCCTGCGGGCTCGCGGTGTGCAGCGTACAGGACGCCCCAGCTTTAATTTTCTGTGGGTGGTCATCGCCTTCTTCACCATCCCTGTCATTGGCTGGCTCGTAGCGCCAGGGAACCCGCTGGCCCTCGATGTGCCGGTTGTAAAGGGCCTGAGAGTCAGGGGTGGCACCGTTCTTTCGCCAGAATTCGTGGCCTTGACGTTTGGTCTGGTGGTCTACACCGGCGCTTTCATCGCCGAGGTCGTGCGGGCCGGCATCCTGGCCGTGCCAAAGGGTCAGACCGAGGCGGCCAGGGCGCAGGGGTTCACCAATGGGCAGATCCTGCGCCTGATCGTTCTGCCTCAGGCCCTGCGGGTGATCATTCCACCGCTGATCAGCCAGTACTTGAACCTCACCAAGAACTCCAGCCTGGCTGTCGGCATCGGTTTCCTGGATCTATACGCCGTCTCCAGCACCATGCTGAACCAGTCCGGTCGCGTGGTCGAGGTCTTTTTGATGATTATGGCCAGTTATCTGTCAATGAGCCTGACCATCTCGTTGATCATGAACGTCGTCAACCGGCGCATTCAGATCGTGGAGAGATGAACATGACCGTGCAATCCGAGGTACTCAGGCCGCCTCGCACCGAAGTTGGCCTGCTGGGCTGGCTAAAAAAGAACCTGTTCAGCACGTGGTACAACGCGCTGCTCACCATCTTCTCGGTGGCCTTTATCTACGTCGTGTTGCGTGGGATCATCACCTGGGTCGTGCGGGATGCGCGCTGGGCAGTAGTCACGGTCAACTTCAGGGTCTTTATGATCGGTCGCTATCCCGGCAAGGAGGCCTGGCGCGTGTTGGTCAGCCTGGGCATCGTCGTGTTTCTAGCGATGCTCACCTGGGTATTCCGGAGGGCGGAGGGCAACCCGCGGCGTTGGCTGGTGATCGGCTGGTTGCTGTCCTTTCCCCTGATCGGCATCCTGCTGCGGGGATTCTCGCGGGAGAGCCCGTTTCTGCCGCTGGTGTCGGTGGACGTGTGGAGCGGGGTGCTGCTGACACTCGTGTTGTCCATCGTCGGAATCGGGGCCTCGTTTCCGCTGGGCATCGTGCTGGCCTTGGGCCGCCGCAGCAAGCTGCCGGTGGTCAAGGTGCTCTGCACGGTGTACATCGAGACCATCCGGGGTGTCCCGCTCATCAGCGTGCTCTTTATGAGCCAGTTGATGCTGCCGCTCTTCCTCCCCCCGGAGATCCGGCTTGGCACCGTCATGCGCGCGCTCACCGGCATGACCCTGTTCAGCGCGGCCTACACCGCCGAGAACGTGCGCGGAGGGCTGGCCGCGATTCCCATAGGCCAGTACGAAGCCGCCAGGGCGGTGGGGTTGAACGAGGCACTGGTGATGGGGTTGATTGTGTTGCCCCAGGCACTCCGCGCCGTGATCCCGGCCATCGTCGGACAGTTCATCAGCCTGTTCAAAGACACCACGCTGGTGGCCATCGTCGGCCTCCTGGACCTGTTGGGCATTGCCAAGGCTGTGACCGGTCAGAAAGAGTTCATCGGCCTGCACAAGGAGGTCTACGCCTTCGCTGCGGTCATATTCTTTATTTTTTGTTATACCATGTCCTACGCCAGCCGTCGCCTGGAGCAGGCGCTGGGCGTGGGGGAGCGCTAGAATGGTAGATTGGTAAATTGGGAAACTGGGGAGCTGACCAATCTACCAACTACCAATATACCTGGGGTAGGGGATCATGCAGAACGAGAAAATGAACACGACGGAAGAGATCATTATCTACCGAGACGTGCATAAGTGGTTCGGCGATTTCCACGTACTGCGGGGGGTGAACCTGACTGTCAAGAGAGGCGAGGTGGTCGTCGTCTGCGGACCATCGGGGGGCGGCAAGTCCACCTTTATCCGCACCATCAACCGCCTGGAAGAACACCAACGGGGCACCATCATCGTAGACGGCATCGAACTGACCAGCGACCTGCGCAATATTCACGCCGTTCAGCGCGAGATCGGGATGGTGTTCCAGTCGTTCAACCTGTTTCCGCACCTGAAGGTCATTGACAACGTCACGCTGGCCCCCATCTGGGCGCGGAAGTGGCCGAAGGAAAAGGCAGTGAAGGTGGCCATGGAGCTCCTGGAGCGGGTGGGCATTCCGGAGCAGGCCAACAAGTACCCCGGTCAGTTGTCCGGTGGGCAGCAGCAGCGGGTCGCCATCGCCCGCGCCCTGGCCATGCAGCCCAAGATCATGCTCTTCGACGAGCCGACCTCCGCGCTGGACCCGGAGATGATCAAAGAGGTGCTCGACGTGATGATCGAACTGGCCCGCTCCGGGATAACCATGATCGTCGTCACCCACGAGATGGGGTTCGCCAAAGAGGTGGCGAACCGCATCATCTTCTTCGCGGAGGGGAACATCGTCGAGCAGAACACGACCGAGGAATTCTTCACAAATCCGCGCGAGGAACGCACCAAGCTGTTCCTGAGCCAGATTCTGACCCATTAAGCTGGAAGTTAGAAGTTGGATGTTGGATGTTGGAACGGTCTAACCTTCAATCTCCAACCTCCAACCTCTAATCTCCAACCTCCAACTTTCACTTCTCCATTATTTTGCTCAGTTCGCAGAGGCTCAGATCGAGCTCTTTGCGACGAGTCAACACATCCTCCAAGGGCGTGAGAACAATCTCGTTACCGATCAGGCCCACGATGTGACCGTGGTTGCCCTGGTGGAGTTCTCTGACGGCGGCGGCACCGAGCCGGGTAGCCAGGATTCGGTCGAAGGCCATTGGCGAGCCGCCCCGCTGGATGTGCCCCAGAACGGTGACCCGCACTCCAAAGCCCAACTCCTCCCGCCTCTCCTGGAGATAAGCAGCCACCGCCTGGGTGCCAGGCTTATACCCCTCAGCCGCTACAACGATGCAGTGGGCTTTCCCCCGTACGTAGGCATCCAGCAAGCCCTGGGCCACCTCTTCCAGAGTCGTTTCAAGCTCAGGGATCAAGACCATCTCTGCTCCGCCAGCTATTCCACCCATAAGGGCCAGGTATCCGGAGTCGCGCCCCATGGTCTCGATCAGAAAGGCCCTTTGGTGAGAGGAGGCGGTGTCCTTGATTTTATCAACGGCATCCAGGATGGTGTTGAGAGCGGTGTCCACGCCTATGGCTATGTCAGTGCCAACCACGTCGTTGTCAATAGTGGCCGGCACGCCTACCACTGGAAAGCCACGTTGGTGGAGGGCGCAAGCTCCGATCAAGGAGCCGTTGCCGCCGATGACCACCAGACCCTCGATGCCGTGCCGGTTCAGGCAACGCAGGGCTTCTCGCTGGCCTTTGGGTGTTTTAAACTCAGGCGCGCGTGCAGTGCCCAAGAAGGTGCCTCCCCTGCCGATGATGCCCCCCACCGCGCGAGCATTAAGGGGGATCATCTCGCCATCCATCAGCCCAGCATAGCCCCGTTCGATGCCTATCACCTCCAGGCCGTATCCCAGGGCCATCCTGGTCACGGCGCGGATACAGGGGTTCAAGCCCGGCCCGTCGCCGCCACTGGTCAATACGCCAATTCGCCTCATGACAATCTCCTTAATCATACTTTCCTGGAGGTCAATCCTCGGTCACGTCTGCCGACCGCCCCCCCGTTATCTCCAACAGCGTTTCGTAGGGGATGGGGAAGACAGCGCGAGGAGAGCCTGCCGCCGCATAAAGGTTCTCGAATCGTCCCAGGTTCTTATCAACTAAAGTGAGCAATTCGGTCTTGTGTGCCACCGGAGGCACACCGCCAATGGCGAAGCCAGTAGCCTCGCGCACCTGGTCGGCGTTGGCGATCTTCACCCGCCTGGCTTTGAGGATCTTCTCCAGCTTCTTACGATCAGCCCGCTTATCGCCGGACACCAAGACGAGGACCGGCTTCCCGTCAGCCGTGAAAACCAATGATTTGACGATAGCGCCCAACGGTGATCCCACAGCCTGGGCGGCCATCGCTGCCGTGCGGGTGCTCTCCGCCAACTCCATCACCTCGATGGTTAGCCCACAGTTTTTCAGATGTTCCCGAACCCTCTCCACAGAGCTCATTTTGGACGATGACTTGCTCATTTTCAAATTCTCCTTCCTTGCGAGTTTGGGCTGAATACCGGCAGAGCAGCCCGTATAATATTATCACGAGTGGGCTAAATATGCAACCCGCCGGGCGTTTTTGACAATAGGCCCAATCAATGCTATCATACTCAACCGAGTCAAATGGACGAATTGCGCAATTGGTATCTGAATTTATCCGACAGGCAGAGGACGACCTATGGGCTTTTGTTCGCCATCATCATCCTCACCTTGCCCTGCTATTGTCTGGGATTGGTGGCCTTGTCCCTTGCGCCACCTCCCCCGACGGCGTTTACCTCTACCCCTAGCCCCACCTTTACACCATCACCCACGCCTACCCCCAGCCCTACTCCGCTTGAACCGACGCCTACCCCATGGCTGCCTTCGCCGACGGCTACTTTGACGCCCACTCCGACCAACACCCCCACTGGTACAGCTACGCTGACGGCTACCCCAACGGCTACCCCAACCGACACCCCCACTGGCACAGTAACACCGACCAGCACCGCGACTCCCACCGAGACGCCGACGACGTCGCCCTCACCTACCAGCACGGGCACACCGACGAGTACAGCCACGCCCACAGAAACCGCGACAGAAGTTCCCACCGCTACGGAGACGCCGACAGAGCCGCCACCAGCCACCCCGACCTCAACCGACACGCCCACGGCCACGCTGACAGCGTCGCCGACGGCTACAGCGACGTATACACCAACAAGCACAGTAACGCCTACGTGGACGCCCACGGTAACACCAACAACGACGCCGACGGCCACCAGCACGGTCACATCCACGCCCACGGAGGCGCCGCCTTAGACAGAAAAACCTGCTTTCTATGTTTGACAGAAGGAAAGATCGGGTTATAATATCCCAGGATCGTTCACGAGCAGTGAGCGTTCAGGTGCCAGGCACTTTCACCGAGGATTTCAAAGCAGAGGCGTTTTCCAATCGTCTTCGGAGTTGGGCAAGACGGCCTTTGCGGAAGTGCCTGGCACCTTAGAATTTTTAGGAGGCCACAAACAGTGCAGATAGCGCCGTTGTTGAAGAAGCTTTCCGAGGCCAGAGGGGTCTCAGGCTACGAGGCCGAGGTTCGGGAGATAGTGGTCGAGGAATTTGGGCGATACGCCGATGAGGTGCAGACCGACAAGCTGGGCAACGTCATCGCCCTGAA